>Ga0153940_1000028_pt1 | contig 106012 bp, 93 predicted proteins | sample TSNJ024MetaG_FD_104736 | JGI IMG/M metagenome (GOLD analysis project Ga0153940, IMG submission 104736) | Attine ant fungus gardens microbial communities from New Jersey, USA - TSNJ024 MetaG | ecosystem: Host-associated > Fungi > Mycelium > Unclassified | place: USA: New Jersey, Brendan T. Byrne... | reverse complement strand
TAAGAGAAAACAGCAAAGGACACCCCCGTTGGAAAATCCCGCGTTAATAAAACGCCGATTCCTACGAGGGTGTTCTTATTTCATGTTGAAAGGGTCAAAATTCGGTATTAACCGATAGCCCCTTAGTTCGTTCTATACTTTTCCTTATCCATATTATAACCTCTTCACACTTTCTCTAAGAATCAGCTTGGCCGGTATGAAGGTCTGTACACAAATTTCCCTTCCCGAGAAGATCCTCTCTTCGATCATGTCCACCGCCCGCTGCCCCATGAATTCCATGTATAACCTGGCCGTGGTAAGCGGCGGAACCATATACTTGGCTGCTGAAATATCATTATATCCGACAATACTGATATCATCGGGAATCTTTAACCCTTTTTCACTAACCGCTTTATAACATCCAATCGCCAGTGAATCATTTGCTACAAATACTGCCGTAGGCCGTTCTTTCTGCTCCAGCAGTTCTTTCATCAGGAGATAGCCATATTTCGGCGTGTACCGCCCAATCTTAATATAAGCTTCCCGCAGCATATCCGCCCGTTCCATATACTTGCGATAGGTATGCAGCCGTTTATCTTTTACTTCCTTTCCGTCAGAATCAACTTCGTTTCCGCCGATAAAGGCAATCTTTACATGCCCCTGACCGGTTAAATAATCCAAGACTTTATTGACCGCAATTTTGATATCATGAGCAATTGAGTCAAACTTCTCCGTATCCATCACCGTGTCGACAAATATGGTCGGCTTCCCAAAACTTTCAACCCGATCCACCATTGACTGACTAAATGTTCCAAGACATACGATTCCATCGAGAGAAACCAGATTATCCCTGCGGTCCTTCTCGGTGATCTGATATTTCTTGTAGCCATTATCCTCTATTCTTTTTTCAATGGCTATCCGCACCGACAGATAATAGGTATCCTCCAGCTCTTCTTCCAGTGAATAAGAATATATAACACCGATTTTCAATTTATGTTTCCGATTCTTCTTTTTCACTGTGTAGTTTAATTGTTCAGCTGCTTCAAATATACGCTTCCTGGTCTGATCCTGAACGACCAGACTCTCATCATAGTTCAATACCCGCGAGACTGTCGCAATAGATACGCCCGCCGCTTCTGCTATTTCTTTTATCGTGGCCATGAGTTTTCCTTCTTAATCTTTCATTTACATTTTATCACTATTTTAGCATAATCCTCCTTCAGTGGCAAATGCTAGAATTGCTACCAAATCGGCTAAATGCTCTAACTTATAAGTCACCCCGGGAACTCTCGCTGCTTCTCCGACAGCGGCACAATCCATCCCGCCTGCTTGTGCCGCTACCACACCGGCTGCGGCATCCTCTACCACCAAACACCCGGCCGGTGATTCTCCAAGCAGCCTGGCTGCCCGCAGGAATACGTCAGGAGCTGGTTTCGACCGCTGGATGTCATTTCCATCCGACACTGCATCAAAATAACCGCCAAGCCCCAGCCGTTCAAGGATGAAACCGGCATTTTTGCTGGATGAGCCGATGGCCAATTTGACACCACGGCGCCTTAATATCTCCAGCGTATTTCTGATTTCTTCGGTCAAATTTTCAGGCCCCATATCCTGCAGCAGCTTTTTATATATTTCATTTTTTTCATTAATATATAATTCCTTATCTTCCTGCGAAAGTATTCCTTCACAGCGCTCCAAAATAATCTCAAAACTCTCTGCCCGGCTCACTCCCCGGAGGTGGTCATTTATCTTCCGGTCGAAAGGAATCGCTAATTTATCCGCCACCTCTTTCCATGCCTGATAATGATATTCATCGGTATGACAGATTACGCCATCCAGATCAAAAATAACTGCTTTATACTTCATTTAACTGCTCCTTATCTGAGACATTTGATATGATAACTGCGGTTAGGATTATGATACACCCCACCATCATCCGCACATTTATATGTTCGCCTAAAAGCCAGACCGAAAACAGGGTTCCAAACACTGACTCCAGCGAAAGGATGACCGCCGCCTTGGTCTCATCTACATACCGCTGGCAGGTTGTCTGCAGTAAATATGTAACAGCCGTGCTGACTACTCCCAGATATACCACGCTCCACATACTTCTGCCAGATACGGCAAAATCTAATTGACCAAACAGTACCAGGCATCCTGCCGACAATACAAATGCCGTACACATCTGGATGAAATTTAAGACGGCTGCACGGTGCTTTTGTACAAATTCTCCGGTCAGGAATATCTGAAAAGCGAACCCGACCGCGCATATAAGCGTTAGGCCATCACCTAATCCCAACGTCAGATTGTTTTCCAGTGATAATACCCCAACACCAATAATGGCCAGTACCGCTCCTATTATCTCCCCGGATTTTACCCGTTTTCTATAAATTACATATACAATAAACGGGACCAACACTACGTTTGTCGCCGTCAGAAATGCATTCTTAGATACTGTCGTATACTGCAGGCCGATAATCTGAAAGGCAAACCCCATGAAAAGCGCTCCGCCCATCAATACCCCGGCCTTCAACTCACCTTTTTCAATGCCGTTCAGCTTTTTTATGCTCATACCGCCCATTAGCGCTGCCGCCAGAAAAAACCGGATGGTCATGATCTGGAAGGGCAGCAGCGTTTCCAGGGCCATATCGCTGGCGGTGAAGCCACCGCCCCAGATGACCGTCACAACAATTAAGCCGGCGATTGCTAATTTCTGTTTCATTTATTCCTCCTGTTATCTAGTCAAGGCGGATATTTTCTCCATTGATCCGCACCTCAGGTTTATCGCCTGCCAGCCATTTAATGTCTACCTGGCTGCCGCTGATATTTATTTCCAGCCACGCCTCTCTAAAATGCAGCCGGAACGCGATGCTGCTCCACGCTTCTGGTAATCTGGGTTCAATGCACAAAATCCCGCCTTCTAATACCGACACCCCGGCAAAGCCGAAGATAACCGTTTGCCAGACACCGCCGGCATTGGCAGCATGAATTCCCTCCCGGGTATTCTTCTGCAGGTCTTTCAGATCCAAAAAAGCCGCCCGCTGCAGATAACGATACGCTTTGGAAGCATCATGCACTTTTAATCCCATGATGGAATAAATACTTGGGCTCAAGGATGAACCGTGTAATGTCCGTTTTTCATAATAAGCATAATTAAGCTTTCTGGTCTCTTCATCAAATTCCTCCGGGAAGAGATACATCAGCATGATTACATCCGCCTGCTTGATGATCTGAGTCTGCTGTTTATCCACCTGATTTAAAATGGCTGGTCTGATCGGCCAGTCATTCTCATCATAGGCCTCGATGGTCACTTCCTGAAGTTTAAAATATCCCTCAAACTGCTCCAGCAGCTTACTGTCTTTTTCCTGCGGCAAATATATGCGCTCCTGCCGGTAATCCCATTCCGCCAGTTCCGCTTCGGAAACATTTAGTCCCGTATAAACCTCTTTCTGCGTTTCCCGGCATTTTTGCACCAGTTCTAACACATATTTCATATTCCACTTTGCCATATAATTAGTATAGAGATTATTGTCTACCGGCTCATGCCATTCATCCGGACCAGTAACCTGACGGATCTCAAACCGGTCCCCTGTTTGGTTATACTCACATCTGGAGGCCCAGAATCTAGCCGTTTCAATCAGTATTTCCAGCCCCTTACCGTAGAGAAAATCAGTATCCCTGGTGATTTTTACATAATTGTAAACCCCATATGCAACCGCTGCCGTCACATGATGTTCATAATCGGCAACGTAGCAGCGGTAACAGGTACCGTCCGGCTCGATCGTCCAGGCCGGACATTGCTCAGTCCCGTCATCTGCCGACTCCCATGGATACTGCGCCCCTTTGTAACCATTCTTGGCAGCATTTTCACGGGCGGCATCCAGCAAGTGATACCGGTACGCTAAAAGATTGGCCGCTGTCCGCGGAAACACATGGGCGAAAAATGGCAGCATAAAAAGCTCCGTATCCCAAAAAGCATGTCCGCCGTACTCTTCTCCGTGCAGGAGTTTTGCTCCAACATTGATGCGGTCATCCCCCTCGCTTCCCGTACTCATAAGGTGGAAAATGTTAAACCGGATCGCCCGGTTCAGTTCAAAATCTCCTTCAATGCGGATATCCGCCTCTTCCCACATGCGCGCATAAACAGCAGCATGTCCCTCTATCTCAGATTCAATGCCGCTTTTTATAAAGCCGTCTATTTCCCGGCTCACATATTCTTTTAAATGGTTCTGCTCACATTCGCGTTCCGTATATATGGATGAATACTTCGTGATAACCGCCGTACTTCCCTGCTCCAGTTCAAAATCCCGGAATTCTACCGCCTGTTCGCCAAACGGATGGAAAACCCGGCTTTTCATAATATTTTCACCGTCCCGGCTGATCTCCATACTGCTGCCGATCCCTACGTGCTGGTGCCGATCCCTGGTCGCCACCTCAACATATGCCCCGGTCTCACCGATGGTAGAATTATCGGTCAGATAGGTATGCTTTACCTTAAAGCGCGGTGCATCACTAAAGTTAATCACCGATGCATCGATAATACTCTCCACCTCTATGAGGCCCTGGTAATTCAGCGGTGTCGCATACAGGCGGATACCCATGCGGTGGAGATGGGCGCGGCTCACCAGCCGCGCCCCCTCAATCAGGGTCTCTCTTCCCTTCGCATCCCGCAGGATCATCCGTTTCGCCAACAGAGATTTTTTCATATCCAGCACCCTGGTAAATTCCCGGATCTCACAATTTTCGATCCCGATCAATTCTTTTTCAACATACAGCCGGATCCCCAGCCAGTCAGGCATATTAGCCAATTCCCGCATAAAGGTCTCCGACTTGTCAAAAATACCATTGATATAGGTACACGCCATGCTTCTGGCCGTCCCCTCTTCATAACTGCCGCGGGTACCAAGATATCCGTTTGTCAGGCAAAAAAGGCTTTCATATGTTAAATTCTCCGCCGGATTATAGCTCTCCTGCAATATCAGCCATTCATCTTCACTAAGCATTTCTTTTAATATAGTGGAAAATCTGTCCCGTATCATGTCTCTCTCCCTCGCCTATGTCAGAAAGCGTTTCTTTGCTTCAATAATCTCTGTTCTTTCTTCCACCACACGCATGTGGAACCGTAAAGAAAAGTCCTGACGTTTTACTTTTGCCGCTTCGGTTTGTTCCTGGCCGCAGCTGTTGCTTCCCAGACCAGAGTGGCAATAATCGATATGGACGATAATATCATCCGCTTTCTCAAGCTCACTTATGTGTCTGGCCTTCTCCAGACTCTCCTGGGTATATTCCTGGATATTGATCCCGACCGGCTGATCGGAATTAAACAGCAGACTATGTCCGGACTTCCCGGCACTGAACCACCGCACATCTTCCCGGTGGCCATTTTCCTGCGGATATACATAATTTACCGCCATTTCCTCTACATCAGCCTCATACACTCCCATATAACTGGCCGCTTTACTGTCTGCATAATTCTCGCCGAAACCCCGGCCGTACCACATAACCTTTTTTAGTTCCTCAGATACCTTGAGCTTTACGCCGATACGCGGTAAAAAGGTTGGTTCCAATTTCCCTTTTTGAAATTCTTTCGCATCCAGATGCAGGGAAATGCATCCATCGCTGTAAATAGAATATTCATATTGGCAATGGTAGCCCCATGACTGATTCAGACAGCTGAAATACTTCCCGATGGTCACGATTACTCTGCCGTCATCTTTACGGACATCAAAATATTCCGTTTGCTCGCTGGACAGGTGGATGAAATACTTATTCATCCAATCATCCTTCTTGTACATATCATTATCAATGGTCGCACGATAAACCGTCATCTCCGGCCCTTCCGTGAGCCAGGTCTGCCCGTGGGCTTCGACCGTGAGCAGCTTGCCGTACAGCTTATCAAACCTTACCGTTATGTTCCGGTTGAAGACAGTAAGGCAGGTCCCGTCCTCTGTTGTCTGCAGTTCTTCACCCGGTTCATGTTCTCCGATATCCGTACAATGCTCACTTAGCAGAAATTGTTCCCGCATGACTTCATGACCGGCCTTGGCATAATTAGCATCTTCTTTTAAGCAAACCGAAAGGTTCATATAATAGTCGGTATTTTTCTGCGCCTGAAACGGTTTATAACCAATCCATATCTTCTCACATTCTCCCGGCTTTACAGCTGGAAGAAGGATGCGTCCTTCCTGCTCCGTCTGATCATCAAACGAAATCCACCAGTCCAGATAAAACACCGAGAGATCTAGAAAATCATAATAGTTTATAATCTGATACTCCCGCTGTCCGGTTCCGGCAGATGTTATTTTCAGCGGTGCGATTATCTGTTTATATTCCGCCAGCGCCGGTGACGGAGTCCGGTCCGGCTGCAGCAAGCCATCAATGCAGAAATTTCCATTGGTCGGGAAATCACCATAATCTCCCCCATACCGGTAATCTTCTGTGCCGGATACCTTGAATCCATGATCGTACCATTCCCACAAAAAGCCGCCCTGCAGGCGCTTGTACTTCCGATACATATCCTGATACTCTTTTAGGCCGCCCGGGCCATTTCCCATGGCATGCCCGTATTCGCACATGACGTGGGGTTTATTTTTCTTTATATCGGTTACCGCAATTTCCTCCAGCTGTTCAAGCCGGGTGTACATCGTGGAATAAACATCGGCCGTCGCCACTTCAAAGTCCCCTTCATAATGAATCAGCCGGGAATCATCGGTCTGCCGGATCACTTCTGCCATGCGCATGAAGTTGCAGCCAAATGATGACTCATTTCCTAATGACCACATAATAATAGAAGGATGGTTCCGATCGCGTTTCACCATGCGTTCTCCCCGTTCCACATAGGCGGTTTCCCATTCCGGATCATCCGATACCCAGCTATAGTTCTCCGCCCACTCAAAACCGTGACATTCCAGATCTGCTTCATCAATAACATACAGACCATATTCATCACATAGATCATAAAGATACTCACTGGACGGATAATGGGAACTCCGGAGAGCATTGATATTATTCTGCTTCATCAGGATAATATCCTCTCTGGTCTGATCATAGGTCACATACCGTCCGGTTTCAGGGTGATACTCGTGGCGGTTTACACCGTTCAACAAGACTACCTTCCCGTTTACGGTAAAATTATCACCCTTAAGCTCTACCGACCGAAAACCAACCCTTACTTCAATGCTGTGACCCTGAAGGTTTACCTGAAGGCTATACAGCTCCGGGACTTCGGCGCTCCATGGTGCTGCATCTTCGATCAGCTCATGAATCCCTGCCTGATGCTCCTGGGTCGCAAAACTACCGCCGGCAACGCATTTCCCTTCTTTATTAAGACTCCACTTACCGATGGCGGCCGCTTCTTTCGAACGGATGTCAACGTTAAGGACGCCGCATTTATAACTGTCATCCAGAGTCGATGTAATCACGCAGTCGAGAATTCCATCCCGCGGTTCGCAGATCAGTTCCACATCCCGGAATATACCGGAGAACCACCACATATCCTGATCTTCTAAATAGGTACCGTCCGACCATTTATATACCCGGACCGTAATCTCATTTTCTCCTACCTGAACATATGGTGTGATATCAAATTCACTGGACAGTCTGCTGATCTTACTGTAACCTGCATGAGTTCCGTTCACCCATACATCAAATGCACTGTCCACACCGTGGAATTTCAGAATGATATCTTCTTTCAGCCATTCATCATCAAGGACCACCGTTTTCTTATAGATACCGGTTGGATTCTCATTCGGCACATACGGCGGATTCAGCGGAAACAGGTAAAGTACATCGGTATAATGCATGCGGTCATACCCTTGCATCTGCCATACAGAAGGAACTTTAATCGTCTTCCAGTTCCGGAACTTTGTATCCTTTTGCATGAAGTCTGCCGGTGAAAGTTCCGGTGCTTCAAAATATGCAAACTTCCATGTTCCGTTTAGTGATATCTTTCTTGCCGAGTCATTTAAAAATGCAGCACGAGATTCTCTTCTGCCTATACTCCTTAATGTCTGGTCTTCCCATCTTTTCTTCTCGCGTTTTAACATTTTGATCTCCTTTATTTAATGGAACCGCTGGTCCCTTCTACGATATATTTTTGCGCCACGATAAAAATAATGACTGGCGGAATGATCATAATAACCGTGATGCAAAGCAGCGGAATAATCTGAGTACTGTGAACCCCTTTGAATGATGCCAGTCCCAGCGCCAGTGTATACTTACTCCGATCCTGCAGGAATATCAATGGTCCAAGATAATCATTCCATACCGTGATAACATTTAATACTGCAATCAGAATCAGCTGCGGCCGCATGATCGGCATAAATATCTTCCAGTAAATCTGAAATGCATTTGCTCCATCGATGCGTGCCGCCTCTTCATAATCCTTCGGAATTCCCATCAGAAACTGCCGCATCAAAAAGATATAATATGCCGAACCAAACCACGCCGGTATGATCAGCGGTTTCAATGTATTGATCCAGTTAAAGCTCTTAAACACCATATACTGCGGGATCATGGTAACATCCCACGGTATCATCATCGTTGCCAGCAGAATCATAAAAAGTATATTCTTGCCCCGGAACTGAAATCTGGCAAAACCATAAGCTACCAGAGAACAGGACAGCACCTGTCCGAGCGTCGTACCCACCGTGACTAACACCGAGTTTTTAAAATAGACTGCGAAAGGCTGGGCATTCCAGGCATCTGCAAAGTTTTGCCAGGACCAGTTTTCGGGCAGAAGACTGGGTGGATATGCGATGGCCTCCGCTTCTTTTTTAAATGCGGTAAAAAACATATATACAAAAGGAGCCAGAAAATAAACCGCTACAACTGTCAGTAAAATATAGATGATTACTTTAGATTTCCGCGATGTTTTCATTTATTTTTCCTCCTTTTTCCGGTCTTTTGCCCTTTTACTTCGGCTTCATAGAATACCCATGCTGAAGAAGATCTGAATATGAATGCCGTCAAGATCAAAATGATCACAAACATCACCCAGGCATTGGCACTGGCATATCCCAGCTTATGATGCTTAAATGCATTATCATATGTATACATACCGTAAAAATAGGTTGATTTCAGCGGTCCGCCGCCGGTGAGCAGCATAACCAGTGTCAATTGCTGGAAGGCATTTATTATCGAGGTTATTACATTAAACAGGATGGTCGGCGTAATAATCGGCAAGGTGATGCTAAAAAACTGTTTTACTGAATTAGCACCATCTAATGACGCTGCTTCATATAGATCGATCGGGATATTTTTGATATCCGTATAAAAGATCAGCATCATCGTCCCAACGCCGAATGCACTTGTCAGCACAATAGCCATCAGTGCCCAGGCCGGATCGACCAGCCAGTTTGGTCCTTCTATTCCGATCAGCGATAATAAGTAATTCAGCACCCCGTAATCACCATTTAAGATCCAACCCCAGATAATGGCAGTCGCCACACTTGAAATGACCGCCGGGATATAGAATATCGTACGATAGATCTTAACCCCCCGTACCGGCTGAGTGATCAGCATCGCCAGAAAGAGGGCTATACCTAAGTTCAGCGGCACAAAAATAGCTGCATATTTCAAGGTCAGTTTCAGCGATTTCCAAAACTGTGCATCCTCGGTAAACATTTTTACGTAATTACCCAGGCCGGTAAACGTAGCTTCCGACGTAACCGGCCAGTCATAAAAGCTCATGATCAGCGATAAAATCAAGGGGCCTGCCGTAAATACGATAAAGCCGATGATCCATGGTGATATAAAGATATATGGGGAAGCCTTTTTCAGTTCTTTTCTTCTTTTCACTCGTCATCTCCCCTTATGGCGGACCTTAATGCGCTCCTGCCACTTCGTCAAGTACTGTCTGTGGGTCTTCCAATGTCGTCGGGTTATTGATGCGTTCCAGTGCAAGCTCCAGATCATCCGCTAAGCTGCCCCAATCGTCCACAAGAAAGCTGGCCGGTGTATACCCTGTACTTTGCTCTAACATGGAGTAAAATGGTGCACTCTTCTCATCCTCCATAACTCCTTCCGATTCTACAACCGATTTGAGCGCCGATAATTCATAACCGATACGTTCCTTATTCATCTCTTCGCCGGTCCAATATTTTATAAATTCCCAGGCTGCTTCTTTATTCTTAGAGTCCTTTGACATCGCAAGTCCGGAAGAACTTAAAATACTTACTGCTTCTCTTCCCGAATCGGCAAAAGCCGGTATATCTACGATTCCATAATTCACACCATCACCATCCAGAGTGGATACCGACCATGCTCCGTATATGTACATCGCCGTCTTACCACTTCTGAATTCATCAGTACCGCCGCCTTCAGTTGTGATTGCTGCTCCTTCTTTCTGTATGTTCTGGAATACAGAAAATGCTTCTACTGATTCTGCTGAATTTAAATTATCAGCTACATTTCCCGCTTCGTCAACATAAGCGGTGTTATTGCTCCACAAATACATTTCAAAATCATAGGGATCAGCCTGCAGCTGATAAGAAAAACCGGTCACTCCCTCGATCTTTTCGCTAATCGTTTTGGCTGCTGCCTGAAGATCATCCCAAGTCCAGTCATCGGTCGGCTCTGTCACGCCTGCCTCAGCAAAAATATCCTTGTTATAGAATAATGCATGAGTAGTAAATCCTACCGGAATCCCGTAAATATCTTCATCGATCTGATTGTATGCCCAGAGCGCTTCGTAAAAATTATCCTTATATTCTGCGCCTTCGTTCTCGATATAGGAATCCAGCGGTTCTAACGCTTCATAATATGACGGATAATTCCACATGTACATAACGTCCGGAGCATCACCTGAGCCCATGCCGGCACTGATCTTGGTATCGTAGTCATCACCATAAGCTTCTAATGTTACTTCGATCTCGTCCTGACTGACATTGAATTTATCCACCAGTTCCTGCTGACTGTCCAGATCCTCCGCATTGTCCCAGGAAGCAAAACGAACCTTGGTCTTACCGCCCGAGTCACTATTACCACCGCTTCCGCCGCATGCACTTAAAACAGTTACCATTGTCAAAGTGAGTACTAACAATAATCCAATTTTTCTTTTCATAAAACATTCCTCCTTTTTATTGTAATTATATATTATATTTTACCGGTAAAATAGTCAATAGTTTTACCGGTAAAATATTTTTTCTATGTTTTTTACGATTATCCTTATTAATTTTTGTTTACTTTTAACAACAACCCCCGTTTACACCAGATGATGTCATCGAACTGCAGGATGAAATCATCAATCGGACCGAACAATCCTTCAACAATAAAACAAGGCTGACCAGAATAGGTCAGCCTTGTTTTATTGTCCGTAATTCGTTACTCTTTACTGAACCGGATCTTTATAGTTGATAATGATATCCCGCAAAGTATTGTCCGCAGTCTGATCAAAAGTGAGTTGAATATTATTGTGACTCGTGCCGTAGACCAGTTTTCGGATCACTAAAACTCCCGATATTAATGACAATCCTGCCATCACAAAAAGCAATGTCATATTTGTATTATCACCAGTCATTGGTGCCTTAGTAACAGAGGCACAGAATGTGATCATCATTCTGCACCTTACTTGTCAGTTTCCTTATTTAATTTCCATCTTACGGTTGATAAGATAGGCAAGTATACCAAATACCGCAGCTACGATCATAACCGCCAGACTTCCGATATAAGGATTTCCGGATTCAAATCCCATTATCTTTGTCAGCAATTCGAATACCTTTTGCATAAAAATAGGTGCTTTGACTAATAGAACCGTAATTATCACGGGAAATAACACAAAACCGAAAAACGGAACACCGGCAGCAAGCAGCACTCTTCCATATTTCCCTAGTCCGGCAAAAGCCGCCGCCAGAAATATCCCCGCCATGCCGGCTGCCATCAGAACCGCAAAGATAAAGACAAAACTCTCACAAATAGCCACTGTCAGCCCCTGATCTGTCTGGTAAAGCATTGAAGTCAGACTTAGAAAAATATTCCCTTCCTGACCGGATATTATTCCGTTTATTAATATTGCAATCTGAGCAATGACTGATAAGCAGGCACTGCAAATAATAAGATTGATCAGAGATACCTGAAATATTTTTATTCTGGTGCTGCCGCTTTGAATGGCAAAGCGCATGTTTTCACCATAACCGGCTACAAAAACCGAAAAGCATACAATAACCGCCGTCGTTTCCATCCCGTTTACCTGCATCTCTGATGAACCATTGGAAACTACCAATGTAAAACCGCCAAGGATAAATAAAACAGTATAGCAGGCAATAATAGCCAGAAAAGACGGCCAAACTGTACTCAGTTGATAATTCAATAATTTTTTCATGTCTTTCCCCTCCTAAGAATTGGTTAACTCAATAAATAATTTTTGCAGGTCAAGCGCTGAAAAATCAAGTTCAGGATCCGGATCCGCTTCTCTTTTTCCCATAACATACGCACTTTTTAGACCTCCAAGTGTATCGATACCGATAACCGATTTCCCTTTAATATATGCATCTACTTTTGCCGCAACACCAGAAACGGAATAACCCTGGCTGAGCAAATGTTCCTTAGATTCTTTTTTAATAATCTCACCTTTTTTGATGATCACAACATCTTCAATGATATTTGCCACCTCTTCGATAAGATGGGTCGATATAATAAATGCTGCAGGATTATCACTGTACTTTTGGATGAGCATTTTATAAAACAGCTCCCGGTGATTGGCATCCAGCCCCAGTACCGGCTCATCAAGAAATACAAATGGCGTATTCACACTCAAAGCAAGGATGTTTTTAAATATCGATTTATAGCCGGTGGACAGACTGTTAATTTTCTTTTTTAGAGGCAGTTCAAACAGATCAGCCAGTTTAAAGGCGTAGTCTTTGTCAAATGAGGAATAGAATTCCGCGGTCCATTTGATGGCCTTATTTACCTTCATGCTATCCGGAAAAAGCATCTTTTCTCCGACAAAGTAAAATTTACTCTGGATCCTTTCATTTTCTCTAACATCTTCATCATCAAAGCTGACCCGGCCCCCATCGGCAAAGACCCGGTTATTAATAATATTGAGCAGGGTAGTCTTTCCCGCACCGTTCCTTCCCAGCAGACCATATATCTTATTGGCTTCAAAGGTTAGATTCACATCGTTCAAAGCTCTGGTACTGCCATAGCTCTTGCTCACACCCTCAATTCTCAAACTACTCATTGTCATAACTCCTTTCAATCATAGCAATTATATCTGTCGAAGAGATATTTAATTTCTTTGCCTCTCTTATCAGTTTACTGACATACGCATCATAAAACTGTGTCTGCCGCTTTTCTTTTAACTTACTTACCGCTCCTGCTGTTACAAACATCCCAACACCTCGTTTCTTATAGATTATCTCTTCTTCAACCAGCAAGTTAATACCTTTATTGGCCGTTGCCGGATTAATTTTATACATGACTGAAAATTCCGTTATAGATGGAATCTGCTCTTCTGCTTTAAAAGAACCGGTTAAGATGCCATCTTCAATGGTCTCTGCAATCTGCTGGAAAATAGGCTTATCCTGATTCAATTCCATGTGTTCACCTCCTTTGTTAATTACTATACTAATTAACCAACGCACTTTTGTCAACATCTTTTTTAAAATAAAAAAAAGACCCGGCCAGCGAAGATTGTTTTCCGCTGGCCGGGCCCCCTTCTTTATTTTACTGTTTCTAGATACTTTTTACTGTCTTACTTAATTCAGTAAAAATAACTCCCAGAGCGTGCGCCCCCGCATCCGGGTATCCAATACTTCTCTCACCTACTGTTCCGGCTCTTCCCATTCTGGCCACAATTTCCTCTGTTTTCTTTGCTCCTTCCACTGCAGCAGCAGCAGCTTTTTCGAAAATTCCGGCAATCGTACCACCTTGTGCGGATTCTTCACTCCAGACATCTGCACATGGCACCAGAGCATCTATCAGCGTTTTATCCCCTACAACTGCACCACGGCCAAAAGAGCGCTCGCCAGTATCCTGAATCCCTTTGACTGCCGCCTGCAGCATAGCTGCAAACTGGATTGCATCAACCTCTGTATTTTCTCCGGCTGATTTTGCAGCGCTGCGGAAAGCAGAACCCCATATCGGCCCGCTGGCACCTCCGCAATGCTCCATGATGATCATGGAACATTCTCCAAGAAACTGCCCGATAGAACCAGCATCATTACTTACAATATCATGCCACTCCGCTTTTAGCTGCCGGAATCCCTTCGCCACACTCATTCCAAAATCACCGTCACCGGCGTGAGAATCAAGTTCACAAAACGGAATTTCATTTTTAATAATCACTTCACTCATCTTATCGATCAGATAGACCATATTATTTAATGTAATTTTATTCCCTTCTATCTTGCAAAATTCTTGACCGGCATTAAATTCATAACTGACTCCGGCTTTCTCTTCTTCTCCTTTAAGCGTCCTGAATACACAATCCTCTTCTGTACCCCGGACCATAAATGCCGGTGCGTCAGAATACATGCTTAAATACTTTTTTAATTCCTCATCCAGTTTTAATATGGACAAAGATGCACCCTCCATATCGATGCTGGTCATATAATTTCCCACATAAATTCTGCTGGCTTTTACTCCTTTTTCAGTAAGAACCTCTAATACAGCATTGTTAAACAGATACAGCTCCTGAAGCGGAGTACCGCCGAACCCATTAACAAGCAATGCTATTTCCTGTTCCGGTTCTATCTGCAGTTCTGCCAGAAGTGAATCGGTCATTCTCTTTGCCAGTTCATCCGCAGAAGCGGCGGGCTCTCTGCTGGTTCCGGGCTCGCCATGGATACCCACGCCATATTCCATATCCTGCCCGCCGATATCAAACGTTGGCGTTCCCTTTGCCGGAACAGTACAGGAAGACAGGGCAAATCCGATACTCTTTACATTGTTTATGGTCTTATTGGCCAGTCTTTTAACTTCCTCCAGGCTCATGCCTTCTTCAGCCGCAGCACCGGCGATTTTATGAACCAATACCGTTCCGGCGACTCCTCTGCGGCCCACCGTATACAAACTGTCCTCTACGGCGATATCATCATCCACTTTTACGTAGTCGACGATAATGCCATCTTCCTCTGCCAGATGAGCGGCATTTTTGAAATTCATGATATCCCCGCTGTAATTCTTAATAATGAGCAGCGTCCCTTTGTCAGAAGTTGTTTCCTTAATCCCTTTATATACCTGTATTTGTGAAGGCGATGCAAATACATCACCGCAGACAGCCGCATCCAGCATTCCTTTTCCGATAAATCCTGCATGGGCCGGCTCATGGCCGCTGCCGCCGCCGGATATCAGTGTCACTTTATCCTTATTAATTTCTTTTTTCCTTAATACTTTGTACTTTCGGTCAAGCTCTAACTGCGGATATGCCGCTGCCATACCATTGCACATCTCCAGTACGACCGATTCCGGATTATTTATTATTTTCTTCACTGCATCACCCCGTTTTTATACTCACTTCCGATAGCGTCTGCTGTAATAATCGCTGCTGCAACTGCTTCTGCCGTAATCGGAAATGGCATTGCATGGATAGATTCTTCAGGAATGCACGCTTTTTCCGCAACGGCAAGAAATTCTTCGTCAGTAATCTTTGTTACCCCGATGTCCTCCAGACATACCGGCAGCCCCAGTTCCACGCAAAACTGCAATACTTCTTTCAGCTCCTCTGCAGGTGCATTCTCAAGTACAAGCTGGCAGATCGTTCCAAAGGCAACTTTTTCTCCATGGAAATATCCATGAGTTCCGGGAAGCAATGTCAAACCATCGTGAATAGCATGGGCTCCTCCAAGTCCTGCACTCTCAAAGCCCAATCCTGACAGCAGGATATTGGCCTCAATAATATTTTCCAATGCCGGCGTGACCACATTACAGTCACAGGCTTTTTTTGCTTTCAATCCATCTTCCAATAAAGTCTGATAGCATAATTGTGCCAGAGCTAATGCAGTATTGGTCCCTCTTGCTTCCGGACATACTCCCTCCCGCACACCGCAAGGCAGTCCTGCATTCACTTTTGTATAAGAAGCAGCCGTAGCACGGGCTTCAAAAAAAGTAGATAATGCATCACCCATGCCGGATATCAGAAATCTGACCGGCGCCTTTGCAATAATAGCAGTATCAATCATCACTACGCTGGGACTCTGTTTAAAATAGGCGTAATCATCAAAGGCTCCTTCCGGTGTATATAATACAGCCGAATGGCTGGTTGGTGCGTCTGTTGCAGCAATGGTAGGTACGATAATAAGTGCTTCTCCTTCCGCCACACATTTCGCTGTGTCAATTGCCTTTCCGCCTCCCAAACCGATCGTACAGTTACAATTATGCTTTTTTGCTGTTTCCTGAAGTCTTGCGACCTCCTGCCGGGAGCATTCCCCCTGAAATCCGCTTTCAACAAATGTAATATCAAACTTTTCGCTGGTCGCATCCAATTTGTCTTTTACACGTGCCACATCATCCGGATGCGCGATCAAAAGTGCCGAATCTCCAAATGTCTGAACGAAATACCCCAAGTTTAGCAGCTCATCCTCACCCTGAACATATTTTGCCGGGCAAATAAATGCCTTTCTCATTATTTCTTACCTCCTTATTTGTTTTTACGTTCTATTACTTTCTGATAAAAAAGCTCAGCCTGTTTCCGACAGTTGATAAGCTGATTAAGCTCATCTTCTCCATTTTCTGCAGACAGGCAGATTTCAAAGTCTGCAGGCAGATCAAGCGGCGCCTTCGCCACATAGTCCGCGATCAGATCCCAGTCAAGTATTCCCTCGTCAAGAATGCCATCTACATTAGGCACCCAATGTGCGTCATGAAGCAGCACCTCCATATCCGCTTGATCTCCGTCTTTCTGATACAGCAGCTCATCGGGAATCGATGCATTGTCTTGAAGATGAGTTGCATAAAGCCTGCTGTTATATTTTTTAAGGAAATGATAATAATCTTCCCGGCACATCAGCGCCCCATGCCCGGAATCATAAGCAAATCCCAGGAAATCACTGTCATAACGCTCGAACATAATGTCAAATTGTTCATCCTGATACTTCTGCGGGGTACAGATCATGTTTTCCAGTGCAATTCTGACTCCGGCGGCCTTTGCATATTCTTCCACCTCATCAAAGGATTTCATAACCTGTTTGTAATACGCGGTCTTTTCCTCCGGCTTTTCATCAAAAAGCATATAAGGAAGCTGCATGTGGAGTACCATGACCGACGCGCCGATATAGGTGCACAGATTTATCCTGTTCTTCAGCAGATCAACACCGGCAAGCCGCAGATATTCATTTGTGGAAGTATAATCCTTGCGGATGTCTGTGAGCCGATAGCGATTTCTAAACACCTTCCGCCCATTGATCCGGCTAGTCCTTACTCCGCCTTCCGAGGCATGGATGCTGTGGGCACAGATATTATAATGGCGAAGCACATCCCTCGCCTGAAACATCTCACTTTGGCTGTATAAATATTCTCCTTCCCAGTTCTGCATCCATTGAGTATGGGTAAATCCGGCCTCAGCCAGTGTTCTGATCTGACGCTCAATTTCAAACCAGTTATGAAGATCATTGCTATAATCTGTTTCACATGAGCTTAATAATTTTAAATTTGACATAAATATCTCCTCAATTCTTATTTAAGCTTCTGCCATTCCTTCCGCCTGTGCTTCTGCAATTGCTTTCTTATTCAATCTGAGAAGCGTGAATCCGCAGATGAAGCCGATCACAGACAGAACAGCCATTGCTATAAAGCAATTAATATATCCCTGAAGTGGTGTAGCTGTACCGGCATATCTGTCAACCATATTTCCGGATACTGTGTATAAGAATATTTCCGGTGCATAAGTAACCAGAGAAATGATTCCGGAAGCCGTACCTGCAAGTTTCTTCGGAACAAGAACTTCATCGATGGTTGAAAAATACAGAGCTTTGATACTGTATAAGCACAGACCGTAGCATACAAAGTTGGCTACGATAAGCGGAACCGCTCCCGCTCCCGCCGGAATTGCAACATAAACCGTAGCAAATACCGCCATCCCAATAAATGCATACTGGATGAACTTTATTCTGCTGCCGATTTTATCGGAAATCAGACCGGCAACAAACGCTCCGACCATCATCATAAAATAGGTACGGATAACACTTAAGTTTGCCACTACGGTAGCACTTAAGCCAAATGCTTCTGATAAATAAGCGGTTATATAACCATGAAAGATAAGAGCTGAATAATTGCAGATTCCCAATGCGCCACAAAGCCATACCCGCGGCATTTTTGCAACTGTCATGAAATCTTTCATATTCAACGGATTTTTTTGCTTTTCGATTACCTTAGCCGGTGTGTCATTCTCCATGAAAATTGCCGCCAAAATACCTGCGATAACTAATAAAATACTGTAATATAAAATGGCATTTTTCATACCACCAATATCATCTACTGCCATGCCGAACACTGCAACCGAACCAAATGCCACCAAAGTTCCGATCAGTCCTCTTCCGCCTTCCAAAGCTCCGAATAACCGCCCCTGTTCCTCCGGTCCGCCAAGCCGGTTCACCGATTTGACCATTGCTGCCCAGAATGTAAACACGGTGGTAACTGCAAAAACCGCATGAATCACGACTAACCATACAAATCCCGGCATCGTCCAGTACCACAGGCCGGCAAGCGCTGTTCCGATACAGGAAATAACAATCAGCTTTTTAGAACTGAATTTATCTGCTAAAACGCCGCCTGGAAAATAGCAGATGAAGTTAACAATACCATAAGCAGACATGATCAGACCCAGCTGGGTTTTTGTTGCCCCTGTCGCCTGCTGCAGCGGCTCCATATAAGTCTCACGCAGATACGGAAGTTTGGTGATCAATCCTCCGGCTATGGCCACAATGATAACTGTCATCCATTTTCTTACATTACTTTGCTTATTAGCTTCCATAACTTAATCCTCCTCATAATCATAATTTTTATAATATCAATCCTCTTGTATCAGCCTTTTTCTTTTATATATTTTGAGGCCTCTCTAAAAAAGCTAAATACAATCAGAATGACAATCACACCAATGGGAAATGCCGCAATAACCGCAACCGACTGGAGGCTGTGCATAGAGCTTTCCGCAGCCAGAAGTCCAATCGGCAAGATAATAAACAAAACTGCCCAAAATGCCCTTACTTTCTTACCCGGCTCCTTTCCTTCTTTTAGATTCCGATAAGAGTAGATGGAAATAACCATTGTCAGTGTATCAAAAGTTGTGGCATAAAACGCAACCATAGTAATTACCAGTAATAAAATTGCGCCTTTGGAAAAGGGGAGGGTCTGAAATAGATTTATAACTGCCCCCGGTATCGACATCCCATCCGCCAGCTGAGCGATAACATCAACTGTACCCTTCATCTGTTTGGCCAGACCAAAGTTTCCAAATACCGTAAAGCTTGTAAATGTTCCGGCAAGTCCTGCCGCATATCCTCCCAAAATCACATTCTTTATCGTTCTCCCTTTACTGATAACGCCGATAAAAAATGGCGTCGCTATACACCATACAAGCCAATAAGCCCAATAAAATATCGTCCAGTCCTGCACAAATCCGGTAGTTCTTGACGGGTCTAAATTTGTTGCCAGAGACAAAAAATTCTGAGTCATATTTCCGATTGCTGTAATGCCTGTCTCGACGATATACACTGTATCTCCGGACAGAAACAGTACCCAGATTACTAATGCTAAGAATAGAAATGTACACATCTTAGCGACAAACACAATTCCCTTAAACCCGGTCAGAACAGCCCATGTATAGATAACTGCAATAAGTACTAAGATTATTATATTGACGGTTACGGAAGATTCCAAATGAAACACATCGCAGATCCCTTCCGACAACAAAGGGGTAGCCACTGAAAAAGTCGTAGCTGTTCCCGCCAGAAGTGCAAAAATTGCAATTAAATCTATACCCCGTCCCAAAGCTCCGTCCACTTTATCTCCAAACAGCGGCCTTAAGCTCTCCGAAAACTTTTGTTTCGTCCTTCCGCAGACATGGATCATAAATCCGAAGGCAACTGCCAGTATAAGATAAAATCCCCATGGGATCGGTCCCCAGTGAAAAAGCGAATAGGTCGGACTCCACAGTTCCATCTCTTTTACATTTTCAAAATGCTGCCCTCCTGCATACAATGCCCACTCGCTGCAAGAATAATACAAAATATCTGCTGCCATCGTAGAGGTAAATATCATCGTAGCCCATTGAAAATTCGTATACTGAGGTTTATCTGCATTTCCCAGTCTGATTTTTCCATATTTTGAAAACGCGATAATAATAGTGGTAAGAAATATACCCAGACCCAGAAGCATGTAGAACCAACCCATATTTTCTCCTAATAAGTCTCTGATAAAATCGGTTATCCGAATTGACTGCTCAGGATACAGGAAGAACAATACACACAGACCGACCACAACAATTAGCGGCACAATCATGAGAAGAAGATCGAGTTCTGTTCTTTTTTTCATCATTCATCCCTTGCTTTCTCGCATTCGGTTGCGTATCTGTAAAATTCCTCTGCAATTTCATACTGCCTTTTCTGATAATTTTCGTAATTCTCTCCGGAAGCCCTTTTGATTTCCGACCATAGCACCCACAGAAACGCACCGGCCGCCATGTAAGCATAAATTTTCCTTCTCACCTGTTCCGTACTGCAGCCATCAAAATAATCAGCAATTACACGATCCGTACTCTCTTTATCAAGCTCCGAATAGATACAGAACATGGCAATATCGATATGAGGATCACACATTGCTGCATATTCCCAGTCAATCAGGTAAACGCTATTTCTCCTGATAAGAAAATTATCGACTACCGGATCAATATGACACAAACAGTACTCCTGTGTTTTCTGACCGGTTATTTCCCGCAGACCCATGATTTTTCTGCGTGTATCTTCATAATTCTTCAGATCTTTGATTGTCGCTTCACACTGTTTTTCATATTCCTCTATCTTCCGGTAAACATCAAATTCATGACCAACCTGCAGCTTCATCTCATGAAACTGTCTCAGGTGCCTGATGCATGCCCTTACCTCATCCCTATCCTCTATATTGCACACATGCGAATCTTCAAGATATTCTGTAATCTTAATTCCATTTCCGGCATTGATATACAAGACCTCATCTGTAATTCCCCGGCCTTTCAGCAATTTATATACTTCTGCTTCCTGCTGTCGGTTGACCAGGTACTCCGTACCCTCACCAGGTATACGGATGAGGTGCTTTTTCCCATCGCGCATAAATAAGTACAAATGATTGGTCATCCCTGCTTCAATCTTCTGAATATTGTAGGCATCCTCCAGCATCCCTAAAATTTCTAACGCTTGTTTTACAAGTTTATATTCACTCACTTTTCATTTCTCCATTAAACGTTAAACACTTTTTTTACTGTTATACCAATTATACATAGACTATTTTTTATTACAATAGACTTAGTTGTTCACTTTCCACAAATTGCAATGGTGTTTTTATGATGTAATATTAGATAATGGTAATAATATGATTTTTTAAGCTTTTCCCCTTATTTTTTTAGTCATATTGTTATATTTATAACAAATAATAGCCTGTTTTTTATTTAATCATTTATGATTTTGTCCAAATAGGATTGATTTTTACATTTTGTTTTAGTATTATGATACCATCACTTAACAAAGTAACATTCGATGAAAGGTACTACTTAAGGAGAGATTTTCTATGACCTATTTCAATTTAGATAAAATTCTCAATTTAATAAAATGGCAAGATCTACAGGATTCCCTTGCAGATGCAACCCAGCTTGCAATTATTACGATCGACTATAAGGGGAAACCCATCTCTGCTCACAGCAAATGTACACCTTTCTGTCAAAAAATCCGTGATAATGCAGATTTAGCCAGGATGTGCCAGAAATGTGATTCCAGAGCGGGCTTAGAAGCAGTACGGTACAACAGGCCATACATCTATCTGTGTCACTACAACATCATCGATATCGCTATTCCCATAACAAACGATGACAAGTACATCGGCGCCATCATGGCAGGCCAGGTGAAACCATCTTTTTCCGGAACCATTCCTGATTTAGAGCAGGTATTATATTCTCCCGCCAGTCTCCGGGCCCTTCAGGAATCTCAGGAACTAAAGCGCTTATACCGGGAAATCCCTACACTAGATTATGAGGTTATTTTAAGAACTTCAGATATGCTTTTTAAATTGTGTAATTACATTATAGAGGAAGCAACTGCCAAAAACCTGATTGTAACCATGTATAACTCCCTGATTTCAATGGCTCAAACCGCTCTGCCAAACTCACCGGTTCCCAATAGTATGCCGCTTGTAAAATCAACACTGGCAAAGACTCTTACACCTGTACATACTTCAAGTATACCGTTTAACGGTCCGAAAAATACAAAGTTATTACCTGCTTTAGAATATATGTATAATAATACCCATCTAATGGTCTCCTTGGAAAAAGCAGCTCAACTCTGTCATTTGAGTCCCGGCTACTTCAGCAGATCTTTTACAAAGGAGTTTGGTACAAATTATACTGCATATACTACCAGGTTGAAAATTGAATGGGCAAAAGAATTGCTGACAAACACAGACCTGCCTGTCACACAGATCAGCGATCAGCTTGGTTTCAGTGATCCAGGTTATTTCACAAAAATATTCAAAAAGCAGGAGTATTTGACACCGTCTTTGTACCGGAAGTATACTCCGCCCGAAAATAGTGCCGTACCGGAATAAAACAACAGTTCTTTACATTTTTATCTTAAAAATCCTTCAACAATTTTCTGCTCTGCTTCTTCTTCCGTCATGCCAAGCGTCATCAGCTTTATGATCTGTTCACCGGCGATCTTACCGATCGCCGCTTCATGGATCAGTGAAGCATCAACGTGATTGGCCGTAACATCCGGAACAGCCTTAACATACCCCTGGTCCATGATAATAGCATCGCATTCCGAATGCCCCGCACACTGATTATTCCCATTCATCACCGAATAAAAATACTGTTTGGAATTACCTTTTGCAACCGAACGTGAAATCAGATTGGCACTGCAGTTTTCACCATTCATTTCAACATTGAAACGGGTGACCGCTTTTTGTGTTTTACTGGTCATCAGCTTCTCCTTAATCACCAGTCTGGCCTCATCCTTAAGCACAGCTTCTGTGGTCCGGTCGGTCGAATCCACCCCTTCGATCTGCACCGTCTCCATCTCCAGGTAACTTCCTTCTTCCAGGAATACTTTGGTAACCGGATTCAGCACCCGTTCACCACTGCCGTTTCCTTCCCCATAGTGCTTCTCCACATATTTCACACTGGAACGCCTGCCAACGTTAAAGGAATGGATACCATCATGCTGGGTCAAATGACTCCCATCGTTATGGATGCCGCATCCTGCGACAATCTTAATGTCACAGTCCGCTCCGATATGAAAATCATTATAAACCAGTTCCTGCTGACCGCTGTGATCCATGACCACCGGGATATGGACCAGTTCATCTTTCGTCCCATCGTTTACATAGATCTCCAAACCCTTTCCTTCCGGTTTACCGACAATCCTGATATTCTCACTGCTGGCACGGCCGACACTCTCACCATTGACACGGATATTGTAAGCGCCTCCCGGCATTTCTTTGAGGTCCGAAACTATTTCCAGTATTTTATCAACCACCTTACTCATTTGCGCCACCTCTTTTCTTCATATGGACACAGCATTCTGAGTCAGATAAAAGCTTTGGCAGCATATCTTCCGCTCTCCCAGCCTCCCTAACACATCCATTCGCAATAACAGCAATGGTATCGGCTATTTCCAACAGCCGTTCCTGATGCGATATGATCAAGATACTGCCGCTGGTCTCTTCCCGCAGTTTTTCAAATACTTCCACAAGATTCCGGAAACTCCACAAGTCAATCCCCGCTTCCGGTTCATCAAATACTGACAACCTGGTCTTTCGGGCGATCAGCATCGCAATCTCGATCCGTTTAAGTTCTCCCCCCGATAAGCTGCCGTTCACTTCCCTGTCAACATAATCGCGGGCACAAAGACCAACTTCCGATAGATAATCACAGGCTTCATTGATGGTAAGTTCTTTTCCCGCAGCAAACTTCAGCAGATCATATACATAAAGACCCTTGAAGCGCACCGGTTGCTGAAAGGCAAAACCGATGCTTCTTTTAGTCCGCTCAGTAATGCTTAAATCAGTAATATCCTCTCCGTTCCATAGAATCTGGCCGCTGACCGGTTTAAGCACTCCCATAATGATCTTGGCAATGGTCGATTTGCCGCCGCCATTCGGACCGGTCAGCACCATAAATGTATCATCATCAATTTTCAGATTCACATTGCTTAATATTTCTTTGTCACCATCTAATACTTCATCGTACACTTCATAACATATATCTTTTAGTTCCAGCATAATCTTTACTCCTACTATTTTATATCATCTTCACGCAGTTTTAAAATTCCTTCAGTGAGAATTTTAACATCATCTAATATAAAATCAATTGCTCCTGCTTTATAAAGATTGATCACCAGCATTCCGACCGGCACTGCCAGGATCATACCCAAAATACTTCCCATCTTATAACCTGCATATAGGAAAACCAGGGTTGTCAGCGGATTCATTCCGATACTGTCACCAACCAGTTTCGGCTGTACGACCTGACGGGTCAGCTGAGTAATGCCATAGACGACCAGCAGACCGACTACGGTGAAGTAATTACCGGTAAAGAATTCATAGACCGCCCACGGAATAAGCGCCGTTCCGGTTCCAAAAAACGGCAGAAAATCCAGAAATGCGATCAGGATTGCCAGCAGCACCGAATAGTTTACCCGCAATATTAAAAAGCCTATAAACAGCTGCACCCCAACAATTGACATGATTTTAAACTGGGCTTTGAAATATCCGCCGACTGCATGTTTCAGGTTATCAATTATCATCGTCATACGTCTTTGCAGACCTTTCGGCGATACCGATTTAGCCCAGGCGATTACTTCATCCCGCTGGGCGATAAAAAAGTAGGCAGAGACCAGCGTCACGATGGACGCAATCAGAATTGATGGAATCCGTTTAGCAATATTTCCTGCTGCCGCTACGGTTGGCTGACTGATACCAGCAATAAGTTCCCCGGCTTTAGCATCCAAATCAGCCACCATCGCAGTGAGCCCCGATCTGATCCCCTGCGGAAGCCGGTTAAACACTCCGGCAAAACGCTCTCCCAGCCTACCTAATGCTGCCTCCAGATCCTGGTATATCTCAGGAAAATTACGGATGAGCAGACTGATTTCCTCCACTAGTTTGGAGATTGCCAGATAACATACCAGCACGATCAGGCCCAATACCAAGATGACAATAATAGCGGAACCCAGCCGCTTGACAATCTTTAGCCTTTTTTCCAGCCACTCTACCAACGGATTGGCAATAAACGAAATAAACCAGCCTATTACAAAAGGCATGAAATAGAGCATCGCCTTCACACCTATCCATATCAACAGGACCGTTACGGTCACGCTGATGATCAGGCTTATCAGCACTTTCCAATATGGCCGTTCATTTGCTGCATGAGGTACTGTATTTTTTAAATTTTCTGCCATTCTATTCCTCCTCACCTTGTCCTAAAAATTCAGTTTCTACCATTTCCCATATCTCATCCCGGCCCTGCTTGGTGACGGATGAAAAAGGAATGATCCTGGTTCCCGGAATCAGATTTAATCCCTGCTTTACCATTTTTATATGTTTATCAACCTGACTCCGCTTCAGCTTATCTAGTTTTGTCGCGATGATCACTGGCTGGTAGCCTTGTTCCACTACCCAGTTATACATCACCTTATCATGATTGCCGGGTTCGTGGCGGATATCAATCAGCAGAAATACTACTTTCAGCTGCCTGGAATCGTGCAGATAGCGTTCAATCAGTTTCCCCCACTGCTCTTTCTCCTTCTGTGACACTTTGGCATAGCCATAACCGGGCAGATCGACCAGATACATCTGATCATTGATGTTATAGAAATTAATGGTCTGCGTCTTCCCCGGAGTCTGCGATGTACGGGCATAAGATTTTCGATTCATCAAAGCATTAATCAGAGAAGACTTTCCGACATTGGATTTCCCTGCAAATGCAATTTCCGGCTTGTCATTTTCCGGCAGTGTACTGGTAATCCCGCACACCGTTTCTAAATTGATATTCTTTATAACCATAGTTCTCTCCCTTACTGAATCAATTATTTTCCCCGCCCTGTTTATTTCTTTTGTAAAACGATGGACAGCACCTGATCGAGATGCGTTACCGGAATAATCTCCAATCCTCTGGTGATCTCTGCTGCGATGTCTTCGATATCCCGCTTATTTTCCTGCGGTATCAGAACAGTTTTAATTCCGGCATTCTTTGCTGCCAGCAGCTTTTCTTTCAGACCGCCGATCGGCAGAATCCTGCCGCGCAGTGTGATTTCCCCTGTCATCGCGGCGTCAGCCATCGCTTTGCGGCCGGTAATGGCTGAGATCATCGCTGTCGCCATCGTGATTCCCGCTGACGGTCCGTCCTTGGGAACCGCACCTTCAGGTATATGTATGTGAATGTCATGCTTTTCAAAGAAATCTTCATCGATCTGGTGTTCACTGCCGATGGAACGGATATAGCTGATTCCGGTCATAGCCGACTCTTTCATTACATCACCAAGTTGTCCAGTTAATAATATTTCACCCTTTCCAGGCATTATATTCACTTCAATCTGAAGAGTATCGCCGCCGACGCTTGTCCACGCCAGTCCGCGGACGATTCCAACCTCGTCGCTCTCATTTGCCATTTGGTAGGAATACTTCTCTTTACCCAGATATTTTATCAGGTTCCGTTCAGTAATCTGCACTTTTTTCTTATTATTCTCAAGAATTTCTTTCGCCGTTTTTCTGCAAATCTCGCCAATTTTCCGCTCTAATTGCCGGACCCCGGATTCCTTGGTATAATTACGGCACATCTTCCAGATAGCGCTCTTGCTGATACTTAGCTGGCTGCTGGCTAAACCGTGCTTTTTCAATTGCTTGGGGATCAGATGGCGGATAGCGATATGCATCTTCTCATTCCCAGTATAACTGCTGACCTCAATCAATTCCATCCGGTCCAAAAGCGGCTTTGGTATAGTCTGCAGTGTATTGGCCGTGGTTACAAACAGAACCTCCGACAGGTCAATCGGTACTTCCAGATAATGATCCCTGAACTTATTATTCTGCTCACTGTCCAATACCTCCAGCAAGGCCGAAAAGGTGTCTCCTTTATAGTCATTGCTGACCTTATCGATCTCATCCAGAAGCATCAGCGGATTCTTCACTCCGGCTATCTTCAGCGCATTGGCAATACGCCCCGGCATGGCCCCGACATAGGTCTTCCGGTGGCCGCGGATCTCCGCTTCATCCCGGACCCCGCCGAGGGAAATGCGGACATAGGGCTTTTTTAACGCCTCTGCCAACGACTTGGCAATAGATGTTTTCCCGGTTCCCGGAGGACCAACAAGACATAAAATAGGACTGTTTCCCTTCGGTGCCAGTGCCCGTACCGCTAAAAATTCCAACACCCGCTCTTTGACCTGTTCCAGGCCGTAATGATCGGTGTTCAGCACTTCTTTAGCATAGCCGATATCGTGATGGTCTTTGACCATTTTGTTCCATGGCATTTCCAGCATCGTTTCGATATAGGTACGGATGACCCCGTTTTCCGCCGGGGAGTTCAGGGCACTCTTAAAACGGTTAATTTCCTTCGTAAGCTTTTCCTTGACCTCTTTGGGCGCTTTTAGTTTTTTCAAAGCCTTTTCAAACTCTTCGGCATCAGACACCGTATGGTCTTCGCCCAGTTCTTCGCGAATCAGCTTGAGCTGCTCACGCAGGATATACTCCCGCTGGTTTTTATCAACCCGCTCTTTGACCTTGGCCTGAATCTCCTCTTTAACGGTCAGGACCTGAATCTCGCTGAGAATCTTAAAAGTGAGGAGCTCATAACGCTTCAGCACATCGGTCTCTTCCAACAGTTCCTGCAGATCGGTATAGGACAGCGGAATATTGGCTGCAATCTCATCAATCAGCTTGTCCAGCCCGGTAATAGTTTCCAGCCGCACCGCCGTTTCCTTCGATATCTGCGGGCTGACTACCCCTAACTGGTAAAATAGTTCCCGCAGACCTCTAACCATAGCCTTTTGGCTGATATCTTCGATTGTTTCTATTTCACCGGTCTCTAATGCTGTTTCCACTTCCGCCCGCAGATATGAGCCGCTGTCATCAATCACCTTCAAGAGAGCCCGCTGTTCTCCTGATATCAGCACCCTAAAAATGTGTTTTGGAAGCTTGACCACCTGATTGATGGTGGCAATTGTTCCGGCCGTATATAGATCTTTTAACCCCGGGTTTTCCTTCTGAATGTTCTTTTGGGTAATCAAAAATACCTTCTGATCCCCAAGCATGGCTTCCTGTACGGCTTCGATGGAGCTCTCCCGGCTGACATCAAAGTGGATCACCATCCCCGGCAATACTGTCATTCCCCGCAGGGCGACCATTGGCATATGTATTATTTTTTCACTCATGTATATCTCCTTTAACAAAGGGCTGTTATATTAATTTAAAAACAGACGGGTATATGCCCAGCATCATACCCGTCCAGTCTTTTTATGCACTTTCAGATGTGATATCCGAGGTTCCTAAGATCGGATCTTCTGTTCCATCTACAACTTCTTTTGTAATCCGGCAATGCTTGATACTCTCATCCGATGGTGCCCGGTACATAATGTCCATCATGATATTCTCCATGATCGCCCTCAGCCCTCTGGCTCCGGTCTTACGCTTCAGCGAAAGAGCAGCGATGGCTTCCAGCGCTTCCTGATCAAATATCAGTTCCACGTTATCTAATTCCATCAGTTTCTGATACTGTTTGACGATGGCACTTTTCGGTTCAGTCAGAATCTGTACCAATGCATGCTTATCCAACATCTCCAAGGCTACGGTAACCGGTACACGGCCAACCAGCTCAGGAATCAGGCCGAATTTCACAAGATCATGTGGCAGTACCTGATGCAGGATCTCATTGATGTTCTGATCCTGTTTATCAGCAATTTCCGCACCAAACCCAATCGACTTTTTGTTGATCCGATGTTCAATGATCTTATCGAGACCTTCAAAAGCTCCGCCGCAGATAAATAAGATATTGGTGGTATCGATCTGCAGTAATTCCTGATGCGGATGCTTACGGCCGCCCTGTGGCGGTACCGATGCAACCGTTCCTTCAACAATCTTTAACAGTGCCTGTTGTACTCCTTCACCGGAGACATCTCTGGTAATTGAAGGGTTCTCTGATTTTCTGGTAATCTTATCAATTTCATCAATATATATAATCCCATATTCTGCACGTTCGATGTCACCGTCAGCCGCCTGAATAATCTTCAGGAGAATATTTTCAACATCCTCTCCGACATACCCGGCTTCGGTCAGCGCTGTTGCATCGGCAATCGCAAATGGTACATTCAATACCTTCGCCAGAGACTGCGCCAGCAGGGTCTTACCGCATCCGGTCGGGCCCAGCATCAGAATATTGCTCTTGTGCAGTTCCACACCCAGATCTCTTCCGGCCATGATTCGCTTATAGTGATTGTATACCGCTACCGAAAGTACCTTTTTGGCCTCTTCCTGCCCGATTACATAATCATCCAGAAATGTCTTGATCTCTTCCGGCTTAAGCAGGTTGATATCTTCAAGCCCCTGTTCTTTTGGATCATCGTAATCAAGTTCTTCTTCAATAATCTCCCCGCAGACTTCAATACACTCATCACAAATATAAGCTCCGTTCGGGCCTGCGATCAGTTTTCTCACCTGTGCCTGAGATTTGTTGCAAAATGAGCAGCGTACTACATCCTCATTTTTTCCTGCCATATTTGTTCACCTCATTAATTACGCATAAAGGGGATGCCCGTTTCGCGAACAACCCCCTGCGGCTTATTTTCGTTTGGTAATTACTTCATCAATCAAACCATAGGTTTTCGCATCATCAGCGGACATATAATTATCGCGTTCTGTATCATTACGGATCACGTCCAGCGACTGACCGGTGTTCTCCGCCAGGATCTGATTTAATTTATGACGCATCTGCACAATGTGTTCGGCTGCGATCTCAATATCGGTCGCCTGTCCCTGTGCTCCGCCTGAAGGCTGATGGATCATGATTTCTGCATTCGGCAACGCAAACCGTTTGCCCTTGGTTCCGCCGGCCAGCAGAAACGAACCCATACTGGCTGCCATACCGATGCAGTTGGTCGATACATCGCACTTAATATACTGCATCGTATCGTAAACTGCAAATCCGGCAGTAACGACACCACCCGGGCTATTGATATAGAACTGGATATCTTTCTCCGGATCTTCCGCTTCCAGAAACAATAACTGCGCCACAATCACGCTGGCAGAACTATTGTTCACTTCACCGTCGAGAAAAATGATCCGATCTTTTAATAATCTGGAATAAATATCATAAGAGCGCTCGCCGCGGCTGGTCTGCTCTATGACATAAGGTATTACACTGCTCATTTGCACGCCTCCTTAATAACTTACCTCTACTCTTCTACTGCGCTGTCAGTAATGAAAGTAACCGCTTCCTGTACAGCTATATCCTGCTTCATCTGGTTCTTTTCATTATCACCCATGAACTCCTTAAGCTTATCAACTTCCATCTGATAGCTCTCAGCCATCTTCACCAGCTCTTCTTCTAATTTTTCACCACTGATTTCAATGTTCTCTGCTTTTGCAACCGCTTCCAGTACCAATCTGGTCAGGATACGCTTCTCAGCCTGCGGTTTCAGTTCTTCCATCATCTTCTCGTTGGTCATCCCAGTAAACTGGAAGTACTGCTCTAAGCTTAAGCCCTGCTGCTGGATTCTCTGTGCAAACTCATCAGCCATCTGATTAACCTGGGTATCCAACATCGGCTGAGGTATTTCGATGGTTGCATTGGCAACCGCTTTGTCAATCGCCTGATCTTCCTTTTTGCGCTTGCCTTCGGCAGCCTTCTGTTCTTCTAACTTTTCTTTTACATCTGCTTTGTATTCTGCAATGGTATCAAATTCGGAAATTTCAGACGCAAAATCATCATCCAGCTCCGGAAGTTCTTTTACCTTTATTTCATGTACAACACATTTGAATACCGCATCTTTGCCAGCCAGTTCTTCAGTCTGATATTCTTCCGGGAAAGTCACTTTAACATCAAGCGGCTGTTCAATCTCTGCACCGATCAGCTGTTCTTCAAATCCCGGAATGAAAGAAGCGGAACCGATGGTCAGCGGATGATTTTCACCTTTCCCACCTTCAAAGGCAACATCGTCTACGAAGCCTTCGAAATCCATGACAACCTGATCTTTGTCTTGTACCGCACGGTCTTCTACGTTGATCGTTCTGGCATTTTTATCCTGTTCTTCGGCGATCTTTGCATCAATTTCTTCATCGGTCACCTCTATAGATACTTTATCCACTTTTAGTCCTTTATACTCACCAAGTGTTACTTCTGGTTTTAAAGCCACTTCTGCGGTAAAGATGAATGGCTTGCCTTTTTCAATCTGAACAACATCGATTTTCGGCTGTGATACGATGTCGAGCTCACTTTCATCGTATGCTTTACCGTAAGCTTCCGGAATCAAAGCGTTGGCCGCATCATCATAAAAGATTTCCGGGCCGTACATCTTTTCGACCATCTGGCGCGGAACCTTCCCTTTACGGAATCCCGGCACATTAATCTTGCCTTTTTGCTTATTATATGCCCCCTGAAGTGCTTTATCTAATTCTTCAGCTGAGACTTCTATGGTTATTTTCGCCATACTGTTGTCCATATTTTCCACTTGTAAACTCATTTTAATTTCCTCCTGATTTATCCGTGTAATTGTCGCAACTCTTTGTGCTTCCTAGATTACACCCATTTTATGAGTATATCATAAACAATAATAAATTACTAGTACAGCTTTGGATAATTTTTACTGCTGAACCTCTTCTAAACAGAGCATCCTTATGAGCATTTCTGAAATGTCATCTTCCCGGACCTGATAGTCGCCGTCATCGTTTTTCTCAACGTGGATGGTAACCGGCTCCGGCTCTTTGTACTCCATTTCCTGACTGGCTTCTTCCAGCATATCGTAAGCGATATACACATATTCCGCCTGAAGCTGTTTGTTGATTTCATCATCGGTACCTTCATATTCGCCGTTCTGATAGCTCTTCATTAAATCCTCAGAGACCGCCCTTATCTTCGGTACATACTTCTCAAACAGATCAACCGGCGTTATTTCAACAGTAACCTCATAAACACCATCCTGCTTCTCCGAGCCTTTGACATTATAGCGCATTGCTGAAAATATCTGTTTGCTCAGGTTCAGATAATCCTTCAGCATCTGGTCATCAAGATCAAGATCTCCGGTAATGTACACTTCATTAAAAGCGTATATCCACATCTCATAATCCTCAAGCAGCTCACCCCGGGTCTTCTCCTTATTCAGCTTAGCTGCATTGTCAGCCTCTCCCTGCAAGCGCAGGTCCAGGTATGCCTGGACAAATCCTTCGGCGTCAAATTTACTGCATCCGGTAACGGTCAGCACTACTATCATACATAATATCAGAAACCCATGTTTATTCCATTTGTACATGTTGATTTTCTCCCTGCGCCCCGCATTTATAAATGACCGAAGCCCCGATTTCGTCAGCCTTCTTGCGGTTGATCAGGACGGTAATGATCGCCAGCGAAAAATCAATCGCCGTGCCCAGCCCCCGGCTGGTAATGATATGGCCGTCGGTCACTGCCGCTTCCCTGACTACCTGTGCACCCCACAGTTGATCCTCTACACCTGGAAAGGAGGCGGCCCGGCGGCCTTCCAGCATTCCCATCTGACCGATGATCCCCGGGGCGGCGCAGATTGCCGCAATATATTTTTTTTGATTATTAAACTCTGTCAGCAGACCTCTCAGCCCTTCATGCTGCTGCAGATGGGCGCTCCCCGGCATCCCGCCCGGCAAGACCAGCATATCAGCCTGTTCCGATCCGGCTTCGGCGAAGATCTCATCAGCCATAATATCAATGCCATGGGCACCGTGAATTAGTTTATCATTTGTTATCGAAACGGTCTTTACCTCAATTCCGGCCCGGCGCAGCAGGTCAACAACGGTCAATCCTTCAATCTCCTCGAATCCATCGGCCAGAAATACTTTTACTTTCTTCATTATATAAACCTCCATACCCTCTGTAAGATTACTTCCTAAATTTTATCAAACCTATAGCAAAAAAGCAAATGACAGCGTATAATCAATTCATAAACTTTCTGTGAACAAAGGAGAAATTATGGAGATTGAACGCAAATTTCTTGTCGAATCCTGTCCGCAAAATGTCGAATCTTATCCCTGCCGCAAGATTGAACAGGGATACCTGAACACTGAACCGGTGATCCGGATCCGGCAGGACAATGATGAATATATCCTGACCTATAAATCAAAAGGACTCATGGTCCGGGAGGAGTATAACCTGCCGCTGACCAAAGAGTCCTATGAGCATTTAAAATCTAAAATTGACGGACGTCTCATTCAAAAACGCCGTTATATGATCCCGCTGACCGGCCGGCTGACCATTGAGCTGGATGTTTTCACCGGTGATCTGTCACCGCTGCTTCTGGCTGAGGTGGAATTCCCGGACGAGGCAGCTGCCAATGCTTTTGTCCCGCCGGTCTGGTTTGGAGAAGAAGTCACCTGGTCCACCCGGTATCACAACAGTACCTTGAGCCTGCTGAAATCAGAGTAGAACCTTATATCTCTAACAAATGATCAATCAGCTTATATCCTTCATTCCACACATTCCCGGTCTTTGCCGCGCTCTTCTCATTATAGACATCTGCGCCTTCAGCCTGACGGGTACTATCATATAACAGATATGGCACCGGATCACCGGAATGGGTCCGGGTGGCAATCGGGGTGGGATGATCCGGAAGAATCAATAACCGAAACGGTTCGCCTGCTTTTTCGAAAGCAGCGACAATATTTCCGACCACCCGTCCATCTACCTTTTCAATCGCATCCACCTTTTCTTTAACCAGACCTTGATGACCCATTTCATCCGGTGCTTCAATATGGACGTAGACGAAATCATAACCGTCCTTAAGAAGGGCATCTGCCGCTGCCCGAGCCTTGCCTTCATAATTGGTATGAAGCCCGGCATTGGCACCTTCGACAGTGATATTGTGCATCTCTGACCCCACAGCGATTCCTTTCAGCAGATCCACTGCGGAAATCATCGCTCCTTTTTTCCCGGTCTTCTGTTCAAAAGAGGTCAGTCCCGGTCTGGTCCCGGCCCCCCAGAACCACAGCGAATTAGCCGGCCGCAGTCCGGCTTCCCGCCGTTTCACATTAACCGGATGGCCGCTTAAAATGTCATAACTTCTTTTCATCATTTCATACAGTACATCATCATCCGGCAGATATGGCCCAACCACTTTAGTGAGGATATCGTGAGGCGGTGTCAGTTCTGCCACCATACCCTGATTCCAGATCAGCAGATGACGGTAACTGGTTCCGGTATAATACTGATAAGTCTCATCTTGAAAAGCCGCTCTTACCGCTTCTAACAATTCATCTGCTTCGGCAGTGGAAATTTCCCCGGCGCTGTGATCGACCATCTGCCGTTTTTCATATGAGTCCTCTTCTTCTGACAGAGTCACCACGTTACAGCGGACCGCCACATCGGTGTCTTTCATATCCACACCGATACTCAATGCCTCCAGCGGTGACCGGCCGGTATAATAAACCTTTGGATTATATCCGATTACCGACAGATTAGCCGTATCACTGCCCGGCGCCATTCCCGCCGGCACCGTATGCACCAGACCCATTTCCGCTGCTTTCGCCAAACGGTCCATTACCGGTGTAACAGCAGTTTCCAGAGTTGTCCTTCCCTGCAGTTCATTCAGCGGTTCTCCCGCCATACCATCTCCCAGCACAATTATGTATTTCATGGTTCCACCTCCGTCTTTTGCTATAGTACACTAGTATACTGTACCGCTCACCTCCACCAGCCCCCTTGGGACTGGGATTGATTATTTATTTATAAATAGTAAAACGCCTTGTTTTCCTACATTTTACCATACTTTTCTCAACTTATCATCTGTTCTTTTTCTTCGGTGGATTCGATCACTATCTCCTAATCTGACAATTTTCAACATTACACCATTAATCCCATATTTTTACAACTAAAAAACAACTTGAGTTTTCGCGTTTTCAACGCGAAACAAAAAAGTTTTGACTATTTTCCATAAAATAAGGAATCACACTTTCCTTTGTAGTAAAATTAAAGTGACGACACAATAATCTGACTAAACAAAAAAAGGAGATTCCTTATATTAATTCTACTACAAATACCAAAGTTTATCGCCGAAACCAATTATGGCATGCTTACCTCCGGAAGTTGCCTGCTTACTCACATTGATGATTCCGATGTGGTCAAGTAAACTCAAGTCGGTATTTAGCCTTCATCATTTGGTCCCCCTTGACAATCTACACGCCTCAAGTCTCCACACGAATCATATGCACAATATCCGCATATCCTTTCGCCTTTTCTTCATATTCACCTTCGGTCATCATTCCGGTTATAAAACCAAATTCACCATCTAATCCTGCACTTACAATTTTCATCTCTCCAAAATCCGCTTCCAAATCAGGTTTCAATTGCTCCGCATTCCCTTTGATCCGGACAAAGAACTTCCGTTTCATCTTCTCCCGGTCCTGCAGCTTGCGCTTCTCGCTGGTCCAGTCGATCATAATCGTCCGGTGCAGATGCTTTGCCGCATCCACAATATCGGCGACCACTGCGCTTGCCGTCGGCAATTTACCGGCGCCGCTGCCATAAAACATCGCGTCGCCGAGGACATTCCCACGGACAAAAATAGCATTGAATACATCATTTACATTATAGAGCGGATGATTAACACCTAACAGAAACGGTGCCACGATCGCCTGCAGCTGCTCACCCTCACGCTTTGCCATTGCCAGCAGCTTAACGGTCATCCCCATTGCCTTGGCGTATTTGAAATCATCAGCGGTGATTTTGCTGATCCCTTCGGTATAGATATCTTCAAAATCCACCTGTTGCCCTGATACCAGCGAAGAGAGAATGGCAATCTTCCGGCACGCATCATATCCTTCTACATCGGCAGTAGGATCGGCCTCCGCATACCCATTGGCCTGCGCTTCTTTTAAGACGGTATCATAGTCAGCATCTTCATAGAACATCTTGCTGAGCATGTAATTGGTGGTACCATTTAAAATCCCTGTTATCTCTTCAATCTCATCAGCCGTCAGTGACGAATTCAGCGGCCGGATGATCGGAATACCGCCGCCAACACTGGCTTCGAAAAGGAAATTAATATTATTCGTCCGGGCAATCTCCAAAAGCTCAGCCCCATGCTTCGCTACCAATGCCTTATTGGAGGTTACCACACTCTTACCTGCCTGCAGACATCTTTTTACAAAGGTATAGGCCGGCTCCACTCCACCCATTACTTCCACTACGATCTTGATCTCATCATCATTTATAATGGTTTCAAAGTCATGGATAATCTTTTCCTGAATCGGATCACCGGGGAAATCCCTGAGATCCAGCACATACTTAATCTTAACATGCATACCTGCGCGTTTATCGATCTTTTTGCCGTTGGTTTCGATGACCTCTACTACTCCCGAACCAACTGTTCCATATCCCATTACCGCAACATTTACCATTTTCTTCTCCTAACCCGGGAACCTACTTATTGCTATATTTTAAAAACGCATTGATAAACGGATCTAATGCGCCGTCCAGCACCGCCGATACATTTCCCGCTTCTTCATTGGTCCGGTGATCCTTGACCATCGTATAGGGCTGCATGACATAAGAACGAATCTGGTTGCCAAATCCGATCTCCTTTACCTCACCTCTGATGTCCGATACCTTATCAGCCTGTTCCTGCTGCTTGATCAGATACAGCTTGGCTTTCAGCATCTGCATTGCCTTTTCCCGGTTGTTATGCTGAGACCGTTCATTCTGGCACTGCACTACGATTCCGGTCGGAAGATGAGTGATGCGGATTGCCGAAGACGTCTTATTGACATGCTGGCCACCTGCTCCGCTGGCACGATAAGTATCGGTCTTCAGATCATCCTCATTGATATCAATGTCGATGTCTTCTTCAATATCGGGGATTACATCACACGACGCAAACGATGTCTGTCTTTTCCCGGCTGAATTGAAGGGGGAGATCCGCACCAGGCGGTGAACTCCCTTTTCCGACTTCAGATAGCCATATGCATTCTCGCCGTTCACTTCGAATGTGACCCCTTTAATCCCGGTAATATCACCATCCTGGTAATCCAGCACCTGAATTGTAAATCCTTTATCTTCTGCCCATCGGTTATACATCCGGTACAGCATCCCCGCCCAGTCGCAGGATTCAGTTCCGCCTGCCCCTGCGTGCAGCGTCACAATTGCTCCATAACGGTCATACTCGCCGGATAACAGGGTTTGAATCCGAAGGGTCTCATATAACCCCTCGAATTCATCCAGTTCCTTTTGAATTTCCACTATTAATCCGGAATCATTTTCCTCATATGCCATCTCGATTAAGATACCGATCTCTTCATTCAGCGTGTAAAGCCGGTTAATTTCTTTTACCGCTTCCTGAAGGCTGCTTAATTCCTTCATAATGCTCTGTGAATTTTCAGCATCATCCCAGAATCCCGACTCGGCACTCTTACGCTCCAGCTCTTCTATACGTTTCTCCTTTGACGCTACGTCAAAGTGAATCCCTCATTTCAATAAGTGGCTGTTCATATCCGGTCAGGACTGTTTTAAATTGATCTAACTCAACCACTTTTTCACCTCTTTCCTATTTACGTCCGCAGCACTGCTTATATTTCTTTCCGCTTCCGCAGGGGCAGGGATCGTTAGGATAGACTTTCTTATCCTCACGCTTCTTCGGTGCCCTTACAGCGCTGTCATCTTTATTAGTTCCGGTAACCTTGGCTACCTGTTCACGCTCCACTTTCTGCTCAACCTTGATATGGAATAAGGTCCGGATAGTATCTACTGAAATTCCACGGGTCATTTCCCCGAACATGTCATAACCGAGCATCTTGTATTCTACCAGCGGATCCCGCTGTCCATATGCCTGCAGTCCGATACCCTGGCGCAGCTGATCCATGTCATCAATGTGATTCATCCACTTCTTATCGATCACCCGCAGCAGAACCACCCGTTCCACTTCACGCAGATGCTCCGCTTCCGGGAATTCGGCTTCTTTGTCTTCGTAGGCCTTGACCGCCTGTTCCTTTAACATGTGCTTCAATTCTTTCTGACCCATGTTCTTTATTTCATCATACGCGATCGGTTTCAGGCCCGGAATCGTGCTGTGCAGTTCTACATCCAGTCCTTTCAGATCCCACTCCTCTGCATCAGCCTCCGGAGCCGCACACTGGTCGACAATATTTTCCAGATATTCATGGAGCATATGGTAAATGGAATCACGCATACTCTCACCGTCAAGCACCCGGCGGCGTTCTTCATAGATGATCTCCCTCTGCTCATTCATAACCTGATCATAATCCAGCAGATTCTTACGGATACCAAAGTTATTGCCCTCGATCTTCTCCTGCGCTTTTTCAATCGCGTTGGAAAGCATCTTATGTTCAATCTGCTCGCCCTCCTGAACTCCCAGGGTCTGGAATACATTCATCAGACGCTCGGAACCGAAGAGGCGCATCAGATCATCCTCCAGCGAAATATAGAATCTGGACTCGCCCGGGTCTCCCTGCCGGCCGGCACGTCCGCGCAGCTGATTGTCAATACGTCTGGATTCATGGCGCTCAGTACCAATGATCTTCAGACCGCCGGCTGATCGCGCTTCATCATCCAATTTAATATCGGTACCACGGCCGGCCATATTGGTCGCAATGGTTACCGCACCATGCTCACCGGCCTGAGCCACGATGTCGGCCTCCATCTCATGGAACTTGGCATTGAGTACATTATGCTTGATTCCATGTCTCGCCAGCATCTTACTTAAGAGCTCTGATATTTCGATAGTAATCGTACCCACCAGAACCGGCTGTCCGGTTTCATGGGCCTTAATAATTTCCTCAATGACCGCAAGATACTTCTCTTTCTGGGTCATGTAAACAGCATCTTCTAAATCGTCCCGCTGAATCGGTACGTTGGTCGGGATCTCAATAACATCCATGAAGTAGATGTCGCGGAACTCCTTCTCCTCGGTGAGTGCCGTACCGGTCATACCGCTCTTCTTTTCAAACTTATTAAACAGATTCTGGAAGGTGATGGTCGCCAGCGTCTTACTTTCACGCTTAATCTTAACATGTTCCTTCGCTTCGATCGCCTGATGAAGTCCGTCCGAATACCGGCGTCCCGGCATGATACGGCCGGTAAACTCATCGACGATCAATACTTCATCGTCTTTAACCACATAGTTCTGGTCCCGGTGCATCAGATTATGCGCCCGCAATGCCAGTACTATATTATGCTGAATCTCCAGATTCTCCGGATCGGCAAGGTTGTCAATACTGAAGAATTTCTCTACCTTCTTCACCCCGTCATCGGTAAGGTTGACCGACTTTTCCTTTTCATTGACGATATAATCGCCGCTCTCCTCGATATCTTCTCCCATGATCGCATTCATCTTGGAGAATTCACCGCTGGCTTCGCCGCGCTCTAACTGCCGCGCCAGAATATCGCAGGCGTCATAGAGCTTGGTTGATTTACCGCTTTGTCCTGAAATGATCAGAGGCGTACGCGCCTCATCGACCAGGACTGAATCGACTTCATCGATGACAGCATACTTCAAACCCCGCTGAACCAGCTGCTCTTTATAGATGACCATGTTGTCACGGAGATAGTCAAATCCCAGTTCATTATTGGTCACATATGTGATGTCACAATTATAAGCTGCTCTTCTCTCATCGTTATCCATGGAATTCAGCACAACACCGACCGTCAGTCCAAGGAATTCATGTACCTGTCCCATCCATTCAGCATCACGCTTCGCCAGATAATCATTGACCGTTACGATGTGTACACCTTCACCGGACAGGGCATTCAAATAAGCCGGCAAAGTAGACACCAGGGTCTTTCCTTCACCTGTCTTCATTTCCGCAATACGGCCCTGATGGAGAATGATACCACCGATCAGCTGAACCCGGTAATGCTTCATGCCAAGTGACCGATATGCTGCTTCTCGGACAACTGCATATGCCTCCGGCAAAATATCATCCAGCGTCTCGCCATCGACCAGACGGCTTTTGAATTCTCTGGTCTTATCCTTTAATTCGGCATCGGATAACCGCTGCATATCCGGCTCTAATGCTTCAATATGGTCTACAACAGGCTTGATGCGCTTCAGTTCATTTTCACTGTGCGTTCCAAATATTTTTTGTATTAAACCCATGCTTAATTACTCCTTATTCTGCGAATTTAACTTCACTTAAGAATGTTCTCCGTTTTAATGTCAGTAAGCTGTAAATGGCAGACAACCGACACTTCCGGAGAATAACCTAAATTTTATTTTACCACCATACCGCATTATCTTCAACTAATTTATAAACTGTTAACATTATATCTCTTAATGAAATCATAGGCAATTGAGCCGCCAAAAAGATCCAGCGCACTCCCGATCGTAAAATCAAGATTCCCGCCGCAGTCTTTCCGAAACCTTTCCAAATCCTCTATACTGCCGATTCCGCCGGCGTATGTAACCAGAATCTGCTGCCAGTTACCCAGCATCTTCACCAGTTGGCTTTCCACCCCTGAACACTTCCCTTCCACATCCACTCCGTGGATCAAAAACTCATCACAATATCCCGCCAGTTGATCTAATGTGTCAGGATTGAGCTCCACTGTGGTAAATTTCTGCCAGCGGTCGGTCATGATATAATATCCACCGTCTTTCTTCCGACAGCTCAAATCCAGGACAATACGTTCTTTACCTACTGCAGACACCAGTTTCTCAAGCCGCTCCCAGTTTATTTCTCCATCCTTAAAAACATATGAGGTTACAATCACATGACTGGCCCCGGCCGTCAGATAATCTGCGGCATTTTCCACAGTGATTCCGCCGCCGATCTGCAGACCGCCCGGGTATGTTTGTAGCGCCGATAGCGCCTGTCCTCTGGTCTGGTCATAGTAATCGGAGGTAACCGGATTCAGCAAGATGATATGGCCGCCTTTCAGTCCATCCGCCTTATATAGACCGGCATAGTAATCAGCACCGGCTTCCGATGCAAAATTAGTCCGGGCATGATCACCGGAATCTTTCAAACTTCCGCCTATGATCTGTTTAACCTGGCCGTTATGAATATCAATACATGGTCTGAAACGCATGGTGAACCTCCTAAATAAATAATGCTCATATTATATCATAAACTTTTCTATTCAACAATTAAAAGACCCTTATACCTGCTCCCAGGCACAAGGGCTTTACATCATAAATTTCAAGATTACGGATTTGTAGTCGTTCCGTTATTCGTGGTGTTGTTCGTTCCATTGTTAGTTGTATCATCTGTTCCATCAACGGCATCTTTTACATCGTCGACAGCGTCATTTACACCATCTTCTACCGTATCAGCGGCATCATCCACATCATTGCCAACAGAATCATTGTCGGTTGTGCCCGCATCATTCGTTGTGTTGTCATTAGCATCATTTGTAGTTCCACAAGCTGTTGCACTTAAAAGAGCCATACAGCAGACTGCCATAAGCATAATTTTTTTTATTTGTTTCATGTTATACTCTCCCTTTCTGAATGTAAGATTATATTGTAAGAATTGCTTCTTATAGCAACTAATATCTACAAATTGAGAGAATATATACTATAAAATGAGCTGGTAAATATTACATTTTCTCCGTAATCTGCCCATCGCGATACGCTGCCAGCAACCGTTCCAGATCGCCGATCCGTTCCTGCAAAATCTTACCGGTATCGGTATCTTCCACCCGTTTTCTTTTGAGCACCCGCTTAACTACCGTACTTTCAGAAAAAATATCGCTTTCATTTTCAATCGCTGCTTCGGTTGACTCAAACGATTCGTGAGCCGCAAGAATCAAACCATAAGAATTATAGATCAGTGTATATCCGGCAATTCCGGTCTGCTTCTGGTAAGTTTTGGAGAAGCCGCCGTCAATCACCACCACTTTACCATCGCATTTGATCGGACTTTCACCATCCTTATATTTAACCGGTACATGACCGTTGACAATATGGGACTCCGCACCGGTGAGGCCGAACTCTTCCAGAATGCCCTCCATTACCTTTTCATTCTCCAGCATGGAATAATAAACATCTTTCTTTTCTTTATGAAGCTCCTTCTCGGCCAGGAAGTAGCGTTCAAACGTGGCCATCTTGTCTTTACCGAACAGCGGAGAATCCTGACCCAGCCATATGTACCACATCAGATTTTTGCCGCGCTCTTTCTCAACCGTATCGAGGGCGAAAAATCCTTTTCTGACATAGCTGTCATAAGCATCATAAAGTGCTTTGCCCTTATATTTTTTGCCATAGAGCGATACCGTCCGCAGGGAGCCGTCTTCATTTAGCGGAACACAGCCATGATATAGAAGGTTGTTGTTGTATACCTTATAAAGGCTGCCTTTACTAAGCAAAAGCCGCATATGGGTCTGCATTTTCTCGCAATTTAAAAAAGCATGCTCCAGCCGATCCATAACGTCTGATTCTTGCTCGGACAGCGCATATGGATCTTTTGGATTAACCGTCGGGAAATAGGTATCCAATAGCTGATAGTCTTCCCCATTCAGCCGGATTGTACCCTTCTCATAATCAATCAAATGCAGTAAATTTCTGTTTTCTAAACCAAATTCAGGATTTTCTTTGATAACCTGACCTTCAAGCTTGAACTGAATGACCGAAATGGCTTTGTGCATTTCAATATCCAACTCCATCTCGGCCGCATTATAATCTACATTTTTATTAATTTTAAAACAACTACATTCTTCGGCCCGGTACATATTATGGGCAAATGTAGCCAGCGGCAGAAGATTGATACCATAACCATCTTCCAGGATATCCAGATTAGCATATCGTGCACAGATGCGGATTACATTGGCAATGCAGGCTTTCTGTCCGGCCGCCGCACCCATCCACAAGACATCATGATTTCCCCACTGAACGTCAAGCGAATGATACTTCATCAGTTTATCCATAACGATATGCGGTCCCGGTCCGCGGTCAAAGATATCACCGACAATGTGCAGATGATCTACTACCAGCCTCTGGATCAGCTCGCAAAGGGCGACAATAAATTCCTGCGCCCGGCCAATCCTGACCATCGTATCAATAATAGCATCGTAATAGTATTCTTTGTCGCTGATCTCCGAATTCTCATTGATCAGTTCATCGATAATGTAAGCAAAATCTTTGCGCATTGCTTTACGCACCTTAGACCGGGTATACTTGCTGCCGACATTTTTACTCACGGTGATCAGACGGTAAAGGGTAATCTTATACCATTCATCCATATTATCCTGTGTCTTGCTCACCCGGCCGATCTTTTCCCTGGGATAATAGATGAGGGTTGCCAGTGAACGTTTATCATTCGTACTCAGAGTCTTCCCAAATATCTCTTCAATCTTCCTCCGTACGGAACCGGACCCATTCTTCAGCACATGCGAAAACGCCTCATACTCACCATGGATATCCGATAAAAAATGTTCCGTTCCCTTCGGCAGATTCAGGATCGCCTGCAGATTGATCAATTCGGTAGACGCGTCTGCAATCGACGGATACAACTCCGAGAGTCTTGCCAGATACTTCTGTTCCAAGTCCTTCATAAAAACCTCCCTTTACTCCTTAAAACTGGATCACATCGCTCATGTCATAACGGCCGGCCGGTTTACCGGCAAGATATTTACCGGCTTCCAGAGCACCTTTGGCAAATACCATCCGGGAATACGCCGTATGTTTGAATTCCACCACTTCATCCGCACCGGCAAAGATCACCTCATGTTCACCGACAATGGTGCCGCCGCGGACAGCTGAAATACCGATTTCTTTCGGATTTCTTCTCTTCCGCTCCTGACTGCGGTCATAGGTATATACATATTCATTATTCAGTGCTTCGTTAATAGAATCTGCCAGTGCCAGCGCAGTCCCGCTCGGCGCATCTACTTTCCGTTTGTGGTGGCGCTCGACCAGTTCGATATCAAATCCGGCGGTCGCTAATACCTTCGCTGCGTCCTTGATCAGCTTCAGCAGCATATTTACTCCCAGCGACATATTTGCCGATTTCAAAACAGCCGTTTTCTTACTCGCGTCTTCCACTTTCTGCAGCTGTTCTTCGGACAATCCGGTTGTGCAAAGCACCACCGGCATCTGCTCTTTAACGCAGAATTCCAGCAATTCATCAACCACACCGGCATTGGAAAAATCTATAATTACATCAGCTTCGACATTGCAGTCATTCACTGCTGCAAAAACCGGATAAGTATTTGCAATTCCCATGTAGCTGTCTATCCCGGCTGCAATCTCGACATTATCATCTTCCTGAACGAGCTTAGTTACCACCTGCCCCATCTGTCCGTTACATCCATGCATAATTAACTTTACCATCTAACATCCTCCTTCTCAATTCCTCGTCTAATCGGTTATCCGTTTCGCTGCTTCTTCTGACTATATAACGTAAGAATAGCATATCCCACAGATTTTCTCAATACGCGGGATATGCTATTTCCTATACTTAAAGGAGCCCAAAGTCCTTCATTGCCTGGGTCAGTCTGCCGACATTTGCATCGGCCAGTTCGGTCAGCGGCATGCGGACTCCGCCCGCTTCCATCCCCATCAGGTTTGCAGCTTTTTTAACAGGAATTGGATTTACTTCGCAGAATATAGCTTCGATAAGCGGTAATATCCGAAGCTGCAGATCACGGCTGCCGGTCACATCTCCGGCAAAATATTTCGCGCATATGTCGTGAGTCTCCTGCGGTGCAATATTGGCAACCACCGAAATCACACCAAGGCCTCCCAGTGACATCAATGGTACGATCTGGTCGTCATTACCGGAATACAGATCGATCCGGCCGTCGGCCAGCTGCATAATCTTAGCTACCTGAGCGATATTACCGGACGCTTCTTTGATACCGACAATGTTATCTACGTTTTTAACCAAAGCCGCTGCCGTCTCCGGTTCAATATTTACGCTGGTCCGGCTCGGTACGTTATACATGATTAACGGTACTTTAGCGGCCTTTGCCGCTGCCGTATAATGAGCGGCCAGCCCTGCCTGGGTGCATTTGTTATAGTATGGGGTTACAAGAAGTACTCCATCCGCTCCGTAACCGGCTGCCTCTTCCGACATCTGCACAGCTGTCGCCGTACAGTTTGATCCGGTGCCGGCGATGACCGGAATTCTGCCCTTTGTACGCTCTACCGTGAATTTTATACATTCTAAGTGTTCTGCTTCCGTTAAAGTAGAAGATTCACCAGTAGTACCGCAGATAATAATACTGTCGGTATGATTGTCACAATGAAAATTAATCAATTCATCTAATTTGTCGTAATTTACACTTCCGTCCGCTTTAAATGGTGTTATGATTGCTACTCCTGATCCTTTAAAAATTGCCATTTGTCTAATCCTCCTTATTAAATAGTGTACGCATTATCTGATATTTGGTGCCATACGCTCAGTCCGCTTCATTTGCTAGACAAAAAAACAGAGGCGAAATGGCTTCGCCTCTAAGAATTGTGCTATACTGCTCCTGCTTACACATCTTAGATAGCGCTCCATTACCGCACGACTTACTACTATGCGTAAATGGCAGTCATATAATTCTTCACTATATGCCCAGGGACTTATCACCAGGCAATAAGCTCCTTCGGCGCCGTTCCCTTTCAATACCCTTAATCCGCTCCTGACGCGTACAGGTATCTACTGATGAAAAACGCAACCTCTATCATGTATTATGTTGAAATAATCATAACACCTCTATATTTACTTGTCAATCAAATCTCTGACTCTTATTCTTCTTCCATACATTCCAATTTGCTGACCGACACCTCGTAAGCAATCCGCTTCTCCGCTTCGGTCTCTGACAACTTCTTTACATATTCCCGGCTCTGAATCCGGCCGATGATCTGTACATGCTCACCAACATTAAATGAGGATGCGTAGCGGGCATTCCGGCCCCAGCAGATACACGGTATGTAATCGGACTTTCCATACGGACGGTTGACCGCCAGCAGCAAATCCGCAATTTCTCTTCCCAGGGGCGTTTTCCGGTAAATCGGTGCTTTACATATGTATCCATCCAGCGTGATGCTGTTGGTCTTAGCTCCATCCAGTTCTTCTTCTACAAACGACACCTCTCTTACGAAAACAGATAATACCAGACGATTCTTTTGTTCATCGTGCCGATTGTAAGAACGGAACTGACCGGTTGCCATGATAAACTCTCCCCGGTAATCCTGAGTTACATCAATCAGCCGCTCTGAAATCAGCAGCGGAATGCAGTCCTCCGAATTACTGAGTCGTTTTACCAATACATCTACCGTATAGAACCCTTCACCAAATACCTCGTGGCTGAAGACAAATTCCGAAGCCACCTCTCCCATGATTGTTACTTGATTGTTTTCAATTACCTTATCCGACATAATTTTACAGCTCTCCTTCCTCTTGATCGTATTTTTCAGTCAATACTTAGTTTATGAAGTAATTTGCCAATTTAGAACTAAAACTTGTAAATTTTTTGAAATATGATAAACTAAACAAGTTAAAATAGGTTATTACTATATATAGTTATAGAGAAAGAAGGTTTAAAATAGATGCTAACAAAACGTGAAAAAGTACGTAATATCGCTATTATCGCTCATGTTGACCACGGTAAGACCACGCTGGTCGACGAGCTGCTGAAACAAAGCGGTGTATTCCGGGAAAATCAGGAAGTAGCCGAACGGGTTATGGATTCAAATGATATCGAACGGGAACGCGGCATTACCATTTTGTCGAAAAATACCGCCGTTCGGTACAAAAATACTAAGATTAACATCATCGATACACCGGGGCATGCTGATTTCGGCGGTGAAGTCGAGCGGGTCCTAAAAATGGTCAACGGAGTAGTTCTGGTGGTCGATGCTTTTGAAGGCGTTATGCCGCAGACTAAATTCGTCCTGCGCAAAGCGCTGAGTCTGGATCTGCCGGTCATTGTCTGCATCAATAAGATCGACCGCCCGGATGGCCGGCCAAATGAAGTAATTGATGAAATTCTGGAACTGTTTATGGATCTGGATGCTTCTGACGAACAGTTGGATTTCCCCTATGTATTCGCTTCGGCTAAAGCCGGATATGCAATTTTAGAACTGGAGGACGGCCCTCAGAATATGATCCCGTTATTTGAAACAATCCTGGACAAGATCCCGGCCCCGGAAGGCGATCCAGATGCCGCTACTCAGGTACTCATCAGTACGATTGACTATAATGAATACGTCGGCCGTATCGGTGTCGGCAAGGTCGATAACGGCAAGCTCACCGTAAATCAGGAAGTGGTCATGGTCAACGCCCATGACCCGGAGAAGCAGAAAAAAGTAAAGATCAGTAAACTGTACGAATTCGACGGATTGAACAAGGTTGAAGTCCGGGAAGCCGAAATTGGCTCTATCGTCGCAATATCCGGCATTACTGACATTTCTATCGGTGACACCTTAGCCTCACCGGAAAATCCGGTGCCGATTCTATTCCAGAAGATCTCCGAACCGACCATCGCAATGCAGTTTGTGGTCAATGACAGCCCTTTTGCGGGGCAGGAAGGTAAATTCGTCACCTCCCGCCATCTCCGGGACCGGCTGATGCGGGAGCTGAATACCGATGTCAGCCTGCGGGTGGAAGAAACCGAAGATACCGATAGTTTTAAAGTATCCGGCCGCGGCGAACTGCATCTTTCGGTGCTGATTGAAAATATGCGCCGGGAAGGCTATGAATTCGCTGTCAGCAAGGCGGAAGTACTCTATAAACAGGATGATAAGGGCCGCCAGCTGGAGCCGATGGAAACGGCATATATCGACCTCCCTGATGAATTTACCGGGGTGGTCATTGACAAACTCAGTCAGCGTAAAGGTGAATTACGGGCTATGACACCGATGAGCGGGGGCCACAGCCGCCTGGAATTCCTGATCCCGGCTCGTGGTCTGATCGGTTACCGCGGTGAGTTTTTAACCGACACCCGCGGCAACGGCATTATTAATACCGCTTTCGAAGGGTATGCACCGTATAAAGGCGATATCCGTTATCGTAAGCTGGGGTCCCTGATCGCTTTTGAAACCGGCGAATCGGTCACCTATGGACTATTTGGCGCTCAGGACCGGGGAACCTTATTTATCGGTCCGGGCGAAAAGGTCTATGCCGGAATGGTGGTTGGCCAGAATGCCAAAGCCGAGGATATTGAGTTCAACATCTGTAAGACCAAGCATTTGACCAACACCCGGTCTTCCGGTGCCGATGAGGCATTAAAATTAACTCCGCCTCATATATTGAGTATGGAAGAGGCTCTGGATTTTATTGATACCGATGAATTGCTGGAAGTTACTCCGGACTCACTGCGGGTCCGCAAAAAAATCCTGGATTCTAAAATGCGTAAAAGAGGGACTAAATAATGAAATTTCTTTGGCTGCTAAGTGAAATACGGAACCCTTTCCTCGACCAGGTATTTCAGTTTCTTACCTATTTTGGTCAGGAAACGCTGGTCATCGCTGTTATCTGCACGTTATACTGGTGTGTCAGTAAGCGCTTTGCCTATCAGCTCGGATTCTCTTATTATACCGCCGGTCTGCTGATCCAGTCATTAAAGATTACCTTCCGGGTTCCCAGGCCCTGGATTCTGGACCCGGAATTTAAAGCTGTAAAGAGCGCGATACCGGCGGCCACCGGGTATTCCTTTCCCAGCGGGCATACCCAGGCTGCGACCGCATTATACGGTTCCTGCGCTGCTGCATCCCGGAAGATGTACCAAAAGGTGCTGTTCGTATGCTGCTTTTTACTGGTGGCTTTCTCCCGGATGTACCTTGGCGTACACACACCCCTGGATGTGGTAGTATCGATGGCGATCACACTATTTTTCACCTGGCTGGTACATCATTTTCAGAATATACTGCTGGATGAAAAGAAATATACCGGGATTATCGCCATTGTACTGGCAGCGGTTTCCATTGCCGTATGCATTTATGCCCTGACCCTGTTAAACTACGGAATCATCGAGACAAAGTACGCCTCTGACTGTTGTAAAGCAGCCGGTGCCGGACTGGGTTTTGCCGCCGGTTTTTTTATCGAACGGACCTGGCTGGATTTTAATCCCGGGACAAAGACAGCCTGGGGACAGATCCTAAAGCTATTTACCGGCCTTGCCGCCACCCTGCTCTTAAAATTATATCTTCCGGCCCTGATCGGAAAAAGCATGGCCGCCAGAATCTGCAGTTATTTTATCCTGGTCATGTGGGTTCTCGTCATATACCCCTATTTCTTTTCCAGATTTTCATTGCGCAGGGATAGATAGATAGGGTATAATATGTTCATAGGGAAAGCAAGAAAAAGTCTTTACGACACCTATGAAATTTAATAAAAAGGAGTTGGTCTTATGAATTTTATTATCAGCGGAAAGAACATCGATGTGACTCCTGGCCTAAGGGAAACCATCGAACAGAAATTAGGAAAACTAGAAAGGTACTTTACTCCTGAAACAGAAATCATCGTTACTTTAAGCGTTGAAAAGAGCCGCCAAAAGATCGAGGTAACCATCCCGGTAAAAGGACAAGTTATCCGTTCTGAGCAGGTAAGCGATGATATGTATGTATCGATCGATCTGGTCGAAGAGGTGATTGAACGCCAGCTTCGCAAGTATAAGAACAAGCTGGTCGCAAGACATCAGGCCGGAGTACACTTTCAACAGAAGTTTTTTGAAGACAAGGAGACCAGCACAGAGGATGATGACATCCGCATTGTCCGCACCAAGCGTTTCGGCATTAAGCCGATGTTCCCGGAAGATGCTTGTATTCAGATGGATCTGTTGGGACACAGTTTCTATGTATTCAGCAATGCAGAAACTGAAGAAGTAAATGTGGTATACAAACGTAAAGACGGTTCATTTGGTTTGATCGAACCGGAATTCCAGTAATAAAGACTAATGAAGGCCTCTGAATTTAATTTCAGGGGCCTTGATAATTTAACCTCCCAAGGATATCTCCCGCTTCTTAGTGAAGCGAACGCGGTGGGTGAGACTTTTAACTTATCCGCTGATTACCCCGCCGTCCACCTCAGTGAAATAGCATTCATCGCCTTGTATAACAGCAGCCTGGCCATTGGTCTTATCGACAATCTCACCGGTTAGTTCTAAAACCTCACCCATAGGTACCAACACCTCCAGTCTCACCGCTTCGCTATAATCAGAATTCAAAACAGAAATCCCCCGCTGTCCTAAAATATACTGAATTTTCCCCAGTCCGCTATAATCGGTTTCAATTATCAGTTTACACCCGTACTTTTTGGTAATAATATTACTAGCGGCTAATCCCGCTTTTACCGCACCTCCATAAGCCCGGACCAAACCGCCTGTCCCAAGCAGGACGCCGCCGAAATATCTGGTTACAACAACAAGGATATCGTGGATATCTTCACCCAGCAGAACCTCCAGCATCGGCTTACCGGCTGTACCACCCGGTTCGCCGTCATCACTGTATCTTTGGATTTCAGAACGCTCACCGAGCACATAAGCAAAACAGTGATGCCTGGCGTTCCAGTGCTGTTTTTTAATTTGTTCAAGATGATTTGCAGCTTCTTCCTGGCTGCCAACAGGAAAAACATTCGCGATAAAACGGGATTTTTTTTCGGTAATTTCCGCTTCCGCTTCCTTGTATATTGTTTTATATTGCAATAGCATAATTCCACCTTTTTTCGTGCTGTTTGCAGGTACATGCATCATACCCTTTATACTATAACAATATTTTTTGAGTTTTAAAACTTTTTCTTAAGAATTTAGTGGGTAAATATGAACTTTTCAATTTTTCCTTTATTAAAAGGATTACATTTGGTATAATGATTTGAGTATGAAGGAGGATTTATTCATGAACTATGGTAAGAAGAAAATTGCCAAAAAGCAAAAAAATATAGCTTCACGAAAACCGACCCAAAAGAAAAAACTGGGAATTCGCTTATTCAAAGGCTTTCTGCTATGCTTCGTACTGCTTGTGGCGGTAGCCTGTATAGGCGGATTCCTTTTTCTGAAAAAAATAGTTGACGAAGCTCCGGAAATTACTGCTGAAAGCGTCAAACCAACCGGATATATCACTAACGTATACGCTGACGACGGCACAACCTTAACCGAACAGTTTTTAGCTGCCGGAGCCAACCGTGTTTCCAAAACCCTGGACGAGATTCCGGTGAACCTGCAGCATGCATTTGTCGCTATCGAAGACTCACGTTTCTATGAACATAACGGTATCGACTACAGAGGCATTGCCAGGGCTTTTATCACCGGCATTCAAAGAGGAAACTTTAACGAGGGTGCCAGTACGATCACCCAGCAGCTGTTGAAAAACAGTGTGTTCAACTTTATGGAAGAAGATACATTCTACGAGAAAGCAGAACGTAAGCTCCAGGAACAATTCCTGGCTATCGAGCTGGAACAAAAGATGAGCAAGGAAGATATTCTGGAGAATTACCTGAATATGATCAACCTGGGACAGAATACTCTGGGCGTTCAATCGGCTTCATTGCGTTATTTTAATAAAGATGTTTCGGAACTAACTTTATCGGAATGCGCCGTGATCGCAGGAATCACCAAGAACCCCGGAAAGAATAATCCGATCACCAATCCTGATGAGAATGACAAGCGCCGTGAAAAAGTGCTAGGAGATATGCTGGATCAGGGTTATATCACCCAGGCCGAACACGATGAAGCAGTGGCCGATACGGATGTATATAACCGGATTCAGGCTGTCAACAATGAGCAGCAGAATGATTCGCCTTACACTTATTTCATTGATGCTTTATCAGAGCAGGTACAGAAAGATCTGATAGCGGCCGGCTATACCGATACTCAGGCGTCTAATAAGCTGTATAGCGGCGGCCTTAACATCACCACTACGCAGAATCTGGCATTACAGCAGATCTGCAATGAAGAGATGAATAATGACAACAATTATACCTCAACCATAAAGTATGGGATTTCCTATCTGCTGACCGTGACACGGGCAGATGGTACGATGGATAATTATAGTTCAAATGATATCAAAGCCTATGCTAAAAGTGCATATAATGACAACTATGGTTTGCTGTATTCTTCGGAAGAGCGGGCCCGGGAAGTAATTGAAGAATGGAAGGCCACCATCGCTCAGGAAGGTGATCAATACGATGAGAAGCTGACACTGTCCAAGCAGCCCCAGGCTTCGGTTACATTGATTGAAAATTCGACCGGCCACATTAAGGCATTGGTCGGCGGACGCGGAGATAAGACCACTAGCCTTAGTCTGAACCGTGCCTATACCGGTTCCAAGCGCCAGCCGGGTTCAACCTTTAAGGTTCTGGCAGCATATGCTCCGGCAATTGACAAAGATATCGTATCACTTTCGACTGTCATCAAGGATGAACCTTATCAATATGAGAACGGTAAATGGGTCAAGAACTGGTACAGCGGCTATCGCGGAAATGTTACGGTGCGTAAGGCTATCGAACAGTCTATGAATATCATCGCAGTAAAAACTATTACCGACGTTACTCCTCAGGTTGCAGTTGAGTATCTGGAAGATATGGGAATCACCACTCTGGAGTCTACTGATCTGGTTCAGTCTCTGGGGCTGGGCGGTATCACCTATGGTGTTTACAACTATGAATTGACCGCTGCATTTGCGGCAATAGCCAACCACGGTTTATACAACGAACCTGTACTCTATACCAAAATACTGGATCATGACGGAAATGTATTATTGGAAAACAATGGTCAAAACTCCAAACAGGTCCTGAGAGAATCTACTGCCGATCTGCTGACCCTTGCTATGGAAGACGTTGTTACCAGTGGAACCGGTACTCAGGCACGACTTGGAAGCATGCCGGTAGCCGGTAAGACCGGTACCACCAGTGATGATAAAGATGTCTGGTTTGTCGGCTATACGCCATATTATTCCTGTGCTGTCTGGCTCGGCTATGATGATCCGAAGCCGTTGAGCGGTGAATGGAAATCCCATATAACGCTGTGGAAGAATATCATGCGGCGGGTTCATGACGGTTTAGAAGTGAAGGATTTTGAAATATCATCGACCCTCCAGCGGGTATCCGTATGTACCCAGACCGGTTTGCTGGCGACATCAAGCTGTTCGGCCCGGACAGAATACTGCGCAGACAGCATGGCTCCAGGTAGTTACTGCCCAGGCCATTATGTAGCACCTACACCTTCCGAACCAAGTGAGGAGGAGCCCGCTGAGGATGAAGGCACGGATGACGGAACCGCTGTTGAACCACCAAACACCGATGATCCCAATAACGATAACAATAATGAAACACCGCCTACTGAGAATAATCCTCCCCAAGAAACGCAGCCCTGATACCAATAGCGAATAGCAGGATATAAATATACCCTATCCAATAGACACTAAAAGAAAAGTGATCTATTTGATAGGGTATATTTTCATAATCTATCCCTTATTTATTCAACACTAATTTTACCGCCCCATACATACCCGCATCATTGCCCAGCTCTGCAAGTGCAAACTCCATCTCTTTATTCGCAAAGAAAGCCCGGTCACGGAACCGCGGTTCGATGAACCGAAACAGAATCTCACCGGCTTTGGAGACACCGCCGCCAATTACGACTATGGCCGGATCGACTAATACTGCAATGTCTGATAATGCATACCCGAGATATCTGCCGAATTCTTCGGCAATCTCAATTGCAACCGCGTCTTCTTCTTTGACCGCATTAAACACGGCTTTAGCAGATAGCTTATGACCTCTTAAGCTGCTGGGTTTATCGTCTCTTTCCAGTCTGCGGGCAGCCAGTCTGACGATTCCTGTCGCTGAAGCATATTCCTCAAGACAGCCTTTGCGGCCGCAGCCGCAGGCTTCTTCTTCATCCGCGTTAACCGTCAGGTGACCAATCTCACCACCAGCGCCGTTTTCACCGCTCAATACACGGCCATTGACGATAATTCCGCCGCCAACACCAGTGCCCAGGGTAACCATGATCATATTCTCATGACCTTTGCCGCCGCCTTTCCACATCTCACCAAGGGCTGCCACGTTAGCATCATTACCAGTCACTACTTTTAGCCCGCTTAATTCTTCCAGCTCGCGGCTTACTTCTTTGTAACCCCAGCCCAGATTGGCAGTGGCTTTTACAATCCCTTCACGGTTTACCGGTGCCGGTACTCCCATGCCGATGCCCAGTACTTCTTTGGCATTTATCCCGCGCTCTTTCAGCTTGGCAGTAATCGCGTCGGAAATATCCGGCAGAATGGCTTCGCCGCCGTTTTCGGTACGACTCTTTATCTCCCACTTATCAATCATTTCGCCATCAGCCCGGAACAGGCCCATTTTTACACTTGTCCCCCCGACATCAATTCCAAAACAATAACTCATAATTTCTATCTTCTCCTTATTTCTTAGACCAGTTCTCCTGTACCCGGCGATACAGCTCCTGGGCTGCATTATATCCCATCTTCTTTTGTCTGTGGTTAATCGCCGCAGACTCTACGATTATAGCAAGATTACGGCCCGGCCGGATCGGAATTGAATGACATACCACTTTATTCCCCAGGAATTCAGTATATTCCTCTTCTAAACCAAGACGGTCATACCCTTTATCCTTATCCCAATCTTCCAGGGTAATGACCAGATCAATGTTCTGGGTCTCTCTGACACTCTGTACACCGTACAATGTCTTCACATCAACAATTCCAATGCCCCGCAGTTCGATCAGATGCCGGGTGATATCCGGAGAGGTTCCGACCAGCGTATCCTCGCTGACTTTGCGAATCTCCACCACATCATCGGTAACCAGACGGTGACCGCGCTTAATCAGCTCCAGTGCTGCCTCGCTCTTACCGATTCCGCTCTCGCCCATGATAATAACGCCAACACCATAAACATCTACAAGCACACCATGAATGGATATACACGGCGCCAGCTGGACATTGAGCCAGCGGATAATCTCAGCCATGAAGGAAGAAGTCTTCTTATTGGTCGTAAAAAGTGGAACGCCCTTTTCATTTGCCTTCTTTAACAGCATATCATCGGGCTGCAGATCGCGGCTGAATACGATGCAGGGGACGTCGTGGGAAAGCAGTTGTTCATAAAGCTCCTCCCTCCTGTCGTCTTTTAACTTCTCAAGATATGAATATTCTACGTATCCGATCAGCTGCACCCGATCAGAATCAAAATGATCAAAATATCCGGCAAGCTGCAAAGCCGGACGATTAATATCCGGTACTTCTACTTTTCTTTCACTCATATCAATATCGGGGGTCAGATTCTTAAGATTCATCTTCTCCACAATATCCTGTAATCCTACTGCCATAACCTTCTCCTCTTCTATGCACTTCAGACTTGTCACTCTACGCATTAGTATATCACAACCGGTGAAAAAATTACATATTATTTCATTCGCTTAAATACTACGGTATCATATTTTTTGATGCTGCCGTCATAATTTCCGTACAGGAGCTCATATTCTTGCTCCGGAATTTCGACCGCCGTCTCCCGGGTGGTAAAGTTCTGCACAAACAGGTACTCTGCCCTTTCATTTTCACGGGTCGTTATCTCAATCCCTTCCGGTACCGTTTCTACCGGACAGTGAACACCCGCTTCAGCAACCAGCTCTGGGTACACATGGTCATAAAATGCCGGCTCCATGTCGGCGCATACATAATATGCCCTGCCCCTTCCATAGGAATTGCGGGTAAATGCCGGCATCCCTTTATAGAAATCAGCACCATAAGCCATCAACACTTCCGCTGTCGAGACCTCAACCAGATCGCAAAGATACCGGCACTCGTAGGACTGTTCAAGCCCCATGGCATTATTGGACACCGGCACCGCATGATTTCGTTCCCAGTCATACAGCGCATCAATCTCGGTGCTGCGAAGACCCATCACATCCAGAAGTCCGTGGGGTGTTCCACCCAGATAGCAGCGATCGCATTCATCAACGATCCCCGACCAGTAGGTCAGGAGAAATATACCCCCGTTCTCAACAAAGCTGCGCGCCTTTCCTGCAAACTCAGTATCGAAGAGATACTGCATCGGCGCTGCCAGTAATTTATAATCGGAAAAATCCTGTCCTGATCCGATCATATCCACATTGATTCCCTGTTTACGCATTCCCCAATAAGACTTTTCTACACATTCTTTATAGCAGAGCCCTTTATTACGGGGCCCCTGGGCATCCTCAAGAGCCCAGCGGTTATTCCAGTCATAGACAATGGCCGCTTCGGCCCTGGTCCCGCTTCCCCCGACCTCATTCAAGATGGCCAGTGCTCCGCCTACTTCAGAAACCTCTTTAAACACTCTGGTATCATTGCCACCACAGTGGTCTATGACCGCACCGTGGAATTTCTCCGATGCCCCCTGACTCTGACGAATCTGGAAGTACAGCACACTGTCGCTGCCATGAGCAATACTCTGCAGTGATGCCGCCTTAAGGATGCCCGGCTGCTTCAATTTACTAACCCCCTGCCAGTTGGTTGCCGTCGGGCAGGATTCCATCAGCAGAAAGGGCTTTTTTTTCAGACTCCGCATCAAATCATGCTGCATTCCCGAGTCCATCGCTGTGACCGCTGGCGATTCTTTATGCCAGGTGGGATAATTATCCCAGGAAATAATATCTGCCGCATCGGCAAATTTATGATAATCCAAACCTTCATAATTATACATCAGATTCACTGTCGTCGGTTTTTCTGAACCGGCATCACGCAGGGCTTTTACTTCCGCCTGAGCAAAATCGGTGGTCCGGTCGGTTACAAAGCGCTTCCAGTCAAGATTCAGCGCATGAAGCTGATGCTCTCCTCTCGAGGAAGGACTTTCAATCTGGTCAAAGCTGTTATAAGTATGACTCCAGAAGGTCGTACACCAGCGTTTATTGAGTTCATCAATAGACTGATACTTATCCCGCAGCCAGCTGCCAAACTCATCCTGACAAAGCGGACAATGACATTCCCCACCGTATTCATTGGAAATATGCCACATCAGTACCGCCGGATGACGGTCGAATTGCTCCGCCAGTCTGGTATTGATAGTCCGAACCTTTTCCCGGTACACCGGCGAAGTATAACAATGATTGTGACGGCCGCCGAACAGATCACGCCGGCGTTCCTCATCCACCCGCAGTACTTCCGGATATTTATCAGCCAGCCACTTGGGCCGCGCTCCGGACGGTGTCGCCAGAATTACCGACACACCATTATCATATAACCGGTTGATGATCTGCTCCAGCCAGTCAAAATCAAACTGCCCTTCCTGCGGCTCCAGCTTAGCCCATGAAAAAATTCCGACTGAAACCGTATTAATCCGCGCTTCTTTAAAATACTGGATATCCTTTTCCAGAATCTCCGGCATATGCAGCCACTGCTCCGGATTATAATCACCTCCGTGGAGCAGATTTGGAAAGACTATATGCTTTTTCATAATTATATCCATTCCCTTCGCTTAATCTACTATTCATTTCAATCTTAAAACCCTGTTAAAAATGGAAGAGAGCTGTTGCACCAGCAGATCCAACCTGTGCCCCTTCTGCTGCCGCTCTGTTCCAGGGGGTGATGCAGAGGCATTTAAAGCTCGCCGTTGTGGTTCTTAGTATGCAAAGGTCAGATATTTAAGATGCAAAGGTGCTTCATGCACCGCCTGCAAGAGTACCTGAGTCCCAGAGTCATCAGACTCTGGGACGAATGTGCTCGGTTCTTAAAGATCTGACCTATGAATGCTTAGAAGCACAGGCACAGCTGCCCGCCTCTGCATCACTCCCTGGAACAGAGCGGCAGCAGAAGGGGCACAGGTTGGATCTGCTGGTGCAACAGCTCTCCTCTGTCAGACTATATTCCCTTAAAATGAAATGTAAACTCCTTCTTTTTAGTAATATCCAACCGGTACTCCGGATGCGGAAGCGAACCCCAGCTATCGTCACCGGCAACCCCCATCTGCATATCGGAAACCCGCACAACAGTATAATGTACCTCCGGCAGCTCATATACATGCATCGCATTCTCCAGTTCATGCGGTGTATACGGCAGTGCCGAGAAGTTCATATCATCGCCGGTAAACATCATGCCGCGGCCTTTGCGGTCGGTTACTTTGGCCCAGCGCACGCCGGTTTTATTGCCGCATTCCTGGGGAACGAGGTATTTTGACATATTATCAATTACTTTATTTTTATAAATACCAAGTTTCGCACCCTGGCTGCGGTCTGCATAATTTTCTTCCGGACCGCGTCCATACCATTCCACGAACTCATAATCCGCATCGAACTTAAACATCACACCGAATTCCGGCATATCACCCAACTCAGGTACCGGATCATAGGTCAGCGTCGTCTTTATGGTTCCGTCACCGAACACCTCATAGGCCAGCAGGCACTCCGAAACCGGATTGGTCGGCAGTACGTACTTATACTGGATCACAGCACTGCTTTCTTTTTCAGTCAGAACCGGCAGCAAATTTTCGTTGTTCACAAAATCCCAAAATGACATATACATACTTGCCAGCTTCCACTGTCCGCTGCGAACCGGCAGCAAACTACCCATATCATTATCTACCGGCGCTCGCCAGAAATTCGGTCTGGGAATTGCTTCAATCATCTCTTTACCACCGTACCGATAAGATACGAGCCCGCCATTCAGTACCGAGAACAGCACGTCAAAGTTCTCTCCGCGCACACCGATATTATAGTGACTGCTGATAATTTCAACCTTACCGCGGTTTTCTTCCGGCTTAACTGCCACCTGATATACTCCCTGACCGAAAGCAACCTCATGTCCTTTCTGCGCCCAGCAGGTATCTTCAGCCAGACGGAATGATACCGTAATCACATATTCACCCGGCTTGGCAGGTTTTGCAAATGGCAGGGTATAGCTGCCTTCAGAAAGAGGTGCTACATCGGTTTCCAACCCTGACTCGCATACAAATACCCCATCCTTTTCCAGGATGCATACACAATCATACCCGGATGTATTGGTAAACAGGTTTTTATTGATTATACGAACCTTGTCATTTTCGATAATCACACTGATATTCTGATAATTAAACTTCACTTCCTGCATCTTTGGAGACTCATCCCGCTCACCGCCATAGACAATGCCGTTGCCACTGAAATTATAGTCGGTCGGACGCTCACCAAAATCACCACCGTAAGCCTGGAATTCTTTTCCATAACGATCCTTTTTGTATATCGACTGATCGACATAATCCCAAATGAACCCCCCCTGATAGAGCGGCTCGGTATCGGTCAAATCGGTGTACAAGTGCATGCCCCCGCAGGAATTTCCCATTGCATGGGTATACTCGCAGCAGATAAACGGCTTGCTCCGATCTTTAGCAAGAAATTCTTTAATCGATGCAACCGACGGATACATCTGGCTTTCCATGTCACTGGTCTCATTATACCGGCGGTCCCAGAATACGCCTTCATAGTGCACTAACCGATTCGGGTCCAGCTCCCGGAATTTATCAGACATTGCCAGAAGATTGGTTCCACCAAAAGATTCATTGCCGCAGGACCAGATCAATATGGCCGGATGATTTTTATCCCGCTGATATACCGAATTCACCCGGTCCAGCATCATATCCTTCCACTCCTTACGATCTCCCGGTACAATCTCTTCCAGCTTATACTCAAAACGTCCGCCCGGCATCCATGAACCATGGGATTCCAGATTGGCTTCATCGATCATATAGAGACCATACTCATCGCATAGTTCATAAATCGGCGAAGCATCCGGATAATGGCAGGTACGGATAGAGTTAATATTATTCCGTTTCATGGTGATAATATCTTTACGCAATTCCGCTTCCGATACATAACGTCCGCTGATCGAACTGAATTCATGGCGATTGACACCCTTGAAGACAATTCTTTTACCGTTCAGCATCATGATGTTGTCAATCATCTCAAAACGACGGAAACCTACCTTCTGTAATATTACTTCGGTAATTTCACCGCCGGCATCGGCTACTTCGATCAATAGATCATATAGCTCCGGACTTTCAGCACTCCATAGCTCCGGTTCACTCACCTCCATGCTGTACCGGCCATCCTTCTGCAAATCTTCCTGAGCAGACACTATCACTTCCTTATCTTTACTCAGAGTCAGACTGATCCGGCCCGCGCCCTCTGCCGTCACCGCCACATCCAGCTTACCGCCGGTCAGCGCCGCATCCAGCGTTGGCCGCACATCCAGATCATAAATATGCACATCCGGGGTCGTATAAAGGTAAACGTCCCGGTAAATACCGGAGAATCGATAAAAGTCCTGATCTTCACACCAACTGCTGCCGGTCCATTTATACACCTGTACTGCCAGCTTATTTTCTCCGTCCTTTAGATGCGGGGTTAGTTCAAACTCGGACGGTGTAAAAGAATCTTCCGCATAGCCTGCAAAAGAACCATTCAGCCAGAGTGCCAGTCCGCTTTCCGCTCCCTGGAAGGAAATATACAGCTTCCGGCCCTTCATATGCTCCGGTACTTGAAAATATTTCACATAGCTGGCCACCGGATTGAAGCGTGTCGGTATTTCACCCGGTTTTACTTCTTCCCGGCCTTCCCAGGGGTACTGCACATTGGCATACTGAGGCCGGTCATATCCTTCCATCTGAATATGCGCCGGTACCCGGATATCATCCCATGACCGGCAGCAATAACCGTCTTCTTCAAATCCTTTAACAGTACTGTCATAATTTTTCGCATAGTGGAACTTCCACAGCCCGTTCAGGCTGTGGCGGAACTGATTGTCTCCGGCTTGCAGCTCTTCCAGATTACCAAAATAAACATGGTCTGAATGGGCCGCAAGACGATGATCCGCAAAATATTCCGGATCCTTTACCAGATTATAATCAAACTTGTTCATTTTTCTACCTCCTGATTTGTCAAAACGGATACCCGTAATCCGCTTTGCTACTTGGGATGGTCAAAGCGGATATTCGCAATCCGCTCCGCTACTTGCTCATAACCTCCTGGCAGCTCCGCTGCCATTTCAGTGAGCGTTTGAACGCTCACTGAAACAAGTAAGTCCCACCCACCGCTTTCGCTTCGCTAAGAAGCGGGGGACTTCCTTGAGAGGTTAAAAAGCGGATACTTTCCTGTTTCCGGAAAATATCCGCCTGTAAATATCTTACTTAACTGCTCCTGTAATACCTTCAGCGAAGCTCTTCTGCAGGATAAAGAAGACGATCGCCGTCGGGATTGTACACAATAATACCGCCAGCATCAGCATTCCATAGTCGGTCACATAACCTTCCTTCAGGTTCGCTACCAACATTGGCATGGTAATGGACGTTTTATCGGTCATGATCACCTTCGGCCACAGATAGTTGTTCCAGGCAGTCATGAAGGTAATAGTCATAGCTGCCGCATAGGTCGAGCGCATGGTCGGAAAGAACATCTTGTAAAAAATCTGGAACTCATTCAGTCCATCCATCCGCGCTGCCTCTATGATATCATGCGGGAAGGAACGTGCACTCTGCCGGAACAGCATGATCAGAAACGGCGTCGATATTGTCGGCAGGATAAAACCCAGCGTCGAATTTAAAAGACCGGCTGATGAAAACATTCGATACAGCGGAATCATGATCGCTGCAAACGGCACCATCATCGCCAGCAGCAGGATTGACATTACCCGGTCCTTTCCTTTGGAATAATAAATCTCGAATCCATAACCCGCCAGCGAACAGATAAAGAGTGCCAGCAAGGTAAGGATAACCGCATACTTGAAGGAATTCCACATAGCACTGCCGACATCGTACTGCGCCATCAGATTCTTAAAGTTATTAATCAGTTCCCCTCCCGGGATCACACGCCCGCGGGATACATCCACACTCTTATTGGTAGCTGCACTGATCATCCAGTATAACGGAAAGATCGAAACAAATGATACAATCGTCAATATGGTGTAAGCTACTACTTTTTGCCCTTTAGTCACGTGTATCACCTACCTTCATCTGGACGAATGCCAGGATTGCGACCAAGAACAGGATCAGATATGACATCGCTGCTGCATAGCCAAAATTTGGCACGTATTTAAAGGTCATATTGTAAATGTAATGAGACATTGATATGGTCGCATTGGCCGGTCCGCCGTAGGTCAGATTCCAAGATTCATCAAACAACTGCAGCGTTCCATTCGTGGACATGATCGCTGTTAATAGAATGGTCGGTTTCAAAAGCGGCACCGTGATCTTTCGGAATGACTGGAACGGAGAAGCTCCATCAATCTTAGCTGCCTCATACACAGAATATTCGATATTCTGCAGGCCGGACAGGTAGAATACCATATTGTATCCGGTCCATCTCCAGATCAGTGCAATAATGATCACAATCCTCGCACTGGTCGCATTTGCTAAAAAGTTGTATCCGGCATCGAAGATCCCGACCTTGATCAAAATAACATTGATCAAACCGTCTACGGCAAACAGTGCCCGGAAGATGGCCGCATAAGATACCAGAGAAGTTGCACACGGCAGAAAGATTGCCGTCCGGAATAACCCTTTAAATTTCAAGTCCTTGTTATTAAGTAAAGATGCCAGGATCAATGCCAGAATCAACATGATCGGCACCTGAATGATCAAATAGAAAAAACAGTTCTTAATGGACTGTATAAAAACAACATCCTTAAACATCCGCGTGTAATTGGATAACCCTGCAAAGGTTAAATTATTTCCTTTCCCCGACTGGAGGGAAAGAAAAAATGCACTGATCATAGGATAAAAACTCATCGCCGCGATCATGATGGTGGCAGGCGTTAGAAATATCCAGCCGGCCCTGTTATGTTTTTTAGCTAATGATGTGCCTGATTTGCCTCGACTCACACCGGTTCCCCCTTTTCTGATAATGTCTGTGGGGAACGAAATAATTCAGTTCCCCACAGCATTTATTACCTTTTATGATAATTTTCAGTATTAATGGTACTGCTACTCAGCCATCTGGAATTCTACTGTTTCCTGTGCAGTTTGAATCTCCGCTTTGATATCTGCCCCGGCAACTACATTCTGGATCGCAGTTGCTACAGCATCGCGTGCTTCATAGTAGTATACACCGGTATTATTGCTTGGTGTCTTGGCCGCAAAGTCAGTGATCTGAGAGTAAATAGCCTGGCCGCCGAAGAAGTCCTGTGCTTCAGCGTAAACGTCGCTCTCACCGGCCGGGATATAGGTTGCAAGCGCTCCTGACGAAGGCAGGATAGTTTCGTAGAACTCAACGCTGCCGGCAAATGTGCTGTTCAGGAAGTCAAATGCTAATTCCGTGTTCTTACAATTAGATGTTACAGCCCAGCTGGAACCACCATTGTTTGAATAATTGGTCGCACCGTCAATACCGGTTAAGCTTGGCATATTCGTTACGCCCCAGTTGCCTGACTGATCTTCTGCTGTCTGAATAGATGCCAGGATCCAGCATCCGTTTACCGTCCCGGCAACAGTCTCATCGGTCATTGTTGAAACATACTGATCCCAGTCATTTACTTCAATGAGTACACCGGATTCTTTCAGTGCTGTATAAGTTTCCATAACTTTTACAAGCGCGTCGTTGTCTACCATACTTGGCTTTCCTTCTTCATCAAAGAGAGAAGCGCCTGCTGACTGCATCATCATCATGATAACATCAGATTCACCTGCCTGGCAGGAAAGTAACGGCTTGCCGGTCTTTTCCAAAACTACTTTACCTTTTTCGATATACTCATCCCAGGTGATATCGGTAAAGTCATCCAGCGTGAATCCAGCCTGCTCTAAAAGATCAGTTCTGTAAGCTGCTACTACCGCGCCATTATCAAAAGGAACGCCGTAATTCTTGCCATCTACAACCGAGTAAGCTGTCTTTGCTTCAGCAAACTGGGTAAAGTCTACACCAGAACTGGTTATATCGGTAAATGCATCAGGATAAGTGATAACATTTTTCTGGAATGCATTATCCTGCATCAGGAAAATATCCGGCAGTGATGCCAAATCACCCGAAGTTGCTGCTGTGGTCAATTTGGTCTGTATATCCTGCCATGGCACTTCAACTACATTAAGTTTAAAGTCCGGATGATCTTTCTGATACTCTTTTGCTGCTTCTTCCATCGCATAAATGTTAAATGCAGGATCCCAGCACCATACCGTCAACTCGTTTTCACCTTCTGATGCCGCTGCTGCATCACCATTATCGGTGTCTGCAGTGTCATCTGTTCCCTTGCTTCCGCATGCCGCTAATGAGAATACCATTGCCGCAGCCATTAGGATTGCTATTATTCTTTTTTTCATAATCCTATCCTCCTTTATTTATTTGCTCCCCGTATAACCTTGGTAATTATAGACATTTTTATTGTTTTTCCGGGTGGCTTTGTGTAATATTATACCACCCATTCTATCAATGTGTTCTTACAATCAATCATATACATTGCAATTTCAATCATTTACTTTTGTTAAAAATGCTAAAAATTTACCATCCTTCTTCGGCGTGAATATTAAATTTCAAAAGCTGACGTTCCCAATTTTCCGGGCTTCTACGCCACTCGCCCGGGGAGATGCCCATCACTTTTTTAAAATTGCGGTGAAAAGTTGATTCGGTCGAAAATCCGCATTTATGAGCGATATCGAATATTGAATCATTTGTCTTCCGCATATAGTCACAGGCAATGTTTATCCGTACCGAATTAATATACCCTACTGGAGACATTTTCATGTATGATGAGAACAATCTTCTAAAATGCGCTTCGCTCATATGGCACTTTTCTGACAACTGGGATATTTTCAATGGATCCATATAATGATCACTAATGTAATCAATCGCTTTCGATATCAGAATATAGCCCTTTTGCCCATGGTCTTCAATTCTTTCATCTTCGGCACCGCGGTTCATCCTCGCAATTTCCAGGAGCAGCGCCCGAACCAATCCTTTTACTTCCTCCAGATAAAATTCTTCGCAATTACGCATCAGTTCAATGATCATTTGGATCTTTCCAGCCATTTCCTGATGCTTGTCCACTTCTAATAAATGCGCTCTGGCATTCACCCGGCGCAGAATCTTATTGCTGACGGCGCTGCTGCCATACATCTCCTTAAGAATCCTTTCCGGATCGATAAACAGATACTCCCAGCTGCTAATTTCACCCAACTGGCTGTTGGTGGTGTGCGGGTAGTTTTTCGGGATCACTGAAAATTTACCTTTACCAAATATATCACTGACCTCTCCCAGTATCAACTCCCCTTTACCGCCATAGCAATAACCGATTTCCATATAATTATGAAAATGCAGATAATCAATACCTCTGCCATAGCTCTGGATCCATTTTTCTCCCAGCAGAGCCAGACACGGTTCGCCTGCCGGTATCTGATAATAGCGGAATTCCAATCTCGGTTTTATCCTCTTGCTCATCTTGTTTCACCTCTTTGTCCCACCACATTACCGGCTTTATTCTTCCAGCGGCCGGAATAATACCGGCCTCCGCCCACCCCCATGGCACACAGCCAGGTGAGCGGCGATACCAGCCATAGACCGAAATAGCCGAACAGTTTTGGAAAAAGAAAGGCACAACAGATCCTGACCACCACTTCACTGACCCCGATCAGGACTGTAAAGCTAACATCACCGGACGCCCGCAAAACATTATGATAGACCACAAGGATGCCGCCGGCCAGGAAAAACAAACTGAACATCCGCATATACTCCGCGCCGTACCGGATCGAATCGGGATGATCGGTAAATGCCTTCATGATCGGTGATGCCAGCAGAAATACCACCGGACAAAAAAGGCCATAGCAGATCACATTCATTAAATACCCTGTATTGACACCTTTCTTCACCCGTCGCAGATCGCCTGCACCGATATTCTGGCCGGTAAACGTACCGACTGCCGTACCAATCGCATCTGCCAGCTGAAATCCGAGACCTTCCACTTTCGTACACACCCCATAGGCAACTATCATCGCCGTCCCATAAGTATTTACCACCCCCTGAAGGGCCAGGTCCGATATTGAGATAATGCTCATCTGCAGCGCTGTCGGCATGCCATATACCAGAATTTGTTTCGAAATCTCTCTCTGAAAACCAAACTCTCTTCTTTTCATTCTTAAAACCGGCAGCACTTTTAAAGCATAGATCAGACACGCAATTCCCGAGATCAGCTGCGACAGCACCGTCGCTATGGCCGCTCCGGCAACTCCCATCGGAATCCACGATACAAAGGCAATATCCAGCACCACGTTAAGGATACTGGAAACAATGATAAATACAAATGGAATCACCGAATTCCCCAGTGAACGCAGCACTGCTGAAATCCAGTTATACAGCATGGTCGCAAAGGAACCGGCGTAAATAATATACATGTACGTCTTGGCGTCGCCCATCAGTTCTTCCGATGTCTGCAGAATCCGCAGCAGCGGATCCAGGGTCACCAGGCCCAGCAAGGTGATCAGTACCGAACCGGCTAAAGCCACATAAACAGACGATACAAAGGTCGCCCGGATTCCCTGTTCATTCTTCGCTCCGTAATATTGCGATATTACCACGCTGACACCGGTGGTCAGTCCCATGATCAGTGAAAACAGCAGATACATCACCACCCCGGAGATGCTGACTGCTGCTAGGGCATTATCGCCCAGATATCTGCCGACGATGTAAACATCGGCAAAATTGTAAATCCGCTGACAAAGCATCCCCAGCAGCACCGGCAGGGCAAATACAGACATCTGCTTCAGGATCGGTCCCCTGGTCATATCCATAGTCTTTTGTTCCACTTTGCTTGTCCTCACTTCTCATTATATTCCCAAACTCTGGTTTTTATGAAAGAAATCGTACACATCTTTCGCAGCTCTTTCATTCATTGACGCCAATTTTTTCAAATCTTCAACACCCGCTTCTTTGATCGCCTCCAGACTTTTGAAGTGCCGCATCAGGTCTTTTCTCCGGGCCGAACCGACACCGGGGATGTCATCCAAAATGGAATGCACCTGCCCCTGGCTGCGGAGCTTACGGTGAAATTCGATGGCAAAGCGGTGAGCCTCATCCTGGATCCGGGTGATTAACCGGAAGCCCTCGGATGACCGCTCGATGAGAATTTCAGCATTGTTATAATACAATCCTCTGGTTCGGTGATGATCATCCTTAACCATACCGCACACCGGGATATTTATTTTAAGTTCATCCAGAACCTGCAACGCGATATTTACCTGTCCTTTTCCCCCGTCCATCATGATCAGATCAGGAAATGCGGTAAAGCTGCCCAACTCTTTTCCTTCGGCCTTTTCTTCAAGTCCGTGCCGGAACCTTCTGGTCAGCACTTCCCGTATACTGGCATAATCATCAGGACCGGTTACACCCTTAATCTTGAACTTGCGGTAATCGTTTCGTTTAGGCTTTCCATTTTCATATACGATCATTGAGCCCACTGACGCAAAACCGCTGATATTGGAAATATCATAGGCTTCGATCCGGCGAATCCCTTCAAGCGCTAATAATTTCTGGACCTCTTTCACTGCTCCGATGGTCCGCCCTTCTTCCCGTTTGAGGCGTTCTTTATCGGTATTCAGGACCAGTTGGGCATTCTTCTTAGCTAGCTCCACCAGCTTTTCCTTCCGGCCTTTTTTCGGCACCCGCAGATAAACCCGGTGACCCCGACGGGCGGTCAGCCATTCCTCCAGCACCTCCTGCTCCCCAACTGCTTCCGACAGCATCAGTTCACCGGGGATATAGGGAGTCCCGCCGTAGAACTGTTTGATGAAACTCTGGAGCACCTCACTTTCCGGCTCATCCTTCCCCGCGCTCAGATAAAAATGATCCCGCCCGATCAGCCGGCCGCCGCGGATAAAGAACACCTGTACCACCGCATCTTCTTCGCCGCCGGCTACCGCCAGGACATCACGGTCGTCACCGTGGCTGTCGGTAATCTTCTGCTTCTGGGCGATCTTCTGGACACTTTTCAGCAGTTCCCGGTACTCCACTGCCTTTTCAAATTCCATATTCTCTGCAGATGCAGTCATTTTCTTCTCTAATTCACTTATAATATCATTAAAATTACCATTTAGAAATCTCACCGCCTGATCGATCGACTTGCGGTAATCCGCCTGGGAAATGTAACCCTGGCAGGGCGCATCGCATTGCTTAATATGATAATTCAGGCAGGCCCGCTCTCTGCCGATATCTTTGGGCAGACTGCGGTTGCAGCTGCGGATATGGTATAATTTACGAATCAGATCAATGGTTTCTTTGACCGCCGTACTACTGGTATATGGCCCGAAATATTTATTTTTATCCTTCTGCCTTTTACGCGCTAACATAATTCGCGGAAAAGGCTCACTAACCGTCACTTTGATAAACGGATAACTCTTATCATCCATCAGCATGGTATTATACTTCGGCCGGTGCTCCTTAATCAGATTATACTCTAATACCAGCGCCTCCAGCTCCGAATCGGTAACAATATATTCAAACCGGACAATATGGCTCACCATCTGCTCAATCTTAATCCCTTTATTCCGGCTGCTCTGAAAATACTGCCGGACCCGGTTTTTCAGACTAATAGCCTTTCCCACATAAATGATATCATCTCTTTCATCATGCATCAGATAAACCCCCGGTTTAGCCGGAAGCTTTTTCAACTCTTCATTTATATCAAACATAAATCTGTATTTCTCCTCCCATAACATTTTCTGAATAATGGATACTTGTCTATACTTGTTGGACTGCTAAAATTCAACAAGATTCATTTTAGTGAATATAGCAAGTGTCTTGATCGCTAATTGTGAGGGTACAGTACAGTGCACTAGCAGTACAGCATGCCGGGAATAGCGGCTGCGTGCGGTGAGGCGATTCTATGTGAAGCATCGGAGGGCGGGTTTTAACACCTGACAAACTCCCCCCCCTCCCGAATTTCGGCCGCAACCCTCAGGAATGGCAAATATCTCTAAGTGAACAATCAGCAGATGTTTTTAACGGCGGCGGGATCCAATGTTTACGAAGGCTTGGCGCAAAGGCTATCCTGAGCGTCATTAGCCGGAGTTAACAGTTAGCTCACCAGAGTGTTATCTGCGTTCACGTAGATATTTGACATTCCTGAGGGCCGCGATCGAAGTTCGGGAGAGGGGGGGAGTTTGTCAGGTGTTAAAACCCGCCCTCCGATGCTTCACATAGAATCGCCTCACCACACGCAGTAGCGTTCCAACAGTTTATTCTGCCGGTTTCATCACAATACGCTCTTCCGCCTTATGTTCCTGATCATCTTTTTCTTCCGGAACGATACCTTCCACTTTATGGAATATCTCCATAAACTCCTTACCGGAAATGGTCTCCTTCTCAATCAGGAAGTCTGATATCTGATCCAGTGACTTCCGGTGATCAGAAAGCATGCGTTTTGCTTCTTCATAAGCATCTTTCAGCATCTTCATTACTTCCTGGTCGATCTCTGCCGCAGTTGCTTCACCGCAGTTCATGACCGCCCGGCCGTCAAGGTATTTATGCTGTACCGATTCCAGGCCGATCAGACCGAATTTCTCGGACATGCCGTACTGGGTAATCATGGCCCGGGCCAGGTTAGTGGCCTTTTCTATATCGTTGGAAGCCCCGGTTGTGATCGTGTCGAAGACGATCTCCTCAGCCGCCCGGCCGCCCAGCATACCGACCAGCATTGCTTCCAGTTCCTTCTTGGTATTGAGGAATTTCTCCTCTTCCGGTGTTTGCATAACGTATCCCAAAGCTCCCATGGTACGCGGGACGATGGTGATCTTCTGCACCGGTTCGGAATCCTTCTGCAAAGCACTTACCAGCGCATGGCCCACTTCGTGATAAGATACGATGCGCCGCTCTTCCTGACTCATGATCCGGTCTTTCTTTTCTTTTCCGACCAACACCACTTCTACCGCCTCAAACAGGTCGGACTGGGATACGACATTCCGGCCGTTCTTAACCGCGGTGATAGCCGCCTCATTGATCATATTTGCCAGATCGGAACCAACCGCTCCTGAAGTCGCCAGGGCGATAGCTTCCAGATCGACCGTCTCATCTATCTTAACATCTTTTGAATGCACTTTGAGGACGTCTACACGCCCCTTCAGATCCGGTTTATCAACGATGATCCGACGGTCAAACCGGCCCGGGCGCAGCAGCGCCGGGTCGAGGATCTCCGGACGGTTGGTCGCTGCCAGCAACAGCAGTCCCTTATTGGTACCAAATCCATCCATCTCCGCCAGCAGCTGATTGAGGGTCTGTTCCCGCTCATCGTTGCCGCCGCTCAGCGCACTATCACGACTCTTACCGATCGCATCGATCTCATCGATAAAGATGATACACGGAGCCATATCCTGAGCCTGCTTAAACAGGTCACGTACACGCGACGCACCAACTCCGACATACATCTCTACAAAAGCCGAACCAGATAACGAGAAGAACGGTACTTTCGCCTCTCCGGCCACTGCTTTCGCCAGCAGTGTCTTACCGGTCCCCGGCGGTCCTACCAGTAATGCGCCTTTCGGCAGCTTGGCACCGACACCGGTATATTTCCCCGGATTATGCAGGAAGTCCACGACCTCCTGCAGAGATTCTTTGGCCTCATCCTGACCGGCTACGTCTTTAAAGTTTACACCGGTCTCTTTCTCCACATACATTTTGGCATTACTCTTGCCGATCCCCATCATGCCGCCGCCTTTGGTCATCCGCTTCATTATAAAATTCATACCGACAAAAAGCAGTGCCACCGGCAAAACCACTCCGATAAGCACATTCAGTACCATTCCTGATGTCGAATCGGGGATTTTCTGCTTATATTCCACATCAGCATCCTCCAACCGCTTGGATAGCGTATCATCATTAACGATACCGGTATAATACGTAATGGTGGGCTGGCTCTCCCCATTACCAAATAAAGAAATCGGATCCTCCTCTGTTGTGTCCTCCTTGGTCTCTTCGTTTGCAGCTGAACCCTTGGTCTCTTTCTCCTCCTTAAGCTCCTCACTGCTCTTAGGAGTGATCAGGATCCGGTCGGATTCGATCGTAACTTCCTTTACTTTTCCATCATCCACCATCTGCAGAAACTCACTATAAGGGACTTCCTTTGCCGTGGATTTCTGGACGGCCTGGAATAAAGCCAGCACCAGAATCGCAGTAACTAATGTTACTAATATAATAATACCCCAACCCTGTCGGTTGTTATTGTTATTATCCTTGCGATTGTTATTTCTATTATGATTGCCTTGATTGTCCATCATTTTCCTCCTACGTTCTATCTTCTTTATTATACGAACAGGTGATTTATAAATCAATAAAAAGATTATGAAAAGATTGTAAAATAATCGTACTTTATAGTATACTTAATATATTACCTTCAATTGACAATGTAATACACGGTATTGAAGGTATTGTTTATTTTAGAAATTTATTAGAATTATGAGGGAGCAAAAGATAATGAAAATTGGATTTGACAATGAAAAGTACTTAAGATCACAGTCTTCTCACATCCGCGAACGCATCAATCAGTTTGATAACAAGCTGTATCTGGAATTCGGCGGAAAACTTTTTGATGATTACCACGCTTCGCGTGTACTGCCGGGTTTTGCCCCGGACAGCAAGCTGAGGATGCTGAAAGAGCTGTCTGACGAAATTGAAATTGTCATCACTATCAGCGCTTCCGATATTGAAAAGAATAAAGTCCGCGGTGATCTCGGTATCACCTACGATGCCGATGTCCTGAGGCTGATTAATGCCTTCCGGGAAAGCGGCTTATATGTAGGAAGCGTTGTGGTGACACAATATACCGGCCAAAACGCCGCTAATCTTTTTAAAAATCATTTAAGTAAACTAGGTATTAAAATCTATACCCATTATATAATCGAAGGCTATCCTTCCAATATCCCACTGATCGTCAGTGACGACGGATACGGCAAGAACGAATATATTGAAACGACCAGACCGCTGGTCGTCATCACCGCTCCGGGACCGGGCAGCGGCAAGATGGCCACCTGCCTCTCCCAGCTATATCATGAGCACAAACAGGGTGTCCGGGCCGGTTATGCTAAGTTCGAGACCTTCCCGATCTGGAATATCCCGCTCAAGCATCCGGTCAATCTGGCGTATGAAGCGGCAACTGCCGACTTAAATGATGTCAATATGATCGATCCTTTCCACCTCGAGACTTATGGGGAAACAGCCGTTAATTACAACCGCGATGTGGAGATATTCCCGGTACTGAATGCGATCTTCGAGCGTATCTTCGGTGAAAGCCCTTATAAGTCACCGACCGATATGGGGGTTAATATGGCCGGCAAATGCATCTGCGATGATCAGGTCTGCCAGGAGGCTTCCAAGCAGGAGATCATCCGCCGTTTCTATCATGCCCTGAATGAGCTGGCCAGGGGAAACTGTACCGATTCGGAAGCTTATAAGATCGAACTGCTGATGAAGCAGACAAATATTACTGTCACCAACCGGTCGGTCGTAACGCCGGCCTTAAAACGGGCTGAAGAAACCGGTAAACCGGCGGCAGCACTGGAACTGCCGAACGGTCACATCATCACCGGTAAGACCTCCCCGCTGCTGGGTGCCTGTGCTGCTCTGATCCTGAACGCTTTAAAAGAACTGGCCGGCATCGACGATGAAGTCCATTTGATATCGCCGGCTTCCATCGAACCGATCCAGAAACTGAAGATTTCTTATCTGGGCAGCCGCAATCCCCGTCTTCACATTGATGAGACATTGATCGCATTATCCACCAGTGCCGCTGCCGATCCATTGGCCCAAAAGGCACTGGAACAACTGCCGAATCTCAAGAACTGTCAGGTACACACATCGGTCATGCTGTCACAGGTGGATGTAAAACTGTTTAAAAAACTATCCATTCAGGTAACTTCAGAGCCGGTTACGGAAAATAAATCGATCCTATATTAATGGGATGGGAGCTGTTGAACCAATAAGCAGCTCTTTGGGAACTCTCCTATGGTAAATCGCAGACATTCAAACGTGCCGTTTTACTTCTTAGTATTCTAATGATAAATCTTTAAGATGGCATAAGGTGTTTCAAGCACCGTTGCTAAGAGTACCTGAGCCGCAAATTCATCAGAATTTACGGTGAATGTGCTCGGTTCTTAAAGATTTATCATAAGAATGCTTAGAAGTACAGGCTAAGCGCGTGACTGTGATTTACCATAGGAGAGTTCCCAAAGAGCTGCTTATTGGTTCAACAGCTTTGTGGGTTCCCAGGAAGATACTGGTTAATTTCGACCCAAAACTCCCGACCTGATTAACCTAGTTGCACTAACAAGTATTTCCGGCGGCCTTTTCTGCGGCTGCCCGGCCTCTCTGGTTCCCGGCCCGGTTAGCGGAATACGGGCTATAAAGTGTGCCGTTTTGTTTCTCAGTAAAAAAATCATAGATATTTAAGATGACGAAGGCGCTTCCCGCGCCACCGGCAAGAGCATCTGAACCGCAAATTCATCAGAATTTGGGGTAAATATGCTCAGTTCTTAAATATCTATGGTTTTTTTGCCTAGAAACAAAGGCTAAGCGTCCCAGCCCGCATTCCGCTAACCGGGCCGGGAACCAGAGAGGCCGGGCAGCCGCAGAAAAGGCCGCCGGAAATACTTGTTAGTACAACGCCCCCTACTCCCTGCTTCTCTTCTTGCCACGAAGATACTTAGCCATCTGGACTTCATCTTCCACCTCCAGATCACGGTATCCCGCCAGTGATTCGAGATGGTGCATCAGCTCATGCAGAACCGTTTCGCGGACCCGTTCTCTCAGACGGCCGGCGGAAAGGTGTCCGAACATATCCATGAAGGAGCCGTAATAAATATGAATATTTCTGCCCATTGCTCCGTTCCTCCGGTACTCACCCATGATCCGCAGCTCGCTGCCAATGCTCCGGGGGTGGAGCTTAGAACTTTCAATAAGCTGCACACCGCCGTTTAGATCAACAAAATATTCTTCTGGAATCTCTTCTAATATATCATCAAGCATACTGCGGAATTCTTCTATTGTCATATGCCTCTTCCTTTGTTTTTATGCGCTCTGATCAAACTGTGAATTATAAAGCTCTGCGTAGAATCCACCTTTGGCCAGCAGTTCTTCATGATTGCCCTGCTCAACGATATCGCCGTCGCGCATGACCAGGATCACATCGGCATCACGAATCGTCGATAGTCGGTGGGCGATGACAAAGCTGGTCCGGCCCTTCATCAGGTTATCCATCGCCTTCTGAATCCGTACTTCGGTCCTGGTATCGACCGAACTGGTCGCCTCATCCAGAATCAATATCTTCGGATTGGCCAGTATCGCTCTCGCTATGGTCAGCAGTTGTTTCTGCCCCTGGGATACATTGCTGGCTTCTTCATTGAGTTCCATATTGTATCCGTTTGGCAGCGTCTGGACAAATCTATGTGCATAGGCCGCTTTGGCTGCTTCTTTTACCTCTTCATCAGTGGCTTCCATCCTGCCGTAGCGGATATTCTCCATGACACTGCCGTTAAACAGCCAGGTATCCTGCAGCACCATTCCAAACATCTCCCGCAGTTCCCCGCGGTCAAAGTCCTTAATATCATGACCGTCAACCAGAATCGCACCTTCATTGACATCGTAAAACCGCATCAGTAATTTTACCATGGTGGTCTTACCGGCTCCGGTCGGACCGACGATGGCAATCTTCTGCCCCTGTCCTACCTTCATTGAGAAATCCTTGATAATAATGTGGTCCGGATTATAGCCGAAGCGGACATGATCAAATTCCACATTTCCTTCCAGTCCTTCAATGGAAACCGGATCGGCCACCATCTGGTCTTCTTCCTCTTCTTCCAGAAATTCAAATACCCGTTCTGATGCTGCCGCTGTGGACTGCAGTAAGTTAGCTACCTGCGCCACCTGCTGGATCGGCTGGGTAAAGTTCCGCACGTATTGGATAAAGGACTGGATATCCCCGACCTCAATAGACTTTTTGATCGCCAGGTAACCGCCTAAAATAGCAATTGCTACATATCCCAGGTTGCCGATAAACTGCATGATCGGCATCATGATACCGGAAAAGAACTGGGACTTCCAGGCCGAACCATACAAGGTATCGTTGATTCCGTTGAATTCGCCGATGATATCTTCTTCTTTATTAAAAGCTTTGACAATATTGTGACCGCTGTACACCTCTTCCACCTGACCGTTCAGATGTCCCAGGTATTCCTGCTGGCTCTGGAAATATTTCTGTGACCGCTTCATGATAAATGAAATCAATATCATGGATACCGGCAGGAGCAGCAGTGCAACAACCGTCATCAGCGGGCTGATGCTGAGCATCATAATCAGAACACCGATGATAGTGGTGCCCGCAGTAATAATCTGGGTAGCACTCTGATTAAGGCTCTGGCTCAGAGTATCCACGTCATTGGTGATACGGGATAATACTTCTCCGTGAGTTACTTTATCAAAATATTTCATTGGCATGCGGTTGATCTTTTCAGAGATTTCCTGCCGCATCCGGTAGGTTATCTTCTGCGATACACCGGTCATGATATAACCCTGGATAAAGGACAGAACCGCGCTAAAAGCATATAGTACTAATAATGTAAGCAGTATCTGTGCAATTTTATCAAAGTCGATACCGGTGCCGCCGGATACCTTACTGACCAGACCATTAAATATCTCGGTCGTCGCCTTCCCTAATATCTTCGGCCCGACAATACTAAAAATCGTACCGCCGACCGCAAATATCATTACAAAAAGCAGGGCGATCTTATATTTTCCCATGTAACCCATCAGTTTGGTCAGAGTTCCTTTTAAATCTTTGGCCTTTTCACCGCCCATCGCCGGTCCGCCGCCCGGAGGTCCCATTTTAGGTTGCTTTGGTTCTCTACTCATGGCTATTACCTCCTTTTTCTTCATCTTCGCCCATATCATTCTTAAGCTCTGCTTCCGACAACTGTGACTGAGCGATCTGATAATATGCATCACATGATTTCAGCAGCTCTTTATGTGTTCCGATGCCGACCACATTCCCTTCATCCAGCACGATGATCTGCTCCGCATGAAGAATAGTGCTGATCCGCTGGGCAACGATAATTACAGTACTGTCCGAGGTATGCTCTTTCAGCGCTTTCCGCAGCGTCGTATCGGTCTTGTAATCCAAGGCGGAAAAACTGTCATCAAAGATAAATATTTTCGGTTCCTTGGCAATTGCTCTGGCAATCGAAAGCCGCTGTCTCTGCCCTCCCGATACGTTGGATCCGCCCTGTGAAATATGGCTGTCATATTTATCACTTTTAGCCTCAATAAAATCAGCGGCCTGAGCAACGCCGGCAACCCGTCTCATCTCTTCATCACTGACTCCGGTATTGCCGTATTTAATATTAGATTCGATCGTCCCGGAGAACAAGATCCCTTTCTGTGGCACATATCCCAACTGATCACGCAGATTATGCTGCGTGATATTGCGGATGTCAACATCGTCGATCGTAACCTTTCCGCCGGTCACATCAAAGAACCGCGGGATCAGATTGATCAGCGTCGACTTACCGCTGCCGGTACTGCCGATGATTGCCGTCGTCTGCCCGGGAAGGGCGGTGAAATTAATATCACTCAACACATCTTCCTCGGCATTCGGATAGCGGAAGGATACATGATCAAACTTTACTGTCCCGGATATTTTTTCCGGCAGCTGCTCCGGTTTCTCCGGATCATGTATCAGCGTCTCACTCACCAGCACTTCATCCACACGGGCTGCCGAGACCGCGGCCCGCGGCAGCATGATGGAAATCATACAAATCATCAGGAAAGACATGATAATCTGCATCGCATAAGTAATAAAGGCCATCATATCACCAACCTGCATCTGCCCATCATTAATACCATTAGCACCAACCCAGACGATCATGACGGTAACTCCGTTCATAATCACCGTCATGACCGGCATCATAAAGGTCATCGCCCGGTTAACAAACAAGTTAGTCTTGGTCAGATCGACATTGGCTTTATCAAATCGTTCTTCTTCATGTCTCTCCCGGCTGAATGCCCGGATGACCGGCAGACCGGACAGGATCTCACGGGTTACCAGGTTAAGACGGTCAACCATCGACTGCAGAATACGGAATTTCGGCATTACAATGGAAAACAGCAGTATCACCACTAATAAGATGGCAGCCACCGCCAGAGCGATGATCCATGACATTGACGCATTGGTCTGAAATACTCTATAGACTCCGCCCAGAGCCAATATCGGTGAATACAGGACCATTCGCAGCATCATTGCCGTCAGAACCTGAATCTGCTGAATATCGTTGGTGCTTCTGGTAATCAGTGACGCCGTGGAAAAGGTGTCGAATTCGCTATTGGAGAAACCAACCACCTTTTTAAATACCTTCCTCCGCAGCTCATGGCCGACCTGGGCCCCGATCCGGGCTGCCATTAAGCCAACCAGAACACTTGCCGCCATACCGAGGAAAGCAAAACCGATCATTTTAACCCCAGTACTAAGGATATAGTTAATCTGGATCTTATCAGTATCTATCCCCAGATTTTCATATGCCGTTTTTACATATGCCGTTGCCGCCTGTGAGGTGATACTTTCCGGCATATCGGTTAATTGATCTTCAATTTGATCAAGCATTGCTTCCCATTGTTCTGCCGGAATCATTCGGATTACTTCAAATATACTGGTATCTTCATTCACTGTCCCGGCCGGCATATTAGCAAATAATGCTTCTTTCATCTGATCGGTTATATCACTCCCCGATTCAAATCCGCTGACCATCATCATCGGCATTCCCAATATGTCGGTCAGTTCATCCATTTTGTCATCATCTTCACGAACACCCGGCTTTAAGATATATGCTTCCTGATCATATTCACTGTCATTTAACTCATATGCTTCCAGCACTTTCTCCTGATCATCCTGATGTACAAATAATATCAGTTTATCCATGTCAGTCCCGGCAATCTGCTCAGGCACGGTCGCATCAATACCTCCCTGCTGGATACCAACGTTGACAATGTCTGATGTATAACCGGGCAGTGACAGGTCACTATAGGCCTGAATGACCAATACCAGCAATATCAATAGTATCTTTGCTGCATGTGGTTTCAAATACTTAAATAACTTACTCATCCTGCTGCTCCCTTCCTGTGTCTATATCGTAAAAACTCTTTTAAACTCTTCTTCATTCCAATGGTTCTGCTGCATAAGATTACTGTGCATCTGAAGCAGAAGCCTTCGCAACAGCAGTTTTTCTTCATTTGCAAAATCTTCAAACAATGTCTCTTCCACCTGAAGCATTGCCTGCTTCACCAAAGTCGCACACCTTCTGCCCGGTTCCTGAATTTCAATACGGAAGATACGCTGATCATTTTCATCATGCTTGCGGCTGATATAACCCTTTTCCTCCATCTTGCGCAAAGCCACTGTCATACTGGGCGGTGTGATCCCTACTTTATCAGCCAGTTCCCGCTGTGATAAACTGCCTGATTTATCCAAAGTAAAGAGTATTCCCGCCGCTCCGGGTTTCAAATCATACTGGTGAAATATTGGAATCGCCTGACATTTTGCCAGATGAGCCACTTTATGCAGCAGTATCGGCAATGGCGCTTCATTCATATTCTCTTTCATAGCCTTCCACCTTTCTGTTAGATGTCTAATGGATAGACTATGCTCTTTTCATAAATTTGTCAATGTCGATCTTATATTTTTAAGAAATACGTTATACTTTTTTACAAAAAATTAATTAAATGTCTAATTAATTTTTAACACCATAACGCATTGTCTTATATATAGCTGTCCCCATTTCCAGTAAAGTAGCAAGATATATAATAGCCAATAAAATGTTAGATACCGCACCCGTTCCCCAATAAGTCAGGATATCTCCTTTGGAAGTAAAATTAATGTCAAATTGCTGTGATACTTCAGCTATAAAATTCGGATTCCAAATCGGCAGCACCTTCAATGCTACTGTTGCCAGAGCCAATTGAATAACCGCGGTAACAATAGTGCCGGCCATGACCATGACTGAATAACAGCCGGCAACCAGCTTAATAATCTCATCAATAAACGATACGAAAAAGGTCATTATAAGTACCGGTAATATCCGGTTCCACTCTTCCAGGTTAAATACTGAAATAGTTCTGACCAGTTTACCGTCATCGAATACATAAGCTCCAAACAACTGTGGTGTAAAAATCAGCATAGCCCCTAATATTGCGATAAAAACAATTCCAAAAATCGTTTCGCCTCTGCTGATCAAACCCTTCTTATCCGGTATCGGTGACATTTGATCAGGTGACCAGACCTTTTTATTCTGATTGGAATCCCCCTTTAAGTTATCTATACTCCACACCTTTGCCGTCTTAATATCTACTTTAACCTTCAGTCGTTCCATCACTGCAAATACCAGCGTTACCATTCCAAAGGCAGACATCAGGCCGCCCAGCAGATCACCGCTGAAGTCAAATACATTATGCCCACTGCTCATTATCAGTGAAACAGTCCTGGACAGTAAGCTGGATGCTGCTACGCAGATCATCACGATTTTCAGGACCCAGACATAATTCTCATAATATTCCGGTCCGATCACATAGTTATTATCATCACGATATTTCTTAGCCAGCTCCGCCGGATCGCCCAGTTTGGAAAGTATCTTCTCCATATCAGCCCCTTCTGCATCGTACATATCATCGATCAGCTCCTGAAGCTCCATACGGATATCTTCCTTCTGACTGGCCGGTACGCGCCGGACCACCTCATAAATATAACGCTCCATTAAATCTTTATCTCTTTCATTCATCCCTTTATTCCTCCGCAAATAAGTTATTGATACTGGCCGACATCTTATCCCACTGTATTTTCAGCTCCTGATATATCGCATCTCCCTGCTGTGTCCGCCGGTAGTATTTTCTGGGTTTAGACTCTCCTACTTCCCATTCGCTGACCAGCATTCCCTGTTTCTCCAGTCTTCTGAGCAGAGGATAAAGGGTGTTCGGATCAATCATTATCTCCTTCTCCTCCAGACTCTGCACCAGAGAATATCCGTATCTCGGCTCTTTTAGCTGGCTTAATACACTCAAAATCAAAGTCCCTCTCCGCAATTCCTGGATCAGGCCGTCAAGTAAATCTTTTTCCACTCCCATGCTACACCTCCTAAACATAATATACTGTACGTTACACACTATTGTCAATATAAAATACTATTCATTTTAAAATATTTCTACCAGCTAATTGCACAAAAGAAGCTGCTGCACCATGCTGTTAACATAGTACAACAACCTCTCTTCAATTTGCCACTTTACCCTTAGCCCTGCCGGGTTTCTACATTTACCGCTTCCTTTTTCACATTATGGCTCTGGTTCTGGTTTTCCGGCTTTCCCTTGTTGGTAACACTGTTGAATTTGTTCTCTGAATCTTGTCTGTTTTGCTTTTCCTGTTCTTTTTTATTCATAACATCTCACCTCAGAGTTAGTATGAAAAGCAAACGTTTAAATTATACATCTAATACTCTCCCAGCCATCTGCTGCTGGTTTCGGCGATCGCTTTTTTATGCTTCAGACTCTCCCGGACATTTAAAACACGCTGATTTTCGCTGCCGCGGAAATTCAGGCCAAGACTTCTTTCCTCCTGCACATACAAACCATCAATAAGTACGTCAATCACATTTAATAATTCTTTTTGCTCTGCTGTTCCATTCAACAGTTGTTCAAAAGTATAGCCGGAATAAGATGCGATCTCATAACCTTTTTCTTTCAGCCGTCCTGCTGCCTGAGCGAGCTCATGAGCCTGGGTAAATGGTTCACCGCCGGAAAAGGTAACCGCCTTACTAAGGGGATTCCTTGTGATGATATCATACAACTGATCCCCGCTGACCTCTGTACCAATGCCGTACTCCCATGTATCGGGATTATGACACCCCCGACAGCGGTGCGGACATCCCTGACAGAATACCACCGTACGAAGTCCTGGGCCATCCACAACACTGTCTTCAACAATTCCTGCAAGATTAAGCATTATCTGACATACCGTGTTTTACGCGGTCACGCTCCTCAGCTCTCTTGGCATCATTCCACTTATCCATCGTTCCTACTAAATAACCTGTGATTCTGCGGATACGCTCAAATCCGATTCCCTGTCCTAATTTTGCCTTTGTATTTTCTTTGATCATTTTATAACTCCTCCTTACTCTATTCCCTGAAATGCCGGCATCTCAGGATATAATTTCTTTAAATCGGCTATTTTTTTCTGTGGGATAACCTCCCCTTCAGTACGTCCGCACCGCGGGCACACATCGCCGATCACACCAACATAACCGCATATTGGATCACGGTCAACAGGATGGTTGATACTGCCATAACCGATCTGGGCATCGTGCATATAGCGGACAACCGCTTCAAATGCTTCCACATTCCTGGTGGTATCACCATCCAGCTCCACATAGCTGATATGCCCTGCGTTACACAATGCATGATATGGAGCTTCCAGATCAATCTTCTCGTGAATGCTAATATCATACCAGACCGGAACATGGAAACTGTTGGTATAATATTCCCGGTCGGTCACGCCCTCAATCTTACCGCAACGCTTCTGATCCATTCGCAGGAAACGTCCTGCCAGACCTTCCGCCGGCGTTGCCAATAAGGTGAAATTCATCTTTAGCTCCGCCGATTTCCGATCGCAGAAATCACGCATCCAAGTCATCATCTTAAGACCTTTCTCCTGCATCTCTTTGCTTTGGCCGTGGTGCTGGCCATAAAGCGCAGTCAGCGTCTCCGCCAGACCGATAAAGCCGATTGACAGCGTTCCATGCCGCAAGACTTCACGTACCTTATCGTATGGTCCTAATTTCTCAGAATCCAGCCAGATGCCCTGGCCCATCAGAAACGGATAGTTATAAACATGCTTCTGGGCCTGGATTTCATAGCGGTCCATCAATTGCTGTGCTACCAGTTCCAGCATTTCATCCAGCTTCTCGTAAAATACCTTCTCGTCATGATTACTTTCCAGTGCCAGCCGCGGAAGATTGAGCGAAGTAAAGGACAGGTTCCCGCGGGAATAAGCAATCTGCTGCTTAGGATCATATGTATTGCCCATAACCCTGGTCCGGCATCCCATTGTCGCCACTTCTGTCTCCGGCCGTCCCGGCACATAATACTGCAGATTAAACGGCGAATCAAGGAATACATAGTTCGGGAACAACCGCTTGGCACTCACCTTACAGCTCATTTTGAAAAGGTCGTAGTTCGGATCTCCTTTATCGTAATTAACCCCTTCTTTTACTTTAAAGATGTGAATCGGGAAAATACAGGTCTCCCCATGCCCCAATCCGGCATCCAGAGCAAGCAGTATATTTTTTATTACCATCCGGCCTTCCGGAGTTGTATCGGTACCATAGTTAATCGAAGAAAAAGGTGTCTGCGCACCGGCTCTGGAGTGCATGGTGTTCAGGTTGTGGACAAAGCCTTCCATCGCCTGATAGGTCTCCCGGTTGGTCCAGCGTTCGGCCCGGTCTCTGGCTCGTTTCACCAGACGGGAAACATTATCTGTGGAAACTCCGAATTCAGCACAGAGTTTTGCTGCAATTGCAGCTTCAAATGTCTCGCTTGACTTTAGTCTTGCCCGCTCGCCGGTTTCCCGCTCGGTCTCTTCTATTAAAGCAACAACCGCTTCCTGCTTATCGTCTTCATCAAGATAATCTTCAACCGCTTCCACGAGCTTCCGGTAATAGGTCTTATGGAAGGTCTTTTTTACCCCTGCAGCCATACCGTAGTCAAAATTCGGGATCGACTGACCGCCGTGCTGATCATTCTGGTTGGCCTGCAGAGCAATCGCTCCCAGTGCGGCATAACTCTGAATCCCCTGCGGTTCCCGAAGGTATCCGTGACCGGTCGAAAAGCCGTTCTTAAACAATTTCTCAACATCAATCTGAGTACAGGTTGTAGTCAGGGAATAAAAATCAAAATCATGAATATGGATATCGCCGTCACGGTACGCTTTGGCGTGTTCCGGCCGAAGCAGATAAACCTCATTATAAGAACGCGCACCGGCCGAACCGATCTGCAGCATGCTTCCCATTGCGGTATTGCCGTCAATATTGGCATTATCGCGCTTCATATCACTGCTTTTGGCATCCACTTTCGTTATCTCGTCAATGGTCTTCATCAGGCTGGTATTCGCCTCCCGTGCCCTGGTCCGGTTCGCACGGTAAAGAATATACTGCTTAGCTGACTCATTAAAACCGTGGTTCATCAGCTGGTTTTCCACCACATCCTGGATCTGTTCGATCTGTGGAACACTGTTGCGGCATTTCTCTTCAATTGCTGCCTGTACATCATTTGCAACCCGTGCCGCATCGGAAGCATCGCCTTCACGGGCAGCTTCCATCGACCTTAAAATTGCCTTTGCGATCTTGTCCTGTTCATAGAGTACTACGCGTCCGTCACGTTTAATAATACTTTGTATCATCGCTCTCACCTTTCGTATATGTATATAATATAAGCAAACACCATATATTGTGTTTCACCGTCGTTCTGTACACTATATTTTGACACTATCGGAAGTGAAAGTCAAGTATAAAATTGTTAATTTTCTTTAACATATTTCCCATATTATTTTTCTTCTCTAAGCCGTTCCACAAACGCTCCCAAGCGATCAATCGCAATCTTCAGATTATCCAGCGAATACGCATAGGATATCCGCAAAAATCCTTCTCCGCAGTCACCAAACGCCGTTCCCGGCACCACCGCCACCTTCTCTTCCGCCAGAAAGCGGGTGGCGAACGCTTCACTGGTCATCCCGAACGCCCGGATACAGGGAAATACATAAAAAGCTCCAAAAGGCTCAAAACAATCCAGTTCCATCTCCCGGAAAGCGTGCATCAGATATCTCCTGCGCTGGTTATACGCTTCACGCATTTCCGCCACATCTTCATCGCCGTCCCTCAACGCCGCTACCGCCGCATATTGGCTGGTAGTTGGTGCACACATGATGGCAAACTGATGGATTTTAATCATTTCCTCGATAATGCTTACCGGTCCGCAGGCATAACCCAGACGCCAGCCGGTCATTGCATACGCCTTGGAGAAGCCATTGATCACGATGGTACGCTCCCACATGCCGGGAAGTTCGGCAATTGAAACGTGGCGTTCTCCATTATAGGTCAGTTCAGAATATATCTCATCAGAGATGACAAAGATATCTTTCTCGACGATCACTTCTGCGATCGCTTCCAGATCCCCCCTCTCCATGATCCCGCCGGTCGGATTATTCGGAAACGGCAGAATCAGCACCTTAGTCTTATCGGTGATATGGGCCAGCAATTCATCCTTGGTCAGCCGGAATTCATTCTCCGCTTTCAGCTCAATGATCACTGGTACCGCATCGGCTAAAATAGCGCACGGCTCATAGGAAACATAGCTGGGCTGCGGAATCAGCACTTCCTCACCGGGATTTATCATCGCCCGCAGGCTGATGTCAATGGCTTCTGAGCCGCCGACCGTAACCACTACTTCACGATCGGCATCGTAGCTTAAGTTCATTTTTCGTTTCAGGTAATTGCATATCTCTGTCTTTAATTCTTTCAGCCCTGCATTGGATGTATAAAAGGTGCGGCCCTTCTCCAGAGAATAGATCCCCTCATCCCGAATATGCCACGGCGTATCAAAATCCGGCTCTCCCACACCCAGCGAAACAACATCTTTCATTTCACTGACAATATCAAAGAACTTACGGATTCCCGAGGGCTTAATATTCACAACTTTATCTGCTAACGGATTTCTCATGGTGTGATCAACTCCCTCTTATCTTCATATTTTTTTGTCATAATTGTCCCGTGATCTTTATACTTCTTTAAAATAAAATGGGTTGCCGTACTCAATACACTATCCAGAGTAGCCAGCTTATCCGACACAAATTTGGAAACTTCTTTCAGTGACTTTCCTTCTAAAGTGACCAGCAGATCATATGCACCTGAGATCAGGTATACGGCATTTACCTCCGGATACTTATAAATGCGTTCGGCAATACTTTCATATCCCTGCCCTCTTTTCGGGGTTACCCGGACCTCAATCAAGGCACTTACCTTATCTATTTCGGTTTTGTCCCAGTCGATCAGGGTATGATATCCGCAGATGATTCCCTCATCTTTCATTGCCGCCATCTCATTCACGACATCTATCTCCTCTATTCCCAGCAGTACCGCCAGTTCACCTATATCGATCCGGCTGTTTTTCTCTATAATCGTCAAAATCTTTTCTCTCATTGCTATATCCTCCATTTCATTTTTAATATTTCAGGTATCTCTGAGTATCCGACACTTAAGCTTTCGCCTGCCATCAATGCATTAAAATACAAAAATACCGTATTTTAACAAGCGCCGGAGTTAACGGCGGCGGCAGCCTCCCGGAAGTTCCACAGAAATCCGGAGAAAACTTCAGCATCACAGCAAAATGAAGAATTTTCTTCACAAAAAACAGCGCAGTGTCTATCTGACACTGCGCTGATCATTTTTTGTTCGTTATATAAGTTAAAATTTCTTTGATTTTGCATACTCCCTGACATATATAGCCTCTCCAAATTACCCGCCCTTGACAGTGTAATACATTGTCAAAGGATCGTATCATCATTAAAAAATGTATATACGCCATAATAACATAAAATGTAAAAATATCAAAATGTTTTTTGATTATTTTTCAAATCCGCAGATTCCCCGGTTAGAAACCGCATCCAGCCAGTAGTATAGATCTTCCGGCTCACTGATCCTGATCATTCCTTTGAGTCCTGCCATTTCCGGACAGATCACGGGAAACATATCAACCATTCCATTGAACAGATCAGGCTGATATATAAGAGTTTTTTCATTATTCCAGACCGCACCATAGAAGATTTCCGCCTCAACCAGATCCTGGAACATATGACTGCCATAACTGAGTTCCGGCATATAGCCTGCTCTCGCATCCGAAACCTCACAGATTCCACAGAAATTCGATATCTCGGCAAATGCCGCCGGCACTCCCAGCTCCGGCGAGGAGGTCCCGATTCTTCCCGGTGACATCAGCATAATTTTCTTTCCGGATTTCCCGTAATATTGATTAATTCTGCCTATTGCTGCTGCTACTTCATATTTCTTCGCATAAGGGTAATTGTAATATTTTACCGGGTCCACCTGAATTACTGCATCAATTGGCTGCTTCATGGAAGGGCCCATAGATGATTCCCTGATATCAAAAAAAACAAGCTCTGCCGGCAGTTTTGGAAGCCGGACCTGCCCACCCTGTTTACCGATATACAGCGGCCGGCATTGCAGCAGATTCACAACCAGTTCCCCATTCTTACCGATATTAACCGTATATTCTATATCAACCGGATTCTGATACACTTCTTCAAGGGTCTTCAAAATTCTCTGCATCAGACCGGTAAATACTTCCTGTTCCAGAAGTTTCTGACAGGTAGCAAACCATACCTCGCGGAACCGTCCCATCTGCCGCAGAGTATCTTCAGCCTCATCATCCCGCTCCAACACCATCTTCTTATACCACAGCGGCAATTCCGGCAGCAGCATTTCCAACTCTGCATCATGAAGAGTATTTTCAGCGTAATCCAACACATCGATATACCGCTGCGAAAAACGATGCTTCTGTGCTGCTGTCGTCATCATGGTAGCAGCCGGCCGGTCAAGATTGGCCAGCCGGGGATAGTCCTTCCCGGTCCTGTCAACCGCTCTGGTGCCAAGCCCCATAACAATCCGCAGCATGCCGGCTGCCGGATCCATGTCAGACTGCCACTTGTAGACACTGTGACTATACCCTACGCCGGCTGCCCCCGGCATGAAATATCGCCCGTAACGCGTACCCGATACCCGCTGGACTAAAATCGCCATCTGCTCATCACGGTCGTTAAGCCTGCGCTGAAGACGGTATTCCAACGCTGATTCATCCATTGTACTGGCATATACCTGCCTTATCGCCTGTTCGAAGGCCGTCAGCCGCTCTTCCGGACTTCCCTGGTTGACGCAGAATACCGATTCATACTTGCCTGCAAATGCATTGCCGAATCCGTCTTCAAGAAAACTGGAGGAACGCACGATAATCGGATTCTGGCCGAAATAATCCAGCATGTTCCGGAACTGTTCCCGCAATTCCACCGTAAAACTGCCCGTCAGCAGCCGTTCCTTCAATTCCTCCGCTGCTTCAAAATAGCCTTCTGCAGTCCGCTGCCGGATCCGCAGCTTCCAGCAATCATTGGCAACAACATAAGTATAGAATACGTCAGAACCGATGTAATAGGAATCATGTGGTTCACTATAGTTCTGATATTGATCAATCTCAGTCTCAGCTATTTTCCGGGCCAGCAGCATACCGCAGGCTTTTCCGCCGATGGCACCGCTGCCAATCATGCGGTTCCAGAGCAGAAAATAATCTTCCGGGCCAAAGTACTTTTTAAGCAGCTCTACCATTCGCCGGTCTTTTGTCATACAGCTTTCAATAATCAGGTTTTCCGTTTCCGGCCGAAACTGTCCCCATGCATATTCCATCTTGGCCGAAGTGAAAAAGCGTTCATGACTGTCATAATTCTGATCCTGTGTATTCATTTCTACTTCTTGTACCAGCTGGTAATAATGGCTCATCCTGATCCCGTCTGCCACCACCTGGAAATCGCATGCCCTCCTGGTTCCCAGATGCGGCAGGAACATGTGTTCCGAATTGCGGTTCCAGACCTTTAGCGGATGCAAATATACCGAGTTTCCTTTGGAATAGACATCTAATAAAACCTGCGTTGTATCTCTGATCCGGGATACCGCATCAAATGAATGCTGCCCGCGGATCAGCGGAAAATATGCCACCGTATCCAGCTCAAACAGATACGGACAAGTCACCCGGAAAAAATTTCCCATCATTAAGTCGGTATACCAGGCCGACTGTAATTCCGATAAACAGTCAAAGACATAACACGCTTCCTTTCCTTCCCGGGCGATCTGGTTATAAATAGCTACCGTAAATGGTTCAAATCCCTGATCAGGATCGAACTCAAACACTTTTACCCCGCGCAGATCACGCAAGACCGGTTCATGTCTTGCAAAACGGATGTAGATCATCTTCCGGCCATCCAGCACTGCCCGACGGGCAAAAATCTGGGCAAAAAAACGGTAGTCTTCAATATCGCCCACCTGCCAGACGACATTATCACCAAGTCTTATATAATCCAGTATCTCGTCAATCCGCGGACAGCCGCTGGACACTTTATCAAATGCTGCCATGCCATCTTCCTTTCTGAAACACAAAAAGAGACAGTAAATCTGCCTCCTCGCTTTATATTTTTAGTATAACCCATCCTCTTCAGAATTACCAGAGAAATTTACTGCCAGTCAGTCAATTGACACACCCGTTCATGTATGCTATTTTTTAATAAGATTAGCGAAGGAGTATAATTTATGAAATTAGAAAAATTACTGAAAAAATTAGAACCTGTTCAGATGACGGGCGATACAAATGCAGATATCCTTTCCATAGAATACGATTCACGTAAAGTCAAAGCCGGTTCCTTATTTGTCTGTATCAGAGGATTCAAATCAGACGGTCATGAATATGCTGAGACTGCGGTAGATATGGGGGCGGCCGCACTAATTGTAGAAGATCTCCCGGAATTTGAAACCACCATTCCGGTTGTCCAGGTCACTGATTCCCGCATTGCCCTGGCTTATATCTCAGCAGCCTTTTTTGATCATCCGGCCGAGAAGATGACCGTCATCGGCCTGACCGGTACCAAAGGCAAGACCACCACGGCGCACATGGTCAAACACATTCTCGAAGAATCCGGCAATAAGGTCGGTATGATTGGAACTATGGGCGCATATATCGGTGATGAGCACATCGTAACCGGTAATACCACACCGGAATCTTATGAACTGCACAGCCTCTTTGCCCAGATGGTCACAGCCGGCTGCAGCCATGTGGTCATGGAAGCCGCTTCACAGGGATTCAAGCTGCGCCGGACCGCCGGTATTATATTTGACTGCGGCGCTTTCCTCAATATCTCACCGGATCATATCGCTCCAGGCGAACATGCCGATTTCCAGGAGTATATCGATTGTAAGAAAATGCTGTTTCGGCAGAGCCGGAAATCCATTGTAAATATTGATACCGATCATTGTGAGGAGATCTTAAACGCAGCTATACAGCCCTATACTATATCCTGTAACAATACGGCTGATCTGACCGCTTCCGACATAAAAAGCATCTGGGAAGATGGCATGTTCGGTGTATCCTTTGATGTCAAAGGCGGATATGAAGGAAATGTGACCCTTAATATGCCGGGACATTTTAACGCTGAAAATGCACTTGTCGCATTAGGAATCGCTCATGTTGCCGGTATTGATTTTAAAACCGCTGCCCGTGCATTACATCACGTGACTGTCAAGGGACGGACCCAGATCATCATAAATCCGGCTAATAACGCCTCTCTCGTCATCGATTACGCTCATAATGCGCTCAGTATGGAGAGTTTGCTGACGATGTTAAAAGCTTACGAACCAAAGAGGCTGATCTGCCTCTTCGGCGCCGGCGGCAACCGGGCTAAAGACCGCCGCTATGATATGGGAGAGATCGTTGGCAAATATGCCGACCTGGCCATCGTAACAGCCGATAATCCGCGCTGGGAAGCAGTGTCCGACATCAATGCCGATATTGTCAAAGGACTGAATATTCATCATGGTAACTATGTTGTTATCGAAGACCGTAAAGATGCTATCCACTACGCCATCGATAACAGTCAGGAAGGTGATATCATCGCTCTGGCCGGCAAAGGACACGAAGAATATGTCGAAATCGAAGGAAAGAAATATGATTTCTCGGAAGAAAAGATCATCCGTGAATGTCTGATGGGAAAAAGTAAATAGCAGGCACAAAGCCAAATGTCAGGCCCTGCGGAAATAACAAGTAAGTCCACCGCCTAGGAGGCGGTGGACTTACTGGGATGTTAAAATGTAATTTCTTGTGCCTCTGTCATGCCAATGGTCACATGTGCCTTTTCAAAACACACTTCATAAACCTCCATTATATCGCCGCCGTCCTGAATAGTGTCCGCATCGCCGGGGAATTTTTTTGCAATTAATGCAATTACTTCGTGCAGAGCGATATCAGATTTTTTTACCATACCGAAGATGCGCACTTGCACTTCTGCTTCGGGTCCCTTTGGCAATGGCATGCAGGCAACATTGGGATTTTTCTGAAATTCTTTAATTTTCTGATTGCCCTTGAATGTGGTAAAGAATAGGCGGTCCGCTTTGGTGTTATCGTAAGCAAAGGTGACAACCCGTACATTTGGTTGATTGTCCACGCAAGTTGCCAGTGTCATATTTACTGATTCACCCATTACTTTTTTAAATTGCTGCTTTAGCTCCATTGTTTTATCCTCCTTCTTTTTGTAAATCCATCATAGCATATTTTATTGACATCTATATGTCAGGGTTTATAATAAACTTAGAGAGGATTTTGCGTATGAAATTACAACGGCTGATCGCCATACTTACCGCCCTTTTACGAAAAGACCGCATCAGTGCTGCAGACTTGGCTTCCATGTTTGAAGTCAGCGTGCGTACCATTTACCGGGATATAGAAGCCCTAGAAAGTGCAGGCATTCCCATTGTCACATACCCCGGTGTAAATGGCGGCATTGCAATTATAGATGAGTACAAGATTGATAAAAAACTTTTTACCAATCAGGATATTACCACACTGCTCACCAGTCTTTACAGCGTATCCGGTTCCATACCCGATGCAAAGCTTAACCAAACCCTTGAAAAAATCAAGGGGCTCATTCCCGAAGAATATGTTAAAGCTATTAAGTTGACTTCAAAACAGCTATACATTGATATGACGCCTTGGTCAAACCATCCGCAGATCACCGAAGCCTTAAACCAAGTACAGAAAGCATTAGGTGAAAACAGGATAATTCAGTTCACGTATACTGCGATGCATGGAGAGCCTGCAGTGCGAATAGCAGAACCTCACCAGCTTGTTTTGAAGGAAAGCAACTGGTACTTGCGCGCTTTTTGCTTGGAACGGCAGTCTTTTCGTACTTTTAAGCTAAGGAGGATGGCTGATCTGTCTGTTCTGCCCCAAACCTTTGTGCCGCGCGAATTTGAAACTGGTATGACCGATTTTAAAGATTGGAAGAGCGATAAAATTATTATTGTGGAGCTGATCGCCGATGTATGTCTTCGCGAAAGAATTTTGGATCATTGTCGCGATGAATATATAGAGGATTTGGACGACGGCAGAATGCACATTAAAATGCCATTTGTTGAAAGCGAAATGGGGTACAGCGTGCTATTGGGTATGGGCTCCAAATGTGAAGTCATTGCTCCTGCCCATATTCGGGCTGAAGTGATTCGACGAATTGCCGCAATGAAATCGGTATACCCATTTCTTTTATGAAAATACTATATGCAGCTGTCCCTCTTCTAACTTTGCCCGCTCGATCTCTTTTCCTTTTACAACATCAGGAAGGGTGTAAATTCTTCTTTCATTTTTTATGGTAATAAATAGATCTTCTCCCTTTTGTCCGAGCTCCATTTCCGTCTTATCCACAAATGGCAGATCAATCGTAAGACAATAACGGCCTTCTTGTTTCTGCATATTAAATATCTTAGCACAGTGCAGCACCGGCATCGGATCAGTCCCACCATACAGTCCCGCCGCTTCTCTCAGCAGTGGTACCGACTTCAACTCCTGCTTCTGCAATTCCTGCCGAAACATCGGTACATCCCGAAAACTTTCCGCCAGCTCTTTCAGACCTTCTTCCTGAAGCCCGGCCCATTTGCTAAAATAACCCGCCAATGCTTCTTCAGGATACAGCTTATTGACGATCACAGCATCGACATTGTAGTCATACATGTGAAGGCAGGTAAAGTTGCGTTTGGTTTCCTTAATAACCACCCGTTCTGCCGTGGTAACCAGACGAATGCTGACCGTGTCCTTATCAAGCATCAGCTCCTGCAGTCTGCCCAGACGATCCATCAGCTTTTCCACCGCAGTAAACACATTATCCTCCGGCATCGGGATCTTCGTCATTTTTTCCACAAATGGGCCGACCGCTTTGACCGCTTTACGTTTTACCGGCAGTACACCTTCGATAAACTGACCCAGCATTTCCGGAAATTTCAGCAGCGAAAAGGTTTCACCGCTGGGGGCGCAGTCAACGATCAGGACATCATAGGTTCCTTCCTCATACACATCCAGAATCTTAGACAGCGAAAATAGCTCTTCCAGTCCCGGAAACACCAACAGCTCTTCAGTTTCTATGCTTTGTTCACTCTTCAGTGTCAGCAGTTGTTTCAGATAATCCTGAAGACTGCCCCAGGCCCATTCGCTCTCCGCTACAGTATCGATTTCAAGAGCATCCAGATTGGACATGATTGCGGTCGGCCTGCTCTCTACCGGCAGATCAAACGAATCCCCCAGACTGTGCGCCTGATCGGTACTCATGATGAGTACCTTCTGTCCCGCATCGGCGATCAGGCAGGCGGTCGCTGCCGCAATACTGGTCTTCCCTACTCCGCCTTTACCAGTGTATAATATTATTCGCATATGGTCTCCTTCCATCTACCCAATTTCTACTTTCTTTACCGTTCCTGGTTTTTCTGAATCTTCCTCTGCCTCCTGCACCGGATTATCATCCATAAATGCCTGCATCAATTCGGTACCGGTATTCATAAAACATTTCATCATAATCTGGCGCATCTCTTTTTCTATATTCTGCACATTTTCCCGGATATCTTCCGGTATTAGTTCCAACATTGCCTCACGCTGATACTTTTTAGCCATACGCATCTTGCGGATCACTTCCCGATTCATCATTTAGACCTCCTTTGTGTGTCAAAACAAAACTCACAATCCGCTCCGCAGCTCATCTGCGTTCAAATTGGATTCTGAGCTCACCATCATTTAATCCGGCACCGCTGATGGTATACTCCCGCAGAGTATTGGGAATCGGAATATTCCGCTTGAAGTTGCCGATTTTGACAATAACATCGGTACCGGACACATACATCTGCATCTTTTCTTTTGCCGCCAGCGGTACCATGACAAATAACATATAACCCTTTTCATTCTCTTCATACCGCTCCCCTTTGATAACATTGCCGACGGCAAAAATATCCCGGCCGGTCAGCGCCGTTTCAACGATCCGGTCAATTCCCTCTAAGCCGTTTAAATCGGTATCAAACCAGGGTATCCGGTACAGCGGGATATTGGCAAAGACACTTTCCAGTTCTGCCGTATAGCGGGCTTGTATCCCGACCCATTCAGTGAAAAAAGACTGTTCCATTTCCGCCGGTAACAGACGGTTGATATAGACGCCATCCACCAGATAATCATAAAGGTTCATATACATATAGTTCCGCTTGGTCTCTTCCACTACCATCTTCTCCGGGATGGTCACCAGTCGGATTGATGTGACTTCTTTGTTTTTTAGGAGTTTCTGTAATTGTGACAGTTTAAAATACAACCGTTCAATATCATTCATCGCTTTTTTATCCGGCAGCTCCAATTGAAAGACCCGTTTTGAGATCGGTGCCAGTACCTTTACCGCAATCTTCTCCAGCGGAAACAGTTTTTCCATATACCAGGCCAGCAGTTCGGGAAATTTTAAAAGCGATAAAGTCTCGCCGGTCGGGGCGCAGTCAACAATGATCCGCTCATACGCATTGCGCTCATAGATATCCTGTATCTTGAGCAGTGAAAACAGTTCCTCAACCCCTGGAAACATTGTCAATGAATCCATCTCTTCCTTTTGAAACCGCTCTGATGAAAGAAAGTTGACGATGGCCCGCATAAAATCCCGGAAATCATGTTCCATGACATAAGTCGGATCAATTTCTAATGCATCCAGCCCTGGTGCTACTTCTGTTGCCTCCTTTCCCAGCTGCACCGAAAACACATCGCTGAGATTGTGTGCCATATCAGTGCTGACCAGCAGAGTCTTCATTCCCTCCAGTGCCGACTGCCGTGCGTGGGCCGCCGCCATACTGGTCTTGCCCACACCGCCTTTGCCGGTAAAAATTAAAATTCTTCCCATATTAATTCTCCTTTCGAATAGTTCGATTTCGGAAGTATTTGTTTAAAGTATAATCCACGCTGTATTCGCATGGATTATTTATTTATTCTATCTCGATCTTCTTTATCGCCGTTCGGTCTGTAGGATGCTCTGTTTCTTCTTTCATCTCATATAGGACCTCAACGATCCGGTCAAATATCACATTAAGCTGATCTGCTTCTTTAGGGGTAATCACCTCAAATATCCTGATCCCGTATTTTATGAACTCCTGCAGGATCCGCTTCATGCATTCCAGGCCCTCTTCGGCCAAAACAATGGTCACAACCCTTTTATCCTCCAGACTGCGCTGCCGGTATACCCAGCTGCGCCTCTCCATCCGGTCAACAATACCGGTAGCGGTATTGAGCGGCACATTGACATATTCCGCGATCCGGCTCATATTAACCTGCTTTTCACGATATAAAAGCAGCAGTACAAACACTTCATTCTTCGTACAGTTAAGCAGGATATTACTCCATAGGTCAGCCGATATGACTGCTTTTATCTTATCGATATATTCAAATATCAGTTGTTCCATATCCGAAATCTTAGGCTGCAATTTTACTTCCTCCTTCGAATTAATTTAATTCTACCACCGAAGTAATTAACTGTCAAGCAATTTATCAATCCATTCCTTCTCCCGGAATCCGGTCAGGATAATATCATCGGCGATGATCAGAGGTCGCTTTACCAGCATCCCGTCGGTCGCCAGAAGAGCGATCTGTTCTTTTTCACTCATTTCGGGAAGCTTATCTTTCAGCCCCAGTTCTTTATACTTCATCCCGCTGGTATTGAAAAACTTCTTAAGCGGCAGACCGCTCCTGCCATACCATTGGGCCAGTTCCTCTGCGGTCGGGTTATCCTCAACAATATGACGATCTTCAAAGACGATACCGTTTTCCTCCAGCCACTTCTTTGCTCTCTGACAGGTGGAACATTTTGGGTACTCAATAAATAACATACGATTTCCTCCTCTATTTTCTGCTTTGATTGAAGCGTACTGGACGCACGCTGATTGACAGTAACGACGTAGAATTAAAAATTGTTGTTTCAAAACCGTGTAGTACATTATCAAGGGAGGGTAGAATCAGTATAGCACATCCTCATGGTTAATCAAAGGTTCATGTTTCTGCAGACGATGCCATAATCTGACTGCGTAATCCGGCCCGGCCTTTTCAAAATATCCGCCATCCAGATGAAATTGCGGCATGATTATCCGGATTATCTGCACGATCTTCCTTTGAGTATCCTGAATACTGTCACCTTCAAAGTACTGCCTTATTTCTTCTCCTGCACCACCGTTCAGCACCAGCTCCCGGACCGGACATTCGGCGATGAAACATTCCACAGCCCGCAGCAGCGCCGCATCGGCTATATTATCAAAATACAGTTCCTGATAGTCCGGTACAATTGATTCCAGAAGCCTCACAACATCCTGCCGGTCAAAGCAATTCAAGAACAACTGCTCTTCCCGAATTCCTGTTAAATACTCCAGAATCAGGTCTGCTCCGCATAAATCCGGATTCCCGGATATAAGCGGGTAGTCTATTGTCAAGAGATGATCCTGCGGCTGAAACCGCGGATCATAATTAATAAAAAAAGCCGGTATTCCGTTCTGTACCGTATCACGGTAATTCCGGCAGCCATAATCCTCGAATTCAGCCATAATCTGTCCATACAGTTCTTTGGCCTGATAAACCTTCTGTATGACAATATCATATCCCCGCTCATACATCTCCCGCACCGCCGGCTGTTTTCCCTGATTTGCAACCGGATACTGCGCCTGATTTTCAGCCAGACAATACATGATCGCTGTCATCAGCATCTGGGCCTTTTCATAAGGTACCGAGGTACTTTCCTTTGATGTATACTTGTCGGTCAGCCAGGTCATCAGCGGCAGTAATTCTTCCATACTATAATCCATATTTGCTCCCTTCATGGGCTTGCTTACCAGAAAAGCTCTTTGATAATCTCCATATACACATTCTTGTCCCAGCGCTGCACATCATCCAGACTGGTATACTCACCCTGGCCGCCGGTTCCCTGATAGCCCCGGTAACCACCCCGAATGGCTTCGGCAAACTTATCGAGACAAGTACCTTCGAGATATTCCAGATCACCAAAACATACTCCTTCAAACTGTTCCTTCATAAAGGTCAATAATTCATCATCAGTCAGCAGATCCTGTGCCTCATTCTTGAATTCATAGAAGATGTCCTGCAACTGCTCCAGCGTTTCGATATAATTAGACTGATTGATATACTGGGAATCGCAGAATATATCAATTAGCTTATCTAGAATACCGCCCCCAAACTCCACCCTCTGATATTTCTTCAGGCTTTCATTGCGGCATACCATTAACTCCTTTGCTTCACTCTCGGTCAAAGTCAGACCAAACTGCCCGGTTCTCTCATTGCAGGAAATAATACCGGCTAATTCCTGCTTCTGTTTTTCCGCCACCAGTAACTGAAACATATCCTGATCTTTTTCCATTACACCGCCTCCTCTACGTAGTAGCTCATTATACGCTCTGGGCAATCTCTTTACAAGTCTTGAAAAATAGACCATTTTGTGGTATTATAATAGCAAATGTGGACGGGGTATTTTAATTAAAACTCGTAATCAACTGTGCGATAGCGCTTAACATCATAACTCCCCCTATTACACCAAGCACAATTGGTGATTTTTACGTTCCGGATTTCTTTTTAATACCAATGCCGCAGCAATCAAAATGGCACCCAGTACAATCTCAGCTATCCATAAAGCACGAAGTACCGGCATTAATTCATACATCATTTGCTGCAGTGAACCAACTATTTCTACAAAGTCCATAAGTCCCTCCTAATCAAAAATTTCATCAATGACGCCTTTAAGAAGCAGCTCAAAAATTTCAAAGTGATCATATACCGTTTTATCGGCAAAACTGAAATACACATAATAGACGGTACAATCCAATGATTGTACCGTCTATTATTATTCTCTAAAATGGCAGCTTCCGTTTACTAAAAATTCTGATTCCGATTAAGATAAAAATATTACTTCTCCTTGGTCTTGTTTCTGTCAAGATTCGGGAAATGTTACCTGGAGGCATACGGGATTGTGATCGCTGTTGCGAAATCCCAGATCTATAGTCTCCACCTGTTCCAGAGTCACATTCGGCGAAAGTATGAAACCATCGATTACATAATGTTGGGTATTTATACTGTCCGGATCATAGGGTTCATTCAGCAGACGGCAGGTGGGGATTTTATCATCTACGGCAAACTGCCATCCGGCACTGAAGTCATTCAGGTCGATCGTACCCGGCGTCCACAAATCAGAATTCTTAATCATATAACGTTGCGAATCTACGCTGGAGAAGACCTGGTTGAAATCACCACCTGCAATCACGTAATTCCCCTTTTCATATTCTTGTTCCAGCAATTCTATCAAGGCGGTTGTCTGAGCGATCTTTCCCGAGCCATCATCATAAGCTTCTAAGTGCAGATTGACTAACACCAGTTCGCGGCCGCTGTCCTTTAAAGGAAGCCGTGAAACGAGCAGACACCGTTTCAGCTGTGCGATCCGCACCGGCCAGCTGAAAGAAGTTGGAAGTGCAACCCGTTCACAGTCCGCCATCTGATAACGGCTTAGAGTCATAATGCCGCTGTTTACTTCCCCGATGGGGGGCAGCGGATAAGGGATATAGGCTACCTTAAAATTGTATGCGAAGGTTGACGCATAATCAGATAAAGCCGTTTCGTATTGCTCTTGCTGATTCTGATGGTAACTCCTTTTTGAGTCGGTATCCACCTCTTGGAGCAGGATCAAATCGCTGTTTATCGTCTGCAGTGATTCCTGGATTCCAATTAGATTATCAGTCACTACCTGCGGCGGGGACGGCTGTACGCCGGAGCCTCCGTCCATAAAGAAATCCTGAGATTGATCTAAGCCACAGTATCCTGTGTTCCATGTGAGTATCCGAACCGTTTCCCCTGTGTGCAACTGTTCGACTGGATATTGTGAGGCCTCCAGAGTGATAATCTCTTCCGGACGGTATTCCTTCAACGTCAGAAAGGCGATCAGTGATACTCCCGCAATGATGAGCAGCAGAATGATCCCGGCAACTAAAAATAAGATACATTTGAACATACTTTTTTTCCTCTTCAATTTAAATATCCTCACTTTTTAGAAAATCAAAAACTACACTTATTTTATCACATGTCAACTGTAGCAGTCTATTATTTTATGTGATTTTTGGCACATGATTGAGCATCCTTGATACAAAAATATTTTTTTTGACAAAATGAACGAAATGAGCTAAAATAGTAACTTCCTATACTTTTTTCAAATCAAAAGAAGAATATATTTATCAAATTCTTCTTTATCAAAGAAGTATCACAAAGCAAAAATATGAAGAGCTTTTTGATTAATGAAGGACACAATATGAAAAAAAATAATATTGATGGCGGCAATGCTTTTGACTGGGGAAAGACATCAAAAGATTACGCAAAGTACAGAGACATCTATCCCAACGAGTTTTATGAGAGAATAGTCGACTTGGAGTTGTGCGTAACGGGGCAGAATGTTCTGGACTTAGGAACAGGTACGGGAGTTTTGCCACGTAACCTGTATCGTTTTGGAGCAAAATTTATTGGTGCGGACATTTCTGAAAACCAGATTAACGAGGCAAGAAAACTATCACAAAATGACGATATTAAATACATAGTCGCTTCTGCGGAAGATGTCAACTTTCCTAAAAGGAGCTTTGATGTAATTACGGCGTGTCAATGTTTTCAGTATTTTGATACAAAAATAACTTTGCCCAAAATCCACGATATGCTCAAGGATGATGGACATTTTTGCATACTATGGATGGCGTGGTTGCCAGATGAGGACAAAATTGCAGGTATGAGTGAAAATCTCGTACTGAAATATAATCCGTCTTGGACAGGCGCAGGAGAAAAACGCTCCGAGCAAATTATTCCTGAATGGGCGAAATCGCTGTTTGAAGTTAAAAATTCAATCGTATATGACATAAATGTTCCATTTACCCGTGAGAGTTGGCACGGTCGAATGAAAGCCTGCCGTGGAATAGGAGCGTCCTCATTATCAGATGAAGTAATCGCAGAATTTGAGAAGGAGCACATCAAAATATTAAGCGAAGTTCCCGAAATCTTTGACATTCTCCATTATGTGGCAATTCTTGATTTGCAGAAAAAGAGGTAAGTAAAATGCTTCATTTTAGAAAAGCAACCATAAATTTATATAATGTTCAACAAATAGTAATTTAAAGGAGGGAAAAGTGTGTTTGAGATATTATTAACTTGTAAACCAGAAGAACTTCAACAAAATGCTGAACGAATTTCAATGTCTTTAGAATTGGAGAATGCAGAGGAATACATTCGTGCTTTAAAGAAACGTGTTCCTGAATTAACAGTTGAACAAGAAAAAAAGCTTCATAAGTTGGGAAGAAAGATTTTGAAACAATTTAATATGAAACCTATAAGAGACTAAAAACTGCTTATGCACGCAATAGTCTCCTAATGGGAGGGAAGCGTAAACAACAAAATACATTCGTCATCAAATATTGACACTAAGCTAACCCCCAGAAGTTAGATTTACTAGGTCCAACTTTTGGGGGTCAGTTCAATCATTGATCAACCCGGCCGTTTTTCCATTCTTTTTTATATATTCTGCAGACATCTAACCACCGCCTGATATCGCTTTTCCCGGTGCAGCATCGAAAATTGAGGATTATCTTTAACCATACTCAGCATCGACTGTTTAACGATGGTTTCATTGCGCAGCCGCTCCACACCCTGATTCAATTGTTTCAGCCACGGCTCTATCTGATCAAAGTATTGATCACCATGCAGGGTATATGAACTGTTCTCACATATTTTCTGATACCGTTCCAACATATCCAGCGCCTGTCCGGTCATATTGTGAGTACAATACGCGGTTGCGGCCGTGAGATAAAACTGGACTGCCACATTGAGATGAAGTCTATCCACCTGATACAGTTCTATTACCCCGCTCATTCTTCTGATAGTCTCTTCCAGAATGTCCAGCCGGTCCAGATTAAGCATCATATAACTGGCACTGTTCCCAATTAAGAGAAGCATATACTGATAAATCATAATCTGTGTAACCTCTTTTGCTTTAGAGATATTCCCCAGCTGCTGAAAAGCTCCGGCGATCATCTCGCTATCCTGACGAAAAGGCTTTACATCCTCTCCGATTAAAGCCAGCACCTCAGTCGGTTTATTCTGAATAGTCAGAACGGTGGCTTCAACGTAAAAGGCGTCATTTACCAGTGCCGGTTCATCGCATTCCTTCTGGATCCGACGGCAAAATCCGCCAGCCTCTTCCAACAACTCATCTTTATTTTCATAAAAGGTACAATGATTGAGATAAAATACAGCCATCTGCATTAAAAAGGGAAAACAGGAATAGTATTCTTTGATATGTTTCCGGGCCCTGTCCAGAACTTCCTGCCGTTTGCCTTCAGCCACTTTGGCTGACAGTTCATCATATATTCTGCGAATTGCTTCTTTGGTCAGCTGCGGAGAATATCCCATCAATTCATCCACCGAGATGTTGAACAACGTTGCCAGTTCAGGTAATAACACGATGTCCGGATAGGTCATGCTATTTTCCCATTTTGAAACTGCCGACTTGGAGACACCGGCATATTCCGCCAGCCGGTCCTGCGTCATACCGGCTTTCTGCCTGAGACGCGCGATATTTTTTCCGATGTTTATTTTTTTCATATCAGTACCTCTCTTTCCGATAAAATAAGAGCCTTACGTACGGCATGCCGCTTCAGTAAGGCCCTCTTATCAGCTTTTATTATGGCATTACAATTCCGCCGTTCGGCGAAATCGTCTGACCGGTCACATAAGATGCACGAATCAAGTACTCCATACAACCGGCGATATCCGATACATCGCCAATCCTTCCCTGCGGAATAGTTGCTGCCAGGGCGTTCAGTTCTTCCTGATTGACCCCTCTTAACATATCACTCATGATCATCCCCGGTGCAATTGCATTGACCCGCACCTTACGGCCGGCAAATTCCAACGCCAATGCCCTGGTCAGACCCAGCACGCCGCTCTTGGATGCACAGTAATCAGCCTGATTGGCAACCCCGATCAGAGCACCGATGGATGAGGTGTTGATAATGCAGGTATCCTTGTCCACCATATAGGGAAGCGCCAGATGGCACATATGCATGAGACTCATAAGGTTCGTATCAATAACAGCTGTATACTGCTCTTTTGTGATATCAATAAAGTTACAGTTATTTGTTATGCCGGCGTTATTGATCAAAACATCAATCTTGTCGCCAAATTTTTCAACCGCTGCTTTGACGAGTAACTCACAGTCTTGGTACTTACTTACATCGGCTCTGACCACCAGTGTCTCTACTCCATATTTTTCGCTGATTTCTTTTGCCAGATCATCCGATATAGATTTGGAACTTTCACTTCTGTAGTTGATTACCACATTGTAGCCCATCTCTCCAAGCTTCATTGACATTGCATTACCGATTCCACGCGAACCGCCTGTAATAATAGCTGTTTTAGACATTTGCATAAACCTCCTGATTTTGTCATTTTTTTCAGAATAGCATGGACACCATTCATTGTCAACATTTTAACAATTACTTTGTTATTTTCTTCAATAACATTGCTTTTACCCATATATGAATTACTAGAAACAATTTTAACAGGCAAGTTATAAATCGTCAAATTATTGTGCACACTAATTTTAGTAAAAGAAAGCGAGGGATACATTAATGAATGGAAATGCTGAATTATTAAACTTTATCTATCAAAATTCCCAAATGGGTGTTCAGACCATCGAAAGATTACTGGAAATTGTCGAAGACGGCCGTTTTCAGAAACAGCTTAATTCGCAGCTCAAGGAATATACAGATATTAATATGACTGCAAAAGATCTGCTGAATGAAAATAACTATGATGAAAAGGAGATTTCCGGTTTTGAGAAGTTGTCCGCTTATCTCATGATCAACATGAAAACCATGACCGACAAAAGCCCGTCACACATCGCTGAGATGATGATCCAGGGAAGCAATATGGGGATCATTGATGCAACACGGAATATCCGCAAATACGAAGACGCAGATTCTAACATTCTTAACCTCATGAAGAAACTTCTGAAAATCGAAGAAAACAATGTAAAAGTACTCAAAGAATATCTTTAGACTCTTCATAAACGAAATTTAGTTTAACTCCCGGATCATATTTACGATTGCTCCGCCGTACCCCTGATCGGCTGCCCATCCGCCGCCATTTGGATTCTCCTGGATCCCCAGCCACTCAATATAAGGAGATGAAGCCCGGGTTACGTACTCGAACCGTGGATCTATACACTCATTATTCAGCGGCTCATCACTGGCATACGCTTTAAGATGCTGGACTTGAGCCCGGATTCCGGTTCTTATATCGGCAAATGAATTCCCTGGTTCACCGCCACCGGTCGCACCGATACCGGCGAAGTTATACTGCTCGATTCTGACATCACCAGTAAAAGTCAGCCAGCCGGTCTCTTTCATGGTCTGCATAAATACCACTTCCGGCCGGACTCCCTCGGCGGTTGCCTCTTCGATTATAATCTGACAAAATGTTTCGATCGTAGCCGCACCGGAACTCCCGGTCCGGGCATAATACGCCGGATATGTATTACCCCGGGCTACATAATAATCCACCAGCTGTTCCGCCGTTATAATCGATTTGCCCATGATCGCGTTAATATCCGGTGTCTGCAGAGTACCATCCACATTGTAATAGTTCCCTCCATCCCATACCTCACTCAGGATTACCGCACTGGTCTCCTCCGCCTCTTCTTCCGTTTCAGCCGTGTCTTCTTCCAGTTGTTCCTCTTTTATCTCGGGTACTGCCTGGATGGCATCTGCCAGAAAATAACCGGCAAGACCGGTGCTCGCATTTTCAGCTGCAGCTTTCGACTGCGCATCTGCTCCCGACCGGAGCTGTCTCTGTAAAAACACCACACTGACAACTGCCACCAGCACTGCCAGCAGTTGGGTCAGTATTCTTTTATGCTTCATGAGCATGTCTTTCACCTCTTCTAAATGCATACCATCACTTGACAAAGTAACACACGGTTGTCAAGTGATGGTATCTATCTTGTTTAACAGATTCATATATTTTATCTTTATAGTCAATACCTAAACATTATACCTTCTTTTAAAACGTTTTTCAATGCTGGGATATCATTACTAAAACCAGTTAGATTCTTGACTTCCTGATGTTCAGCCCGCATAATAATTTTCAACAGGAGGACGCGCCAATGCAGATCGACCGTTTATTAGAAACCTTATTTTTGCTTTTAAAATCAAAGAAAACCACTGCCCATTCTCTGGCCCGGCGTTTTGAAGTCAGCGTCCGGACCATATACCGGGATATCGACACCTTAAGTCTGGCCGGAATCCCGGTGTACTGCACCCGGGGAAATGGCGGCGGAATCTTCCTTGACGAAGAGTATTTGCTGGAACGGAATTTTCTAACCCACACCGAGAAGGAACAGATGACCGCCGCCCTGCAGCTGCTGAAGTCCACTAACCTCTTCCCAGCGGATACCCTGATGAATAAATATCATCTGTCGGCCAATTCCGGTGATGAAGACTGGCTGGCTTTAGAACTTAATGATCTGGAAATGGACAATGGATTTGTACAGGATTTTCTGCTGCTGAAAAAGGGAATTACGGAGAAACAGCAAGTTCAGTTCATTTATTATAGCCGGCATGGACAGACATCGCTGCGGACCGCTTCCCCAGTCAGGATCATCTACCGGCAGAACAGTTGGAACCTGTTGGCTTACTGCCATGACAACACTGAATATCAGTTATATCCGCTTAAATCGCTCCGGAGTATCACTCTGTCGGGCCGTGCTGCCGATCTGCCCCTGCCCGTTTGTACTCCGGCCGAAGATACCATAGATGTCCGGCTGAAATTCAGCAAACGGCTCTGGTATAAAATATACGATGACTTTTACGGCAAAGATATTCTGCGCAATACTGACGGCAGCTATGAAGTCGGATTCCAGTTGCTTAATAACGACAGTCTTTACGCTTATCTGCTTGCGTTTGGAAATAATGTAGAAATTCTCTCTCCGCTTTGGCTGAAAAAAGAAATAGTAGAAAAATTAAAAATTTTTCTAAAAAATAATCAAATATGACATGTTTTGTCAAGTATGTCGGTTATTATAAAGTGAAACTTGTTCATCGGATACACCTAAAGAAGGAGGATACTGCCATGAAAATAGAAAAAATCGTTAAACCCAGCCAGCAGATCGTGTCGATAAATACCAGAACACCGGTAGCAAAGCTTCCGGAGCTGATCGGACCAAGTTTTATGAAACTGGTGTCATATATTAAGCAGGAAGGTGCCGAGATCGTCAGTATGCCCTTTGTCTCCTATAAAGGGATAAGCGATGATGGACAAATCGACGGCGATGATGTAGATGTCGAAATCGGCTTTCCCATCGACCGTCCAGTCAAAGATACCACTGAGTTTAAGTACTACAGCCTTCCGTCTTTTAAGGCCGTAACCACCTTATTCAAAGGCAGTTACGATGACCTGACCGGCCCTTATTTAGAAATGCTGGCATATATCCGGCGGAACGGCGGAAAATTTCTGGGGACTTCTTATGAATATTATCTGTCTGATGAAGAGATCGAATCCGATCAGCAGGAAACCCTTTTGGAAATACCATATCAATAGATTTTTCAATGATAAAGCCTGCAGGCTGCGCGATTGGCTGTCTGCAGGCTTTTATCCGCTCTTACCAGGTGATTTCTTCAGGATATTCTACATCGGCTTCGGCAATATCATGAATGGTAGTGCCATACTCTTTCGCCTGATATTTCAAATCTGCTTCTAATCTATAATAAGCATCCGGCTTCTTAGCAATCCTCTTAGCAATACTTCGCAGCTTATCTGGCCGCTTATCGCTGCCGGTCTTTAGATACTCAATATTAAGCTTATCAATAAAGGATGATACATACTGATAATAGGATTCATCGGTCTTTTGATACAAACGGATGATCCGGTCGGCTTCATCATTACCGGTTACATCGGCAAATGCTTCCCAGATTCCGGCACAGAACATCCGGATGACCGCCTTGTCCCGCAGGAACATGGCCTGGGAATAGGTCCGCTCCCATGCCTCCGCATTTTTACGGCCGATCCTGGGCCTGACTGTCTGCAGCAGTTCCTTTACCGACATTGCGGTAAACAGAGCCTCGGGAAATAATATATTGACACTATAATAAACATTCTGCTTTGGTGTTATTAAACCATGCTGCTTCATACTTTCTTCGTGCATCCCATTATCGATAAGCACTACATCCCGGTCTCCCTGATATGCTTTACGGATATCATAACATACCCCCAATACCCTTATAGCTACCGAATAATACGGATCTTTCGGTACCTGCTCAAATCCTGCAGCATTATGAAATGCTTCGGTCAGTTGATAGAAATCATCGTAGTCGCCCTGGATGGTCACTCCGGTCAGCTTTTCGGTCGGTTTCGTCTGAATCATAATGATGCCCCCTTTCAAAAATTTGATCTTACATTTTTATTATAACTCTTTTGCCCGAAGATTTCCATGCCTATCACAGTAATTAGTGCTGAATTGAAAAAGTAAATTCCGTATGAAAGATTAAATTCCACCAGGGTTTTAAAATTACGGATATTTTTAAAATTTTCGTGCTTATATGTACCAGAGATGATAGAATTATCTTGTGTTTT
>Ga0153940_1000027_pt1 | contig 110056 bp, 98 predicted proteins | sample TSNJ024MetaG_FD_104736 | JGI IMG/M metagenome (GOLD analysis project Ga0153940, IMG submission 104736) | Attine ant fungus gardens microbial communities from New Jersey, USA - TSNJ024 MetaG | ecosystem: Host-associated > Fungi > Mycelium > Unclassified | place: USA: New Jersey, Brendan T. Byrne... | reverse complement strand
GTACAAAGCAATGCTTGCTGAAAAGCAGCAAAAAACAGCATAAGAAATGCGACCCCATTGAGGTCGCATCATCTTGACATTTTAATTTATTTTACCTGTCTACTTGACAGGGGGCAGATCATAGTAGCAGCCCTCTGTTTTTCTTTTCTTATCATCTGATTCCCTTATCCCGAACCTTTAAGGAAAAATATCATTACTAAAATTTTTGTTTGTCATCTGCGTTCTTTTGAATCACTGATCTCAACAAAAGTCATTTTCTCCCAGTCAAATCCCCAATACGGCTGGTCAAACCAGAGATTCAGCAAACCGGTGCGCTCATTGACAAAAGCCGTCAGTCTTTCCTGATCCGCTACCTTAGCCAGAGCATTGATTTCGTATTCAAACCATAACTTTCTGGTATCATGAATGGCATTGTATTTCCATATAAGTCGCTGCTTCAATATGAGTTTTCCATCTTTAAACTTTCTCGGATATCGCCAGCATTTTTCATCGGACTTTCTATGGGTAAGTTCATAATATTGCCCTGCATAACCTGCAACGCTTGTCAGAAGATACCATCGGATATCTTCACAGTTTCGGGAACAACAGCTTAGATTGATTTCACCGCAGTCGCCATCCTCAATATAGAAATATCCATCCGCCTGACTATAGCCTGCGACATGATTATGCGGATCTATCGGATCCGTTCTCTTGTCAATCCAGTCATGATGCTGATAAGGAATCTGCATTTTTTTGCAATCACTTAAAATGGTATCCTTTAACTCAGCCCATTTTTCTAGTTCCTGCGAGTTCATTCGATAAGAATATAATTGCTTTTCAATCATGTCTATAGTCCTTTCAGTTTATAATCATATGTCTGTTTCGATTATTTATATCTATAGATAATAAAGTATCCATCCTGCTCCTGAAATGAAACATCTTCTCATAAAGGCTACGAGTTTGCTGTTCATCACCCTAGGATAACGGATCATCAGCATAACTCATTATGGAAAAAGGTTCTGTGCTCCCTATACAATCAGGCGATAACTGCCACACAGCATATGCTTTTGAATGCAAATACTTGAATAACTACTTCTTTACTGAAATATATTCTTTTCAGCTCATTTAGCACAATCCTTTCATACTATATAGATAATTTAGGCGTTTGCGAAACGCCACAACCTGCATTATTGCAGGATTTTTTCTTTTATAAAATAACTCCTCACTGATTTGTGGTAGAATTGAATTGTCAAAACCCGTCAACCACACACCTTCGAAAAGAGTTATATTTATATGATACCATATAAACATCTTTCTTTGGCAGATATTTTTACTGATTGCCAAAATGAATTCGATAATGACAAATACCACTTCCTCTCGAAGACCCATCCGGATATCATTGTGGAGAAGAGATCCGACTCTCCTGACGAGGATAAATCACTTGCAGACTCCAAGGCGCTGATTCCCGTCCTCCAGGATTTCTTTGCCAAACACCCTCTCATCAATCCAAAGATCTTTTTAAGCGATTCGGCCTTTGACACCATCCAGATTTATCACGACTTCTTTCATGAGCTTAAGTTCCAAACCGCCTATAATCCGGGTTACGGACGAAAAGTCAATTAATCAAATGAAGGACAGCTTTGGCATTGCGAAACGTAAGCGCAGAATGAAAAAACGCTCCATGCCGACCTGCTGCTCGAGGCGTCACACAGTTAATCATCGTCATGGTTGCGGACAAAATACACAAGCATCAATATTGAAAATCGTTTCTTAATAAAAATGTTCTATGAAATATGATGTACGTCATAAATCAATGAACTGTCCACAATTTTGATCCTGTCAAAATCAGTTGTCATATAAAAGCGGCATAGCTCCCATGTATAAGGGCTGTATGCTGTTATGCAGGCTTTAGTAGATGTTTTTTTAGAAGTCCATTCATTATACAACTCTTTTTCAGTTTCTAATATAGTAGTTAAGTCGGTATGATCTATGCTAACAAAATCCTTGCTCTAATTGATGCTACTGAAAAGCATTACAAAGAGCTTGATGGCAAACTGCGGATTGGGTCAATACAAACAATAGCAGCATCTCATTTACCTGTGTGGCTATCTCATTTTAAAAGCAAAATGGGGAACGTAGCTATTTCGGTAAATACTGATAATCAAATGACGCTTTTAGATTGTTTGTTGAATGATGAATTGGACTGTATTTTTACAAATATTTCATGCGATAATCCACTAGTAAAGACGATAACTACCTTTTATGAAAAACTTTTGATTATCGCCCCCTTGTCATGCCAGACAATTGAGGATGCGAAAGATTATTCACTTGTTGTTAATAGCTTTGGTCTATGTCCATATCGAAACACGCTCCAACAATGGATACTTAAACATAATGAAAATAGTAACAATTTAATAGAATTTGATACAATCTAATCCATTGTTAATGCAGTAGCTTTAAATATGGGCATATCCTTATTACCAAAGAGTATTATCGCTAACGAAAATCGCATCAAGAGTTTTTGTGTTTCAGATATAGAACCAGCAGAAATCCATATGCTTATTCTTAATAAAGAACCAAATGCTTATTTGTCTAGCTTTATCACAGAAATCAAAACAAATTATAATTGATTGCCGTTTCATCATATGCTGTATTTTTCGGCGTTGCACCGTGTTGTTGCGTCATTTCCTTGTTTTTCCCCAGCTCCGTCAGGCTGAGCAGGTGATCGACATTGCCCTTGACTGCCACGACCTCCGCATATCTTACTTAGAACCGTTATGGCACAAATAACAGCAGAAGCCTTGGGAGTCAGTTTGGAAAGAATTACTATGAATGTGGCTGATTCTAGCAGGGCACCAGATTCGGGGGCGACAGTTGCTTCTAGGGGAACCTTTATGGGAAATCTCATTGAAGATTCTCTCCGATGAAAATGTAGTCAACTAAGTTACGATACTTTGCGCAAGCACCCATGACAATTATATGAAAAAGGAGCAGCCAATGAACGACCTATTATTCAACCAAACAATCGAACGCTTCAAGAAATTTGAAGAAGTTGACGCCATTGTACTTGGCGGTTCTAGAGCTTACGGAAAAACCGATTTATATTCAGATTTTGATGTATACATTTACCAAATCGTATCAAATTTAGATGATTTGCTAAATAAGTATATGTAATTAACTTACGACAATTTCTCCATCTTTAACATGGATAGTCCGGCTGCTGTACCATGCAGACTCACCAGAGTGTGTCACCATAACAATCGTTTTATTGTTTTCTCTGTTGATTTCCTGCAATAATTCCATGATTTCTGTTCCTGTCGTGCTGTCAAGATTGCCCGTTGGCTCGTCCGCAAAGAGAATATCGGGGCTGTTGATTAGCGCCCTCGCTATGGCCACTCGCTGCTGTTGACCTCCGGACAGCTCTCGCGGCGTGTGTTTTCTTCTGTCTGCCAAACCGACAATCTCCAAAATATCATTTAACTGTCGCTTATAGTCTTTCATGTTTTTTCCATCGAGCAGTACGGGAAGCAATATATTTTCTTCTACATTCAAGTTCGGAATGAGATTGTAAAACTGGAATACAAAACCGATAGTACGCCGCCGCATAATACTCTTTTTATGATCATCTAATCCGGCAATATCCCGTCCGTTCATCAACACATTTCCCCCAGTGGGATTATCTAAACCGCTAAGAATATACAATAGCGTACTTTTCCCAGAACCGGACGGTCCCATGATGGATACAAATTCCCCTCGGTAAATCTTCAAGGATATGTTTTTTAGCACGGGCGTATCCACAATACCATCCTGATATTGCTTGACTATGTTTTGCCCCTCTATGGCAATAAGACTGTTATTTCTGCTCATATTCAGCACCTCTCTTTACTCAGATTTAATTTCTTCCACCAGCTTCATGTTTGCGCCCTTGATAATTGGCACAACGGATCCGATCAGCGTAATCGCAATACCCATCAAGGCGGTGATTAAAAATGCTGCTATTTCAAACTCTGGCTCCATTGCGATTTTTGGTGCGGCTACAAGGAATACTGTTTTAATTTCCAGATAAGATACAGCCGTAGCCAGCAATGCACCGATCAGACCGATTGAGAAGCCCTCGATCATGGTCATTTGGATGTTTTGAGCATTACTAAGGCCAACCGATTTGTACATGGCGATAGAACGCTTTTTTTGGATATAATTGATTAACAGGTTGTTGATTACGCCAACGGTTGCAAGCAGAAGAATGAAATACGTCAGCTTGTTCATGGGCGAAAGGAATGTGTTTACCGTTTCCTGTGCGTCGCTTGTGTATTCCTCCACGGTACGGCTCCAATGCTGCTGCTCTCCAAGCATATTCCGGATTTGTGTCATAACGGCTTCCGGATCATCTGCCTTGTAAGCAAAGAAGCCATAATCAGCAGCTCCAAAATCACTAACAGCATAAGTAGACGGCAGGACAACATTTACGTCATTAGCTCTGGATTTGAATCCGCCAATTACTGTATATTCAAAAGAACCGGAAGCTCCGCTTAGTGTGACGGCATCACCAATGCTTACCCCCAATGCGCTTATTGTGTCGCTGTTTATAATGGCATTGCGTCCGGTATCAAAAGAGCTTTCCACCCGACTTTGCTCACCGCCCGTGTACTTGATTGCAAACATTTCATTATAAAGGCTAATATTGTCTATTGCCTCTACTCTGGAGGACTTCCCATTTATCTGGACGGAATTATCAAGAACATAAATCGGCAATACCTCCGTTACCGTGTTAAGCTCCCAGACATCAGCTATAAAATCTGCACTAACCGTAGCGTCTGAAAACCCGTCAAGGGTAGCGTCACGGAAAACATCGCCAATATAGGCACTTACGAAGCTACCGACCACGCTTATCACGATTATTGCCGATATACTGATAAAAAGCAGGGTAGTGTTTTGATTGGTGTTCTTATTGCTGCGTAAGTTCCGGGCGGCCAACCGGCCTACATTGCCGAACAATACGCCGTAAACTTTTTCCAAAATATATGAAATCGCAGTAATAAAGAGCGGAATAGCGATGATTGCTGCAACAATCAATGTAAGTAATGAAGCGCCACCAGCCAGCATGAGCATATTCCCGCTTGTTATCCGTGGCAAAATGATTGATACGACAAACAGAGCAAAGCCGAATATCAGAATTTTCACATGTGACACATGCTTTTCGGGGGCTGCACCGAGAACAATATCCTTAACGGGTAACTTACTTGCGCATTTTATCGGGATATATGCGCCTAAAACGGAAACCGTAATAGCAACTCCGACAGAAATTATAATGTTCATTACAGATACTACCATCGGAATTTGAATGCCATAAGAAGCGGTATCACTCATTCCATACAGAACTAGTTTTAGCGTGAAAAATCCTAAAGGAATGCCTAAAATGCTGCCGAATACACCGTATATGAGGCTTTCAGCAACTAAGAGATTTTTTACCGTCTTTCTAGTTGCACCGATACTGCGGAATGTGCCAATGACGGGCAGCCGTTCAGACGTAATGATTTTGTAGCTGCTATAAATGATAAATGCACTGATCGTCAACGTGAAAAAGCTGATCAGGTAAAAGGGCATCGACTTCTGCCTAGCGTCGGCTGCCACAGATATTTCACTGTATACGGATGAAACCCAGTATACTTCCGTGTTCATGATTTCCTCTAATTCCGCTTTCAGCGTTCCCATATCCGTACCAGCTTCCGGCACAATCAATATCTTGCTGTACGCCTCGTCTGAACCTAAAATGGACGACATGGTTTCAAAGGGCACCAGAACATTGAATCCCCGTGTATTCCGTAAAAAAATAGTATCATAGGCACAGATTGCCGCAACCTCAAACTCATAGTATTCGCCGCCTATTTTCAGACTGATCGTATCGCCGACCTGCGTTTCGTATTTATTGGCAAACCTGTCCGGTAGTGCGATTTTATACCCTGTAAAATCCGATAGACTGCCGTCTTGAATACGCAGTGCATTGATAGCGTCCAAATCAACTAAATCAGCGGATAGAATATCAAAATTTTCATAATAGCCATTTTCGGCGTAAAGTCCTCTTGTAGTGAGTATTCCAACGACATTTTGTATCCCAGACAGTTCTGGGACCTCCTCTTTTGTAATCCACGCCACATCTTGGTTTGGCTGTTCATACATAACCGATATGCTGGCGGATCCGGCATAGCCAATCGCCATTTTCCGTTGTGCGCTCTCGTAGGAAGCGCCAATTCCAAACGACACAAAAAGAAGCGTTGTTGATAACGTAACTGACAAGAGCATTACTAACGTCCGTAGCTTTCGCTCCTTTACACTGTTAAAAATGTATTTCAATATGATTCTCAAATCCTCACCTGCTTTCTGATCTCACCTTTGCCCAAAACAAAAAGGCTGCAAACTATTTCTAACTCTGCGTTAGAGTATAAGTTTGCAACCTTAATCTATCTTTTAGCTAACCTTAATTTAACCTTATTTTTCGGCAGGAAAACGGACTATGTTCATCGTCCAAAAATATTCATCACCCCCCAATAATAAGCAGCATAGCTTTTATTCTTCCATTCTTCACATAGTCACCGCCTTTAATCTAAATTTGATTGAGGAAAACATATTGTTATGTTCGTACCGGCAGCCAACGCACTTTCCACGAAAATATCACCGCCGTGAAGTTCAATAATCTGTTTTGCAATCGCCATGCCCAGCCCCGTCCCCTTTGCTTTTTCATCCGTATTCGTGCCACGGTAATAACGCTGGAACAGCTTGTTTACTTCTTCGGCATCCATGCCTCTGCCATTATCTTCTATGGTTATCCTCGTTTGATCGGTAGTTTGTATCCCAATTCGAATGACAGTATCTTCGGGATTATGTATAAGCGCATTCATAATCAGGTTATTGATTGCCCGCTTCAACAGCCGTTCATCAAAAGAATAGCTGATCTTCCTATCCTCACCCATGAAGCTAATATTTCTATCGGAATAATCCGGGTTGTTCAGTATGTCAATTATGCTTTCTTTCAAAACTGGGTCAGGTTTGCTTGCCTCATATTCAGAGGAACCATGCCGTTTTTCAGTTGATAGGTCAGCTTCAGATCATTTATCAACGCTCCGGCATATTCCGTATTTTTCAAGATGATCTGTCCGAACTCGATACGGTCGGCTTCGGTAATTGGATATTCCGGGTCAGCCAAAAGCTCTGCATGTCCTCTGATGGGCGATAATGGCGTTTTAAGGTCATGAGTAATATTCGTCAGCCATTCTTCCTGTTGGGCTTCAATGCGCATCGCTTCCTCGTCGCTTGCCAGCAGTTTTATATTCATTTCATTTAAGCTATCATAAATGTCCTGAAAAACGCCTTTTGTATGAATCGGCTCATACAGCCGGTAGGCAATTAGCCCTACGGCTTGCGTCATTTTGCGGAAATGCCTGATAATCCAAAGACCGAATATCCCGCCGCAAACGATCATCAACAAACCGATGGCAGATAGTAACATCAAAAGCATTGACTTACCGCTTGTAAAATCGTCACCGTCAAGATACATGGTCACTTTTGAGATGTTCATTGGAAAGCCGATGATGTACGACCATTGCTCGGTGTTATATTCAACCGACCCTACGCAGACTGTCAGCTCCGTATTATCTTCGCCCTGATATAGCTCAAGAAACTCAATCGGAGCATAGTGGATCTGTTGGGCCGACGTCGTATTATGGGAATAGATTTCATTCCCATTTGCATCAATAATCTGTATCCACAGATTGTTGCGATCAAGTTCTTTTATTCCGTCATCGCTAATAAAGGGCAGGTTATTCTCGACTGTAATATTACTGGCAAAATCTCTTGTAAATTGAAGCGGCCAATCACTTAATACGTTGTTGTCGTTCGGATCGGCCACGGTTATCACGCTAAACAGCAGTCCTATGCCGACAAGCGCTGTGGCAAGGAATACGGCAGACATAATGACGTAGAGTGCGATAATTGACTTGTAACTTGATTTTCTCATGAATTCACACCCGCTTTTCCAGTTTATATCCCAAGCCTTTTGTTGTCATGATCAATTTTGGATTGGCCGGATCATCTTCAATCTTTTCACGCAGATGTCGGATGTGGACCATCATAGTATTGTCAACACCAATCCCGTATTCGCCGCATACCTGCTCATACAGGCGTTCTTTGCTTAAGATTTTACCTGCGTTTTGTGCCATATATTCTAATAACTGATATTCACAGGCTGTCAAGTGAACTTCTTTGTCTGCCTTATAAACCCGCTGACTATCGGTATCTATTTGAATATCATTGACTTCGATAACGGTCGTAAAATGAGTGTTGTTCTGCTCATATTGCTTACGCCGTAACTGCGCCTTTATGCGAAAGGCTACTTCTTTTGGGCTGAACGGTTTTGTCACATAATCGTCGCCGCCGCTGCTAAGTCCTAATATTTTATCTATGTCATCGTTTTTGGATGATAGAAACAAGATGGGGCAGATTGAAAACCTGCGGATTTTCTTACATACTTCTATACCGTCAATTCCTGGGAGCATAATATCAAGAACAATCACGTCCGGCTTTTCAGACCCACATATTACTATCGCACTTTCGCCGCTTGTTGCTTTTAAAATATTCTTAAAGCCCTCTTGCCTCAATACTTTTTCCAAAAGGTTGATGATGTCTCGCTCATCATCAACAAGCAGGATTTTACTTGCATTTATACTATCACTCATCGTTACCACTCCTATCATCCGTTTCTTGGTCTAAACGGGGCAGGTCTACTTTATTATGTTATCGCTACAATCTCCTTTGATGCATAATGCCTTTTATCCACATTTCTCTCAAGAATATCTCCCAATCTTTTTTAGATTTATTTTCCTCCATTTTGCGAACTGTTGTACGCAAATTATTATATTCCGCTTTCGCCTTTTTGTCTAGCCAATCTTGATATTTTTACGATTTTTTTATTTGTACATGTCAGTACCATTACCGGTACTAATAAGCTGTCCAACGTACCTCAACTCGCTTGATGAAATATCCTCAGACACAAATATGTAAGATACGGTGATATTGATTTCTTCTGTCCAAAATCCCAACCCTTAAACTTTTGAAATACTGATTCTGGTGTAAAAAATCCATCTTTGCCCTGTTTATCTTGGATGAGCGAAAGCATGTCTAAATACCTTTTATCATTTTTAACACAGTCACATTTGCTTAAAACATCAACTACGCTGAAAATATCGTACCACATAGCAGGCGCTTTCAATTTACGGAAATCAGTTCCCATATAAAACATATATGGGTGTTTTTCCATACTGTTTTCCCATAAGGAAAGCAGTGAATTAGCGCAGCTGTCTGCAATCCCGCTATTTTGATATTCTGATATGCTTATAAACAGTTTCAGCATAATGAGCGTGGCGTATGGGCAGCAGTCATCTTTTCGACCTGGTCCTCTGAATTTGCCAAGTTCGCTTGAAACAGTACAGGGAAAGCCATTGTCTTTATGAAAAGATGCAAGGTGATCCACACCGGCTTTGATGTGATCATTATAATCCACCTCAGCCTTATTCAGAGCTAACAATAGCAAGGGAGCATCACACAAGCACCATGAAAAGGCATCTTCTCCACTACCTCCGAAATGTTTTGGGATATTGGTGAGAGATTGATAAACACCGTCACTATCTTTGTGCTTCATGATTTCGTCAATCGCAATCCGTATTTCTGAAACGGAACAGTCTAGCCCAAGATCCAGTAAAAATAATAGCTTATGAATAGGCAAATCTGGGTTCTTATGATTGCTAACTAATGTACCGTGAAAATCTAAGATGCCGGTTAGATAAGGTTTTATCCTATTGTGATCTAAAACCTCACACTTCAATTCAATCAAATCCTCTTTTTTCTCATTCAGAAGATTGAGCCGAATAGCGTATTGAAGCCATTCTTCACTGACATCTAAAAGTTTATTAATTGTTGTCATGTCCATCTGACCTCCAGTAAAAGATTATGATGTCCTTTGTGTCGAACATATATTCTAATTACATTCTAGCAGAATATCCGTTCGAGCGCAAGAGATATTTTTTCTATTGTCTTTGAAATCGCTCAAATACGCTGATAAAATCTTCAGGTTGAAACCTATGAATATCATGATTTCCCGTCAATTCTATCAATTCACAGTCATTGATTAACTCCGACGCTTTTTGGACCTGATCGTTGGTTGACGCAGCCATCAGGATACCGTCTTCGCTGTATTGCTCTTCAATATGCAGGAATACCGTTGGCACACGAATATCTGCCATCAAAGTTTCATGACAGATACCGCTATGCCAAGTGTAGTCATAAAAATGCTCACCAAAAGCATGGTCATACATGCCGGAATACAGAAACGTAAAGTTGACCGATTCCGGCATGAAAAAGATTTGAACAGGTTTGTCTTTATTCTTCTCATGATACCACTGTGCATAATTAGCGATCCCATTCATGGAGGAAGCCATATATAACTGTCCCCAAAGGCAATTACGCAAGTAATAAGCTTCCCAACATTCAGTTTGCTCCGATGCCCCATACTCGTGTATGAGCTTGTAGGTATCCTGATAAGCAAAGGACTGCTCAAAATAATCAGATTCCGTGGAAAACACCGGCGGGTCTTCCAGTACAGCGCCGACAATCCGGTCTCCACCATAGGCAGCTATATATGAGGCCATCAAGCCTCCTGAAGAATGACCTGAAACGACAGTCTGCTTTCCGATGATTTCGTCAATAAACCAAATCAGGTCATCGCCATTTTCTTGTAAGTAATATTTTGAGGCTTCATGGGACGACCCGCCGTGTCCATAACAATCCACAACAAAAACTTGCCATGTTTTGCTTAGTTCAGGAAGCACCCTGCTATAGTCCTGCCATGCTCCTGTCTGACCATGAATAAGAAGCAACGCATCCCCATTGTCCGGTCCTTTTGCATAGTTAATGACGGAGCCATCCGGCAAAATGGCCTGCTGCTCAATAAAACCTGCTTTCATTGTCTTTTCTAAATCGTTCTGCCAGTATCGCATGCCTTTGTAAATGAAAATGGAAGCCACAGCAATAAGCAGAATCAAAATTGATAAAAGTATAATAATAACCATTTTTTTACTCCTCCTTTTGGGTTTGCTCGTCATCATCATATTCTCCCTTCAACAATTCATAAAAATGCATCATGAGATCTGCTTTTGCTAAAGCTATACCACGTTCCTCATCTAAATCTCCCTTGCTCTCTTTGGAATAATGAATTGCCCCTTATCGCCGAGTGAAGCCACACCAAAAATATGCTTGCCTTTTGGCGGAATCAGCTTTGACTCGTTTTACTGGAGTAGTTGACAAGATCATCAATAGATATGCCATATAAGGTTTCCTCCTAATGTTATGTTTGATTACATCATAGCAAACAACATAATACAATACAACCAACTTAATGTAACGTAATATGTTAATCTTAGTTGCGTCACTTTGCCTTGAAAAAGATTGTATTAACTATTGGGGGGTTGCGATGTTAAAATGATTAGATTGTAAAAAGGGAGAATATTTCAGATGAATTTCACGCAAAAAGAACTAACCCACCGCCAGATTGTTGGCAGTGGGTTTCTTAATTTAGCCGTTTCCTCCGCTTTTGCAGCGGCTTAATTACCAAGATGATGATCGAGCTAATCAAATTCCCGAATCTCCGTAAACATAAACCGCAGGCGGTCGATTGACTTGTCAACATGATAATGACCGCAATACCAGCGCCTATAGCTCAGCCTGTCTTCAATAACATCAAGCCATTTTTCCGTACTTTTATCCACCTTCCTTATCCCTAATCATTAAGCCCATCTCAAGAAGAACAAGCAAGCTCTAAACAGCAATGTAAATATCAACGTCAAAAACGCCGTCGCATACATCAGCCGATTAGCACTTACTATGTCCTCAACTTGAACGGGGCGCATATCATCCCCAATGTAACGCTTATCACAGATCGTTCCGTGATAAGAAGCAGATCCTGCCAGCCGGATTCCCAGCGCACCGGCCAAAACCGACTCTGTTTGTGCGGAATTGGGGCTGGCGTGCTTACGCCTGTCCCGCCGCCAAATAAAAAAAGCGTTCTTGCCGTCAAACCGCAGTATGTATGTGGCTAAAATCATCAATAAAGCACAAATGCGCGAGGGAAGATAATTAAAAACATCATCGGTTTTAGCGGCAAATCGACCGAAATGAAGATATTGGTCATTTTTATAGCCCACCATTGAATCCATCGTATTGACCGCTTTATATAGACAGCCCAATGCTGCGCCGCCCAACATGATGAAGATTAGTGGAGCGCCAACACCATCCGTCGTATTTTCTGCAACAGTTTCAATCGCTGCACGGGTAATCCCCTCTCGGTCTAAGGATGCGGTATCGCGCCCCACAATCATTGACACGTTCTTTCTTGCACCTTCTATATCCTCGCTCACTAAACTATGATAAACTTTCATACTCTCTGTTTTTAACGACTTAGCTGCCAACAGCTGATAGCACAAGAAGCTTTCTACAATATAACCTAACGGCAGAAAGAAGCGATAACTGATAAACAGCACCAAAAACGGTATTCCTGCAAAAATCAACGCCACTACTAAAACCAAAAGGAAACCGCCAAACCTTTTGGCTCTCCTCGTGACCCTTTCAGTAGTCGTAATTAAGCTTCCCAAACACCGCACAAGATGAGGAAAATCATGAGGGTCACCAAGCAGCATATCTAAAATGAACCCTGTTATTAAAGCCGCAAAGGAATAAATGAATACAATCACCTCAGTCCAACACCTCCGGCATGCTTCTTAATACGACCGCCGATTCACCCATAAGTTCAAGGGATAAAGCCCCGTCACTCACTGTATAGGTTTTATCCTCAAGCGAATAGCCCTCTCGGCTGCTTGTGATCAGCGTCGTCATCTTACTGCCGTCATTCACGCCAATTTCCCATACTGGTATATCTGCTTTAACGCCATCCTCCTGGTTACAATTGACAATGACGACACATTGCTGCTCATCATCAAACCTTCCAAACGCAATTAAATTCATCCTGCCCAAAAGAAACTTAAGCGATCCCCTTACTAAGGCACTGTTTTTCTTATGAATATGGATAATATCCTTATGAAATTGAAGCAGCTCCATGTCCTCACGTCCCCAAGGGAATGTCCGCCTGCTGTCTGGATCCGTCCAGCCGCATAACCCCACTTCATCACCATAATAAATAGTGGGGGCGCCCGGCCATGTCATTTGAAAAACAACACCCTGCCTCATAATCGCCTTATTGATGCCCTCTGCGGCGGCGGCGGCTCCCAATGAGCTAATCCGACCAACCCTTTTATTCGTACGGGTCATGAATCTGGAATGGTCATGGTTTGACAATTCATTCATTGCCACAAACAAGGATTCACTATGAAACCTGGACATATGATGACTCATGGCATTCTGAAAAGATTCATAGTTGCCCACCAAATCTTGTCGAAACTCATCACTATGCTTTTCAAGCCCAGTTAAAAACCAAGTTACAGGCTCCATAAAGGCATCGTAGTTCATGACTGTATCCCACTGGTCACCTTTAAGCCAACCGCTGGGATCACCATAATGCTCTGCAAGAATCAGCGCATTGGGATTGGCTTCCTTGACAACCTCCCTGAACCTTCTCCAAAACTCGTGGTTATACTCCGAAGACTTTCCTAAATCCGCCGCCACATCCAGACGCCAGCCATCGGCATTAAATGGCGGTGAAACCCACTTCTTAGCTATATTTAAGATATACTCCTCCAATAGGGATGATTCCTCATAGTTTAACTTAGGTAAGGTATCATGACCCCACCAGCCATCATATTGGGTATTATAAGGCCAGAAAGACCCTTCCTTAAACTTAAAAAACGTATGGTAAGGGCTATCAGCATCAATAAACGCACCTTTTTCATAGCCTTCCTGATTCTCATAGATCCTCTCTCTGTCAAGCCATTTATTAAAGGAGCCACAATGGTTAAATACGCCATCTAAAATAATCTTCATAGAACGGCTGTGAATAGCTTCGACCAATTGAATAAAGAGCCTATTGCTGGCCTTAAGATTGTCTCTGCTTGTCACACGACATATGTAACGTGACGCTCTATGATTAGAATCCTCCCACTCCGGAAGGCATTCACCCTCATCCTTTATAATCACCCCAAAGTGGGGATCAACATAATCATAATCTTCAATGTCATATTTATGATTTGACGGCGACACAAAAATAGGGTTCAGATAAATCACATCTACGCCCAAATCCTTAAGATAATCAAGCTTATCCATTACTCCCTGCAAATCACCGCCATAAAACCGGTGAACATCCATAGGTTCAGGCTCTTTGGACCAATCATCGACCCTTAGCGCCGCATTCTTAATATATATATATTCTCTGCCGAGAACATCGTTGGTCTTGTCTCCATTACAAAACCGATCGATAAATATTTGATAAAACACCGCACCTTTGGCCCAATCCGGCGTTTTGAATTCTGGAACCAGTTTAAAATTATAATAGCTCTGTTCCTCATTCATGTAGCCACGTTTATTATAATAAACAGTAGTTTTTCCACTATTGATTCGATAATAGTACTCGGTATTACCATCACCGCACGGAATAATAACTTGATAATAATCAAACAAATCATCGCTTATAGCCTTCTTCATCTTATGACAAGCATCAAGGGTCACCACCCAGACCGAATCTACATTATCTCTTGCAGTGCGAAATTTTAAGCAGGCTTCATAACCATCAGGCTTCTTATGATAAACTCGATAATAATTCGTTCCATCTGCAAACAATGCCCTTTTATTAAGAAGCTGCCTGGCACTTGCAGCATATATATGTAGCTTCTGGGCATTGGATAAGCGAGTAAATATATTAAAACTATCCATATAATAATCTCCTCATATTTTCTATATCTTCCTATAAGACCAATTAGATTTTTGACTCTAATATCATTTTATAATAACACAGGATTTTATACAACTATTTTATCTGGAAAGTAAAAAGGACAGCCAGTCGATCTGCTGTCCTTTTCGGAGAAGGTATTTTTTGTTTCTTATGGGGTGTAACAAAAAACTATATAATGTATTGGGGGGGGGTTACGATAATTATTATATAATGTTCCCACCAATAAGTGTTCACAAAGATAACTTTTTTATACCTGTTTTTTTGTACAAATCTTATGATATAATTTTCCATTTTGTTTATTTGGAACACAAATTATTGAGTTTCAAAAATCTTTTTATACATTTCGCAAGGGTTATGCTTCAAACAGCGCTTCAAAGTCTTCTTTACTAAGCTTTTCTTTTTCAATTAATAGCTCTGCACACCTGTGTAAGATGCTCATATGCTCCTTAATAATACTTCTTGCTTTTTGATAGCACTCATCTATGATCCTCTTGATCTCTTTATCAATCTCTGATGCAACGCCCTCACTGTAGCTTCTTGTATGCGCCAGATCCCTACCGATAAACACCTCATCCTCGTCACTGCCATAATTGATCAGCCCGATCTGTTTTGACATCCCAAACTGTGTCACCATCGCCTTGGCTGTTGCAGTTGCCGATTTAATATCTTGGGAGGCCCCAGTGGTTATATCATCAAAGATAAGCTCTTCCGCTACACGTCCGCCTAAGGATACGACAATATCCTGAATCATCTTCCCTTTTGTATTAAAGATGTAATCCTTCTGGGGCAACGGCATCGTATAGCCTGCTGCGCCAACACCTGTAGGTATGACAGATATGGTATACACCGGTCCGACATCAGGCAATACATGGAATAGAATCGCATGCCCCGCCTCATGATATGCGGTGATTTTCTTTTCTTGGTCTGAAATGACACGGCTCTTCTTCTCCGTACCAATACCCACCTTAATAAACGACTTTTGAATATCCTCCTGAACAATATAGGCACGATTCATTTTAGCCGCATTAATAGCGGATTCATTCAAAAGATTCTCTAAGTCCGCACCGGTAAATCCCGCTGTCGTCTGGGCAACCTGATTCAAGTCAACATCCTCACTCAATGGCTTGCCTTTGGAATGAACCACTAAAATCTCCTTCCGCCCTTTAACATCAGGACGTCCTATACCGATCTTTCGATCAAAGCGCCCTGGCCGCAAAATCGCCGGATCCAAAATATCAACCCTGTTCGTCGCCGCCATCACAATGATTCCTTCGTTAACGCCAAAACCATCCATCTCCACCAATAACTGGTTCAAGGTTTGTTCACGCTCATCATGGCCGCCGCCCATACCGGCGCCTCTCCGGCGGGCTACGGCATCAATCTCATCAATAAATACAATACTTGGCGCACTCTTCTTCGCTGTCTCAAACAGGTCGCGAACCCTTGATGCGCCTACACCTACAAACATCTCCACAAAATCCGAACCGGAAATACTAAAGAATGGCACCCCGGCTTCTCCGGCAATGGCTTTGGCCATCAACGTCTTCCCTGTTCCTGGCGGTCCGACAAGAAGTACGCCCTTAGGAATTCTTGCGCCTACCTTGGTGTACTTACCTGGACTTTTCAAGAAATCAACGATTTCTGACATCTCTTCCTTCTCTTCATCTAAGCCTGCAACATTCTTAAAATTAATATTCTGCAAGCCATCCTTGGTCATCTTTGCCCGGCTCTTTCCAAAGTTCATGACTTTATTGTTTGAGCCGCCGCCCTGCTGAGCCGATATAAACGAAAACATGATTGCAATGACAGCAATGCCAAACACAATCGTTACTATATTATTCTCAAGCCATGACGGTCTGTCAACATCAGTGAATTCCCAATTCGGACTCTCAACCGCCGATCCTACCAGCAATTCCTTGATATCCCTAACATCAGGAACATTAACACTATAGACATCACCATTAGTCTTAGTCACTTTGACAACACCAGTTGGAACCTCCTGATTTTGTAAAATGACTATCGACTTGATCTCCCCACTATTCTCTTGGACATCATATACAAAATCGGCATAAGTATACTCACTTACTGTATTGCCTAATACTCCCTGATAAAGAAACCACATAAGCAAAATCATTATACCGGCAAGAGGCCAAATATTCAATCCTCTTCTATTATTCACGTCTTATCCTCCTTTATGATATGTTTAGTCAGTCATTCTCTACCACACCAATGTATGGAAGATTTCTATAATTTTGAGCATAATCAAGGCCGTAGCCTACGACAAATTCATCTGGAATATTAAAGCCTACATAATCCACCTTAACATCGGCCGTACGGCGCTCTGGTTTATCTAGCAGCGTACAAATCCTGATACTATTAGGATTCCGCTTGTATAATATCTCAATCAGATAGTGCAGCGTGTTGCCTGTATCAATAATATCTTCAACAATCAATACATCCTTCCCCTCTAAAGGCTCATCTAAGTCTTTGAGGATCCGGACTGCCCCAGAGCTGCTGGTTTCATTCCCATAGCTGGAAACACTCATAAAATCTATCGATACCGGAACCGTAATTCTCTTGGCAAGTTCACAGGTAAAGAACACGCCGCCTTTTAAAACACAGATCAAATGCACGCACTTACCTGCATAATCCTCGCTTATCTTCTCTCCTAACAGCTCAATCTTCTTATCAACTTCATCTTCTGTTAATAAAACTCTTATCTTATCCTTCATGCTTATACTCCCATCTATGCGCATTAGTGCACGATTCATCAAGATGTGTCTTACTTATCCTCACAATTAATACTCTTTTAGTCTGTGGCGTAATCTTGTAGGCTTCGCTGATCCGATCACCTAGCAGCCACACGACATGTGGACCATCTGCCAGCAAAATCCTCTGATCCCGTGTTTCCTTAGGTATCTTCTGGTCAATCATAAGGCGGGTCAGCTGCTTATTATTTCCATTGTTAATCACTAAATAATCACCCTGTAAACGGGTCCTTAATTTTAAACCAACTTTTATTTTATCATAGTCAAACCATTTCGTATACTGCTTTTCCGGAATTCTTTCACTTTTTTCCAGATTTTTTATAGTAAATGACACGCTTTTATTAATAAACGGTAAATCATACTCACCGGGAATATCCACATCAATTGGTTCCATTGCAAAATCCTTCAAATCATCACTTAAAGAGGCGCTAATCTCAATATAATCATAACCGCGAATTGCAACCAAGCCATTAGGCAGCTGCACCCTCTTCCCTACCTGACGGTCAGCAAGCTCAAGCACTGCTTCAATATGGGCGAAGCTAATGTCTTTAAGCATCTCCGATGCCGAGGCGATCACTCGCCTTAGCACTTCCCTTTTCAACACAATATGCAACGCCAAAAAAGCCTCGATCAAGATTTTATTATTATCCTTTACCGTCGCCAAATAAGCATTGTCAGTTTGTTCTGAAATGAAGCTCTCTACCTCTGTTGCCATGACCGATAGCTGATATAGATGGTTTTTAGCCTGGTTATTAATATATTCTTCTGCATCAGGCAATATCTTAAGTCTGATGCGGTTCCTGACATAATCCTTCTGGAAGTTGGTTTCATCCGTACGGTATGCGATCGAATGCTTATCCACAAACGCTTCGATTTCCTGACGACTTATACACAAAAGCGGGCGGATAATCCCCTCTCGCTTAGCCGGTATTCCCTTAAGGCCCCTGATCCCCGTGCCGCGAAAAATATTCAGCAGCACAGTTTCTCCTACATCATCACGGTTATGGGCAACGGCGATGATATCCGCGCCCACTTTTTTAAGAACCTCCTTAAAGCATTGATAGCGGTAATGGCGCCCGGCTTCCTCGACCGACATGCTCATCTGTCTGGCATATTCACTTATATTAATGGAGAAGCTATAAAAAGATATTCCCTGTTCATGACAAACCGATTCAACAAATCTCTCATCTTCATCGGAAGCGCTGCCTCTTAGACCATGATTGACATGCACGACACTTAGGGTGATATTCAGCCGTTCTCTTAACTTCAGCAGCACAAAAAGAAGGCACATGGAATCTGCACCTCCTGATACTCCCACAATGATATGCCGACCCGCAGCCAGCATATCATGATTCATCATATATTGGTAAACCTTTTGAATCAAATCGTCATCCAAACAAATCACTCCTTATTCATCATTTTATCATAGGAATCCCCTCCTGTATACCTTCTAATTATTTGTTTTATAAAAACCACATGTTAATACTGTCATATCGTCACTAATATCAAAACCACTGTTTAGCATGGCATATTCCAACACCATATTGGCGATTTCCTGCGGATTATTAATATTGAGATTGGCAATGTATTCCTTCAAATTCTCATCCTTGTCTTCACCCTCCAGACTATTGACAATTCCATCTGTCACCATAATAACCATATCCCCATCACTTAATTCCCAAGATATCCCCTCATACTCCACCTGTGTGAAAGCCCCTATGGGCAGGGTGGTAGACCGGATGGCCTCCACCTTGTTTTTGTTTTTAATAAAGGTTGTTGATGCTCCTACTTTAATAAATTCGCACATCCCCGAATAAAGATCCATTATACCCATATCAATCGTGGAAAATGCCTGCTTGTCCGACTTTAGGAACATCACCGAGTTAATCAGCCGGATCGCCGAATGCTTGCTAAACCCACTCTCCATCAACTGTTCCAATACTTCAATAATATATTCACTATCCTCATTGGCAGCCTCGCCCGAACCCATCCCATCCGATAGTGACATAACCAGCTGCCCCGTGTCCAACGGCATAAAGGTATAACTGTCTCCGGACACACTTTCCTTTGACTTCATTGTTTTTGCCACGCCCTGAAGCGTTCTAAAGCGAATATCCTCAACAAATTCAAAGGTATTATATTCTTTAGATATCATCAGCCTGCTTCCTTTGGCTAACGTATAGCTTCTGCCCAAGACCTCTTTAATAATTTCCGTTATTTCCTTAGACGTGACACTGCGCCCCCGCCTCGTTTTTGCCACCATATAGACAGTCTTACGATGATTGGGCTTTTCAACAATCGTTAAGCTCTTTACATTCACTTTACCAAAGGCCAGCTTCTGTTTTAAACGGTCCGCTTCCGACTGAATGATAATATTCTCCTCATTTAACCCATCGGCAAATTCATCAATAATCCCCGCCACCTCACAAAGCTGCCCAGCCACGGCCAAACGGCTTTCCATTAAACGATTTTTCCAATTCAGATTCAACTTAGCCACCTCCATGACTCTTGACGTTTCATTCAAAAACCCCTCAATATTAATACAACGACGTTTAAAGCTAATCGGCACCTGCCCCTTCTCCATTTCTCCGTTTTTAGAAAAATAATCCAAAATATTGGTGGCGGCGTTATAGGTATCAAAATACTCCCGTTCCCAACAATACTCACAGCGGCTGCATTGGCTGCAAACATTGTTGGTCAATTCATCAAACGCTTCGTCAAGCTCCTCTTTTGTCAAATCTATCCTCGGTCTCACACTCTCATTAAAAGTTCTGGAGATTTTCTTAAAAGAAGCGGAAAACTCTCTAAGCCGGTCTTTTGTCATTTTTTCACTGCCATTAATGGCAGTGCTATTGATATTAGCACCTGTGTTGCCCGCAGCAAGCATTTCTGGTTTCGTTATTTTTTGACTGCCAACCGCTTTCACAAAACCATCTGGCAACAAAAGGAATAATAAGCTGCCTGCTAATATCCCCCGCACAGTCGTCGTCTGAAAAAGCCATGGCACACCTAAATAGCCGATCAGAGCCGCCGAAGCCAGATATAGAGTGCCGCTTAAAATGCGCCCCCTCTCCCTAAATGCGCCCGCTAATATCCCCAGCACACACATATAGCCCATGATCGCCATATCATTTTGAAGGTAAGCAAGCACGCCCCCGATACATGCGCCAGACACTGCGCCCGCCCCAGAACCATAGCTATAGCCAATGTAGAGCAGCACAAAAAAGATAAAAGCCTCCATGACAGAATATCTGGCAATCATATCGCCCCGCAAAGCAAACACGCACAGGGCAAGCATAATTCCAAGGCCGATCTGCTCTTCATTGCCGATGCTCTTCTCTCCGCTGCGATTCAAAATAACACCTACGGCTTTATTAAAGATAAAAACCGATACTAGGGCGACAACACCTTCTAATAAAGACAGCTCCGCTATTCTTAATAAATCCTGCCGATACAAGCCATTTAACCCCAGGCTATAAGCAAATCCTGCGACACTGACCATCACCCCTGAGATAATCGCCATCTTTATTGGACTTACTACAATTTTTCTAATTTCCAGTATCTTAGTCATTATGACGATTCCCATCATGACACCAACATATTTTATCAGTACATTCACCGGTAAAGCGGAAGACATCCCTAGTATGGAAGCTACAGCTAATAGTCCGCGCCCTGGCTTATACATATATGCAGAAGCAAAATATGCAATGCCAAAAGGATTCATCATGAGTATGATTGACCGATTAATCACTGCGCCAATAAGCGCAGCGACTAAATTTCTGAAATCAATCCTTTTCATAGACTATCCACCTAATCCTTTCTTGGTTTGTAGCTCACAATTATAAGGGATTGACAAGAAATTATTTGTCATTTCATGAAAGGATTTTAAAAAACTTTTAGACATCAATTCCCATAGAAAATCTAAAAATAATCTTTCGAGGCGCTTCATTTATTTGAACATGTTCGATTTCATCGCAAATCCATTTGCCCCTGACATCATTTACTTCACAAATGAATGCCAGAAAAAAATGATCAACATTTCTTCTGGCATTCTCTTAGTTCACTGATTCTTTCTCTTAAATATAATCTCATTATCCTTTATCAAACCCAACTTATCTCTTGCGATGGATTCGATATATTCCTGCGTCTTGGAATACTCGTCTTCTTTATCCAGCGCCTTCGCATGCGCTTCCTCTGCTTCTATCTGTTCCTTTAACTCAGCTTCCGTTGCTTCATATTGATTAAGCTTTTGCTTAAGCTGCATGCTATTAAAAAATATGAATCCACATAGCACAAAAACCATGCCGGTTATTAGGAGCATTCCACTTTTATTTTTTCTTTTCTTTACTCTTTTTCTCGCCATTACTTCACCTATCTACACTAAATTACATCGAGCTATTTCCTATTTTAACTGTTTTCATGATTTTTTTCAATCCTTTTACAAAAAACTTGTGAATTTTTTTAAAAATTGTATAAAAACGTCTGAATAAGAATACTAAAATTCTTTTAATAAAAAATATTGGTTTTAATATGAGATCGATTATTAAGATGAGTATCTTACTTACCATTTTGACGAAAAAGCGACTTACTAAAAGGGAATATAGAATTATCCCGATACACATTCCAAGCATTGTATATAGACGAATAGCACCACTATCATTGATATACATTAGATGATAAATCATAAATGCCGCCCCAATCCAGAAAATGATGTCCTCTATATAGGTAAAAAACCTTGAGTGCTTAATGATTCTTCTAAAAATTCGCAATACATCATATAGGGCTACAATTCCAGCGCCCCAGACCATAGCCATTTTAAACAGTGTAAATTGATATCTTACCGCTTCACTAATCATCATTTATTTAAATAACCGGCCCATAATCGTTCCGGCCTGTTTAGAAGCTTTATGAGAATCAGAATAGGTCAGGCTCTCAACTGTGCCTTCAACATTGACTTCCCCTTTATCTAAGGATAAATGGCTCATATGTAAGTCTTCACCGCGGATGAGCAGCAAGCCTCCTTCGGTCTCTAAAATGATTTCACCGGCATCAAATGAAATCACATCTTTGATCCCTGTCATCTGGCACGTTTTGCGATCATTTAGCGAGAGCCTGTGACTTCTTAAAACCTGTCTCTCCTCCATTAAAAAAGCCCCTCCTAAATAGAAAACTGTTATTTGTTTAATATATTAGGAGGGGCTTACTTTTATTACAAATATTTGTACATCTCTTTGGCATCATCTTTCTTAGTCGTATCGACGATGTTTAACACTTCTACTTTAATATTGCGGGTTCCAAAACCAATTTCGATAATATCGCCTTGCTTTATATTGACTGAAGCTTTGGCAACCTTACCGTTCACCATGACACGTCCGGCGTCACAGGCTTCATTGGCAATCGTCCGCCGTTTTATTAATCTTGATACTTTTAAAAACTTATCTAATCTCACCGTTGCCTCCTTCATAAAAATTACATATTTTAAAAGAGCTATTGCAAAATCAAATCATCTTGCAACAGCTCAACTATATTCCGTTCATTCAGAGCATATTATTATGCATTTACCACATCTTTAAGAGCTTTACCTGCTTTAAACTTAGGTGCCTTAGAAGCAGGGATGTTCATTGCTTCGCCTGTCTGTGGGTTTCTGCCTTCTCTTGCAGGTCTCTCTGATACTTCGAATGTACCAAATCCAACTAATTGAACCTTCTCGCCTTTAACTAGTTCTTCAGTAACCACATCAACAAATGCCTTTAATGCTTTTTCTGAATCCTTCTTAGATAACTCCGCTTTCTCCGCCATAGCTGCTAGTAATTCTGCTTTGTTCATAATTAAATCCTCCTAAAAATTTTATCCATATCAAACATGACTCTGATTCTGACTTCCCCTCACAGCACACCTAGCACCCAGCTGCTTAAGTGTCGGCTCTGAAAGGCTCAAATCACTTCGGTTAAGCAATTTATTAATGCTTCCAAATCTATTTATAAACGTTTCTGATGCGTTTGTCAAGGTGTTTTCAGCATTTATTCTGAAAAAGCCAGATAAATTTACCTTTCCGAACAGGATCTCATGAATTTCAGCTAAAAATCAGCCTTTGGCACTACTTTCAAGGAGGATTCGCCCTTTACTGTTCCATTTGCCTTCCCAAAAAATTAGCCGCTGCCAGTGCTAGCTTCTCTTCGACCTCACCCATCTTCACTTTCTCCTTAGCGGTAATAATGACAGAGCCAATCGCATCACCCTCTGTTATAATCGGACATATGACTTGTACCATAAAGCTTTCCGTATCATCTGCGAGAATTGGGATAAAGCCCTCGTCACCGGATACGGCTAAGCGGCTGCCTCTTTTATTGATCATGTCTTCTAACTGTTTGCTGATCGGCTTCTCCATCAGCTCCTTCTTAGCAGCGCCTGCAACCGCGATATGCAGGTCCCGGTCGGTGATGCTGATAATATGTCCCGTGCTCACTGCCAACGCCTCAGCATATTGCTTTGCGAATGCGCCCAGCTCCCCGATGGGTGAATACTTCTTTAATATGATCTCACCTTCACGGTCTGTAAATATTTCTAAAGGGTCTCCTTCACGGATATGGAGAGTTCTTCTAATCTCTTTCGGCACAACAACGCGGCCCAGGTCATCAATTCTTCTAACAATTCCAGTGGCTTTCATGTACAAAATCCTCTCTTTATCAGCTATTAATTTAGTCTAATTTATTATCTTATTGTTTACTGATAAAGAAAAAATATACAAAAATCAGATTATTTTTTGATTAATATTCGATGTGTTTCGAGCAGCCGATGGCAATTGATCCTTCTCCGATATGGCAGGCAACACTTAAGGATAGGTTATCCACATAAATATCATGATGCGGATACTTTATCAACAATTCAGCCTTCAAATCCTTTGCTAACTCAAGGTTTTGAGTATGGGCAATAGACAAATGCACCTTTAAGCCGTCCTCTGAATGGCCGATCCGTTCTCTTAAATCCTTCTCAATCGCTTCAATCATCATCGTTTTAGCTTGCTTAATGGTCCTCGCCTTCGCAAATGCGTCTAGCTTCTCACCTTGTATTTGAAGCACCGGTTTTATTCTTAGTAAGGTTCCAAGAGCCGCTGCAGCTGGTGTTATACGACCGCCCTTTTTGATATACTTTAATGTATCCAAAGTTATGTAAATACTTGTATTAAACTTTTCTTTTTCTAAAATATCCTTGATTTCTCTAGCTGATTTACCGACGTCTATTAATTCCTTAGCATCAAGCACTGACTGACGCTGGGTAACTGAAATCCGCTGGTTGTTCACAACAAAAACTCTGCCGCCAAAGTCCTCTGCAAGCATCATCGCAGTGCCACAGGAGCCACTAAGTCCGCTTGACATAGGTATATGTACCACCTCATCATATTCTTCTAATAATTCCTTCCAGAGCTTGACAACACTTTCAACAGATGGCTGTGAAGTCGATATGTCATCTCCCGTTGTCAGCTTCTCATAAAATTCTTCCTGCGTCAGATTTATATCTTCCAAAAATGTCTTATTCCCAATAGTAAATGGCATCGGCAAAACTGATACCCCCAAAAGCTTTGCCTGTTTCTGAGTAATCCCACTATTACTATCTGTGACTACTGCTATCTTATTCACACATCATTCCTCCTGAATCGCTTGTTTTTACAAAATCTACTTAAATACTAACATTTTAGCTTATCAATGTCTAGTTTTCTATTGTTTACTTTTTTATGCAAATTTTGGCTCATTCTACTTTTCCCTTTATTTTTTGACCATTTTAGTGTATAATACAAGTATGTATAACCTCATGCGTTATACATACAAAAGGAGAAACTGATAATAACCTGCACACTAGAACGAAAAAGGAAAGGTGATTATGTTTAGAAAAAAAGTGTGGATAGGCAGACTTCTCGCCCTTTGTTTGTCCACCTCATTAATGGTGCCGACGGCTGTATATGCAACTGAGCCGGTCGCTGAGGCAACCACCGAGGATTCAGGTCCGGTCGTTGTTGAACCGCCGGAGGAGCAAGGAGGGAACGTTGAATCAGAGACGCCTCCGACAGATACCGAAGCCCCCACCCCTCCGGAACCTGAAACTCCTGCAGAGACTGAAACTGAGACCGAAACCGAAACCGAGACTGAGACTAAGGCTCCTGACGAATCTGAATCAGAAGAGCCAGAGACACAAGAGACACAGCCTCCAGAGTCTCCGGAAAGCGAAGCCCCGGAACAAGCAGCTAATGCTACAAGCAATGCCGATTTGCTTGCAGCCACGAAGCTTGTTATCCCACCTTTTATTGAAGATTCGTTCCGCTTCATTACCATTGATAAGGTATATGCCATTGTTCTAAGCGACGATGTGAATGTATATGACAGTTGTGTTGAAGATGACGAACCGATAGTAGTTGGCACTCTAAAGAAGGGTGATCTCTGTTACATTATCGAAGAAATAGAGGATAGTGATTGGATTTACATAGAATCTGGCGTAGTCCGCGGCTTTGTTAAGACGGAACTGCTGCTAACCGGTGAAGAAGCTGATACTATGGTATCGGAAAAGGGTGAAGAGGACTTTGATTTTGCCGTGGCTCTAGTAGAGCCTATCAATAACAGAGCCTTAGCATATACGAAGACAACCACCCAGCAAACGGTTATTGATAAGGTCTATGCTGTTGCTGATGGCGAGATTGTAAATATCTACGAAGGAAAAGACACCGAGAGTAGAATTGTTGGAGAACTCACAGATGGCGCTCTTAGCTATATTATCGCTGACGCCGAAGAGGATTGGATCTTCATTGAATCCAATGATGTCCGTGGCTTTGTTGAAAAGGATTCTCTCATTCAAGGTGAGACGGCAGATGAATTAGTCGAAGAAGCCGGTGAAGAGAACCTTAATCAAGCGATGGAGCTTATCCCGATCGAGGAGAATAAGGCCTGCTATTACACCCTTACTTCGATCAAGGAGGGCGTCGGCGGGAATGCGATCCGTACCTCGATGCTGGAATTTGCCAAGCAATTTCTTGGTAACCCCTATGTATGGGGAGGAACCAGCCTGACTAACGGGGCAGACTGCTCCGGATTTGTTCAAAGCATTTATGCACATTATGGCTATACATTGCCAAGAGTCGCCGAAGATCAGGCAAGACATGGCATGCAGATACCGATAGAATCTGCCGCCCCCGGAGATTTGATTTTTTACGCAAGAAACGGGTATGTCTACCATGTGGTCATGTACATGGGCGAAGGCAAGGTCATTCATGCCAGCTCAAGCACAACCGGTATTATTGTCTCCGATATCGACACCGCCCATGCAGTATGGGCGACAAGAATCATTGATGACAGTGATACACCAGATGTTCAAGTGACCTCAGCGATGTCTGGCGTCCAGGCGTATTCGCCGGCAACAGCGGCGGACGTAGGTGAATTTCTTGGTGAATTTAAGCTCACCGCCTACTGTGCCTGCTCGATCTGCTGCGGACAATGGGCAGACGGAATAACAGCAAGCGGAACTGCCGCAACAGAAGGACGAACAATCGCTATGGCCGGTGTTCCCTTCGGAACAAAGTTAATTGTCAATGGTCTGGTTTTCACAGTAGAGGATCGGGGAACGCCTTATGGGCATATCGATATCTTTATGACCGACCACAGCAGATGCCTCCAATTTGGAGTAGGATCGGCAAAGGTTTATAAGGCAAAGTAAATGTCGCAACTGCATCTACGATGCGGCTACGATAAAGCCTAAGAGATAACTGTGGCATCAACGATTTGAATAATCGTCGGTGCTGCGTTTCTTTTTTTGATGATGTCAAAGTATTTCTGTGACCAGCTTCGCCATTTGCGCAACAGCCTCTACTTTGTCTTCCGGAACGCTCATGTATGTATTAAAAGCTTCAACAAAATAAAACTTCTTGCCTGTTAATATATAGCCTATGTCAGCATTTAGTTCATCTGATAATACCAATAACCGATATTCTCCCAGGCTGCTGTTGCCACGCTCGGCTTGTCCATAAAACGATTTGGATATCCCCAATATCTCAGCCATCTGATCTTGAGTCAAACCTTTACTATCTCTGAATTTCCGCAAACGTTCACCTATTTCACAACGACGCTCAAATGGAATTTTCCGCTTGTTGTATTCCATATTTTACCTCCAATAGTATAATAAGTATAAGTTTATCATTAGGAAGTCCAAGTATAAAGATACCGCTATATATCTTTTTTAATATAAAAGACCAACCAAAAGATACCTTTATTATACAATAAAATGTAAGGATAATGCAAATAAATCCAATTATATCTGTTAGACGCCCTTTTATTCTGCATATAGTCTTGAAAACGGCGAAAAAATATAGTAAATTATGTTTATAATAAGTCATATTATTCCTGTTTGTTGTGGAGGTTGACAGATAATGAAGGCAAAAATTGTTCAAGATATCATTAATAAAGTCAAGAAATTTGCCCATCCTAATTATCAAGCACAATGGATCAATGCTTCGACAGATTTATATATCGATTTGCATTTAAGCGAGCTTGAAATCATTGAGCTGTTTATTGAGTTGGAGAATGAGATCGGCACACCTATCGATCTGTTCTTAATCAAGAGCGCGCCAAGCTTTAAGATTGACTATATTGCCACGCTATTTAACCTGACTGATATTCCAAATACTCACGATTCACACTATTATTGCGGTAGCCTAATCGAATCCAGGGAGCTAAATCCTAATGGCGAATATGCCTATTCATTAAAAACAATGATCGAGAAACTGCTTAGCGAATTGCCGCTCTGGAGAAAGAGGATTAGCTGGTACGGCATTTTTCCGGAAAATGCACATATGCATTTTAAAACTACTAATTATATTGACCATCGGATTGCGGCGCCATTTGATCAAGCAACTATTTCCCAAAAGGGCCGAGAATTAATCATATTCGAATCGGCTGTCGATCAAGAAAATGTCAATGAATTTATCGATGCGATCAATCAGTTCTCGCCAAAATGGATCAGTGGAAATTGCATTATTCTATACAATCTATGCCTGAACATTTCAAAAGGACAGCATCCCTGGATTAGCCAAATAGAATATGTTGAAATTGAAGCTTCATATATACCTGCGGATACGATATTAGAAGCTATTAAAAACACCTTCGAAAATGCTAAAGTAGCTATTGTTATCGCTCATCCGCATATTGGACCGTATATCTATATGTGTCCCAACGGCCATCTGCATCCTGTTTCAGATTCAACATCAATTCGTCAAGAGCATAATGGCACCAACGGCTATAGCAAATTATTTTTATCGAGTTATCTTTACATCTCTTTCCCGGCAATAAATGTTGACTGTTGCCTATTAGGCAAGTTAAAAAAAGAACTTTGTGTATTCTCTCAAGATTCTGAGGTAATGATTGAGCTTGCTCCAGCCTGCAGCTTTAATGGCTTCCAGGAAGAAAGCGGCTGGTTTGTTAGTGCCGAACAGATTAAAATGTGTGTTGATTTAGTTAATGCTGACTATAATCATCCCTTTTCCGCTTTACAAATATTACAAACCAAAACCAATAAGGTGAAATTATTCTTAAGGAGAGCCAGAAAGTTCAATCGCCAGGATGAGGCAGTTGTCGTGTCGTTGATCTTATACTTGAATCAGTTCGCATCAAAAACCATAGCATTTGAGTTAATCATGCTTAATGATTTAAGTCCTTGCGAATATACCGGGATATCATCCTATTATCGAAACAAATCACTTTAAGGGGGTTATCATGATGGCATCAATCAAAAAGTACCTTTTTAATTATGCTGTGTCAAGTGCAAACATCCAAAATAAGGATGTTCAATTGTGTACCAACACATTGAGGATCAGGTTCACAGATGATTATGATGCTAGATTGGTTTCAGCAATTATTAAAGGCATCATTGACTACGGCTATACCATATATCCAATTAGGAGGCGGGCGGCGAATCGGATTAAAAATGAAGACCGCCATCAATCATCTGATATTTCACTAACAATTAACAGTTCCTGTGTTGACTTTACGGTCGATGCGCATTATTTATATTCGATTTCAAATAACAATCATATAGAGGATATCATAGATCATGTGACTGCCTTATTGATCAAAAGATAACCAGCTCTTTAGGGAAATCTATGTTTTCCTCACGTGAATGTTGTCTTACGCTTAGGGCAACCATTACTGTAATCGGACCTAACCGTCCTAAAAACATACAGATTATCAACACAACTTTACCGGCAGCTGAAAGGTATGGTGTGATTCCCGCAGTTACGCCAACCGTTCCGGCTGCCGATGAGCATTCAAACATCAAGTCCAAAAATGTATGGGGAAAATGTTATATTACATTTGTGATTCATTGCATAATGCTTAATATTTTAACTGTCCAAAGTCCATATCTATGCACCTTGCATATGCATAAGTCATTTTTCTGTAATTATGTATTTAATTTGTAATATTTTTATCATAAATTCTATTCAAAAAATCCAGCTTCTTGACACCGGAAATCAAAAAGTATTTACTGACAAGATCGTATTTCATGTGATAGAATAGTAACAATAGAAGGAGTATTTTAGATGAATAAATATTTATCAGCTACAGAAATAGCAGAAAGATGGGATTTGACGGTACGTCGCGTACAAATATTATGTAATCAGCAAAGAGTAATTGGGGCGATCAAGCAGAGTGGAATTTGGTTGATTCCTTTTAGTGCAAAAAAGCCAGAGCAAAATAAAGCAGGTGAAAAATCAATGCGGTCCAAGAAAAAGCTTAGTGTTATTTCACTATTTTCTGGATGTGGTGGTATAGATTTGGGATTTGAGGGAAACTTTAATGTATTAAAGAATTCGGTCAATCAAAATATTAGCAAAACTTGGAAGATTCATGAAATTGATGATAAGTGGGTCAATCTGGAGAAAACAAGATTTCATACTATTTTTGCAAACGATATCAAGCCAGATGCAAAAGCCGCATGGTCAAACTATTTTTGCAAGAAAGGACTAGATTCTGCAAATTACTATCTTGACAGCGTAGTTGACCTTGTGAAAATCCAGAAAGAGAATAAAATTAATATATTTCCAGTAAATGCAGATATTTTAGTCGGAGGATTCCCATGTCAGGACTTTTCTGTTGCAGGGAAAAGAATGGGATTTGAATCTACCAAAGGACATAACGGGAAAAGGCTGAAAGAAGAAGAACCTACGGTGGAAAATAGAGGTCAACTGTATATTTGGATGCGAGAAGTAATTGCAATTACAAAACCGAATGTTTTTGTGGCTGAAAATGTCAAGGGCTTGACAAATTTAGACGACGCAAAGGAAGTTATTGAAAAAGATTTCTCATCCGTATGCAACGGAGGTTATTTGGTGGTTTCTGCAAAGGTTTTAAATGCAGCTAATTATGGCGTGCCACAGGGAAGAGAAAGAGTGATTTTCTTTGGATTTAAAAAATCGGCATTAACTCAAAAAGCATTGGAAGAATTATCAAAAACAGAAATATCCGAAGAATATGATCCATATCCACCAAAAACGCATTACCTCCCCGAGGAAGCGCCAAAGGATGGGCTGAGAAAATATGTTACTGTCGAAGACGCTTTATCAGACTTGGAGGAACCCGAAAAATCAATAGATATTAGTCAACAGAAATATTCAAAAGCAAAATATATGGGAAAGCATTGCCAAGGACAAAAAGAGGTGCGGTTGAATGGGGTGGGACCGACAATTAGATCAGAGCACCATGGCAATATTGAATTTAGACGTCTGTCAAAAGAGCATGGCGGCATGCATCAAATAGAGTTAGAGAGCGGATTAATAGAAAGAAGATTAAGCGTTCGTGAGTGTGCGAGAATCCAGACATTTCCAGATGATTATGAATTTGTAATACCAGCCAAAAACGGAAATAAGTCCGTGTCGGGATCAGAAGCATATAAAATAATTGGTAACGCAGTCCCACCTTTGTTGGGATATCATATTGCAAAAAGGCTAGAATCCAATTGGGAACTTTATTTCGGAGGGACGGACAATGATAATATCAACAAATAGAGAGCCTTCATTACAAGAATTTGAAGACTTATGTAATCGAATGTGTGAATTAATGAATAAAAAAGCGCAGAAGGAACCAGAGTATTATTTGTCTAAAGGGGCACAAAAGTTAGAACCTGAAGTTAAAAATGCACTTGATGCGGTTGCGAAGGGAACAAAGTTCGAGAATACAATAGAGATAGTAAGTGGCCAACGTTTCCCGGATATAGTGGCTGCAAAGTACTATGGTGTTGAAGTAAAATCAACGAAGGATGATAAGTGGACAATGATCGGAGGAAGTATTGGTGAAGGAACCCGAGTAGAGAATGTAGAACATGTTTTTTTCTTGTTCGGAAAACTACATAAACCAGTTGAATTTAGAACCAGGCGATATGAAGATTGTTTGTGCGATATAGCTGTTACACATAGTCCAAGATATAAAATTGACATGAATCTTACGGAAGGTGAAACGATATTTGACAAAATGGGAGTATCCTATGATGAGATGCGAAAATCGGATAACCCAATAGAACCTGTTGTAAAGTATTTTCGTTCAACATTAAAGCCTGGCGAGTCTTTATGGTGGGTAAATGGAGAAGAGGCCACATCGGGGGAAACTCCTGTTAAGATTAGAATGTGGAAAACCCTTTCAAAAGAGGAAAAAGAAAATTTGATTGCACAAGGATTTGCACTATTTCCAGAATTATTTAGTGACAATCGTAATAAATATGAGAGATTTACATTATGGTTAGTTGCAAATCATGGCATAGTTTCGTCTTCTATGAGAGATCCCTTCTCAGCAGGTGGGCAATGCGACTTGGAGATAAAAGGAAACCACTATGAGAAACTGCCACAGAAATATATTCAACTCTTCTCATACAAAAGTAAAGTAGAAGATACTATCCAAAGTGTCGATGAAAATGTGTTATATTCAACATGGAACACAAATAATCTTGATTTTAAGAATAGAATGCAAAGATGGATAGAACTTGTTTCAAAATATGCAGTGAAAGAAACGTTTGATGTGATGGAATTATTGGAAGATATATTTGAAGATTAAACGGAAACGAATAAATTCAAGGGAAAGGAAGTTATCATGATTAAAGTATGTGTTTTTTTTGCTGATGGACTTGAAGAAATTGAAGGCTTAACTGTTGTAGACTTACTTCGCCGGGCAGATATCCCCATCTCAATTGTATCAATCACCGGTAATCCCATGATTACCGGCGCTCATGGGGTTAAAATTGAAGCGGACGCCCTTTTTAACGATGTAGACTTTACTGATATTGACATGCTAGTGCTTCCGGGCGGCATGCCAGGCACTAAGAATCTCAAAGCACATGTTGGTCTGCGCGACTTACTTTTAGAATTTAATGCAAAGGGCAAATATCTCGCCGCCATTTGTGCCGCCCCAATCATTCTCGGTCAACTAAACCTATTGAACGGCAAGAAGGCCACCTGCTATCCAGGCTTTGAAGAACAGCTGACGGGCGCATCATTTTCAGAAGATAATTGCGTGATCGACGGCAACATCATGACCAGCCGTGGTTTGGGAACTGCTATTGATTTCGCAGCAGCAATCATCTCTATCATTAAAGATCAGGCTGTTGCCGATGCGTTAATGAAAGCTATTATGTACAGCAAGTAAACAGCAGCATAAGCGGCAGATCCAATGTGAATACATCAACTCTGCCGCTTATGCTGTGATCAGAATGCGGATTTTAGAATGAAATATGTTTAAATAAAGCGACTAAACTAAGAATGATCGCCAATGGCACATGTCAGAATATCTTGTCTGCCTGTAAGGATAACAATATTGCCTCCGCACAGATGCATATTAAGAAACACTTTCAGAGTGCGATCGAGTCACTTAAGAAGGTCGACCAGCAAGAAAATTCACACTATAAAACATTTTTGGAGGATATATTTTGACTAAATATATCAATGAAATCAGTAAAAGAAGAACCTTTGCAATTATTTCCCATCCCGATGCTGGCAAGACCACGCTGACCGAGAAGTTTTTGCTTTACGGCGGTGCGATTAATCTGGCCGGCTCCGTAAAAGGCAAGAAAACATCAAAGCATGCCGTTTCTGATTGGATGGAAATCGAAAAGGAAAGGGGTATTTCTGTCACCTCTTCCGTCATGCAATTCAACTATGATGGTTATTGTATTAATATCTTAGATACACCGGGTCATCAGGATTTTTCTGAGGATACCTACAGAACCTTAATGGCGGCGGACTCTGCTGTTATGGTCATCGATGCTTCTAAGGGCGTTGAGGCGCAGACCATCAAGCTCTTTAAGGTCTGTTTATTAAGGAATATTCCAATTTTTACATTTATCAATAAGATGGACCGAGATGCCAGGGATCCCTTCGATTTATTAGATGAGATAGAATCGGTATTAGGCATTAAAACCTGCCCGATTAACTGGCCCATCGGCAACGGCAAGGATTTTCGGGGGGTCTATGACCGAAAGACGCAGCATATTCACGCATTTACCCCTTATGGTAATGGCACGAGAGAGATCAAGGATACGAACCTTACGCTCGACTCTCCTGATTTAGAAAGTACCATCGGCGATGAATTGTATGCGACGCTTACAGACGATATAGAACTTTTAGATGGCGCCAGCAATCCGTTAATCATGGACGAGGTTTCAAGCGGGAAGCTTTCGCCGGCCTTTTTCGGCTCGGCACTGACTAACTTTGGAATCGAGCTCTTTTTAAACTATTTTTTAGAAATGACGAGCGCTCCGCTTTCCAGAACTTCTGACATTGGTATGATTGATTCCTTTGATGATCATTTTTCAGCTTTCGTCTTTAAGATTCAGGCCAATATGAATAGAGCGCACCGAGACAGAATCGCCTTTATGCGGATATGCTCAGGGAAGTTTGAGACCGGCATGGAGATTTTCCATGTTCAGGGAAATAAAAAGCTGAAGCTGCTCCAGCCCCAGCAGTTGATGGCACAGGAGCGCAAGATTATTAAAGACGCCTATGCCGGTGATGTCATCGGTGTCTTTGACCCAGGAATATTCTCCATTGGCGATACATTGTGCTCGCCAGATAAGAAGTTCGCCTTCGAGGGCATTCCTACCTTTGCGCCTGAGCACTTTGCTAAGGTGCGTCAGGCGGATACCATGAAGCGCAAGCAGTTTGTTAAGGGAATTTCTCAAATCGCCCAGGAAGGTGCCATACAGATTTTCCAAGAGTACAACACAGGTATGGAGGAGATCATCGTAGGTGTAGTAGGCGTCCTCCAATTTGATGTCTTAAAGCATCGTCTGCAAGGTGAATATGGCGTAGAGATCCGCATGGATCCCATGCCCCATGAACATATTCGTTGGATTGCCAATAAAGATGAGATTGATGTCTCCACCATTAATGGCACCTCCGACATGAAGCGCATTAAAGACTTACATGACAATCCACTGCTTCTTTTCATTCACCCCTGGGCTGTTAAGAGCGTTCTGGATAAAAACGAGGATTTAAAGCTGTCCGAATTCGGACGCTGGTAACTTTATCTGGTCTCGCCCATAAAGAATAATGCTACCAGTCCTGGACCCGTATGCGCACCTATGGTAGGACCAAGAATGCTTATGAATACGTCCATAATTCCAAATCTTTCCTTAATGAGGATGCCGACAAATTCGGCATCCTCTTCACAATCCCCATGACTGATAAAGACCGTGTCATTCTTATCCTTAAAGCTTCCGATGCTTTTTCCCATATTGTCGACCAGCGCCGTTAAGGCTCTCTTTCTTCCCCGTACTTTATCCTGTGGCACCAGCTTGCCTTCATTATCAACATGGAGTATCGGTTTTATACTAATAATTGTTCCCACAATAGCAGCTGCCTTCGAAACTCTCCCACCTCTGTGAAGATGAAACAAATCATCCACTGTGAACTGATGGCAGATGTTTAACTTATTCTCTTCAAGCCATGCCACAACCTCATCTATTGTCTTTCCTTCTGCTTTAAGCTTTAATGCTTTATGAACAATTAATCCTTCACCTAAAGAAGCGCATAAAGAGTCTATGACATATATCTTCGCACCCTGATACTTCTCCTTAAGCGTCTCCCCTACCATCGCTGCCACATTATAGCTTCCGCTCAGCCCTGAAGAAAAAGCAATATAAAGCACATCAAAGCCTTCATCCAGATATTTACTTAATATCTGTTCAACCATCTGGGGATTGGCCGCCATCGTCGTCGGCATTAATCCGTTACGCATCCTGTCGAAAAAGTCTTTAGATGAAAGCTCTTCTTCCACGCCAAATACCTTCCCTTCAAATGAATAACAAATAGGAATAATCTCCAAATCCTGCTTTAAGGCATAATCCTTCGGCAGGTCAGTAGTGCTGTCTGTTATAATCTTATAGCTTCTCATAATTGTAGTCCTCCATCCTGCTATATTATCTTTCTGCTCTATTATAGCATTATTTTCCGATAATGTTGAGACCTGAATTCATTTTTTCATTTCATGCTTTACATTCGAATTTATTTCCTGTAAACTCATTTTATGGATAAATATTTCAGGAGGCTTTTTTTATGGAAATGTACGCAGTATTGGGTGAAAAGCTTTCTCATACGCTTTCTCCCCAAATCAATCAATATCTATTTAAGGCACTTAAGGTCGATGCCGTGTATGGCGTTTTGGAGGTGAAAAGAGCGGATATTTCTAAGGTTATCGATGCTATTAAGGTACTTGGCTACAAAGGCATTAATGTTACGATACCTTATAAGGAGCTGATTATGCCCTCTTTAGATGTCATCTCACCAGAAGCATTGGCCATCGGTGCCGTCAATACCATTGAGATCCGTGATGGCAGGAGCTATGGCTATAACAGTGATTATTTTGGCTTTGCCCGAATGCTTGCGCACGGGCAGGTTTCTCCGACCGGTAAGGATGTGGTGATCTTTGGCGCCGGAGGTGCCGCTAAGGCTTTGATTGCTTATTTACACGACAGCGGCGCTAAGTCGATTTTAGTCGTGTCAAGTGTTCCTAAAGAGCTTGAAGCGATTAAGGAACACTTTGAATACGTCCTGACCGCTCTTTTGACAGAAACTGACCGTTTTAAAGGCGATATTTGTATTAATGCCACCCCTGTTGGCATGTTTCCTCAATTAATTGATGAGTCCATTGTATCAGAAGAGGTGATCTGCCGCTTTAAGGTGGCCGCGGATATTGTCTATAATCCACTGGATACAAAGTTTCTTAAGCTCGCAAAAAAGAATGGGCTGACGACTTTAAGCGGTCTTTATATGCTTATTTATCAGGCCGTAAAATCCCAGGAGATATTTCATCAGACTAGTATCGATTTATCTATTGGGGATATTATATTTAAAGATTTATCTAAGTTATTCAGGTAATGTAATAATAATCCGATTGGAGGTGATTTTTATGAAGGAAAAAACAAATAATAATACCGGCGACGTTCCCGACCCCGAACCACTCATAGAAATCAACTGCGAAGGAGAATTATTATGTTACAGAGAATCAATAAGCTTATCGAAGAGAAGAATTACATCCAGCTACGTAAAGAGCTCCAAGAGATGAATGCTGCCGATATTGCCGTTTTATTTGAGGATCTTTCCAGCGAAGAGATCGTTAAGATTTTTCGTATCCTGCCTAAGAATATGGCAGCCGAGATATTTGCCTATCTGCCCATTGAAGATCAGCAGTCCATTATTAACTGCTTAACCGACAGGGAGGCGGCTTCTATCATTGATAACCTTTATGCCGATGATGCGGCTGATTTGCTCGAAGAGATGCCTTCAAGCGTCGTTAAGAAGATTTTATCTCAGACAGACCCCGAAACCAGACGAGACATTAATCATTTGCTTCAATATCCTGATGATTCCGCCGGCAGCATTATGACTGTGGAATTCGTGGATTTAAAGGAGCACATCACTGTCGAGCAGGCAATCAGAGTGATTCGACGGGAAGGTATAGACAAGGAAACGATTGATAACTGCTATGTTCTTGATGCTCACCGAAAGCTTTTGGGGACAGTCTCACTGCGTCGCTTGCTTCTGGCACAACCCACCGATATTATTGGTGATATTATGCAGGAGAACGTCATTACAATCAATACGCTGATGGATCAGGAACAGGTCGCCCATATATTTCAAAAGTATGATTTTACTTCAATGCCTGTTGTTGACAGCGAAGACCGCCTTGTGGGCATCATCACCGTCGATGACATTGTGGACATTATGCAGCAAGAGGCTACTGAGGATATTGAGAAGATGGCTGCTATTACACCAAGTGATAAGCCTTATATGAAGACCGGTGTTTTAGAGATATGGCGGAAACGTGTTCCCTGGCTGCTGATTTTAATGATATCGGCAGCGTTTACGGGAGGCATTATTCAGATGTATGAAGAGGCTTTAGCCGCATATGTTGTTCTCACCTCCTTCATACCAATGTTTATGGATACCGGCGGTAATGCCGGTGGGCAGGCTTCGGTTACTATTATCCGCGGAATATCCCTTAATGAGATTGGCTTAGGTGATATATTCCGCATACTTTGGAAGGAAGTCAGGGTGGGCGTACTAATCGGCATTACCCTCGCTGCAGCGAATTTTATTAAGCTAATGCTGCTTGACCGGGTGAGCGTGCCGATCGCATTGGTGGTCTGCCTGACGTTGGTTTTCACAGTTCTTCTTGCCAAGGTAGTGGGATGCACTCTCCCGCTCCTTGCTAAGAGGGTGGGCTTTGACCCTGCAGTTATGGCAAGCCCGTTTATTACGACAATTGTAGATGCGCTTTCACTTATTATTTATTTTCAGATCGCTTCACTATTATTAGGACTATAGATGACGCCAAAAACCATTAACCAGATAAAGGAGGCTGCTTAATGAATCGTTCAAAGTCAATATTTAAAAAAGTACTAGGTCTATTAACTACACTTGCTTTATTATGCACGCTACTGCTTACCGGCATCTCTTATTTACTTTACAAATTGACACTCACGCGTTCAGCACGAGCAACCTTAGCCATGTTCAAAAGGCGACTGAGCAAGTCGCCTAAAAGCAAGGAAGATTCTACTTCTATACTATCGAAAGAATACGATGAATTTATCAAGACCTATAGTGAATGGTGCGCCAATGCTCTTCCCGATATCTGGACCATTACTTCCTTTGACGGATTGAAGCTCAAGGCTAGATATTACCGTTGCGTGAATTCGCACAAGTGGCTGCTGGGCGTGCATGGCTATTTCAGCTCCTATGACGAGCTTAATCCGGCCGCTAAGAATGCCTATGATAAAGGCTATAACACGGTGGTGGTTAGTCTGCGGGGGCATTCGGACAGTGAGGGGAATGATATTACCATGGGGTGGCTTGATCGGCTTGATATCCTTAAGTGGATTGATCAGATTATTGATATTGATCCTGATGCCGAAATCGTTCTATACGGCATTTCCATGGGCGCCGCCACAGTCATGATGGTCTCCGGTGAAAAACTTCCACCAAATGTCAAATGTATCGTTGAAGACTGCGGCTACACCTCAATTATGGATGAATTCGCATATCAGATGCCTAAAATGTATAACCTTCCGACCTTTCCCATCCTCCCACTGACGGCATTATTATGCAGAATAAAGTTAGGCTTTAGTCTCAATGAAGGCTCTGCCCTTAATCAGGTTAAGAAGTCTACGACACCAATTTTATTTATTCATGGCGATCAAGATAATTTCGTTCCATTTTTCATGGTTCACGAACTTTATGATGCCGCCACCTGCCCTAAGAGCTTATATGTCGTGAATGGCGCATCCCATGCGAACTCATATTTTGCTGATAAAGAAAACTATTGGCCGACAATCTGGAGATTTGTCGACCAATACATTTAAATTCTTTGATTATCTTTTAAGAAGCTGTGATGTACATTCCGGACATCTCGTCGCTTGTTCCGGAATGGCGCTACAGCAATAGGGGCATTTTTTAGTAACAGCTTTATCTGCCTTTCGCTTTTTACTCTTATTGATCTTATTGATTCCCTTGACCAATATAAAGACGACAAATGCCATGATAATAAAGTTGATGACACTTGTGATAAATGCGCCATACCCTAGCGTCACACCCAGAACCTCAAGCGAAAGAGCGTCAAAATTCTTACCGACAAACAGTCCAATAAGTGGGGATAAAATATTATCCGTCAAAGAAGTGACAACACTTTGAAATGCGGCACCGATAATGACGCCAATAGCCAAATCCAATACGCTTCCTTTTAGGGCAAATTCTTTAAATTCATTTAAAAATTTCCTCATCGCACTTCCTCCTGTTATGTATGTCTATGATTACTTTAAAATATAACATGATTCCTAATAAAATACAATCAGGTGAATGTATACTTTCATATTTTGTATTGAACTTTCAGCTTTACATTGACAGAAGCGCTAATGTCGCTCATAATGGAATAATACTTAAAGGGGAACTCATAATATATGAATTTTTACTATTTACTTTCAATATTGTCCGGGGCGCTGGTCGCTCTGATGACAATGCAAAACGGTGTTTTATCCGACTCATATGGTGCTTATGGCGCTACTGTTATTATCCATATTGTTGGCTTGGTTTTGATTTCCGGCATCATGATTTTCAAGCGATATAATTTCCTGCCACAAAAGAAGTTGCCGCCATGGAAGTACTTAGGCGGTGTTGTTGGTGTAGCGACGACGGTTTTTAGCAATCTTGCCTTTGGCGAGATCAGCGTGTCTGCCATCCTTGCCTTAGCTCTGTTAGGGCAGCTTCTTACTTCACTGGCCACCGACCGGTTTGGTCTTTTTGGCATGCCTAAGCATCCTTTCCACAAAAAGAAGCTCATTGGTATCGTATTTGTGATGGGCGGAATCATGTTCATGGTTCCAATCCAAGATGTTACATTATTGCTGCCGATTATCCTCTCTTTGCTAACCGGTTTTACAATTGTCCTCAACAGAACGATTAATGCTGCGCTTGCCAAAGAAAGCAACGTGTTTTTCAGTACATTATACAACTATATTACCGGATTGGCTGCGGGTTTTTTAGTACTCCTGATTTCAGGAGTGAATACAGTAACGGTCTCACCCTCCGGGCAGCCTATATGGGTATATTTAGGTGGTGCTGTCGGTGTTATTGTCGTGTGCTTATCAAATCTGATTGTCGTCAGGATATCCGCGGTTTCGATGAGTCTGCTGACCTTCATCGGTCAGGTATTTACAGGTATTTTAATAGATGCCATGCTAACCGGAGCTTTTTCGATGGTCAATCTTATCGGCGGCTTCCTTGTGGCTGTTGGTTTGGCGGCAAATCTATATTTAGAGACTTAGAAAAGCTTGATATTTCCACATAGTTATGCTACGATACGTTTCAATAGATTAGATTAAGGAAGTGATTTTTTGTCAGAAAACTCTCAGAAGAAATTAGATTTTATTATTAATATTGTTTATATCATGGCCATTGCTTTAGTTGTCTATGTGAGCTTTAGAATTTTACAGCTGACCTATCCTTTTTTAATAGCCTTTATTCTTGTTACTATTTTTCGTCCATTGATTATGTTTATCTATCGTAAGTTTAAGATTAATCAAAAGATTGCCTCTGTTACGATTATCGTCCTTCTCTATATTGGCGTAGGCACTCTCATTTTCTGGCTGATTACTCAGTCCGTATTTATCGCCAGAGATGCCCTGACTGTCTTCCCCGATTATTACCAGAATAATATTGTACCCCTATTTACAAGCATCTCCTCCACCATCGAGGAATTGATGCGTAATATTCCTGCTTCATTGGCAGTCGATCTGGATACGATCCAGAGCAGCTTGCTAAGCGGTCTCCAAAATATGATTGTTTCCTTCTCGCAAAGCGGAGTCTCAATCATTACTTCCTTTATCAATACCATTCCAAGCTTTCTTTTCAGCCTGATCTTTACTATTTTGCTGTCATTATTTATGAGCTTCCAATATGACAAGGTCATTATGTTTTTAAAAAAGCAGCTGCCTGAGAAAGCGACCGCTACACTAACAGGATTAAGGAGTATCTTTAAGAATACTATTTTTAAATACATGAAAGCTGTCCTTATATTGATGTCTATCACATTTATTGAGCTTGCCATTGGTTTTATTATTTTAGGTATGTCGGGAGCTATTCGTACAGCGGCGCTTATCGCTATTTTTGATGCCCTTCCGATCTTTGGCACCGGCGGTATTATGATTCCATGGATTCTGATTGAATTACTGCAGGGCAACTTTTCCACGACCATCGGCCTTACTGCTCTTTACGGCTTTGTGACCTTGGTTCGAAACATCATTGAGCCTAAAGTCGTTGGCGATCAATTGGGTCTTAATCCCATCGTCTCGCTGATGGCCATTTACATTGGATATCGATTCTTTGGCGTGATCGGTATGATTACATTCCCGATGCTGGCTCAAGTATTGTTAGCCCTGCATGAAAATGGAACGATTAAATTATTCAAGCGGTCTGATTGACTCACTTTGGAGGTGTTAAATGATTTCCAGGTTAAAAAAGAGCCTGCTCTTTACCCATATGTCTGATGATGATATTGAAAACTGTATTTCCTGCAGCCGCTCGGAGATCGTCAGCTGCCCAAAGGGTAAGATAATTTTTCTCCAGCAGGGCAAGCCCGAGAAGCTTTTTATCCTGATTGAAGGCTCTGTCTCTATATGCCATGATACAATCACCGGCAAACGCAATCTTGTTACCACGATCAATCAGCCCAGCGATTTATTCGGCGAGGTGTATCTGTTTTTGAAAAAGCAGTCTTATGATCATTATGCCATGGCAGCAGAGGATTCCATCGTTTTACAAATGCCGAAAGGCTTCCTCTATCATACTTGCAGCAACAATTGTAGCTACCACACATTACTGATTTCCAACATGCTGTCAATACTGGCAGGAAAAGCTTATTATCTTAACCAAAGATTGCAAATCATGTCCGGAGCCACCCTCCGCCAAAAGATATCTAAGGTGCTGCTGATGAATGCTTCTACAGACGGTGATGTGACCTTAACAATGAACCGGGAGGAGCTGGCAGAATTTATCAATACAGCTCGCCCCTCTTTATCTAGAGAACTAATGAAAATGCAAGAGGACGGTTTGATAGATACGCATAAGAAGAAAATTAAAATTCTTGATTTTGAGAAAATGCAAGATATGTTGTAAAATTTAGTAATCCGTAACTTATGTTACGGATTTTTTTTGATTCTCTTGTTATGATGTACATAAATAAAGATATTTCATGGAGCAGGAGGAATAACATATGGACAACAAGATGTTTTGTTATCAATGTCAGGAAACCGCAGGCTGCACGGGATGTACACAGGCCGGTGTATGCGGTAAAACACCGGAGGTTGCCGCCATGCAGGATTTGCTGGTGTATGTAACGAAGGGCCTTTCATTAGTCTCTACAAGTTTACGTAAGGAAGGCAAAGAGATTAGTCTCTATACAAATCATTTAATCACACTTAATTTATTTACAACGATTACGAATGCGAATTTCGACAAGGAAGCTATTATTGCCCGCATCATGGCTACTTTAGACAATAAAAGAGAACTGCTTCTTAAACTTAAAAACACTGATCATCTTCCCCTGGCAGCCCTATGGGATACGAAAGACCGCAATGACCTTGACTTAAAGGCTACTGAAATAGGGGTGCTTTCTACCCCAGACGAAGATGTCAGAAGCTTGCGGGAGCTCATCACCTATGGTCTTAAAGGACTCAGTGCCTATAGCAAGCATGCAAATGTGCTGCTTAAGGAGAATGAGGCTATAGACATATTTTTGCAAAAGGCTCTAGCTGCGACTTTAGACGATTCTTTAAGCATTAACGATTTGATCGCTTTAACCTTAGAAACAGGCAAGCATGGCGTGGATGCTATGGCTCTTCTGGATGAGGCAAATACCTCGGCCTATGGCCACCCGGAAATTACAAAGGTCAATATCGGCACAGGCAGCAAGCCGGGTATCTTAGTTTCCGGTCATGATTTACGTGATCTTGAAATGCTTCTTAAGCAGACAGAAGGCACCAGCGTGGATGTTTATACCCATTCGGAAATGCTGCCTGCTCATTATTATCCAGCTTTCAAGAAATACCCTCACTTTATCGGTAATTATGGTAACGCTTGGTGGAAGCAAAAAGAAGAGTTCGAAAGCTTTAACGGTCCGATCCTTATGACTACTAACTGTATTGTACCGCCAAAGGCAAGCTATCAGGATCGGCTTTATACAACCGGAGCTGTCGGATATACAGGCTGTCAGCATATTTCTGGGGAGATTGGAGAAGAAAAGGATTTTACGGTGATTATTGAGCATGCCAAGCAATGTGCTCCACCCACTGAAATTGAAACCGGGGAGATTGTCGGCGGATTTGCTCATGAGCAGGTATTTGCGCTGGCTGGTCCGGTTGTCGATGCCATTAAATCGGGAGCCATAAAAAAGTTTGTCGTGATGGCAGGCTGTGACGGCAGGGCGAAGTCAAGAAGCTACTACACTGACTTTGCAAAGACGTTGCCGAAGGATGCCGTTATTCTGACTGCCGGCTGCGCTAAGTATAAGTATAATAAGCTGGATTTAGGTGATATTGGCGGTATTCCTCGTGTCCTTGATGCCGGACAGTGTAATGATTCTTATTCATTAGCACTGATTGCCTTGAAATTAAAAGAGGTCTTTGAACTAGATGATATCAACAAGCTTCCGATTGTTTATAATATCGCTTGGTATGAGCAAAAAGCTGTCATCGTCTTACTGGCTCTCCTTAATCTTGGCGTCAAAAATATCCACCTTGGACCGACACTTCCCGCATTCCTGTCGCCAAACGTTGTCAATGTGTTAGTTGATAACTTCGGTATCGGCGGTATCTCAACTGTCGAGGAGGATATGGAAAGCTTCTTTAGGTAATGAAGATGATTGATTAGATATGGGGAACTCCCACCCATGTGCCTTGAATGGTCTTGGGTGGGTAAAATTAACTTAAAGGTTAGAAATAGTAAACGCTTACCAATAGAATGCCATCAGCACATCATATTTCAAATTAATTGATAGCGGTTTTGCCTGCGATAAAGAAAACGCCGAACTTCCATGATTTTATCAGTGCATTCATCACCAATCACAACATAATAGATAACAAAATTTTTAACATAAATACGATAATACGGATATTTCCTCTCCTTTAATGAATGAAAAACTTCAAAAGACTCTGCAATTGGTTGTCGCTCCAAAATTGCTCTTTCTACTTCATCAAGTAGATCATCCGCTGCCTGTGGGTTTTCCAGCTTTATAGATATATAGTGTGATTTACTTTCCAGATCCTCATAAAACAAAGGTAAATAGCGAAGTTTATATTTTATCCCTACCATTGATCCCTCCCCGCAATTTTGCAAACATTTCTTCATGCGAATACCGCCTGCTATCTTCGGAAGACACACGATCCGCCTCATCTAAAGCCGTTTCAATCCCCTCTGTTAGTTGTGAATACGCTTCAAGGCTAAGAACAACCATACTTCCATATCCATTCTTCGTCAAATAGACAGGCTCACCTTCCTTCACAACATTTTCAATCTCTGGAAATTTATTCCTCAAATCAGAAACAGGCCTAATTTGTATCATGATTGATTCCTCCTATCATAATTTTATCTTAATTTTATCTATATGTTTATTATATCCGATTGACCACAAAAATACAAATATTTTCGGATGGTTCTGCTACCGCTTTATGCCTCTGGTGCCTGGGTACCACTTGTAAGACACCTATACCTCGCATGAAAATGGTTTGACCGGCAAACTCTCTTCATTAAACAGATTGACTTCGCAATAGGGCGTTTTGGCAAACAAGATCAAGACTGGTTCTGTCGTCATATCCTTTATGGTCAATTTAATCGAAGTCCCTATGACATAGGTCTCAATTTCACGCACCTCATCATTTTGCAGGATTGTTAACGCTTGGATCGACTCACCTTTCATATACAGTCTATTTCCAGCATGATCAAAGCTTAGTATGATTTCATTGCCATTTCGCACGGCAGATTTAAATTCCGGTGATTCACATAGGATGTTTTCTCCATATACCTTACCCTGCGCCAATTGAGCCAATCTTCTTCCCACTTCCATTTTACGCTTGGGATGAATATCTTCCCTCATCCCTAGATCCATGATGGAAACCATCGCTGCAAGCGCAACCTCTTTTGACACCTGTTCTTGTTTGTCACGAATTATCGGATAATTAGCGCCTTCACAGGCAAGCCATTTCTCAAAGGGCGCCAGCTGGACAAACAGAAAAGGAAGCTCATCTCTAAAGGTTTCTCTAAAGCAGGCAATCAAAGCCTTAAATGCCTCGTCATAAATATCGGCATGGACATCATCAGATTCCCCTTGGTACCACAAAACTCCTTTGACGCTAAAAGGCGCAATCTGCTTAACCATCTCATGATATAGGCCGGCCGGGCGGCAATGATGATAAGGCCCCATCGGAACCATCGGACTATGAGCATGCTGTCGCATCCATTCTTCTTGGTCCTGCTCATTGAGCCCATACATGAGCACCCGCAACGCCATCTGGTATTGATATATTTTTTCATAGGCTAAAGCTTCCATACTTTCTGCTCGCAATTGCTCCAGATCAACGCCTTCTAATGCCTTGGCATATTCCTCTAAGAATATGTTGTTAGGGGGTTCTTGCATATAAGACTCGTCTAACCATGCGCATATGGGGGTTCCGCCCCAATTGCAACCGATAATGCCCACCGGCACATTCAATCTCGGTTGAAGTTCCCGAGCAAACGAATACCCTGGTGCCGAGAACGTTTCCCATGCCAAATCATGCTCCTCGAACCAGAAGCCACTGGATTTGGGATCGTCTTCCTGTCCCGGAAATGCCACTTTTGGACAGTTATACATGCGGATATTTTCATTTTTATCAAGCCTCTTGGTACTATCCCACTGCGCATCGTAGCGGAGAAAAAATTCCATATTCGACTGACCTGCCGCAATCCAAACATCGCCAATACTGATATGAGCAATTTCAACATCCGGTATTTTACTGTCTTCGATAAATATAGATAACGTCTGTTCCCGGCAGGCTTTCATCGATGGCAGCTCGCAATAGAACTTGGAATTCTGAACTTTGGAAGAAATTGAGAAAGCTCCCAATTTGATTGTGAAATGGACATTCTCGCTTGCGCTTCCCCATATGACGATCTTTTTATCACGCTGAAGCATCATATGATCCTGAAAGATCGTGGGTAATTGTATGATAGACATGGATTCTCCTCCCTAATATCTGTAAAGATTATGAATCTATTCTACTACAAATGATTAGAAATCCGCAAGGTATTCATTTGAATAGGTACCGCATCTATTGTATTTCTACACTAAATATTATAAAATATAGAGAACCGTTGTTTTGTTTATGCATAAAGAAAGGACTATATATATGATTCAAGCAGTTATTTTTGATATGGACGGATTAATGTTTGACACTGAACGAATTGCATATGATGGCTACCAGAAAGCCTCTGACGAAATGGGTTTCCCATTCTCCATCGACTTCTATAAGCAGATGTGCGGGCTTTCTTCCTCTAAGGGCCGGGAATTGTTTAATCAATGGTACAATGGCAGTTTCGATTACCATAAAGCCGAGGGGATCTGTTTTGCTTATATGAATTCTTATCTGACTACAAATCCTGTACCTTTAAAGAAAGGCTTGATGGAGTTGTTGATTTATCTTAAGGATAACTCATATCCGACAGCCATTGCCACTTCAACGTCGCGCCAGGATGCTTTAAAGTTATGGCAGTCCTCAGGTGTTCATGACTACTTTAAAGAATCCGTCTGCGGCGATGAGGTACAAAACGGTAAGCCCGACCCAGAAATCTTCCTGACTGCCGCAAAGAAGCTTCAGAAAGACCCAAGCGAATGCCTCGTTCTGGAAGATAGCTACAACGGCATTCGCTCCGCTTATGCTTCCGGTGCTTTTGCATGCATGGTTCCTGATATGTGTGAGCCAATCCCCGAAATCATTCAATTATGTAGCTATATTTGTGATGATTTATTACAAGTTATTGATATCTTAAAGAGGGAAGCAATACGGTAGAAGGGAAATGTCCCGAATATTATATAATATTCGGGGCAAAATCGAGTTGAAGATTCCCTCTAACCACCAGCTCCCCACCCTGATTAACCTTAATCTTAGTCACATTCTCCTCAAGATCATAAACCTTCGTATAGCCATCATCGCTATATAGCTTATACGCCGCCTCAGTTTTGATAAACCCAATCAGCCTTAGATGGTTTTCATCCATTATTGCAGTATTTGCACTTACCCCCGCCATTGGAACGAGACAATCAGGGCGAATAAATATCAGCACCTCATCCAATTGGACCGAGACATAATGCTCACCCTTTTCAAGTATTTCAACATCCATATCCGATGTACTTCTTAATCTCAACATCTTCATTTCTTCCGGCAAATAGACATAGCGCCCCTTAGCATTTTGCTCATAAACGGGGGCAATCATTATACTCTCCCCGACCATTAACTGATTCTCTATCAACCGTGCCCTTTCGTCGCCACGATACACAAAGGATAATGGTTTAAAATACATATCTCCGTTAAGTGCCGCTTTCATATACTCACTATATAAATAAGGAAGCAGTCCATAACGAATCCCAATAATATTCCTAAATGCCTTCACATTTCCAAAGCGATAAGCCTCCTGCCGTCTGGTTCCTCTCGCCGAATGATTGCGCATAAGCGGCGTAAATATGCCAAGCTCGAGCCAACGCAGCAGCAAGTCCTCTGTCGTATCTGACCCAAATCCGCCTAAATCCGCACCGACATAGAGGAATCCACACATATTCAGAGATGGCAGCATCTGTATATTCATCAGGATATGAGACCACCAGGATTTATTATCTCCTGTCCAAATGCCGCCATAACGATGCATGCCAATATATGAAGATCTTGAAAACATCAGTATTCGTTTATCCGGCTTGAGCCGCCAGAATGCCTCTGTGGCTGCTCTTGTCATATAGCACCCATATAGATTATGGACTTTATCATGACGTATTCGCTTCCCTTTATAGTCATGGTAAAAGCACCGGTAATCCGCCTCATTATTGGCAATCCCCGAAACCAAATCCTGAAATTCAAAAAACGAATCAACATCGAGATTTTTAGCTTCATACGCATGCAGCATTTGAAAAACCTCTTTCAAATGTTTTTCCGAATAGAAAATAGCCGGTTCGTTCATGTCATTCCAGAAACCCTCGATGCCTTCATCTAAAAGGATCTGATACTTGTCACCAAACCAAGCTCTGACCTTTTCATTAAGCATATCAGGAAAATGTACCCTGCCCGGCCACACACCGGCAACGAAATCATCACCGTTTTCTTCTTTACAAAAATAGCCCTCTCTCACGCCTTCTTCATAAACTGTATATCCCTTTTCAATCTTAACCCCAGCATCAATAATAGGAACTAAGTGTATCCCCTGTTCCCGCATTTCCTTTACAAATCCCCGAAAGTCAGGAAAAGCCGTCTCATTAATCGTAAAATCTTTATAGCGCTCCATATAATCAATGTCCAAATAGATGCTGTCTAGCGGAATCTGGTTTTTCTGATGCTCTCTCACCACTTCCCTGACTTCATCGGCATCCATGTAACTCCACCTGCTCTGCCCATACCCAAACGCCCATTTAGGCGGAATATAGCTTGTTCCGATCAGCTGCCTGAATTGCCTGACGATAACATGCGGCTCCTCCCCTTCTAAAATATACAGATCAAAATCCTTATTCTTTACACTAATTTCCAGTACGGTTCTTCGACTATAGCCCACATCAAAAGAAACGATTCCCGGGGTATCAACAAACACTCCGAAGCAGGCTTCGCCATCTAATATCATAAAATTATGGGCGCCATAGAGAGAATGTGTATCCTCCTGATGATCGGGATTATCACTGCATTTGCTTTCGTAAATCCAGCCTCTCTTATTAATTCCTCTGACATTTTCCCCTAAACCGTAAACAATATCGCTATCGCCCATTTCACAAGTGAAAACGGATAAATCATCCGCAACCGTCAAAAACGGCACCGCTCCCATTTCCGGCTCTATTTTCATGACTACCGCCTCTGTATCGATTGGTTTCCCAAAGCTATATCGGTGTATCATACCATCGCCACCTCCTTCATTAATCAGCCCTTAACCCCGCCCTCTAGAGAGCCTTTTTTAGATTGGGTCTGGGCAATTATGTAAACCAAAATAATGGGTATCATTGATAATAAGCTTCCCGCCATTAAGACATTATATTCCGTAGCATACTGGCCATTCAAGCTATTTAAGGCCAGCGTCAACGTCATTTTCTTTTTTTCCGTCAGCATTAGCAACGGCCATAAATAATCGTTCCAGCTCTCCATAAAGGTAGTGATGCACAGTGTCGCCAAAGTCGGCAGGCACAGCGGGAGGATCACGATCCGATATATTTTAAACTTGCCGGCGCCGTCAATTTTAGCCGCTTCCATAAAGTCATCGGGAATCGTCCTCATATTTTGGACCAGCAAAAATACACCAAAGGCCTTAAATAATGACGGGAGAATGACACTGGGATAGGTATTGATTAATTCCATTTTATTCATAATGATAAATAACGGTATTAATGTAACCTGTGTTGGTATCATCATTGATGCAATATACATTTTAAAGAGGCCATTTGAAAACGGAAACTTAATCTTTGTAAAAGCAAATGCCGCCATCGATGCAGAAATAAGTGTAATCAATGTATAGCTGACGGTAATCAGAAAGCTGTTAAATGCCGCCCTCATAAACGGAAATCTTGTAAAGACCTTCTCATATGCCGAAAAGGTAGGGTTTTCTGGAATCCATTGAATCGGCAGAGCCATCAGGGCACCCTTACTTTTCAAAGATGTGGAAATCATCCAGAAAAAGGGGATGAGCACAACGATAGAAACCAGGACAGCAATGGCATAAAAGCCAATATTATGTAATATTTTCTTACGATTCATAATGCACCCATCCTTTCTGCAGCTTCATTTGGATGGAGGTTAAGATAAAGATAATGATAAAGAGAAGCCAGGAAAATGCCGCCGCATATCCCATCTTAAAGTATCTGAAGCCATAATTATAAATCCGCTCCACCATCACCTGGGTCGCACCGTTTGGACCGCCTTCTGTCATGATCATTACCTGCGGAAATAGCTGAAAAGCATTAATGAGAGCCATGACAAGACAAAAGAATATTGATGGTGTCAATAAAGGCAATGTGATTTTAAAAAATGTTTTAATCCTTCCGGCGCCATCAACAGTCGCCGCTTCATAGTAGGTTTTATCGATAGAAGCAAGCCCAGATGTCAAAAATAGTCCAAAAAACCCCATATCCTTCCAAACTGAGGCGAGGACAATGGCGGGCATCGCCCATATCTCACTGGTCAGCCATTCAGGACCCTTAATACCGATGAGGGCAAGCAATTGATTTAAAATACCATATTGTGAGCTTAATACCCATTTCCATATCAGGCTGGCAGCAACCCATGAGGTCAGCACCGGTATATAATATAAGATTCGCATCACTGCAGTACCCTTTTTTCCTTTGTTAAGCAACGTGGCAATCCCAAGGGACGCAATTAATACCAAAGGGATATACAGCACAATATAATAGCATGTGTTTTTAAGCACCCGCCAGAATTCTTCTCCACCTAAAATATTTTGATAATTCCCAAAACCGATAAACCGCTCGGCAAGGGTACCAAGGCTCAGTGCTGCCAGCCCATCCCAATCGGTCAGGCTGATAAATACCGAAATCACAATCGGCAGCAAGCTAAAAAAGATCATCCCGACAACGCTTGGCAGCAAAAAAGGGATCGCACTGGCTGCTTCTCGTAAGCTCCTGTTTTTTTTCATCATCTTTGTTTCTCCCCTTTAATAAGTGCCGTATACTAGGCTTTATTTATACGGCACTTATATTTGCTATTTTAAAGTGATTCTGGATTCACATTCTGCCTGCGCCTGATCTAATGCTTCTTGTGCAGTGATTTTACCAGATGCTGCTTCTTCTAATTTTCCTGTAATGATATCTGACATCAAACTATATTCCTCGATAATCGGAGGTGTCACCAAGTAATTCAAGGAATCAAAGACAGCCTGCCTGTTTTCCGGCGGTGTGATTTCCAAATAAGCCGACAGCACACTTTCATCTGTGATCGCCGGCAAATCCCAGCCTTTTTCAATCCTCAACTTAGCAGCTTCTCCACTGGATGCAAGCCAATTAATCCATGTGGCGGCAGCTTCTGACTTATCGCTGTCAGCATTAATGACATAGGCGTTACTAAAGAAATGCGTTGCCTTTTGTGTGCCTCCTGGCTCCACGCAAATATCCCATTCAAAATCACATTCCTCTGTAAAAGTACCAAATGCCCAAATGCCCGTGGGAATCATTCCTAGGCGCCCACTCTCAAATAGGCTCCAGTCATCCATGCCGCCCATTTGACTTGAGTTAGGCTGAACATTGGAATCAACGATTCTGCCAACCATCATTTGTGCTGCTTGAATATTCTCCGCCGAATTAATTGTAAATTCGGTTTTATCTTCATTCAATAAAGAGCCGCCGTATTGTGCCGCTACTTTAAAAAATTCATTGTAAGTGACCGGCGCATAAATCCCAAAATTGTCATCTGAAAGCCCCTTAATTTTCTCTGCTGCCACCTGAACATCGTCCCATGTCCAGTCATCAGTAGGATATTCTATTCCTGCCTGATCAAACAGCTCCTTATTATAAATCAGGACGACATTGGAAAAGCTTCCGGGAACACCGTATTGCTTGCCATCGACATTAAATGCACTTAGCGCCGTTTCATTGATTCCAGCAAAGTCCACTTCGGTAATTTCTGCCAATACACCTTTAGCTGCGTATGCCGCAAAGTTTTCAATATTCAGTTCATAGCAATCCGGCGCCGTATTGCCGGCAACCCGCGTTTGCATCTGGGTGAAATAGTCATCATAGCCGATGGTTTCAATATCCACTTTAATATTGGGATATTCCTGCTGGAATGCCAGATACATTTCCTCTAAGGTTTCTTCATTTCCTCCTGATGCATTGAAATTGGCAAATGTAATCGTCACCTCTTCCTCATTAGCTGCCTCTGATGCCGCTTCTGCCGCCACAGTGGTGTTTGCATCGGTGTCCGCTGTGTTTTCCGGCTCAGCTGATCCGCCACCGCCGCATCCGGCAAGTGAAATGATCATTATTAGTGCCAAGCCTGCCGCTAACATTGTTTTAATTCTTCTCTTTTTCATAAAATACCATTCCTTTCACTTTGTTCATTCTATCGGTTGACCATCAAAAATAAATCTTCCCTCTTCCAGAGCTATTCCACCTCCTTTGCATATAAAAACAGGAAATCGCTCCCTTGACGAGTCCACCCATTTCCCACCCTCATAGAGTTCTTTTGAAAAAAATCCATACCAGTCTCCCTCCGGAAGATAAAGCTCTCGTGCCTTCTCGCCCGCTTCCAGCAAGGGTGCAATGAGCATGTCCTCACCAAGGCAAAATTCATCTTCCGCTTTAATCGCCTGCAAATCCTGGACCCACTCATATACCAGCGGCCTCATCATCGGCCGGTTATGTGCCGCACAATCAATTGCCGTATGATAAATATATGGAAGAAGCTTTATTCTTAGCCGATGCCAATAACGTATCTCTTCGATAAACTCCGGTTCACCGAAGGCAGCTGCCAGATTCCAGGGGCTTCTTTCATTATTGCCTTTAGCACCCGGCAGGATTTCCTTAAACTGCCCGCCACAAGGCTCTGAATGCCATTGCATGATCGGGCAAAAGCAGGCAAGCTGTGTTGCTCTTCGATATAAATCCATTGATGGCAATGGGCCGGCAAAGCCACCAATGTCAAATCCCCAAAATATCATTCCTGTCATAGCGGCAGACAAGCCTGCCTGCAAAACATTTTTCAATTCTTCATTCGTGGATTGCTGATCTCCCGCCCAATGAATCGGCGTCGTATGCACGCCGGCAAAACCAGCGCGGCTAAACAGCACATGATTGTCGCCAATGAATTCCGTATACGCCTTTAAATAGTTTTGGCAATATTGATTTTTCCCTTCTTTTCCGGTCGTTCCATCAGCAAATACGACATCCGGCGTATAAATAAATTCCCCGCCATCTGTTTTAAAGCCCGAAACCCCAAGATCAAGCAGATATTGCCGCTTACTAAACCATGCTTTTCTGGCTGCCGGATTTGTAAAGTCGGGGATTAGCGAACCGGCAAACCAATGACCTTCCGAAATCACATAAGGCGTTCCGTCCTTATTTTTTACGCAAAAACCTCTCTCGATAGCGCCCTGTCTGTCCCGTTCGTTTTGCTCATTATATTCGCCCTCTGTTTGCTGCTTATATACCGGTATCTGCCACAAAACCAGATGCAGCCCCTGTTGATTGATCTGCTCAATCAACCCTTTGGGATCCTTCCAGTATAAGCTTTCTGTAAAATCAAAGTCCTCATATCGAAATGCACCCTCAGCCTTTGGCTGGTAGCGGGCTCCATTAAATATGTAAAAGGTCGATTCATCACTCCAAGCTTCCAAAACAATGACCGTCGCTGGGAAGTCATGCTCTTTAAGCAGCTTAAGCTGTTCCTTGACCTTCTCCTGTGAGTTCCAATGGTTTGCTGAAATCCACGGTCCAAATGCATATTCAGGCGGACACTTGGCTTGTCCAAAAATTGACATATATTCTGAAATAATCGTCTCAGGTGTTCCGGTAAACACGACAATTTCCGAGTCTGAAGGTATTGTACAGTGTATTTCATCTAAAAATTCAAATGTCGTTTTCTCCATGGTATCTACGTACAATCCAAATCCGCTATCCGTTAAGAAGAAGGGGGTGACATAATATGACTTTTCTCCCTGATCGCAAAACTTCTCTTCGACCTGATTGACGGCGCACTTACCCTTCTGGTTTAACCCATTATATTTCTCTCCCATGCCATAGGCTCCTTTATAGGGCATGGTGATCATAAGCTCAGTTAAAGATCCTCTTGTTTTCATATGTAAAGCTGCTGTTTTCCCATCCGGCAATGGTATCTGGCAGATATTAAGCGCATTGACTTTAAATCTTTTCATAAACCGCCTCCTGATTGACTTAATTAAGTTTTCTCACACTGTCTCGCACCGTTAAGCCTGTCGGTAAGACTTCCTCTTGTTTGTCCATATCGGGATCATTCATGTTTTTCACAAGTATCTCTACCGCATGCTCCCCTTTTAGTGAAATATCCTGTTTGATAGTGGTTAAGCCCGGAATCAAATACCCAGATATCTCCAAATCATCAAATCCCATCACTGAAATATCTTCCGGCACTTTGACCCCTCGATTATATAAGCCCTTCATAACACCGATCGCTAAGGTATCCGCCATCGCTACGATGGCCGTAATCCCCTTATGATCGTCGGCAATTCTGTCGGCAAATGTTATTCCGCTTTCATAATCCACTTCCCCTTCAAAGACATAGTCCTGTCGAAATGGAATCCCTGCCCCTAAAAGCGCCTGGCAATATCCGTTAAACCGTTTCTTCATAACACCATTTTCCTTTAGGGTTCCGCAGAGGAATGCGATCGCACGGTGCCCTTGATTAATGACATACTGGGTAGCCTGATAGCTTCCGAAGGCGTCATCAATGCGAATGTTATGGAAAAAATTATCCTTGCAATAGCAGTCAATTAATACGACCGGTATCTGTATCTTTTTAAACTGCTCATAAAAATCATCGGCATACATGCCAATAATAATGACACCGGCCAAATTTCTTTCCTGAACCAGCTTCATATAATTCTCGTCTACATTAGTTCCTGAGATAATCACATGATAACCCCTAAGTCTTGCCTGATATTCAATGCTGCCAAGGATCTCACTGTAAAAATCATTCTGGAACATCAACTTACTGCCTGGCTCAGTCTGGGGCACCACCACGCCGATTAGTTTTGTATCCTTTGCCGCCAGCCCCCTGGCATTCATGTCCGGAATATATTCTAATTCCTTTACTGCTTTATAAATCCGTTCCTTGGTTTCTTTTGAAATTGTTTTTTTCTTCCCATTTAACACATAAGAAACGGTTGCCGGTGATACTCCGGCATGGATAGCCACATCCTTTAAGGTCGCTCTTCTCATATGGTATACACTCCCCTCCCTTAGGTTAAGCGTTTAAATGGTTAAGCGCATAACCTATTTATAACACATTCCTTTACTGCTGTCTATATGTATTTCATACTATGGGAAAACTTTGTTGAAAGCTCTAAAATTTATAATTATAATTTATGTAATTTTACTAATAATTAGAGTTGAAAAACCCGTTGAAGAACTTTTTCAATGCTGCTTGATTCATATGGGTGCACTGTGATAAGATAAGGACATGATATGTTTATGGTCAATACCCCTTAGGAAAGGAGAAAGTGAGCATGGTACGTTGCAAGGTCGTTTGCAAAAAACTAAGATAATGGCTAACCATAGACAAGTCAAAGAGGATTATGCAAATTGGCGGGAACTAAGCGAGGTTGATATATGGATTTGAGGTTAGAAAAGAGAGTGTTTTTTGTTACTGGTGGCAGTAAGGGCATCGGCAGAGCTATCGTTAAAAACTTGCTGATGGAAGGCGCCTATGTTTCCACCTGCGCAAGAAATAAAACGGGATTAATTAAATTGCACGAAGGTCTTCCAAACGAACTAAAGCCTAATCTTTTGACGAATGTCTGTGATGTCTTGAATGCAGGAGGAATGGAAAAAGCCCTTTTCGAGACAATTTCTGAATATGGGCAGTTAGATGGTATTGTTGCTAATGCGGGAAGCGGCTCTTCTGGAAATGTTTTGGAGACCTCAGCAGAGGATTGGGTTAATCAATACGAGACTAAAATGTTTAGTGTTTTAAATGCGGTTAAGCCGATCATCCCAGAACTTAAAAAAGCTAGCGATCCTCGAATTGTAATTATCAATGGAGTCACTGCAAATGTTCCCACACCGGATATGGCTGCGGTAAGCGCAGCCCGTGCCGCCGTAAAACAAATGGCCTGTTTACTCGCTCAAGCTCTTGCTCCAGATATATGTGTTAATACCGTTAATATCGGTGTAATTGATACAGAACGACAGTTAGCAAGATTTGAAAAGGCAAATTCAATAATGCCATATGAAGAATGGAAAAAACATGAAGCTAAGAGGCGTGGTATTCTGATCGGCAGATTTGGAAAAGCAGAAGAAGTTGCCCCAATGGTTTCTTTGCTGCTTTCCCCATTGTCTTCTTACATTACAGGAGCCTCGGTTGATATTGCGGGGGGCTTAATCTGCCCCAGTTGACGTAGATGTTTTAGTCAACCGGGGCATTCTTAATCAAACTAATATAAAATCATACTCAGAATTGTAACCAAAACTGTTGCTACGGCTGATACTCCTACTGTGGAGAAGAAGATCGGAGGGTAGCCATCCTTTTGCTTCGTACCGGTTATTAACAAAATCGTTACCACCATGGTGCCAAAGGGCAGCGAATCTAATACCGTACTTGAAAAAGCAATAATCCTGTGAGCGGCAATAGCAGATATGCCAAAGGCTGGAACAAACAGGGTAGCCGCCATATTATATAAAACAATCAGTCCTGACATGGATGCCGTTACGCCGATGACAAAGACAGCGATGATGGCAAATATGATGTACGGATTAATCGATCCTGAGTAATTTCCAAGCGATGTTGTTAGCCATTCGAGCGCCGGTGAAGCACCAATAACATTTCCCAGAGCCATATTAATGAGAATAACACAGGGAACACCGGCAAGCTCAGCGCCACCATTAAATGTATCGCTTATAGCCCTTATTTTGCCAATAACGATATTCTTGGAATCCTCCTTATTATAAGGGATCCATGGGCACAGTACAATAACGGCACAAACAAGACCGGCGAGGAGGGCAAAGAAGACAGGCAATTGGATAATATTAAAACAGACAAAGGTAACACCAGTAGGGATCAGGAGCAGAAACCATGGTGGTAAATCTTTCTCATCAAAACTAGCTTTTGCCAGGTTCCCATATTCAAACACCTCTCCTGCGGCAACATCCTTTTCCCACATTCTGCTCATTCCCCAGATGGAAACAACCAGTATAAACAGTGCACCCGGTATTGCAAGATTAGCGCCTGTGACTGCTGAAACGCCATCTAAATATTCCATTGCAAATATGTTAATCACGGAAGGATTCCCCGGAATCATTCCGGCAACCAGCAATCCTACCATAATGAGCGCTCCCATAAATCTTCTGGGAATGCCGACCTCATTCATCAGACTGGAAGTTATGGCAATCAGTGTAAAGAGAACGGCAAAGTTATCAATGCCTGCCATCATCATTAAAATGGCTATAAGGGCAATAATGTAAGCTGCCACAGTCCGCTTGCGCGGCGGGGAAAGGCGGCTTGTAAGCGCTTTGATGATGAACTTGGCAAAAGAATCCGCAGCACCGGTCAGGGTGAACAGTTTACCTAAGGTCGCGCCAGCTAAAAACATGGGAATTAAGGTTCCCGCCATATGACCGATGCCATCGCCAATCGTCGCAGTCCATGTTTCCCCTAGGGCAAGACCGCTAGTTACAATAATGATAAGAGCTGCAAGTACCGAAACCCATGCTATGTGTAAGCCCTTATATGTAAGTACAATAAGACAGATAAATGCAAGTACAATTCCAAAAATCGATAATCCTAGTGTCATAGCTAAACCCTCCAATTTATAAACAAATAGCTTCTATTGCTGATGTCTTACTTTAGTCTGTCAGGGAAACCCATGGGGATTTCGCGCCAGGGCCCTGCATATGTATGTAACGATGCATTCCCTGTACTTTTCCGGAATGAAATCTTAAGATTTCTACCGTACAAGCATTTGAAGGGATTTCTTTCATCACATTTCTTCCTTTATACATCTCTTTATTAAGCGTTCTTCTATGCTGTTCGATCATACAGCCCGGAACAAAACAAGAACCTGTTTCATTAGCAACAACGTAAGGGCATACATACCCATCTATTGAAGCGATGCTGACAACAACACCCTGCTCTTCATCTACTACGACTACACGGGCATTAGGATCTTGTGGTCTCAAAGGCCATAACCCGGCTGGTATGGTAACTAATTCCTTTGACTTGGCTTCCTCGGCTTCGTCTCCATCCTGGAGCACGTTTAAGTAATCCGGATCCTCATAAACAATTCCACCAATTTCCATTAATATACAATCTTCTGATGCTTCATATTCTATTGGCCCACTTGCATCAAATATCGCTTTGCCGACAGCGTATAACTCTTCTCTGGTTGCTCTTCCATCCGCCGGTATTGGAGAAGTCCAGCCCTGCGGGTGCTTGTTCATTTCTTCCGGCAGATATACGAAACCGGAATCTCCGCGAGAACGGATAAGGTTTAATTCCAGTTCGCTAATAAGTTCATTTTCAACTTTCAGTCTTCCGAAAAATATCGTCGGCATGCCGCCCTCATCTAGATTAGCGGTAATATAAACCTGCCCCTCCTGTTTGTCCACATAACACTGCCCAATAAAATTCAGTCCGGTAATAGTACGCCAGCAATTCATATTTGCCGGTGCCGAGCCCTTTGAGTTTTCTGTTGCTGCATATGTAGCAGCAAGCGGTAACACCGAGGAATCATGTGCAATCATTGATTCGAATAATAAATCTACATACTTTTTCATAATAAACCTCCTGGTAAAATAATTTATTTGTTAAATAACTAATACATATCTGACAGGCTCAGACGTTTTGGATAATTCCTCCAAAGCCGTTTTAGCCTCCTCTAATTGAAACTTCTTACTAATCAATCCCTTTGTATTTATCAATCCTTTTGCCATTAAATCAAATACGATGCCTATTTCGTTATCGTCATAGCAGAAAGATCCTTTTACATCTAATTCCATCAATCCTATCTGGATTTCATTAATTGTTGATAACGGCTCTGGGTTTGTTCCAATTAATATGACTTCACCACCGGGCCTGCATAAGCTTACTGCTATGCCTACTGTCATCGGATTGCCGGCACATTCATAGACAATATCTGCACCCACACCATTATATAGTTCTTTGATCTTTTCCGTCAGATTCGCTTCCTCACTTGAATCTATCGCTAGATCAGCTCCAAATGCCAAGGCCATTTTCCGTTTGCTTTCCGAACGATCTATGGCTGTGATGTGCCTTGCGCCTGCTAATTTTAAGACTTGCACCATTGATAAGCCGATGGCTCCTGCCCCCACAACGATCACATTATCCCCGGCTTTACAACTCGATCTTCGATAACCATGATAAGCCGTCGAAAATATGTCAAACAAAACCGCATCATCAAATGCTACGCCATCAGGTATCTTAATGAGCTGCCGTTTTGGGTATTTCGCCAAAACATATTCTGCATAAGCCCCCTGAGTTCTGGGACCTATTCCCAATGTACGCTTAAAACCATTGACGCACAGATTTGGACGGCCGGTTCTGCAATAGTAACACTGTTCCGGACAAGAGCCAGGCGCTCCTACCGCAACACGGTCGCCTATCTCAAATCCTTCGACACCTTTTCCTATTTCTTCTATAACGCCTACCGTTTCATGCCCCAGCACTGTTCCTGGAAACAATTCTCCCTCATGCATATAAGCATGGGTATCCGTTCCACAAATTGCACAATACTTTACCTTTACCAAGACACTGCCCTCTTCCGCTATGGGTTTTGGCATTTCAATAAGGCTAACTGCGCCAACACCCTCATACAGAATTGCTTTCATGTATCTTCCTCCCAACAATATTTATTATACACGTATATAATCATATTATAATGCTTTAAATCACTTCTTGTCTTGATGTCTTATGCACAAACAAAATTCTTTTTTTGTGCTGAGTGTCTATTGTTTCTCATAGTAGATATCGAAAAGTACACAAAAAACCTACTCTCCTTTGACAATAGAGGGTAGGTTTTTACCACAACGGGAAATTATCTTACTACAATTGCTTTTTGCAATATTCCAAAATTCGGAGCGAGAAAACAAAGGAAAACATCTCATTGCCATCCTCCATCTGTGTATGCATGAGCTCCATACATTTATTGATTCGATATGTAACCGTATTTCGATGAAGAAATAATATCTTAGCCGTACGGGTGACGCTTTTCTGATGCTCTAAATAAACCTGGAGAGTCGGCACCAACTCAGTCTTATTGATTGTATCATATTCTTCCAGCACAAGTATCTTTGTGTGGCAAAATCGTTTCGGATTGATATCATTTGGAAGCAGTTTTATCAGGTGATAGATTGCATTTTCGTCATAAGTATAAAATCTGAAATTCTTCTGCAGCAAAAATGCAATTTTCATCATGTAATTTGCCTGAAGATAGTGCTCGTGCAGTTCCCTTAGGCTTTGAAAGCACTGACTCACACCTGCTATCAAATTAAATTCTTTTAATAAATGGGCAATTTCAGTCTCATTTTCCCAATCGGAAATATTTTGCTCAAAACCAAAAATGCATAAAATACTAGCATTATAAAATAAAACATAATGACAATTGGGGAGCTGACGAAATCGATTTAAAAGTTTTGATAAGGCAGATGATTCGCCCGGGTCTTTATCCATTGAGTTGATAGAGAGCAAATAATTGCATTTTCTATTAGGCCAATTTAATACACGGACATGCTCTTTAAAAGGCTCCCCACTTACCTGTTCTCCATTCAAAAGGCGAATTAAAAAATTATCAATCGCATGTTCATTTGTACTTAGATAATACTTTTCACTCTGAATAAGAACCTTGATAAAAGATGATATTATTTCCATAAGATTAATATCCTCTTCCTTTATCGGTTTACAATATGCCGTAAGAATTACGGACGCCACATGGACGCCCCGAACCCTAAGTGCTTTCACCATTCGGGCATAGGGAAGGTTGGAATCGTTAATGATAACCGGCATGCCACTTTTAATTGAGTTGTCATATACCATGTATGTCTCTTTGTTTTGACGGGAAGTAGGTATGTTAGCACGATATCCTTTGATGATGTCCTGCTGCCATTGCTTATCGTCTATTTCAATTTTCTTCGTATAGGCAAGAGTAACATGAGATCTGTCTTGAATAAAAATAGGATTGCCTAATAACTCATAGGACATATTGGCAATTTGCTGTAAGGATGTTGCTTTTGAGATTTTACATAATAACGAGTAATTTTCTGTTGTCTCTTGCGACATGGAATGCACCGCCCTTCCTGCGAATAATAAACAGTATAGTCTATAGCCAATTATCTGAAAAGCTATGGTTCTCCAGAATATATTGATACTCATTATGGTAAGTACTTTTGAACTTCATCCCTTATGCATTGATGTCACTTATCATATCATCAATATCTTTTTCTTCACGTACTTTTTTGGGAATCGCCTTATACATTTCTGCTACTAGAAGCCTTAAGTCTTCTTCTTTATACCGCTTTAATGTCTCTCTTACCTGTGATATGAGCATTGTGGATATTCCTTTCCAATCGAATAAGTTATTTAAGTATCTGCTATTTGTATTATATCATTCATTGAGAAAGATTCAAGGTGCAAAACTGTTTTCAATTGACCTATTTTGCAGATAGACAATGCCTTTTTTGCAGGCTGTCATGTATTTTGTGCATAGATTTGAAAGCATGAATGGAAGCCATCTAGCGTATACCACAGGGTATGACTGTATTGGCATTTTAAGGAGAGATCCAGAGAGTATCTCGGATGCGGAATATGCGGCCGTCGCCTATGCGCTTGTGTCAGAAGAGGAAGCCTATGCCAAAGCAGGGGCTGACTGGGCAAAACTCCTACTAGCGGAGATGGCCCTACCTGCCCCATGATTACGGGACAACCACGGGCAATTTCATGAACGTTCAATGGAGTGCGGAGCTGGACGGGGAGTTCTATTATTTTGATATATGCGATGACGAGAAAGGCCTGTACAAAATAGATACTGAAGGGAAAGTGACTAAATTATCAGATCAAAAAGGCTTTGGACTAAATGCCGTGGGGGAACATCTGTATTTTTTCCGAAGTGACGAATCAGGTGAAAAAAGCCAGATTGTGAAAATGAAGAAGGATGGCAGCGAAGAACAGGTGCTTCTTGAAGGGAATATGTATATATACTTAATTATGGTCGATCGGAGAATCTATTTTAGTTATAAACTGGAGGGTGAAGGCTATTCGCACATATACAGCATGACCACAAACGGCAGGGACTTGAGGAAAACTGACTTACGGGAGGATTTCACCTTTCAACTGCTGCTGAATCCCCGCATGAGACTAAGGGACATGGAGACAGAGGAGCACGAACGGCTGGCGGAAATCACCACGGGCGGGGAAGAGATCTTGTGGATGGGGGTATCCGCAGGCAGGATTCTCATAACATTTGAGAAAATCGACAATTATATACTCAATACCGACGGCACAGGCTTGGCGAAAACTTCTGACTTATTGGGGCAAATAGAGAGATAGCCTTTCCTTAGGCGGGATTACGAGAATAAAGACAGCCCTCAAAAAGCGACTGCCTCCAAACAACACCGCTATCTCTTTCTTCTAATCCACCAATTCCAGGTACTCTTCCAGCGTCAACCCTTTTTCCATCATATACGTCGCAGCCTCCACGCCGACATACCTAAAATGCCACGGTTCAAAAATAATTCCAGTAATATCAGTCTTATCCTTAGGATACCTTAAGATAAATCCATACTCAGCACAATGTTCCTTAAGCCAAATAGCTTCTAAAGTATCTGCAAAGCCCTCCTCAAGATACGGATAATCCTCAGAAAAAATATCAACTGCCAGCCCAAGATTATGTTCACTTTCACCTGGATAAGCCACAGTACGCTTCCCTTCGACAATCGCATCCGCTTCAGACAACCCTTTGGCGCGCTGTTTGGCAACTTCACCTTCATACAACTTAGCCTGCACTTCATAGGTCCGGTAAGCCGAGCATATTCTCAGCTTAAGACCCGCCTTATCACCGGCCTCCATCATAGCTTCAAGAGGTTCTACAGCTCTGCTATCAAACATATATCCTTCACACACTTCAGACAGCACTGGAACAAACTCATCGGGCAGGGGATTATCTCCATTGACAAGCGTAAGCTTCCATATCAACGTTTTTTTCTCATTCGGGTTAACATTCCCTTGATCTTCCGTCTGCAGCAATTCATCCCGCAAAGTTTCCTCTCGTACCACTAAACTATCATCCTTAGCAGCATCTGCTGTACTGTCGTTAACGACCGCATCAGTCTCACGACTACAGGTGCTGGGTATAACAACATTAAATATCAGTAAAGCTATAACCGGTATAAGTGCTAAATACCATAGCATTTTATTCTTCATATGTACTTCTCTCCTTTATTAATCTACAGTCACTAACGGTGGCGATAATGAAAAACAGCCAGCTGGGTTCGATCTCTTAAATTTAATTTATCAAGAATAGAACTTAAATAATTCCTGACTGTTCCGATGCTCAAATATGTTTGCTCCGCAATTTCTTTATTATTCAATCCTTGTGCCACCAAAATAATAATACTTTCTTCCTTTTCACTAATACCGTAATCACGATAGGAAAATGCCTTATTCCCATGGAGCAGATCCGGTAATTTTGAGACAATGTCTCTGCCAAATACGCTTTGCCCACTCATTACGGCTTTTAATGCGGGGGTGATACTTTCAAAATCTTGTTTTAAAATATATCCTTTGGCGCCTATGTTAAGCGCTTGAATAATGTAATCATTATCTGAAAAAGTGGTCAGAAACAAAATCCTAGCTTTTGGCTCACGCAGAAGAATCTCTCTTGCCGCATCAAGCCCGTTCATTTCCGGCATTTGAATATCAAAAAGCGCCACATCCGGGCAATGTTTAAAAAACAGTGTGACAGCATCGTGCCCATTCCTCCCGATGCCCTGAACGGTAATATCCTCATCCGTTTCTAGAATTGTTTTCAATGAAGCAGCCACCAGCGCATCATCATCAACAATAATTATGTTCATTCATCAAGTCCTCCTGTTTTTGGAATTGAAATAAAAATGCGGAATCCATTCTTCCAAGTGGTCGAAAAATGACCTCCAAGCGATCTTGCCCGCTCCTCCATATTAGAAAGTCCCATACCATCCGGGCTGTCCGATGGCGCCTTCGTGCCATTATCATGGATTAACAGCTGGTATATGGCAGGGTGCTCCTGTACCGCTATGTGGATACTGGTCGCATCACTATGCTTTGCAGTATTGGTCAAGGCCTCTTTTAACACTGTCAAAAAACAATATTTAATCTTCCCAGGCATCTCCTGGTCAACATCATAATTCAAATCAATATCCCAGTTCACATTCTTTAATAAATTATCCACTGCTTCGCGCAAATCAACCGAATCATCTCTTAAATCATGGACGCTCCGGCGGATATTATCCATGGCCAGGGAAAGCGTCTCCTCGATCTGATTTATCCAGACATCGTTGCCCTGATCCTTATTAGTCACCTTAAGAGCCCCCATCTGCAAAATAGAACGGGAAAGTATATGTCCTACATTATCATGAATCTCCCTTGCAATGCGATTTCGTTCTCTTAATGTCGCTAAATGGACTTCATAGGCCTGTTCAGCCATAAGATGCCGATTCTTCTCTTCTAGCATCAGGTTCAATTCCGTACTGCTATCCCTGATGCTCCTATTCGTTTCCATTAAGTTACGAATCCGTTGGCACATATATGCCTCACATACCGTAAGCACTAATAGCAGCGCTAAAAGAATCGTTTCAGTTAGCTGCCATCCGTTTAAGCTCACGATAAAAGGGAATATTGCAAACCCAATGACATAACGCCTGTCCACCTCATATATATCAAAAGCAAACAACGGTAAAAATGGACAAAGTATCGGAAAGAAACAGCTGAGGATAAAATAAATACCCACAATAAAGCTTGTTATACGGCGAGTGGCAAAATACTGGTTTATCGCTGTTAGTATTAGGGCAAATAAAAAAACCGCTACAGAAAATACCGATGATGTTTCCTGATTAAGAAGAACTATTCCAAATAACAGCATAATTAATTTCAAAACTAATACCAGCACTAAGATTCCCACCTTAACCGTTTCTTTTTCTAATTGTATCATAATCAGTGACATTTGTCATGTTCAGATGTGACGCCTGACACTACCGCCCCTGCCATAAAGGTGATAATATACAAGTATCAAGCGGAGAGGAGCTTACTTATGAAGCCAACTGTTGTAAAAGTGGAAAATTTAGTAAAACGTTATAAAGAGCTGCTGGCAGTAGATCATTTTAGCCTTAACATTATAGAGGGCGAGATCCTTGGACTTTTAGGGCCCAATGGTTCGGGCAAGACAACGACTATTAATTGCCTTTTATCACTGCTGCAATATGACAAGGGAGCAATCGAAATATTCGGAAAGCCGATGTCGCCGGATCGCTATGATCTTAAACAGGATATCGGCATCATTTCCCAAAATGTCGCTGTCTTTGAAGAGTTGACGGTATATGAGAACGTGGATTATTTTTGTGGGTTATATATCAAAGATAAATTAAAAAGAAAGGATCTGGTCAACGAAGCTATTGGCTTTGTCGGACTTAATGATTATTTGAAATTTTACCCCTCAAAGCTATCAGGTGGGCTGAGCCGCCGCTTAAATATTGCCTGCGGTATCGCTCACAAGCCAAAATTAATCATTATGGATGAACCCACCGTGGCTGTCGATCCCCAAAGCCGCAATCGAATTTTAAAAGGGATCCAGACGCTTAATCAAAATGGGGCAACGATTATTTATACCTCACATTACATGGAAGAAGTGGAACAAATCTGCTCGCGAATCATTATTATGGATAAGGGCCGCAATCTGGCAGAAGGCACAACAGAGGAACTCAAGCTAATGATAAAAACCGGTGAGACCATCCGCATTGAATTGTTAGACTTATCCAAGGAGCATATCGAAAATATCAAAATGCTAAAGCATGTATTTTCTGTAGTATTTGAAGATTCACTGTTGACGGTACGCTGCCGCAGGGGCAGCCATAATCTGGTCACCCTGCTCAATTATCTGCATGAACACGATATTAACTGCGGCCGGGTATTCTCAGAACTTCCCACTTTAAATGATGTGTTCTTGGAGATTACAGGCAAACAATTACGAGACTAGGAGGTTACATATGCTGCACTCTTTTAAATATGCATTTTTATGCTCAATCAGAAATAAAAGCCAGCTCTTTTGGACCTTATTATTCCCCATTATACTTGGAACCTTTTTTCACTTTGGTTTTAACAGTATTATAGAAAACACTGAAAACTTTTCGCAAATCCCTGTTGCCATCGTAACCCTTACGGAAGGGGAAACGAGTGAAACCTTTATTGAAGTAGCCGAGCAGCTCGTCAGTGGCGAGACACCTCTGCTTAACCCCCAATTTGTGGATTCTCAGCAGGCCGAAAAGCTGTTAGAGAATGAAGAAATTGACGGTATTTTTTACATTGACGATAGCATTCGGCTGGTTGTCGCCGAAGAAGGTCTGCGTTCTAGCATCCTTAAGCAGATTTCAGATAGTTATCTGCAAACCTTTAGTACCGTCGCTGCGATCGCTCAGACACGTCCGGATTTAGTGACACAGGTGATTGAAGATATCAACGGAGAGTTCCAGATCAACCGGGAAGTCATCTTAGGAAAAGGTGAAACCGATACCTTTTTAAATTACTTCTATGCATTGATTGCCATGCAATGTCTCTTTGCTTGTTATCAAGGATTTTACAGGGTTGTCAACATTCAGGCAAACATGTCATCTCTGGCGGCAAGGCGCTGTGTGTCACCTGTTAAGAAAATGCATATGGTTTTAGTTGACTTTATCGCTTCCATATGCACTCAGTTTGTCCTGCTGCTCATCGTCCTTGCTTATTTTGTTTTTATTCTTGGCATCAACTTTAGCGGGCAATGGGGCTTTGTCCTCCTGACAAGCTTTGTCGGCTGCATTGTCGGGGTCAGCTACGGCACATTTATTGGCTCTGTTTTAAAGTCCAGTAAGCGAACTGCGGAAGGTCTCTTAACCGGCTTATCACTTTTCCTTTGCTTTTTAAGCGGATTAATGCTGCAAAATATTAAGAATGTTATCGAGAATTACGCCCCCATCATCAACCGCATTAACCCCGCCGCTTTGTTGACAGACGCCTTTTACAGCCTGACAGTATACGATAATTATTCCCGGTACATGCACAATATAATAAGCCTACTGATTATCGCTGCTATTTTCTGCACCGTCAGTATATTGAACTTGAGGAGGAAAAGATATGCCAGTATTTAAATGTTTTGGTAAAATAGTCAAAAAGAACAAAGTATCATTCATGATTTATATTGTCATTTTTGTCGCTGTACTCATCATATTCACAAAAGTAGGTAGCTCTAATACCGATACCCTCTTTAGTGATGCGGCTGTGCCCATAGCAATCATTGATCAGGATGGAAGTGCTCTGTCAGAGGCATTGACAGCTTACATCGGGGAGCGTCATCAGCTAATAGATTTAGAAAATGATTCAGAAGCCCTCCAGGATGCTTTGTTCTTTCGGGAAATAGAGTATATTTTATGGATACCCGATGGATTTGAGAAGGCTTTTGTCAGCGAAGGTGACAATCTTAAGCTAGAAAACACAAAGCTGCCTGACTCCACCTCTGGAATCTATATCGATCAACAAATTGACCGCTATCTGGCCACACTGAGAGCTTACCTGAATTCCGAATTTGAGTTTAGCGATGCGCTTAGCAGCACCGAAAAAGATTTGGCACTTAGCACTACTGTTGAATTAAGCACCGGTGAGCAAGCAGAAGTATCTACCATTTCCTTTTTCTTCCAATACTTGCCCTATGTCCTTATTGCTGTCATTATTTCCGCACTGGGTCCTGTTTTCATGGAATTCAACAAAAAAGAGTTGGCGAGAAGAACAGAAGCCTCTTCTCTTAGCTTAAAGAGCAAAAATATGCAGATGGCTCTTGGCTGTATTGTGGTCTCCCTGATTTTATGGGGATTGTTCATGATTGCTATCACTGTTTCTAATATCAATGACATTTTTACATTGACCTCTGCCTTGCGAATTTTTAACAGCTTAATTTTCCTGATTATCAGTATCGGAATTGCATTTTTATTGGGGCAGTTTTTAAAGAACTCAGAGTCCTTGAACTTTATCACCAATTGTATTGCTTTGGGAATGAGTTTTGTCTGCGGCATTTTTATACCTCAGGAATTACTTGGCTCTGGAATTTTATTTATTGCTAAATTTTTACCGGCTTACTGGTATATTCGTAACAATAATATTCTGACTGGAATGACAAGCATAACTGTTGCCAATATCCAGCCTTATCTACAGGGAATCCTTATACAGTCTGCCTTCGCCGTGGCATTCTTTATCGTTGCCTTGGTTATCAGCCGACAGAAGAAATTTCACCCAGTGGTTTAGAATTTCAACATTTATTTACAAATAGTGACAAATTCTTCCTTTGTGAATATAATATATTACACTCATTCATTTAGCATGGGTGCAAAAAATAAAAGGAAGTGAATCATATGTGTAATGATCATAATAAATGTTGGGAAAATGAGGGTGAAGAGCTTATTCGTGAGGGCGCCCGCGATATAAAAGAAGGTCTTAAAGATATTCGTAAAGGTGTCTGGTTTGTTCTTAGCGAGGAGATCTGTGAAGGCGAAAAAGCTATTCGAGAAGGACTTGAGGATGTTGAAGAGGGCTTAAAAGATCTTATAAAGGGTTTAAAACTTCTTTGTTTTGAAGATAATGAGTGCGTTGAGAAGGGCATCCGTCATATTATAGAAGGTATTAAGGATGTCCATGAAGGACTGAAAGAAATTCGCTGCGGCGATATTTGCGAAGGACTGAAAAAGGTTCTTAAAGGTGCCTGTGAAATCGAAAAAGGATTGGTCGAAATCATTTGCGCTTTAGAATTTGAGAAATAACTTGTAAATCCTATTAGGGGAGGCTATCACGAAAGTCTTTAAAATACTTTCGTGATAGCCTCTTCCTTTAAATTTGAGAAAAAATATAGCTTTCTAACCTTTACATTACAATGGCAATGTAATAAACTAACCTGATGAGGTGGTCAAGAAGAATTCGAGGTTTTCAAGAATTTTGAGGTGTCAGATTTAGATGATGAATCGGATAAGAGTGAATTATTTTAGAGGTGATGGAAGAACTCCGTGATTTCTCTGATCAAGAGAATGAGATGATTTTAAAGATGACTCTGATATAAGCGAATTATATATAGAGGTGATAAGCACACTCATTGAAGGTCTCCCAAGAAGAGGCTACGGTCAATGTCTCAATAACGAATCTAGATATGAACATGGTATATCGACTAGGCTATACAACCCTAACAACAAATTCTTTTAGTAATGGTCTACCTTCTATGGAAGCAACTATAGATACCATGTTCTCCACTTTCAGCGGTGCCTTGCAGGATACTGATACTAAGGCTACAGTGAATGTAGCTATTCCACTAACAAAAGTGGATAACAAGTGGGTTATTGAAGTCTCAGATGAAGTTGTCAATAGTGTATCAGACCCTTTTCCGCCCTTGATTGACAATGCCGGGCACTAACATTATAATTAATTCTATCAGATAATTTAGCCCTGTCAATAAAGAAAGGAATTTATTTATGAAACCTATTATCAGTTTTGATTTTGATATGACACTTTTCGACCATCAAACCCTTAGCATACCTGACAGTACCCTGGCAGCTATCGCTCGACTACGCAGCACCCATACCATCGTCATTGCCACCGGCCGTGACATGGATGCCAGATATAGCGTCAAATACCGCAATCTCGTTGCGCCTGATGCCATCGTTCATATGAATGGAACTAAAGTTACTTTTAAAGATGAAGTAGTTTTTAAGCAGGCCTTTAATAAGATGCTTTTAAAGGCGCTGCTGGATTATGCTAAGAAAAATGGTCATTGCATCGGCACCACTCGCAACAAAATGGATTATTTTACAAATCCGGAAGAGGTAACCATGCATGATATTAATTTTTGGGGCGAATCCGAACGGGATTTCCATGACGTTGACCATTTATTAGAGATCAATGTATATCAGCTATCCTATATTGGCAACGAAAAAGGCGTAAAGGATATAGAAGCCCATTTTCCATGGGTTAAGCTTCCTATGTATTCTCAGAAAATAGGTGCGGATATTGTTGAGAAAAATATTTCTAAAGCCACAGGTCTACGACACTTATGCCATCGTTTGGGCACTGATATGTCCTCAGCGATTTCCTTCGGAGACAGTATCAATGATTATGAAATGCTGAAAGAATCAGGCATAGGAATTGCAATGGGCAATGCTGTTGATGAAATCAAGGAAATAGCTGATTATACAACCAATCCCATCGACGGCGACGGCATCTGGAATGCCTGTCTGCATTTTAAGCTTATTTAACCGTATAAAATTAAATCTATCGCAAACACTACCTAATACAGAAAAATATTACCCTCCATTGTTAATTGTTAATGGAGGTGACGGAGGTCTGCAATGGATTCAATTTGGTCAATCAACAACACGATCGGCTCTTTCCCACCCCTTAAGTCCCCAATTAAAACAGATGTGCTCATTATCGGCGGGGGCATGGCGGGCTTGCTGAGCGCTTATATGCTGAAGAAGAAAGGAATTGAATATACGCTCATCGATTCCGGACACATCGCCGGCGGCGTCACTCAAAATACGACCGCTAAAATAACCTCTCAGCATTATTTAATCTATCAAAGAATACACAAATCTTTTGGCCAGGAGTACACCAGAGAATATGCCGCCGCCAATGAAAATGCTATTAAAATGTATAAAGCTATTGTTGATGATGAAAATATATCATGTCATTTTGAAAGCATCCCTGCCTACCTATACTCTACTTTCGGCAATCAATCCTTAAAAGAAGAATATCATGCCGCACAGCGTGCGGGAATTAAGTGCAAACTGACAAGGCAAACAGCTCTTCCATTTACAATCAAATCAGCGTTAAAGTTTGAAAATCAGGCCCAGTTTAATCCATTGGAATTTATTGCCCACATTTCTAAGAATTTAAATATATATGAAAATACTACCGCTCTGGCTGTCGATAAACACACCGTCCTTACTTCCAGAGGTACAATTCATGCCGATCAGATTATCCTAACCACACATTTTCCTTTTATTAACTTCCCCGGTTACTATTTTATCCGTATGCATCAGGAACGTTTCTATGTTGTAGCGTTAGAGGGGGTAAAAAGACTTGATGGCGCATATCTGGGCATAGATGGCGGCCGTTATTCTTTTCGCAGTTACAATGACTGCATTCTTTTAGGCGGCAGCTCCCATCGGACGGGAAAAAATGAACAGGGCCGTAAATATACCGAGCTTTTGCAGGCGGCAAGCCATTTCTATCCTCGTAGCCAAAGCTTCTGGCAGTGGTCTGCACAGGATTGCATGACCCATGATGGCATTCCCTATATCGGCAAATTCTCTTCCAAAATACCTAATCTATACGTGGCAACAGGCTTTAACAAGTGGGGCATGAGCAGCTCAATGGCTGCTGCTATGATTTTATCTGACGAAATATCAGGCAAGCGTTCGCCCTATCTGGTTTTTAACCCCCAGAGAAGCAATCTCAGCCCTTCCTTTAAGGGTCTCGCAACCGATACTGTCGCATCTGCATCAGGACTCATCAAACAGAATCTTAAAATACCGTCTAAGAAGCTTAAGGACATTCCCATGGGGCATGGAGGTATTATTCAACATCAGGGAAGAAAAACAGGCGTATATAAATCGCCAGAAGGCAAGGCTTTTCTGGTTTCAACCAAATGCCCCCACCTTGGCTGTGAGCTCACATGGAATCCCGATGAATTATCGTGGGATTGCCCATGCCATGGCTCCAGATTTGATTATAAGGGTAAGAAAATTAATAATCCTGCGATGAGCAACTTGACAGAAAGCGAAAAACAATTATGATATTTTCCTGTTCTAGTAACGATACAAGCTATAAATATATAAAACGGCACTTTTCTACCATATATTGTGTTAATAAATGATAAAAATGTCACATTTTGTGGAAAAGTACCGTTATATATATTATAGAAGACAAAGAAAAGGAGGATCATTATGAAAAATGCAAAAGATAATCTCATCGTACAAGAAACATTCTCATCTATGTGTAAATTACTTAAGGACCAAGAAGGTATTTACCATCGTGAAATAGCCGAAGATATTGAAATAGATACCAGTTTATTAAGCCGATGGCTGAATGGTAACCATAGAATTTCAAAGTTCTACAATAACCGAATCTACGCATACCTGAAGCAGTCAAGATTTGAATATTTGAGCGAACCCTTAAAACAATCAATTATTCAACGCTTAAGACCTAATCCGAAGGGAAGGATTTACCATAACGTTGTATCATTTAATTATGCTAACCTGTTACAGTATTTGTTTAATGAGTCGACTACTGTGGCATTAGAAAGAGAAGACCAGTTGAAGTATATTTTTTTCGACATGACAAAGAACACATTAATACGAAAGACAATGGATAAAAAGGAGATTGGCGGAAAGCTCACTGTCCTTAAAGATATCTATTCTGATATATCGCCTGAAGTCAGAAAAGAATGTGAGAAGCTTCAGATAACAAATCTGAACACCATGATCATCGACTTAAAGTCTGACCTTAAGTCAATCAGGAAAATACTGGTATTATTTGGTCATAATTACTTCGCTCCTTCTGTCGATGCAAAGCTGGAGTTCTTCATGAAGGAGCATGACTGCGATCGATTTGATCAATATATTATGATTACGAATCCATGGGACTATATTATCCAAAGCTATGAATGCTTTGAATATCACCCATCTACACCAAGTGGTAGCAAGGCTGAAGCTCAAACAGCCTTTGTTGATATTGAAAATATTAATTTCACAAAGTTAGAAAGATATGTGGATTTTCTTGTTGGGAAGATTCTTGACACAATCTCCGAATGTGAATATCTCAGCTCAAGTAATGCCTTCCTAACTGGTATAGCAAAATAGCAGGAAATTAAAGGGAATTTATGGTTGATTTTTTCCTTTTTATATGTTAAGATAATAAGTGTTGTGATTAGAAGGTTTGTAACTGCTGACTTAGTAACATAGCTTCTTCATTTAAGTACATAGATGCAATCAGATGATAATTATGGTATTTATCACTTCTAATCACAACACCCACGCGATACATGGTTAAGAGAACGGCTAAAAGGCCGTTCTCTTTTTACTCACTGCCATCACCGCATCTACCATCGCTTGATAGCCTGTACATCTACACAGGTTCCCTGATAAGCCACGCCTAATCTCCTCCTCCGTTGGATGGGGATTAGCCTTTAGTAAGGCATAGGTTGACATAATCATTCCCGGAGAGCAGTAACCACATTGTACCGCACCGTATTCAACAAAAGTGCGCCCAATCAAAGAAAGCTCCGGCTTAGTGGCTGTTCCCTCAATTGTCAGAATATCCTTTCCCTCTGCCCAGACTGCCAAATAAATACAGCTATTAACGCTTATATTATCAACCAATACCGTGCAGGCTCCGCAATCACCTTCACCGCAGCCTTCTTTTGTACCGGTTAGGTGACAAATCTCTCTTAATACATAAAGCAGTGTGGCATCACTGGGGATTTTAACTTGAATTGCCTCCCAATTAATCTTACACCGAAGCGGTATCATTTCTTCGTTCATCTCAATTCTTCACTCCTGTTAAGCACGCAAGGTTTTCCCTTAAAATATTTCCTGCTAAGGTCATACGGTATTCCTTTGTGGCACGAATGTCGTCAATCGGTGATATTTCCTCTTTAAGGATATTAGATGCTTCTAAAAGAACCTTAGCCCAATTTAAGCCCCCCGGCTCTTTTCCTTTTAAATAGGCCTCTGTTTCATATGCCCTGATCGGCACCTTTGCCACCGCTCCCACGGCAATTGCTATATCTTTAATGGATTCTTTATCCATTTTCAAATAAACGGCCTGATTAATAATCGAAACGGCCAGTGCATTCCTTTTTCCAACTTTGTAAAAGGTTGACACACCTTCTTTATACGGAAGCACAATCTCCATCAATAATTCATCTGCTTCAATAAAAGTCCTCCCAGGTGAGCGCAGGAAATTTTCTAAAGGAATTACCCTTTCCCAGATTTTCGATTTTAATCTAACACTGGCATCTAGAACAAGAAGTGCCGGAATCATATCAGCGGCTGGTGAGCCCGATATAATATTGCCGCCTATCGTTCCTTGGTTTCTAATCTGAGGCCCGCCCACTAAAGAGGCCGCTAGTTTGATCGCATGATATGCCGGGTTTGGTGTCCAGTCAGTTGCCAGCTTGGAAAATCTAACTAAACTTCCAATCCTGCATGTACCCTTCTCTTTTTCTACAACATTTTTCAATGCATCAATGCCATTAATGCTCACAAGGTTTTGATTTCCATACTTCCCTCTTTTTTTGTCCACTAAAAGATTCGTTCCTCCGGCGATAATCATAACAGATTCTTTTTGTAAACAAGTCAGGACTTCATCAACTGTATTTGCAACGTATACCTTTGCCGACATATATATTCCCCTTTACTCATTAAACTTATCTAAGTAACTCCCATCTAAAAACTCTTCAAACGCTATCACATAATAATCGCCATTTTCATATATAATGGGCAATTCATATATCATCCCCGGCAATCTGGCCGCCTGTGAAAAAAATGCTGTTCCATTCATACAATCATCAGCCATTTCGATGGATTCATAATTAATAAACAACGGCGTCAGATAGGGGTATGAGCGCTCCTTATTAAATGCCTCTACAAATTCTACTTTGGTCATCTGCGAACGAAAATCCTCACAGAGATACTGATATGCATTTTCAGGGTGCTTGTAGTTATAATTTATCTCATATGCAAATGCCTGAACCCTTTTCACAGCATTTTCCTCAGTCGCTTTAGTACTAATGATCCCCACAGCTAATAAAACCATTATTGCTGCTACTACTACAAGCCATTTTCTTTTCTTCATCGTTCAAGCCTCGAATAGGGCTTTGTGTATGCACTCGGGAATTCCGCTTTCTTAGAGCTCCCGATTAAGGCTAAGATTGTCATGACATAAGGAAGCATGAGCATAAATTGATTAGCAATTTCAATTCCTTGAGCCTGAAGCCTCATTTGCAAAGCACTGGCAAAGCCAAAAAGTAAAGCTCCCCACATTGCCCGAACCGGCAGAAACCTTGCAAATATCACAACGGATACGGCAATGAATCCGCGTCCGCTGATGATCGCCTCAGTAAAAAGGTTCATATAGCCGATGGACATAAATGCTCCGGCTGCCCCCGCATAAATACCACCAATCAAGACGGCGCTATAGCGCATCCCCGACACACTGATGCCCTTGGCATCAGCTGCTCTAGGGTGTTCTCCCACAGCTTTGATCTTCAAGCCAAAAATTGTTTTCTCCAAGATAAACCAAGTAACGACAACAAGGATGAAAGCCAAGTAAACCAAGATATTATGCTGGAAGAAAATCGTCCCAAGCACTGGAATATCCCCTAAAAGCGGAATCTTTAGTGTCGGAAAAGGATCAATCTGGGGCGGTAGGCTCTGAATGCCAAAGACGACCCGGTAGGCATAGGCTGCCGTGCCGGCACCTAATATATTTAACGCCGTACCGGCAATGACCTGATTGGCTTTCATTGTTACGCTAAGCCATGCCATAATGAGGCACCACAGCATTCCAAAAAACATCCCGCCTAAGACGCCTAACCAGAGATTACCGCTCATATAAGCACAGGTAAAGCCGGCAACAGCGCCAATCGTCATCGTTCCTTCCACGCCCAGATTAAGTATTCCAGCTCTTTGCGTGTAGATTTGTCCGAGCGCCGGAAGCAATATTGGCGTCGCAAGGCGAATCGTGCTTGCCAACAGGCTGACTAAAAAACTGACGGTAAAAATATTACTTAGCATGAATGCGCCTACCTCCCTTCCATTTAAAAGCTGTACGGGTAATAATAAATACAATGACAAGACCCTGGATAATATCAACAATCGAGTAAGGTATTTCTGTCATTCTCTGCATCGTCGCCCCGCCTGTCAGCAGCGCTGAAAAGAAAAATGCTGAAATGCAAATACCGACAGGATGAAGCCCTCCTAAAAGTGCAATTACCACCGCAAGATTCCCATAACCACTGACCAGACCGTCTAAAAGCCGATATTGAACACCATAAACCTCATTCCAGCCGGCCAGACCTGCAAATGCACCGGATAGCATCATCGTGATAACGATGGTTTTCTTTACATTTATTCCGGCATATCTGGAAATGGGATCACCTTGGCCAATCAGATCTATTTTAAAGCCAAAGGTTGATTTCCAGAAAAAGATCATAATGATTAGTGCCGCAATACCGATAAACAAGCCGGCATGGACGCGTATGCCGGTAGCAAACAACGGCAGCTGAACTTCCTCCGACAGCATTTCTGTCTGTGGAAAATCAAATCCTTTAGGATCCTTTAAAGGACCATATACAAGAAAAGACAGAAAATAGCTTGCCACATAATTAAGCATCAGGGTTGTGATTACCTCGTTGGCATTAAACTTCACTTTGAGCCAGCCCGCCAAACCCGCCCATAAACCACCACCGATGATGGCAAAGACCATCGAAACCGGTAAGACCAGAAAGGCTGGAAACCCAGAGTAAAGGCCAACGATAATGGATAAAATCGCCCCAAAGATAAACTGACCGTCTCCTCCGATGTTCCACAGCTGCGCCTTAAAAGCAATCGAGGTGCCCAGTGCCATCATCATCAGGGGAATCGTCTTAACCATCGTCTCTGAGAAGCGCTGCTTAGATCCAAATGCGCCCGCTATCAGCGTTTTATAAGCTTCTATCGGCTCATTGCCCGATATGGCAATGAGCACGGCACCGATAAGCAGCGCTAATGCGATGGTCAATACAGCCATCAATATCTGATTGATAATATTCTTAAATTGACGAGGCATCTTCCTCCACCTCCTGTTTCTTGCCCATCATCAGCATGCCAATTGCCTGCGCCCCTGCTCCTCTAGGTAAAATCCCCATCAGGGCGCCATCGTAAATGACCGCAATTCGATCTGATAACTGGAGGATTTCCTCTAAATCTGCTGAAATGAGCAGTACTGCTGTACCATTGTTGCGCGCATCTAAAATCTTTTTCCGCACATATTCTGATGCCCCCACGTCTAACCCCCTTGTCGGTTGGTTAGCAATCAGTACCTGAGGATTATCATTAAGCTCCCTTGCTAAGATGACCTTCTGTTGGTTCCCTCCTGATAACGCTCTGGCGATATCCTCGCCGGAATCCGCTTTAATACTGTATTCCTCCATCATCTTATCCCAATGGGCATTAATCTCCTTCTTTTTTAACAAATGATATTTAGAAAAGGAGGGTTTCTGAAAGTTCTTAATAATCAGATTCTTTTTTAAATTCCAGCCCAAGGCAAGACCTATGATATGTCTGTCCTCAGGAATATGGGCGATTCCCCGATCAATGTAAAACTTGGGCGTTTTATTGACGATATCCTGCCCATTAAGCAGATAATTTCCGCTTGTCGCCGGCCGCATGCCTGTCATCACTTCACACAGTTCCTTCTGGCCATTCCCATCTACACCCGCAAGACCGACAATTTCGCCTTCACGAAGCGTCAATGAGAAATCGACCACAGCGGGCAGGCTCTTATCGCTAGTCGCATGAATATTTTCAAGAGCAAGCTTTACTTTCCCTGGTTCCTTTGTGACCTTGGGAAAATCAAACAAGACATCCTTACCGACCATCATTCTTGTCAGTGCTTCCTTTGTTGTCTTCTTAGTGACTGCTTCACTGCCCACTAACCTGCCGTTCCTAAGTACCGTCACCTCGTCTACGATAGAAATGATTTCTTCCAATTTATGAGTAATCAATATAATAGATTTCCCATCTTCCTTCATTTCTCTTAGGGTCTCAAATAAAGTCTCTGCTTCTTGCGGCGTTAAGACTGCTGTCGGCTCATCAAGAATCAATATTTTCGCACCTTGATATATAGCCGTTAATATCTCCACTCGCTGCTGCTCCCCGACAGAGAGCTGCCAAATCTTTGCAGATGGATCAATATTCATTTTATATTTGTCGGCCAGCTCCACGAGCTCCCTCGCCACTTGCTTAGTATCAAGCAAAAATCTCTTGCCGGACTTCTTGCCCAGCATGATATTTTCTACCACCGTTAACGGGCGTGCCAGCATAAAGTGCTGGTGGACCATGCCGATCCCCAGGGAAATGGCTTTTGTCGGTGATGAGATCTCCTGCTTGACGCCACCGACATATATATGCCCTTCCTCCTGCTGATAAAGCCCATAAAGGACATTCATCAATGTCGTCTTCCCGGCGCCATTTTCACCAAGCAGCCCATGAATAGAGCCATTTCTGAGCTTGAAGTCGACATGATCATTGGCCTTTTTATGGTTAAATATTTTTGTTATTCCCTGCATATCTACCGCTAATGCTTCCACTATTATTCTTCCTCAAAATCTGGCATTTCAACAGTGCCATCAATCAGACCTTGATATGCCTCTTCGATCTTTGTGATATCCTCTTCACTTAACATCCCCTTAGAGTCCACGATCGGCGCATATGTCAGACCACCATTTTCTGCAGTTATCCAATAAAATCTGTCGCCTTCTTCTCTGCCTTTAAAGCTGTCATTTTGAATATCGTTAAAAATCTCTTCGATAACAATTTTCCATTCATAAACAATACCGGTCAATACATTGTCAGGGGCTAAAGGATTTTGATCTGCAACGTTTCCAAGACATATCTGATCTTTCTCTTTTGCCGCTTGAACGACACCAAGACCAATACCGTCACCGGAATGCCAGATAACGTCTACTCCTGAATCATACATACCAATGGCCGCCTCTTTAGCTCCGGCTGTATCTGTCCAGTCACCGGTATAAACCTCTTCGATTTCAATATCCGGGTTGATTTGCTTTGCTGCATATTTAAATGCTTCATGTCCACGGAAAATTTCAGAAACATTGGCACCGCCAATAACACCGATTTTCCCGGTCTCTGAAGCCAGCGCCGCAACGACACCCATTAAATACCCGCCGGATTGCAGATGGACATCATAGATTGCTGTGTTATCCAACGATTTGTAGCCTGTTCCCAATAGAAAATATGTGTCTGGGTATAATTCTCCAACTTTAACGATCGGCTCCATAAACTGGAATCCATGTCCGAAAATCACGTCATATCCCTGATCCGCAAAATCCATCAGAGCCGGCTCAATATCTGCCACCTCATAAACATTTTCCACAACCTTTAGCTCGATTGTATCAGAATGTTCACTGGCATAGGCTTCCATACCCTCATACATTGCCTGATTAAAGGATACATCATCCTTTTTCCCAGGAAGTATTAATGCTACCTTTAATTTTTCTCCATCGCTGTTTTCTGCTGAGTCCCCATTGTTTTCTGCTAAAGTTTCACTGCCTGCCGTGTTTTCAAGACCGCCTGCATTTGTATCCGTTGTTGTGTTGCCCGATCCTCCACATGCTGATAATGCCATGATGATTACCAGCATCAAAGCAAGAAGCTTCATTGATTTTTTCATTGACTTTTTCCTCCATTCATTTGTTTCAATATAGTTTCTATATCATAAGGCAGTTGCTTAAGCTGCGCTTTTGATACCTGTGAAATTGCCGCGCCGATTGCCGGCGCAATAGACACCGTCGCAACCTCCGCCGCACCTTTAACACCCATTGGACCGGAGCTTTCATAAGCTTCGACCGCAAGGCATTCAATATGGGGTATATCCATTGCCGTAGGCATCAAGTATGTTGAAAAATCAGTATTCTTTAACATGCCATCCTCAAAAATACAATTTTCGCCTAATGCATAGCCTACGGACATCGCCACACCGCCCTGCATCTGCCCTTCCATAGAAAGGGGATTGATAATCTTGCCTGCCTCAGTGGCCGTGACAATGTCAAGAAGCTCAACCTTAGCTGTCACCGGATCGATTCTTAGCTTAACCGCCTGGGCAATAAAGGTATACATGGCATGGGGAAATCCTGCCACTCCCAGCTCCTTATCGCTTTCGGGAAACCTGGCGCTTCCCGTTGCTTTGATTCCTTTTCGGTAGTTCTTTATGGTCTCAAGCATAGCATTTCCCGCAATGAAGGTCGATCTTGACCCAGCTGTCGAGCCACAGTCATAAGTTTGATCTGTATCCGCCATAATCAGCGTAATATTCTCAATCGGAACACCCAGTTCATCCGCCGCCATTGCCTGCAAAGCGGTAGCGCTTCCCTGTCCGATGTCAACAAAACCAATTTTCAAAGTAAAATGCCCTGACGGCTCTTTTATGATTTCCACCTTTGCAGTATCAGGAATATTCTTCCCAAGACCGCAGCTTAGATGTCCTCCGGCAACTCCATAACCAATATAAGGATCGGTATTTAAGCACCGCTCTCTCCAAAGCTTGGAGTTTTCAATCAGCTTAAGAGCCTCCTTAAATCCGACGCAATGGTTCATCCTTTGATTCAAGGCGCCAATGCTATTCTTTTCAAGGGCATTTCTATATCTAAGCGCAATCGGGTCTATCTTTAAAATTACCGCAGCTCGATTAATCAGCGACTCGGTGGCAAAAGCGCCCTGTGGAGCGCCAAAGCCTCTCATGGCATGGGCAGGCGGCTTATTAGTGTAGACAAGCCAGCTTTCTATTCTGACATCAGGAATCGCATAAGGTCCTGCAAAATGTTCAGAAAACAGACCAAGCACAGCCGGTCCCAGTCCTGCATACGCACCGGTATCTAAATATCCCTGCCCATCAAAAGCCCTGATATCTCCCTTAGCGGTGAAGCCCATACGGACATGCATAAGGGCGCTATGCCGCTTATAAGTGGTCATTAAGGATTCCTTACGGTCAAAAACCAAGCGGGCAGGTCTTTTAGTCAGCCAAGTGGCCATGGCCGTGAAAATCTGCGCCGTATGACCATCCTTGCCGCCAAATCCCCCGCCTACTGTCGCTGCCTTTACATGTATTTGTTCCATGTCTAACCCCAAAGCGCGGCTAATCATCCTTTGATCATGGAAAACATTCTGGGTCGATGTATATATGGTCAGCCTCCCGTCCTCACCGATATAAGCAAAGGCGGCCTCCGGCTCCATGCAGCCATGGTCTTGAACCGGCGTATAGAAATCATCTTCTAAGATCAGGTCACATTCTTTAAATGCTTTTTCAACATTTCCCTTTTCATGCTTAAAATCCCCTAACACATTCCCCTTCTCATGAACCCATATCGTTTCCGGATCCCGCCCGGTTAAGGCATCTGTGACTGCGGGCAACGGCTCATATTCAATTTTCACTGACTTAGCCGCACTTTTTGCGGCTTTTAGGTCATTAGCCGCCACAATAGCAATCGGCTCGCCAAGGAAGCGTACTTTATCCTTTACCAGAACAGGCTGGTCTTCAATAATGTCCTCTACTATATTCTCACTTAAATCTGCGGCAGTAAAAACATAAGCATCCGACGGAACGCTTCCGGCATCAATCTTTTTAATATAGCCATGGGCAATCCCAGCGCGCACCAAGACAAGATGAAGCATGTCCGGGGCATCATAATCTCCGGCATATTTAGCCTCTCCCGAAACTTTCCGGAAACCTTCAAGGCGTCCCAGAGGCTTTCCTACATAATTCCCCATACTTACCTCACTTTTCTTCAATGATTAACTCAGTGATTCTGTGTTCCATTACATCAATTAATCCAAAATCAGTTAAGCCCAACTGTGGGACCGTCGGCAAGGAAATAAATGACAACGTCATAAATGGCGCCCTCATATCACAGCCGTTTTCTTGCACGGCAAGGTTCAATTCATCCATTCGCTTAAGAACTTCACGGGCAGGTAATGTCGTCATCAGGCCGGCTAACGGCAAGGCCAGTGAATCCACGATCCTCCCGTCAACCGCCAATGCAAAACCGCCATGAAGCTTTTCAAGCTCATTAACGGCCACCTCCATATCTTCATCGTTCGTTCCAACGACGACAATATTGTGGTGGTCATGGGACACTGATGATGCCAACGCCCCCTTGCTTAAGCCAAAGCCTTTAACTAGGGCCGTCGATACCCGGCCGTTTTTACCATACCGCTCAACTACAGCTAATTTTAAAATGTCTCTTTCAACATCCGCTTTGATCTCACTATTTAAAACAGTCATCCATTCAATGCTTTCATGGTTGATAATCTGATCTTTGATTAACGAAATCACTCGGCACTTAGCCTTAGCGCCCTTCGCCGGTAGCTTAAAGCTTATTGAACCAAAATCCTTAGAAATATGTACTGTATCAAACAATGTGGCGGGATATTCTTTCATTTTACAGGGCATCCACTTACCGTTATCAGCCACCATGCGGCCATCCTTAAGAACTAGCGTCGGTTTAATCTGATGTAAATCCTTCACCAAAACAATATCCGCACACCTGCCGGGCGTCAACGAACCTACCATATGCTCTATTTTAAAGTGCTTCGCAGCATTGATAGTCGCAATTTTAATCGCTTCGATAGGATCCAGACCCAAATCAATTGTCTTCTGAATGTTGTAGCTAATATGCCCCTCTTTATAAATATCATTCACATGTTTGTCATCTGTACAAAACAGAATGTTTTCCGTTGGCAAATGATTCGCGATAACACCTTTCATCAGCTCTTCAACATTACGTTCGCTGCTGCCTTCGCGAACAAGCGCCTTAATGCCTAAGCGCAGGCGGTTAAGCAACTCTTCATAATAGACTGATTCATGGTCATCGGATAAATGTCCTGCTGCATAAATATTTAAATCCTTAGGCGAAAGACCGATGGCATGTCCATTACAAATCTTGCCGCACTTTAATGCCGCTAATATTTTCTCCAAATACTCATCTTTCATGCCAAGAACCTTTGACGGATCCAATTCTCCTAGGCTTAATGCCTGATCCATTTCAAGAAGGCGGCTGACCTCATTAACGCCTAATACCCCGCCTGTTGTTTCAAGACCCGGTGCGGTAGGAACTCTTGACGGCACTTCCATCAATAGCCTAAATGAAAGCAAATCCGAGTCCTTGATGAGCGCAAGCAGCCCTTCCATTCCGGCGACATTGGCAATTTCCATCGCATCCACGCAAAGGGTTGTTGTTCCCCAAGGAACAATCACTTCGCCCAAGGCTTCCGGCGTCAGCAAGGTCGTCTCAATATGGATATGGGCATCGATAAATCCCGGCAGGGCATATTGCCCCTGACCATCAATATATTGCTTCACCTTTTGCTCTCCCGGTGGATTAATCGCAACTATCCTGCCGTTGTAAATGGCAATGGAGGCAGGATAGATCTCGTTGGTATAGACATTGACCAACTTAATATTTTCAATCAATAGATCCAATGGCGCCTTACCTCCAGCAGCCATCAATTCATCTTTTAAACGCTGCACATCATTCTTCATAATATCTCATCTCTCCCCCCTATATTTTTTTCCTTAAAACTGTATGCTTTAAAATCCCCTCTACATAATACTCCTGTGAATATAGCACCGGCTTCCCATAGAAATCATACCCTATTTCATCCATATACAAAAGCGGGCTTCCTTGCTCTACTTTCAGCCAGTCCGAAAGCCGGCCATCTGACAAAACCGCACTTATTTTCGTCAAATCCATATGTATCGCAGTTTCACATTCAACCTCTAAAAACTCAAATATCGGTCTTTTTAATCTTGCTTCATCATAATTATCATTTTTAATGAGACTTAATGCAATAAAGTCAGTACAGAAAATAGCCGGTCGTCCATCAGCTGTAATCAGTCTTTCCACTCGGTAAACAGGGTCTTTTTCCTTGATGGCTAACCTAACGGCCACTTCCTCGCTGCACAACTCTTTATATATCTCAACCTTGGCAATCCTCGCCTCATACCCGGCGTCTCCTACCATCGCTAAAAACTCTTTCTCCAAATCCATTCGTGTCGCTACGTCAAGAACATGTTTATTAATCACCGTTCCGACACCGTGCTTTCTGCTGATAAAGCCTTCCCGTTCTAAGGATATCAAGCAGTCTCTTAGTAAATTGCGGCTCACGCCCAATTCCTCTGCTAAAACAATTTCCGGCGGAAGTCGCTTAACATTAGCATATCTGCCATTGCTAATCTCGTACAATAACATCTGTGTTACTTCTTCTGATAATTGCCACGAACCCTTTTGCTCTGTCATAGGCACCTCCGTCAAAAATCAAAATAGATAGGTAGTACCTATATAGGTAGTACCTATCTGAATTATACATATTTTGAAGCTATCCGTCAATCACTTTATGGTAAATCCTCCGTCGATCAATAAATTATGTCCCGTTATCATGCCTGCCGCATTGCTGCATAAAAATGCAATTGCACCGGCAATTTCATCAGGCTCCGCAAATCGCTCCGATGGCATTTCTTTCTTAAAGGCATCTCCTGCCGGTCCGTCCCACGCCTTATGTCCAAGCTCCGTCAGCACCACCGTAGGTGAAACCGCATTCACACGGATTCCATATTCCCCCCATTCATAAGCCAGTACTTGTGTCATTGATATAATCGCAGCCTTTGATGCGCAATAGGCGACATGCTTATCAAGCGCGATGACTCCGGCTTGGGAAGCCATATTTATAATTGTTCCAGCTATGCCCTTTTCAATAAAATATTTCCCCATCATCTGTGCCATCATAAAGGAGGCCTTCAAATTGATGCTCATTGTCCGATCCCAGTCTGACTCCGCAACGCTCTTAGCTTTTTCTAAGATTGCAATCCCTGCGCAATTGACCAGAATATCAATCGCCCCGAAGGTCTCTGCCCCAACGTCAAGCACTTGTTCTCTATATGCTTTGCTAGTAACATCTCCTGATATCCCAATTGCGTTCCCATTTATATTCTTTGCAATTTTGGCTGTATCTAGATTCAAATCTGCCAAAACAAGCTTGACGCCTTTTTTAGCAAAAAACTCTGCAGTTGCATAACCGATCCCTGCTGCCCCCCCGGTAATGACCGCTGTTTTCCCTTCCAGTGAAAATTCCGTATCAACGCCATCATATTTTAACATATCATATCTCCTTCTTAAAAAAGGTGTCCATTCATTTATTGCGCTCTTTTCTTAAATTCATCTACATTGTCCTTTATGACCTCTTCAAAGTCAATCCAATAGTTCTCATCTACATCCTTCCCTTTAATGACATCATAAAGGACTTCCACTGCCTTGCTTCCTTGTCCTGCGCCATCTTGGAAGATTGATGCAATCAGATTGCCTTCTTCAACTGCCGCCAAGGCATCGGTGATGCCGTCTACGCCAATCGCCGGTATATCTTTCCCGGATGCCTTGATCGCTTCTCTTGCGCCCAGTGCCATCTCGTCATTCTCTGCAACTACCGCATCAATTTCATCAAACGCCTGCAGCCAGTTTTCCATTACCGTCATGCCTTCAGAACGGGACCAGTTAGCTGTCTTTTCTGCTAAAACTTTAATATCAGGATATTTTTCAAGGATGTTTTGAATGCCTTCTTTTCGTTCAATCTGAGCCGACTGCCCCATTGGGCCTTCAATAATGACAATATTGCCTTTTCCATCAAGTAAATCAGCTATTTTTTGCATTTCCATTTCACCAGCCAAAACGTCCTGTGATCCGACATAACTGGTGAGCTTATCACTTTCTACTCTGGTATTGACCCCCACTACCGGAATGCCTGCCTCGACTGCCTTATCAACGCATGGCGCACATGCCTGCGCATCCTGGGGATTTAAGATTATTCCGTCACAGCCGTCTGAAATCATGGTTTCCACCTGACTGATCTGGGTGCTGGGATCGTAGTTGCCATCATAAACCACCAGCTCAATTCCTAACTCGTTTGCCTTTACCTCGGCGGCATTGGCAATACGTACTGTAAATTCGTTCTTTAAGCTGTAAAGCGTAATGCCAATTTTAATCTTTTCTTCTTCACTCTCACCAGTTGTCTTTTCACTGTCCCCCTCTGCTTTAGTGGGTTGGGTCTGCTCTTTTGGGGCACTACTATCTGCCAGCCCACAGCCACACATCATCGATAACACTAACCCAACACACAATACCATACATAATAACCTTTTTTTCATTTAAAATCCTCCTCATATTTTATATAATAAAAATGCCTTGCACTTTTATTCTTAAGGTAAACAATATCCAATCATGTTAAGCTTTTATCTCATTTAACGAATCCAGCATAACTGCTCCAATAATAATAATTCCCTTAATAACCAACTGCCAATAGGAGGATACCGCCATCATATCAAGTCCATTGTTCATGGCTCCCATGATCAGAAAACCAACAATAGTTCCCCACAGTCTTCCGCGCCCTCCGCTTAAGCTGTTGCCGCCGATGACCGCTGCTGCGATCGCATCTACTTCATATTTTTCCCCGCCGGCCGCAAGACCGGAGGTTACCCTCGAAGTCAAAATCACGCCCGCCAGACCTGCCAGCACCCCCGATACCATATATACTGAGCAAGTAATCTGTCTGACATTAATTCCCGATACCCTTGCAGAAATGGGATTTCCGCCGGTAGCAAATACATATCGTCCATATCGCGTTTTATACAGAACAGTATAAGAAACAATCAATACAGCCGTCAGCACCAAAATCGGGATTGGGATAATTCCTAGGTTTCCACCTCCAACTTTTAGAAATCCCGGGCTTAATCCCGGCACCGGTTGGGCATTGCTCGCCATAAAGGTAACCCCTCTGGCAATACTTAACATCCCCAATGTGGCGATAAATGCCGGCACTCGTAAATAGGCGATTATAATTCCATTAATCAGTCCTAAGAGCAGGCCCACCAGCAATCCAACACAGATCGCTAAATACCAAGGAACTCCCGTCACGCTTCGCGCCACTAGTGCCGCAAACATTCCTGAAGCCCCAACGATAGACCCAACCGATAAGTCAATCCCTCCGGTCAGCACGACGAAAGTCATCCCGACAGCAAGTAAGCCATTAATGGATGTCTGCCGCAGCATATTCAGCATATTCTCCATCGTCAGGAACTTGGTCTTCATTATTGTAAAGAAAATCATAATAATAGCAAGCCCCAATATGACTCCATATTTTGCAATAAACCCTCTTAAATCAAATTTCTTCTGCTTGTCCATCATGTTACCCTCCCTTTAAATATGCGATACTGCCATCTTCATAATCTCTTCCTGTGCAAACTCACTTCTCGGCAATTCTCCACTGGCTCTGCCGTTGCTAAGCACCATAATTCTATCCGCCATTCCCATAATCTCCTGCATTTCAGACGAAATCATAATAATTGCGTTCCCCCTAGCAACATAATCGCACATCAACTTATATATTTCAGACTTTGCTCCCACATCAATGCCTCTGGTCGGCTCATCAAGAATTAATAATTTCGGATTCTTCATCATCCATTTTGCCAGCACGACCTTTTGCTGGTTTCCTCCGGATAATAACTTCACCCGCTGTTTTGCGTTATTTGTTTTAATTCGTAGTGCCTTAGTCTGTTTTTGAATAATGCCCTTCTCGGTTTTTTCTTTAATAAACAGCTTGCCGCTTAGCTGCTTCATGGAGGACAGGGTGATATTAGCGCCCACGCCCATTTCCAAAATCAGCCCTTCCTGCTTTCTGTCTTCCGTGACATACGCAATCCCTTTTGAAATGGCCTGTTCTGGCTTCTTAATAGCAATTGCCTTGCCCTCGAAAATAACCTCTCCAGCATCTGCCTTATTCAGTCCAAACAGCGCATGCATCAACTCTGTCCGGCCAGCCCCGATCAACCCGGCAATTCCAAATATTTCGCCCCTTCTAACGGTAAAGCTGATATCGTGGAATTGATCGCCTTTGGTAAAGTTTTTCACCTCTAACAAAACGTCGGAAATCGGAACCTCGGTCTTAGGATAAATTTCAATTAGCTCACGCCCTACCATATTCTTAATTAATGTATGATGATCAATATCTGCAGCGCTCCATGTATTGACATACACGCCATCACGCAAAACCGTGATGTCATCTGCGATACGAAATATCTCATCCATTTTATGGGAAATATATATAATTCCCTTACCGTGCTTTTTCAAATCCTGTATAATCGCAAACAGATTTTCTACTTCCTTATCTGTAATCGCCGATGTCGGTTCATCCATAATCATAATTTCAGCATTGAGAGAAATAGCTTTTGCAATTTCAATCAACTGCTGATCCGCGACCCTTAGGGCGGAAACCTTTTTTCTCGGATCGATGCGTATCTTCAAGTTGTCCAGTAGTTTTTCGGTATCATCATACATCGCCTTATAATCCAAAAAAAGTCCTTTTCTAGGTTCTCTGCCTAAATATATATTCTCCGCCACGGTCATTTCTAAAATCGACGACAATTCCTGATGAATCATTGCAATGCCCAGCTCCCTCGCTTGCTTAGGAGAGGTAATGTCTAATCGCCTTTCCTTCATGCGCACCGTGCCGCAATCGCACTTATAAACCCCTGCTAACACCTTCATCAGCGTCGATTTCCCTGCTCCGTTTTCTCCCATAAGCGCATGAACAGAGCCCTTTTTCAGCTTAAAGTCAACCCCGTGCAAAACCTTGACCGTATTAAAGCTCTTTTCGATTGCCTCCATCTCCAATAAGTTCATGCCGTTCCCCCTCCCTTTTTGTTCATGCATATTGATATTTTAAATGGAATCTTGGTCAAAATAAGTTCAAATCTTTACAATTAAGTTTGATTTTTAATACCACACATCAAAAAATGGAATGTATTAAAAAACATTCCATTTTCATCTATTCATTATTTATGAAATTTCTCGCGGTATTCCCTCGGCGTCTTTCCTATGGATTTCTTGAAGACAACCGAGAAATACTTTGTATTATAATAGCCGCAGGTTTCTGCTATCTTCCGAATCGGTATATCCTTATCTCTTAATAAGTTTCTGGCAATCTCCATCCTCTTTTGTGTCACGTAAGCACTAAACCCTCCTTCTGTATAGCGTTTGAACATCGTGCTTAGATAACCTGGCGTGCGATTAAACTCTTCGGCGATTATCCTAAGATCCAGATCTTTCGTAATATTCTCATTGACAAACTGAATTACCTGTTCCATAAGGTGTATATTGATCGTTCCCGTTTTCTGGCTCACCTCTTCTAGCTGATTAAAACCTTTCTTGATCTCCTGCTTCATTTCATCTAAGCTCTGGCATAAATAGAATTCCTTGTACTCCATTTCTTCCCACTTAATTGCTGTTGCTTTTTTAGCGATCTGACTCTTTATGAAATCCATTGTTTCATTATATCTCCTTATCAATGCATCCAAGACGGCCTTTGTTTGCCCAACACTATAAATGCGGTTTAATTCCCCCCAAATCTCAAGCAAATTATCTTGTCTGCGCAATGGGGCAAGCTGTATTTCATTTCCTTTTTCGATTTCATTATAAGCACATAGGATATCTCCTCTGTCAAATATCTTGAACGCCATCGCGCACATTGCATGGCGCAGTGAGACGTTTAGATGCTCAAAATCCGGTACCACATCGCCAATACCGGCAAAGACCTTGACGCCGGCATATTTCTTTATCAGGCCGGCAGACTTTCTGATGACCTTTTTCCAGGCATCACCTTTGCTGTAAAGGCGCCCACATTTGAAAAGAGAAATGATGATCCCTCTATCAAAGGTTACATTTAAAAGGAAGTCTTCCGAATAAGCACTCAGGTGCTCATTTAGGATGTTCTTGACGGCAAAATCAATATATTCCCGGTTCTCTTCATTCACCTCATATTGAAATGCGACGCAAGTACATAACCAGGGTTCAAAGCTCACCTTCAATTCCTCGAGCTGCTTAAGATACTGGCGCGCCATCTTGTAATCAGTGCATTTCAGCAGACCGATAAGGGCAGCCTCCTTAACCTTTTCGATAATTTTATTATTCTTGATCTTGCTTTCAATTTCTTCCCTTGCTTTTAACTGCTGTCCTTTAATGTCGCCCATATGCCTAGTGATCAATTCAATGAACTCCGCTTTCTTAATGGGCTTCATCACATATTCTTTGATTCCCAGCGTAATTGCGCTTTTGGCATACTCAAAGTTCTCATACCCCGATAAAATAATGACAACTGTGTTGACCTGCTTCTCCTTCAGCTTCTTTACATATTCCAGCCCATCGCAGCCGGGCATATTGATATCAGTAATAATAAGATCGGGGATTTCAGCCACCGTTTTTTCCAGGGCTTCTACACCGTTCTTAGCCTCTATATATTGCACCGGCTCCAATAGATTTCGTTTAAGAATAGAAATGATTCCCTCCCGAATGTACCTCTCATCATCGGCTACTAGCATTTTAAACATGTGTCTTTCCCCCCTAACAGACAATGTTTATCTCTATTTTAGTTCCTTTTCCCAATTCACTATCTATCCACAAAGCACTGCCTATCTTGCACACCATATCAATTCTCTGCTTCACATTAGCAATTCCGATAGAATTCTTCTTCTGCTCATCATTATAAAATGGTTTGTTTTCTTTAAGACATCTTCTAAAATGCCAAAGCTGCTCTGGCTCAATACCAACTCCATTATCACGGATGATAATTCTTAGACCCTGACTAACCTTGACCGCTTTCACTTTAAGCTGCCAGGTCGGGAGCTTTCCCCTAAAGCCATGATTGAAGCAGTTTTCCACCAGCGGCTGTAAGACTAATTTGGGCACGATGATGTCGTTAAGCCCAGGCTCACAATACAAATCATAGATAACGTCTTCACCAAACCTCATTTTCATAATATTAAGATAATCCTTTAAATTTTCCCATTCCAGCTGAAAAGGCGCCTCATTGCTGCCCCACCTGACACTATAGCGAAATAGATTACTAAGCGCAGACAAGCTATTGCTAATTGGATAATATTCATCTATCTCACACTGCATTCTCATGTTTTCCAATGTGTTGTACAGGAAATGCGGATTGATCTGCGCCTGAAGCGCACGTAGCTCAGCCTCCTTTTGTGCCTGCTCGTTTTTCACCTTATCCTCTAACACCTTCTCCAATTGGCCAGCCATCTTATTAAATGACCTGGTGATTCGGGTAATTTCATCTCCGCTGCGGTCTTCCAGAATCTCCACTGTAAAATCACCTTCGCCAATCCTGCCCATCATTTGGTCAAATACTACCAGCCGTTTTAAAGTATTTTTCACAAAAACAAAGATAATCAATACCAATATTCCCCAGCAGGTAATCGAAATCAAAATAATCTGAATCCCCTGAGACCTGATTTGGCTCTTGATTTCTTGCTTCGAAGAAACAGCTACGCTGATTAAACCGGTTCTTGCGCAAATGCTGCTTGAATACAAATACATATCTCCCTTAATTTCCACATCACCAGTTGCCTGGTTCCTAACCATGTCCGCAACATGGGCTTTGTCATTTTGAGCCAGGGACATTGTGTCAAATAGTACGTTATATTTATCATCAAATAGAAAATTCCCGATCTCATTATCCTCTGATAGGGCATCCTTACCTGTAAGTCTGGCGACATCAACATCCATCTCAATTACTCCAATTAATTCTTTCGAGTTGATCGGATACACCTTTCTATAAATAGGCAAAATCCGTATCCCAGAGTCTCCCATTTTTAAGTTTTTCGTGTTCAGGGTAGAGGACATCAGCCTGCGTTCCCTGACGCTTCCATAGACATTCGCTTTGGTATCGGCAATAATTTCATTATAATAGGACTGCTTTTTAAAATCATCAAGATAAAACTGCCATTCATATTGTTGCTCATTGATTTGCTTATTTGAAGAATAGATCCCCAGATCGCTATATTTATTCTTGTATAAATATCTGATGTTTACCAGATATTTATCTAGGTTAGATATGTAATATTGCATTTCTTTCGTGCTTAATGTGTTCTCGCCATCTAAAAAATAGGGGAACTCACGGCTGTACATTAACTCATCTAAAATGGACTCGGCATTATCAAGGCTCACATCAATGTTATTTTGCATATTATCAAGAGAAGTCTGCAGCTTTTTTAAGGTTTCCTCTAAAAAAGCACGGCTAAAAGCCTGTGCAGACACTGCGCAGATTAATCCCACTGTTATCAGCAGCAGCAAGCTGATGATGTAGGTCAGCTTAAAGACAAGCCCGATCTTCTTTGGTCTCTTCATCCGCACTTACTCCTTGAGACTTTTTAACGCATTCGTATAATCCGATTTCAGTGCATTTTTAAGACTTGCTGATTTCTTATATTGATTAATTAATATCGTAGACTTTTTCGTCGGCTGGAGTGTTCCTGCTCCCGCCACACATCCTCCGGGACATGCCATTCCTTCTAGCAGATAGCCGTCATAGATGCCTGTTTTTGCCTTCTTAAGCATTTCCTTGCATTCGTTGAGACCTTCAGCACAAACAACATTAATTTCACGTTCAGGCGCTATCTGTTTGGCAGTCGCGACCACTGCCTGCGCCACGCCTTTGCTCACAGGAAAACCACGGCCGATAGCGGTTCCCTCCGTCAGAGGATCGTCCCCGTTAATATTATCTAAATCCACCTCTTTTGCCTTAAACATACCCATAAGCTCCTCAAAGGTCAGCACAAAATCCACATCACTCCTGACCGAGTGACGGCTTGCCTCTAACTTTTTTGATGCGCATGGTCCGACAAACACCACCTTACAATTGGGGTCTTGCTTCTTTTGAAGGCGCGCCGTTAAGACCATGGGGGTTAGCGACATGGAAATATATTCTGCAAATTCAGGGAAATTCTTCTTCGCCATCACAGACCAGGAAGGACAGCAGGATGTACCCATAAAAGGCTGCTTCCCCGGAACATTCTTCAAGAAGTCCTTCGCCTCTTCAATGGTGCACAAATCTGCACCTACAGCTACCTCGACAATATGATCGAAGCCCAGTTGCTGCATCGCTGCATTTAACTTATTCGGTGTCACTTTAACACCAAATTGCCCGACAAATGCCGGCGCAATAATAGCCACTACCTTTTCGCCCTGATTGATTGCATGAATAAGCTGGAATATTTGCCCCTTATCCGAAATAGCTCCAAAAGGGCAATTTACCAGACACATTCCACAGGAAACACACTTCTCCTGATTGATGACCGCAAGTCCCTCTTCATCACTTCGAATAGCATTGACACCACATGCCTTTGCGCAGGGTCGTTCCATTCTTAAAACCGCACCGTAAGGACACGCATCTTTACAGCGCCCACATTTGATACATTTCTCCTGATCGATGACAAATCTGTCATTGCAAAGAGAAACCGCATCCTTCGGGCAAACCTCTGTGCACGGATGCGCCAGACAGCACTGGCATCCATTTGATATGATATACTTCCCATCTGGACAGCCATTACATGCAAACTTAATAATATTAATCAGTGGCGGCTCATAATACTTCTCGGCAACTGCGCTTTCATCAATTCCTTGTGTTAATGGCGCATGCTCCGCCAACGGCCGTAACGGCAGTCCGATTGCGAGCCGTAAACGTTCCCCTACAATTGCACGCTCCAAAAAAATAGATTCCCGATAATGAGCGACTTCACCCGGGATGATTTTATAAGGAAGCTCTTCAAGACGGGAATAATCCCCGCCTTCATATGCCAGGCGCGCAACCTCTGTAAATACTTTACGTCTAATATCTCCAACAGCAGAATCAATTGGTCTCATCGTTCCCTCCTCCTAGTATAATCATTAATATGTTCCGACTAACTAAGATTATATCATAGCCAACTAAAAGTTGAAACACACAACTTAAAGATTGCTAGAGACCACTCTATTCCACTCTTTTATTAGAGCGTTTATGTTTTTTATATAGATATATTAACAGTAGCAGCACTGCCAAAATAACCCCCACTAGAACCGGATTAATGGCAAACGGTTGTTCACTGCTCTCAGACTGCTGATCTGGTATTTCACTGCGCACTCCCCGCACTAGCAGGCGATGACTGTTGATCCCGATCGGGGTACAGGTTAAGAGGGTCACATAATCCTTTCCCTCCTCCGGCATCAGTAGTGATATGTCTTCTGGTTCCACAACACTAATCTGATCCACTTGATAAGCCAACACCTCATCTAAGATATAGAGAAAAAAATAATCTCCGATTTCAAGCTTCCCAAGCTCATTGAATAGTTTCGCCTCTGGATGTCCTGAGTGGGCTGACAGCACCGCATGGGTGCGTTCACCGCCAACAGGCAGGGCTGTGGATTTGATGTGCCCAACGCCTTTTGCCAGAACCTCTTCTGAAACACCATGATAGATCGGCAGCGCCACATCAATTGCCGGGATCTCAAGATGGCCCATAATACCCTCGATATCAAGTGTCATGGCATACTCCGTGAACGGTTCCACCTCATTTACATTAGAAAAGGGGTCTGTTACCTGCGTGACCTTAAGGAGGTCGTTGTAATTCCTTGCCCGCTCCCATCCGGCGTCAATCTCCTCTTTGGGCATACTAGTGACATACCGGTCATAGCTTTGGATGGCTTGTATTTGGTTTCTGACCGCCAGCCAGTTGCTAACTGTCGGGTAGGCGAAGATGCCTAGACCAATGAGAAATCCTATCAATAATAAGAATCTCTTAACTCTCTTCATACAGCTACACGTTCCTCTCTTTTCTGATCTTTTTCTTCTTCCGCCGCCACCAGAAAAACAGAATGAATAGGAGCGGCACGACCATAAGCACCCATAGCAGATTAAAGCCTCTGCCTTCCACCGACTGGACCGTCTCCTCATTGGGGATCCTTTTTCCCCGAACCAACAGCCGATGGCTGTTGATCCCATAGGGCGTGCATGTCAAGAGGGTCACATAATCCTCACCCGGCACAATGCAAAGCTGCTCTACCTCTTCCGGCAAAATGACTTTGATCTGATCGACCTGATAGGTCAGCATCTTATCTAGGACATAGATATAGAACTTATCCCCTTCTTCCATCTTGTTCAAGTCTGTAAACAGACGAGCGGTGGGCAGCCCTGTATGGGCAGTCAGCACCGCATGGGATGTCGCCTCCCCGATAGGCAGGGAGGTCTGCTCAATGTGCCCGGCGAATTCCTTAAGCACCTCGTCACTGGTTCCATGGGCGATCATCAGCCGGATATCAACTGAGGGTATCTCAAGGTAGCCCATCAGTCCATCTCCAGCTGGGTTCAGTACCTCTAAATAATTCTCCGGCAGCACCATGCCGCTATCAATTACAAACGGGTCACGTACTGGGTCACCAGCCAGATTATCATTATATACTCTAGCTGCAGTCCATTCGACCTCCAACTCATCTGCTTCGAGATTGGCTGAGTAGACCTTATAGGTCTCAACTGCATGGATGGTATTGCGCTTGGACAATTCATTGCTGATAATTGGATAAGCCGCAACCAGTAAGCCACATAAAAAAAGGAATATCAGCCCAAGATTGACTGCTCTTGAACCGATATGGCTTTTCTCTTTATGAACTTTTAAAGCGATATTATCTGCTCCCTGTTTCATCTGAATTATTCCGTCTCCTTTTCCAAACTATAAATAATACAAATATTGCCAATATTGCACTGCCAATCGGATAGAAGAGGTTTGTCATGTCACCTGTTTTAACCGATGCGGCACCTTTACCAGTGCTTTGGTCGCCTCCTACTGTTACCTTGACATTGGCGATTGAGATCACCACCCCGGCATTAGCAGCAGTTTCCCCGATTGTGACTTTCACAGGGGCGACAAGCTTCCGATAACCGTCGGCTGCCTGTGTCTCCACTAGCCAGTAATCACCTGCGCTAAGGGCAGTGAACCGGCCAAAGCCATTCTCATCAGTCGTTATCTGGTAGTCCTCGCCTGCAGCCTTTATATACTTGCCGTTTTTGGCCTCCTCTTCACTAGCGGCAAGCTTGAAGGTAACACCTTTAAGCTTCACGTCAGCCTGATCCTTCTCATGCTTGTCAACCGTGATGGTACCTAAATAGACCTTCGGGACACCCTCGCCATCCTTGTCGGAATCCGCTTGGAACACCTCCATGCGATATGGATCTCCACTTGCGTTGACAAAATCAATTGATGCGTTGTTCCATATGACTGTTACGGTTCCCAGCGCTGATTCATTGACCACCGTCGTAATCCTGACGATTGACTGGGCAACGTTATTGTCCGCTATTGTCCGGACTCCTAAATCCGTATACCTCCATATGACTACCTTGGTCGCCTCATCATACTCCTCCATGTAATGGACATCCTTTGTGATTGCCACATCCAGCTGATTGCCAGCCGCATCGTAAACTTTGAATTGCGCCGAACCCTCTATATAGTCAAGGCGGCTGTCCATCGTATCGGTAATATAGAAGTCGGTGGCATATCGGGTGCCGGCAGTAGTCTCTTCCTTGATTCCACTGCCCACCGGATAGCTGATGTTCCAAGGAACCTCATCCCCTACGCCAACGACGTTAGCTCCTTCCGGCTGCTTCGTGATGGCTGGGCCAGTGGTGCTTTTGGGGTAGACATGGACATCATAATTGTAGCCGTCATTCCTGCTCAAATCGAGGCTTCGCATCGGAAGCATCACGACAAAGGCTGATTTCTGTGCCGTATAACCCTCCGCTATGCTCTGGACAACCAGGTAATAGCCCTTGGGAAGCCCCGAGAAAATCAGCTCGCCGTTGGCATCTGTCACGCCCGTCCTTTTTTGGAATGCCCCATCCACCGGAGTCTGTACCGATACCGGCTTCCCGTCCGAATCATCGAGGCGCTGGATGCTAAAGGATACATCCTTAAGCGCTGCCGCATCACTGGGAAGACTGCCCTGATCGGTCACGCCTCCAGTGCTGCCCTTTAGGTTGTCATAATCATCAACTTCAAATGAATGGATCGTAATGTTACCTTTCTGATCGGATTCAGGAAAATCTTCGGGTGCCGCAACTACGGGTACTGCAATTGCGAATACTGCTATGAGCCCTGACAGCAGGAGCACTCCCAGTATATAGTTTTTAACCTTCTTCATCATATCCGCCTGCCCTCTCTACTTTGTAAAATTATACCTTTTGGTATGAATCCTCGCAGGGGGTGTGACCCCCCTGCAGGGTAAATTGCCTTTTATGGTAACAATGAATCCATTAGTTCACCTTATACGTTGTTTTTTTTCTTATAACGGTTATAAAGTACGACAGTCGTTGTCATGATCAGAATACCGATTACTGTAAAGAGGATGGTTCCTGTGCCACCGGTAAGGGGAAGGGAGAACTTTGGATTGTCAGGGTCGATCGTTCCGTTTGCATAGTTTTTTACTACAACCGTTATCTCTATGCCTGGTGTTGTCCCAATTGTCGGTAAATCTGCTTCTATTGCTGCTTCTTTTAGCTGATATCCTTCTGGAGACTGTATTTCGATAAGGCGGTAAGGTGTTTCTTCCGAATCACTGCATATAAGTCCAGAGAAAATCGCTTTGCCATCTGCATCAGTGGTCACAAGCAGAAGCTCAGCCTGTATTGCCTTCAGGTCAGCTATATTAGTAATATCCTCTGCGTATGTTCCATCCTTTTTTAAGAAGGTCGTTCCCTCCTCATTAGTTGCAAGGGCGAATACCGCTCCAGCCAGATAGCTATCATCAGCAGCGTCTATCTTACTGATCTTGATGCTGCCTGTTGGCACCTTTACATCTGGGGTTTCTTTTTCTTCTGGGTTAGTTCCTGCACCTGCTTTTTTAACATAGCTGCTTGCCTTATTAGTAAGTGCTTTGTCTGATACCTGAACTGTTGCCACAATATTTACTACCAGAGCAACTCCTTTGCCATTTGCGGTCTCGTTATCAATGATGAGATCAATTCCTTCATCTGTCAGTGCCCAAACACATATATTATTAGTTATAGTCAGTGCGTAATGCTCTTGGGTCAATGCTATTTTCTGATTTGTATCTGTCAGATAGTGAACCGTTGAAGACTTATACTTCAACGAGTCTACTAATTTATCCGTAATTTTCATTTCACCATATACAGCAGTAGTATCAGTATTATCACGCAGATCATTGATAGATGTTACCTTATTATCGCCCTCCTCTTCGTTAGAAAAGCCTGCATTGATAGTGAAGCTTACATCTTCACCCACATGATAGGTTTTGCTGGTATCATCCAATATCTTTGTTATCGGAATTTCAGAGACATTTTTAGGGTATACATGTACATCATAGACATATCCTGTACCGTCTTCATTAGTTAATGGAATTGAGACGATTGTTGGATTGATCGCCGTATAGCCCGACGGTACTGTTGATTCAACCAACAGATAGTATCCCTGATCTAGAGTTGATGCACCTCCGTTTACACCGAATACTAAAACTCCATCCTCATCGGTGAAAGATTCACCTACAACGATAGTCGCATCTACTGTAACCGATGCAGCCGAGGCAGTGGTAAATTCAACCTCAACATTATCACCGTCAATCGTAGTTTCATAAACATCGGTTAAAGAATCTCCCTCATTAAGTGTAACATCCGACATATCCAGCTTATACAACGTATAACCAACGCCGCTGAGCGGTGTGCCAAGCCCCGATGTGTCCGTAATCGCTTCACCGGTTGGGTTGCTCACTGTTGCTTCTGTTACTCTTGAATACTTATGTACAGTAATGGATCCTTTATCCTCCCCAGCACCTCCAAATTCCTCACTCGCCATTGTTGACACGCCCATTGTTCCAATAAGCATTATCGCTGCCGCTGCTGCGGCGATCCGTTTCCAAAAACTACATTTTTTCATATCCTCTCACTCTCTTTCTACTACTTTGTTTTGTCTATACTTTTCATTTCTTCGTTTCCGATGAATGTATAGCAATATTGACAATGTTGCCAGCAGTGCTCCTAATATCTGGAACATCTGCATCCCAGACATACCACTTAATGGTAAAGTCAGGTTCTTGATGTTTGGTAACTTAAAACTCATCTCATCATCTATCATAAACGCCGGGGGCTGGTCATTTGTCGCACCATGCGATTCTATTTGAATAGGATATGTCGTATCGCTAAATGCGACCGTAAGCCTCCATTGGCCTGTAGGCAACTGGTATCCTGTCAGAGTTTTTACCTCGTCTAACATATAGGTTCCAGCATGTAGATTGCCAAAGTCCACCAGTCCATTTTCATCTGAAATTTGTGTGACAACCAGTTCCCAGCACCCTGCACTTATATCTTCCTCAGTGACAAGTGACGTTCTATCGGTATGGTCATGCTCTTCGTTTACACAAATCAGTTCATAAAGCTTAAATTCTACGCCCATTAATATCTCCGACGTATCCTCCGCTCTCACTTTAATGAAAGAAAATGGTACAGTTTCATTAAACATGATATTCCTAGGATCAATTGTGCTTATCACAATATCTAATGGCTCGTCATAATCATCAAAAAAGTATTCTAAAGAGTTTATTGCATGCTCTTCTGAATCGGTTAAGGCAAATTCAAACAAATCCACATGATTATCAATGTCTACCCTAATACCAACATGACTGCCTTCCAGAAGACTTCCCTTAATTTTGACTGCTGCGGCATAACCGTCATCTGCTGGATCAAGGCCTTTATCCAGACAAATATCACAACCTGTCACGCGCTCATCATCCACATTCTCCACTTGGAAATTATCTTCTACTATTACTTTTCCTTCCAGTGTCACCACTCCTGAGACGGTTGCCCCCGTGTGGATGTTCTCATCAAATGGTCTTACCACGATATTATTTTTTATCTCTGTACCCTTCAGATGGATCACACTATCTTCTTGCTTGCAATGGATAGCAGAGGCGGTCGCATCATCACCACCTTTGCAGATATTATTCTTCAGCTCACTTCCCTCAAATAGCTTCACCACTCCTGGTGCGCCTCCACTCGATTCGCCATCCTCTCCGACCTGGATAAATGCCGCTTCACTGATGACATCTCTGTCACAATTCCCATCCAAGATGATGTCTTTAAGGGTAAGGGTTCCAAAATCCTTGAAGAAATAACCCAAATACCCATTTCCTTCCTCTTCTCCGGCACATCGTAATAACGTGGCATTTTTTCCTGCTCCACCTTTATACGGAAGCGTTTCATCATCCACCCCGGCAGTGGTTATGGTAATGTCCTTATCTGCTGTTATGGTGTTCAACTCTTTGATTACATATGTCTCCACCAGCATTTCGATGACATAGCTTCCATCACTTCTGGCTGTAGCTGTTTCATTATCAATCGCATCAAATGCATCTTTCAGATCAAAGTATCCCTTATTGCCAATTTTACATGTATAATTGGGTTCATAGACTGGCACCATGGTGAGTACCTTGGAATTCTCTTTTGCTATTGTGCCATTTTTCAATAATGCTTTTAAAGAGAATCTATCATTTTCCACCCATCGGTTTTGATCTGATGCATTGCTATTAGGTATCCCAGTAACCAACTCCCAGTCGCCCGGCACTAATATATTAGGTTGCGATGCAGTAGCCTCTTCCCGCTCCTGCGTTGAGTATAGCATCCAGTATTGGAATATATAATGGGTATCTTCATCCGCTGTCGGAACGAGATCTTCAATTATGTATTCCGCCTCGGCAACATTGTCTTCATCAAATATATAAAGGTAATCATCTACTGTTCCGGCATTGTCCTTTTTTACAACATATTCTTTTTCATCTATTGTTCCTGAAACGGGTGTGTTTAAGTCTTCATTCAGAAATCCATTTCCACAGTATACCAGCTGATATCGGGGTTTCCCAAGAATGAGCCAGCCTACCGCTTCACCGCTGGTATTTTGATTGACATCCGAGTACTTGACCAACGGCCACGGACGGAGCGGGATATCATTAATCTTTCCGACGACGGCTTCGTCGGTTTTTCCAAAAGCGATCAGAATGTCATGCTCCTCTTGAATCGACATATCAGTTTTGCTGGTTGAAGGCTCTGTGATCTTAAATTGCACATCCTGTCCGGTAGCGGCATTAAGCTCCTTGACCTTGTTGGCGGTTTCTAATTCCCCTGAGTCGGACGTCCACTCGCCAAGGTTCATTCCTTCTTCAAGGATGGAGCCGTTCGGCGCCACGTAAATCGGATAGGTGGCATTGGTATTGTCAGTATCTTTATAAATATACAGTTCGCCGGCTGTTCCTGAGATCGAGCCAAAGATCCGCTCTGTCTTTGCCCCACCAAGGCTATCCTTATCCGCTGCGCTGCCGGTTTTTCCAAAGTACACACGTACTCCGCTTTCTGTTTTGACATATTCGTTATCATATACTGTGGTGCCAGTATTATTAAATTTATTGCTTATGTAGGAAACCGAATCTTCGGTGAAGACAACATCAGCCCCGTTGGCATATACATTCGCTATCGTGTTATGATTCTTGAATTCGAATTGGATACGGATATCATCGCTTTTAAAGGCATTACCTCTTATTCCGGTGGTTGAGCCGCCCTTCCCAAACAACTCATCAACAACCGTATTATCCATGACAATCGTAGCATCCGTATTAATGAATACAGTGCCATTTGATACCGAACCTGCAAATCCCACCTTCCCTAAATCGTTGGTATTCTTAAGGTTTATCTGCATAGACCCGATCAAACTTGTCGTTACCGTTCCGGTCAGTGTCCCAATTATCGCCACATCAATTTTCTTATCGCTTGCTGTCGCATAGCAATTATCAATGGTTACAACTGCGCGTGTGCCCAAGGCGCCATTTCCCGTGTCCATAATATTTACCCTGGCATTGCCATTAGTTCTTGTGAAGTTGGTGTTTTTTACGGTAAAGTTATGTTCCCCTGGAAATTCAGTGGTTTTTCCCAAGCCAATGGATTTATTATCTAGATCCATGCCGCCGGTTGCCTGCGCATTCATGGAGGTGGTCAGGGATATTTCCGGTCTTCCTTCACCTAGTTGAATGCCCTCATATCCATCCGTGCTGAATACTATCGTTCTGCCCTCCCCCACACCTTCGATCGTTGCGAGAGCCTTTAGACTGGCCGTTTTACTGTTGCCATCTACAGCCACAAACGAATACCCTGGAAGATTATAAGCTTCATTAGACTGCCCACCGGTTCTCCACATGACCGTTCTTCCAGTTATTGTGGAATTGTTAATCTCCACCGAACTGGTGCCAAGCGGGTAATTACTAATAGTGCCGGTGTTGCCGTTTGAATCACAGACCCTGAATATCGGCGCCACATGCCCAACTGATGAACCAGTTATTGTTATGGAGACTGTTTTGCAGGAGCCTCCTGAGCGTCCGACCGCAACCCCATACACGCCACCGCCAATTACTGAATTATCTATTGTGATTGTAGCTTGCTTAATGGCCAGCCCTGTTTCCATCGATTGGTTTGCCAGATTTCCATAACCAAAAACCGAGCCATTAACGACAGCATTTTTCACTGTAGTCGCAACATTCCAACTACTTGAAATCGAATTGTCCTCACCATTCGTAGCGAGAAGATGCCCACCGATTTTAACATCCCCCGGCTCCGCTTTACCGACCACTTCCATTGTGAAAAATGGGTTGTTTACGGAGTCTGCTGGTATAACAGTCTGCGCCGCGTTGCTGCCTCCATAAACGATATTCCCGCCGATCTGTGCGTAGTCTTTAATGCTTATATGAATCCCCTTCGACTCTTCATGAACATTAAAGTACGTATTTGCACCACCTCCCACAACATCTCCTGCAATATATGCATTATCACTAATCTCTACAATAAGATTTACTTTATTATCGTTTCCGGAATAGTGGCCCCAACCATTTCCAACTGCATCGGCTGTTACCGATGTCCTTATGCCAGATTGTAAATCAGTTCCACTATCTAAGGACGTTTTTGTAACTGCTCCCCACGTTGATAGAACGGATGCATTTCCACTGACAACTATCTTCTGCGTCGTATACCCATTATTGTCACTAGTAGAGTAAGAAGAACTGCCATCTATCATACATGCGATGCCAAAGTGCACGATAGTATTACCTGTCACCTTGATATACTCTGAAGGCGTATCAGGATTGTTAATATTAGGAGTCATTGTTCCATTCCGATGCCCAAACACAGCATCCACACGAACAGGATTACCGGAATCATCATCATTTCCGATTATAATTCGGTAAGAACCATTAACACCAGCAGTAGAAGCACCAATGTATCTCCATCTTCCGGAATTTATCTCTAAATAGCCTGTGTTAACTCCATCTATATTCGTTTTACCATAGATGAAATCAGAGTTTCCAACTCTTCCCGCATATAGATTCGCTGACCCTATTACATCAACCCTTTTGTCAACTATGAATTTCCAGCCATTTGCACTGATATAGTTAGCATCATAACCACCCCTAAGATCGACCGCACTTACAACTTGACTGTTAAGAGGATATCCGCCCAAATTACTCGCCTTTGGCGTTTCCAACACAAGCCCTTCATGGAAGCGGACATGGGCACCCATCACCGCACCTGCTGATAGGGTCAGTTTATTATTAGTGGTAGAATAAAAATGTAAAAAATACTGTTCGTTCCCAGTGTTAGCATTACTATTAAAAGCTGTGCTCCAATTCGTATTCGGCGTCAAATCCTCACCTACCAAGACTATTGAGAATTCATGCCCATAAGTAAGAGCATAAAATTTAATCCCATCAACAATACCTGTCCAACTATGAACAACAGTAACTGGTTCACCATTAACCCCATCAGGACCAATGAAAAGATTATATCCAATTGTCAGACTCGGTGCATCTAAGGTCGATATCTCTTCCTCCTGTAAATCTTCTCCTTTGATCGTCTGATCCTCATCGCCCGCTGCTATACTCTCAGCCTCTGTATCTTCACCAGCTTCTGTCGTCCCCTCAGCACCTTCACTAATCACCATCGTGGTGTCTGTAGCATCAACCGCACTATCTGCTTCGAATCCCACAGCTTCTTGCGCACTCACATCAGTAAATGCCTGACTCGATGGTGCCATTCCACCAACGGAACCGACTACCAAGGCGATCACCATAATGAGTCCGATCACCATTTTTTCTTTAATTTTCTTGTTCCATTTACTTTTCCGCATCATCTACGCTCTCCCCTTGGTAATTAGTCTGTATTTATCTGATGTTTCCATCGTTTCTTCCTCTACCGGTGCAATACCCCATTGATAGCTCTCACCATTGACACCCTTTTGATCATTAAAATTTATTCATTCACAAAGATTGGATTGCATACTCAACCATGGTATAGAATTTAAGAACCACGATAAAAACAGGAGAATTCATGAAAGTTTATTCTATTATAACTAATAAGCATTTGTTTACCATTCTGGATATTTCATGTATATATTGAAACTTATAATACTGTCTTTTATTTGTAATATCTCTCTGCAAATATGTTCGTTATCACACATTTCAATAAAAATGCAAGGAAAAGTACTTACCTTTGACATTAGTTTGGAACACGAAGCAATTTGCGATATGCATGAGTGTAAATCCAGAAAAGATGAGTAATTAACAAGTCTATAAAATGAACTTCCAAATTTTAAATAACCAAATCCGCACACATAAATTATTTAATTCAATCCTTTATTATACTTTTATTTATTTCTATTATATGGATCATGTTACACTAATATAATATTGTAATCAACTTGCAAATTTTCAAATATGTCAGTTAAATGACACTTTTTATAAAATGTGTGGAAATTCGAAATCTAATTCCGAGATCATTGCATTTCAACATAGCGTTTTCTTGACACCCCATTAATAATCAACTATAGTATGAATTAAGAGAAAGGCAGATCATTTCAGCATATTGGAGGCAAAATATGAAGCGTGGCAGCAGTAGCCAAGAAGTAAAAAGATTAAATAGAAACCGGGTATTTCGCTATATTAATAGCAAAGAGATGACATCTATTCAGGATACGGCAAATGCTCTTAAGATGAGTGTACCGACAGCGTTACAGATGGTAAATGAGCTAAAGAGCCTTGGATTAGCAGAGGAGATTGGTGAATTTCAGTCTACCGGCGGCAGAAAGGCAAAAGCTATAGCGACTGTTAAATCAGCCTGTTATGCAATAGGCCTTGATATTACCCGTAATCATATTGGAATAGTTCTTACGGATCTTTCGCAAAAAGTTCTGCATCACATGAGAATCCGTAAGGCATATAAAAATGAAAGCTCCTATTACACAGAGGTGATGGAAATTCTGGCAGATTTTTTAAAGGAGCATCATTTACCAGAAAAAAAGATTATCGGTATGGGAATTGCCGTACCGGCGATTGTAGATAGTAATAACAATTTCATTTCATTTTCTCATGCCCTTAATATAAGAAATCTTACCATGGATAAATATCTTTTGAATAGCCCCTATCCATATGTGATTTTGAATGATGCAAATGCAGCGGCTATGACTGAATACATTAATTCAGATATCTCCAGCACTATGGTTTACTTATCATTAAGCAATACGGTGGGAGGAGCTATTGTAGTAGAAGCGGGAGCACAGGGTGAAAGCACAGCAAATTTATGGTTAGGAAATAATTGGCAGAGCGGCGAATTTGGTCATATGGTCATCCATCCGGGTGGAAAAAGGTGCTATTGCGGGAAGCGAGGCTGCCTAGATGCTTATTGCTCGGCACATTGTCTCTCTAAACATACTAATGGCAGCCTTGAGCAGTTTTTGCACGAAATGAAACAGGGAAATCACAACTTTCAAACAATTTGGACCACCTATTTGGATAACTTATCTATTGCAGTAGACAACATCAGAATGAGTTTCGACAGCGACGTAATACTGGGCGGCTATGTGGGCAGTTACATGGGACCCTACATACAAAAGCTCCGGGATAAAGTAGCAGAAAAAAATATATTTGGATATACCGGAGATTATGTTAAAGAATGTAAGTTCTTGGTTGAAGCCTCCGCACTAGGGGCAGCAATGTACCAAATAGAAAAACAAGTCAGTACATTTTAAGAAATATATTGAATAAGAGAAAATAGTGTGGTATATTAAAGATACTTATTAAATTGCTTTAATAAAGCAATTTAATATTTTAAGCAAATTGAGTGCTATATAAAGGAAGGAAGTGGATTGTATGTTACAGCAAGTAATGACAGCTCCTAAAAGAATCGAGTTTCGTGAAGTGGCGAAGCCCACTATTGGGAACGGACAGGTTCTAATAAAGATAAAAGATATTGGGATTTGCGGTTCGGATATTCATGTGTATCACGGTGAGCACCCATTTACCAGCTATCCGGTGACGCAAGGGCATGAGGTTTCTGGCGAAATTGTTGAATTGGGTGATGATATCACATCATTAATGGCAGGGCTGAAAGTAACCATAGAGCCGCAGTTTTTTTGTGGCAAATGCCATCCTTGCAGAAATGGTAAGTATAATTTATGTGAAGATCTGAAGGTTATGGGATTTCAGGCAACAGGAGCAGCGTCGGAATTATTTGCAGTTGATGCTTCAAAAGTAACCCCTCTTCCTGATAACATGTCTTATGAAGAAGGCGCTATGATCGAACCCTTGGCAGTTGCAGTACATGCCATTAAGCAGATTGGAGACGTTAAGGGATTAAATATTGCAGTAATCGGGGCAGGCCCGATTGGTAATCTTGTTGCACAGGTGGCCAAGGGCTTAGGCGCACAAAAAGTATTAATTACCGATATTAGTGACTATCGGCTGAATAAAGCAGTTGAATGCGGCATTGATGCATGCATTAATACAAAAGATACTGATTTCGGCCACGCATTGATTGAAGAATTTGGTCCGGATAAGGCGGATGTGATCTATGATTGTGCCGGCAATAACATTTCTATGGGGCAGGCAATTAAATATGCGAGAAAAGGAAGCACCATTGTCTTAGTTGCCGTCTTTGCAAGTATGGCACAAATTGATTTGGCAGTAGCCAACGATCATGAATTGGATATTAAAAGTACGATGATGTATCGACATGATGACTATCTAGAAGCAATTCAGTTGGTAAATGAACAAAAGGTCCATCTGGCTCCGCTTCTTTCGAAAGTGTTCCCTTTCAGGGATTTTCAAAAAGCATATGAATATATAGATGCAAATAAAGAGAAAACAATGAAGGTCATTGTTAAGGTTCAGGAGTGATTAGTTAAAGCGGGGGTGGACTATTTAGGTTATCATAGGTTGCGAATCTGAAGGTCAAGCCCTAGCTTGCCTTTTTTCGACCAATAATCTAAGAAACGATCAGCGCATGCGAGGGTTTCTCTGCCACAATAAGCTATGTACTCTTTGACGCCTGCCCCTATGACACCATGCTGATCTTCCTGTGTCAATGATTCTAAGAACTGTAGTGCAAGCTTGCTGACCACCCAATGGTCCTGCATCACACCCAACAATTCCTGACATCGCTTACAGATTTTTATAGGCTTTTCCACCTCTTTGCCAATGGGATCTGAAAAGAATTCCAGAAGATAGCGCAGCTGCTTGAACGCCACCCGCATTCTGTGCATCAGCTCTTCTGAAACAAATAAACCGTGGAGCCATTCATCATAAGCCCAAAGAGATAGTGCCTTTTTATCAACAACAGCGGGCATAATCACATCCAACCTGAAGGGAATAACATTGCCCTTACTGTCAATAATCGGCAGACACGCTATGTTGCGGATATCACCCGACAATTCTTCAAGAAGCGACCGATAAGCAGGCGACAGAAAATATTTCTCAGCAGTTGACAAAGCACACTCTCTCTTGCTAGTGATTTGCTCGACCAAAGGCGCCATATCTTGTTCGTCAATCTGATTTGCTGCTGTATATTCTTTGATATGCAGCAGAATGACATCCATATCCCGAACCTTCCCAAGCAGTTTGACAAGAGGCTTAATTTCACTGAGCGCCGATTTCTTCCATTTCTCATCCAAATACAGTTCAAAGCTATCCAAAAGAGACAGAAAGCTGCGGAAAATCACTCTCGTATCATGGATGAAGTCTTCATCTAAGCCATTGCCATTCATGGCAATAGCATAATCGGCAATCTCTATAAGCTTCCTTACCTGTGCGTTTATATAGTCACGAAAGTATACTCCAAAATGTGGCATAGTCGGATGAGAGGTGATTTCTGAAACCTCCACGGCGTTTTTAGACTTAAACTCCCATGTCAACGTAAGCTCGCCGAATAATTCTTGCCATAGTGGAATGAGCGGCCTGCATGGATTATTAAGTGCTGAGGGTTTTTTCACCTGCAAGAATAAGCTGACAGGTTTGATCTTTTGTATCTTTATGTTTTTCGGAGCGAGCTTTAAGATGCAGCAAGCCATTTGCAAAAATGCCGTCAAAGTGATTATTATTTGTTGCTCCTTAAGCTCCGCCTGTTTGTTGGTAGTATAAAGTGTATCCAGTACCCCAGCTAGGATAATATTCTGCTTGGCAGACAGCCGCTTGAGAGGATGCGATACGATCAGCTCCCCCGGCGTGCAATTAGAGTGCTCGTCCCAGCCGCTTTCATGTGCATCCTGTAGAATAAAAGCTGATTCGGCAACCTTTAAGAAGGAAGCATCCATTCCGTGCACATCTGATAATCCATAAAATAAAAACTCAATTAACCAAATATCTTTAGATCGCTTCTCGTGATCAATGCCAAACTGTTTGCAAAACTGCTTTAACCCATACTTTTTTACGTTATTGCCTTTATTGCGAAGTAGTCCTTCTGAAACACTGTCAACCGAGCTATCCAATTTGAAGAATTCTGTCATTGAAATCACCTTCCTCATCGTCCATTGCCTTAAATATATTAGAACATCTTTCTTCTATTATAGCACGGAATGCACAACAATTTTATTTCGTTCTGGTTTATTTGCTGATTTTTTTAGTATCAGCTTTTCCGTCCGAAATTTTCGTCCAGAACTTTCTTCCTATTACCGAGCATTTATGGCTTATTTATCGTCTCCACTCGGGGAAAAATCCGCAAAAAAGAAAAGCTCTGAAACACTGATGCTTCCTAGCTTTTCAAGAGGCGCCGACCAGATTTGAACTGGTGATCAGGGAGTTGCAGTCCCACGCCTTACCACTTGGCTACGGCGCCATATTATATTCAATTGTACGGAAAATGCAATCTGCTATCTCGTCACTTGACCATCGCAAATTCCTTATAACTATTATAGTATAGCAATCATTAAAATATACGTCAATAGAGAATTTTTAGTAAAAAGATTAGAATAATTATTCTAATCTTTTTAGTGACTCCAAGGGGATTTGAACCCCTGTTACCGCCGTGAAAGGGCGGTGTCTTAACCACTTGACCATGGAGCCTTACTCCCTGAGCGGGGCTCGAACCTGCAACACCACGGTTAACAGCCGTGT
>Ga0153940_1000026_pt1 | contig 110947 bp, 87 predicted proteins | sample TSNJ024MetaG_FD_104736 | JGI IMG/M metagenome (GOLD analysis project Ga0153940, IMG submission 104736) | Attine ant fungus gardens microbial communities from New Jersey, USA - TSNJ024 MetaG | ecosystem: Host-associated > Fungi > Mycelium > Unclassified | place: USA: New Jersey, Brendan T. Byrne... | reverse complement strand
ATTTTCAGTATAAAATAATGTGCTGAAACCGTATAAAACAATCTGACTAACGTTCATTATCAACACTAAAATAGACTAAAATAGTGTGGAGAACGGAGTACTGTTTAATCTGCTAAACAACACCTTCCGGGGCTGAGTGGATTGAAATAACCTCTTCGTCCGTGTAATAGTCTATTGGCTTAGTCTCAGCCTTCCGGGGCTGAGTGGATTGAAATTTCTCAAAGGCTGACCGGTGTGCTCCCTGTCTATGTCTCAGCCTTCCGGGGCTGAGTGGATTGAAATAGAGTTAAGCCGTTTAGGCTTGCGAGGACAACGAGTCTCAGCCTTCCGGGGCTGAGTGGATTGAAATAGAAAAACTTTGGGAATGAATCTGATCAACAAAGGGTCTCAGCCTTCCGGGGCTGAGTGGATTGAAATAATACCTACCGCATTAACGATTTTACAAAAATCATGTCTCAGCCTTCCGGGGCTGAGTGGATTGAAATAGTATTGGGAATCGCCTGTCTCCTTTGTACTTTTGTCTCAGTCTTCCGGGGCTGAGTGGATTGAAATTTTATGCTGCTACTCATGCTTTAAAAAGCAGACCGGTCTCAGCCTTCCGGGGCTGAGTGGATTGAAATATCTGAATATTTGTGCATCTAATCCCCACTTTCCAGTCTCAGCCTTCCGGGTCTGAGTGGATTGAAATTCCTTTCTTTTGTACTTGGCATGGCAGTGCCTGTAGTCTCAGCCTTCCGGGGCTGAGTGGATTGAAATTGCCTACTTGCATATCTAAGCTCCTGCACTATCTATCTCAGCCTTCCGGGGCTGAGTGGATTGAAATCATCTTTCCGGTTAACTTTTCCATGTCGCAAACTGTCTCAGCCTTCCGGGGTTGAGTGGATTGAAATGCTAATGAGGGCAGGAAGTTTGGGCTTCTTCTCACGTCTCAGCCTTCCGGGGCTGAGTGGATTGAAATTTTGATAGTTTTGGCATTGGCTCTCCTTTCTATTGTCTCAGCCTTCCGGGGCTGAGTGGATTGAAAACCATATCCTCAACAATAACACCATCACCGGTAGGGTCTCAGCCTTTCGGGGCTGAGTGGATTGAAATGTAAAGGTCTTGTTTACCACATACTTCTTAGCCTGTCTCAACCTTCCGGGGCTGAGTGGGTTGAAATATATATATCTACAATGGTCATAAGATGGAAATTATGATAGCATATGTTCACGAAAATTAAACACCGGTATAAATAATAAGATTAAAAAATACAGAACAAATGTTTGATTTTTCTGTACTTTTTATTCTTATTGTGATAAAATAGACATCGAGTATTATTTGTTGTTATCCAGTTCCGAAAAATGAGTCTGGGTTACTACAGATTCACTAAGCTCGTAAGCGTCTAAAAGACAGGCCCAAGTGCTCGCAACGAGGAGGTAAACACATGAGTGGATTTAAATTAAAATCAGAATTTCAACCAACCGGCGATCAGCCCCAGGCCATTGAAGGTCTCGTTAAGGGCTTCAAGGAAGGCAATCAATTCGGGACTTTGCTGGGGGTCACCGGTTCCGGCAAGACCTTCACGATGGCCAATGTCATTCAGGAATTGCAGAAGCCAACCTTGATCATCGCTCACAATAAAACTTTAGCGGGACAGCTCTACGGCGAATTCAAAGAATTTTTCCCGGAGAATGCTGTCGAATATTTTGTTTCATACTACGACTACTACCAACCGGAAGCATATGTTCCGTCTTCCGACACTTATATAGCCAAAGATTCAGCAGTCAATGACGAGATTGATAAACTTCGTCACTCAGCTACCGCAGCCCTGGCTGAACGCAGTGATGTAATCATTGTTGCCAGCGTATCCTGTATTTATGGACTGGGAAGCCCTTTAGATTATCAGGAGATGGTAGTTTCCCTGCGCCCGGGAATGATAAAAGACCGGGATGAGATCATTCGTAAGCTGATCGAAATCCAGTACACCCGTAATGAAATGGACTTCCACCGCGGCACCTTCCGGGTTCGTGGGGATGTTCTGGAGATTGTCCCGGCAGTATGGGAAAGCTCAGCTATCAGGGCAGAGTTCTTCGGCGATGAGATCGAACGGATTACTGAAGTCGATTTATTGACCGGTGAAATCAAAATGGAATTGGGACATGCCGTAATATTCCCGGCCTCTCATTATGTGGTGGCACCGGACAGCATGGAACGTGCAATCAAAGAGATTGAAGCAGAACTAGAACAGCAGGTACCATATTTTAAGAGTCGGGACAAGCTGATCGAGGCGCAGCGGATTGCAGAGCGGACCAATTTTGATATCGAAATGATGCGGGAAACCGGATTTTGTTCAGGGATTGAAAACTATTCCCGCCATCTGACCGGCCTGGACGCAGGACAGCCGCCGCATACCCTGATCGATTATTTTCCGGATGATTTTCTGATCATCGTCGACGAGTCTCATAAGACCATCCCGCAGATCGGCGGCATGTATCACGGTGACCAATCCCGGAAATCAACCCTGGTAGATTACGGATTCCGGCTGCCGTCAGCGAAAGACAACCGGCCGCTTAGCTTTGAAGAGTTCGAGGGCAAGATAGACCAGATGATGTTCGTATCGGCGACACCGGGTAAATATGAAGAAGAGCATGAGCTGCTCCGGGTAGAACAGGTCATCCGGCCGACCGGGCTGCTTGACCCGGAAGTAGAAGTGCGCCCGGTGGAAGGCCAGATTGATGATTTGATCAGTGAGGTCAATAAAGAAGTTGAAAAGAAAAATAAGATTCTGGTCACTACCCTGACCAAGCGGATGGCGGAAGACCTGACCGATTACATGAAGGAAGTTGGAATCCGGGTGAAATATCTGCATTCCGATATCGATACACTGGAACGAGCTGAGATTATCCGCGATATGCGTCTGGACGTCTTTGACGTATTGGTGGGAATCAATCTGCTCCGGGAGGGATTGGATATTCCGGAGATTACTTTGGTTGCAATACTCGATGCGGATAAAGAAGGTTTCCTGCGCTCGGCGGTATCGCTGATTCAAACCATCGGCCGGGCGGCGCGCAATGCCGACGGACATGTTATCATGTACGCCGATAATATGACCGATTCCATGCGTCTGGCGATCGGAGAGACCAGACGGCGCCGTGAAATACAGCAGGCTTATAACGAAAAACACGGAATCACTCCGCAGACCATCCAGAAAGCGGTCCGTGACCTGATCAGTATTTCCAGAAAGGTGGCGGCCGATGAACTGCAGATGGATAAAGGGTTCGAATCAATGAGTCCGGAAGAACTGGATAAGCTGATCGGAAGCATTAATAAAAAGATGAAGAAAGCCGCGGCGGAACTGGACTTCGAAACGGCGGCGGAGCTGCGTGATAAGATGAAAGAAATAAAACAGGTCAAGTTAGATAACGAATAGCAGAAATAAAATTGCAGAAGATAAATAATTGAGAAGTGATGGAGAGAAGAAATGGCAGCAAAAAAAGAATACATTAAAATTCGTGGCGCAAGGGAGAATAACCTCAAGGGAATCGATCTGGAAATTCCCCGGAACGAGCTCGTAGTACTAACCGGACTCAGCGGATCGGGGAAATCCTCTCTGGCATTTGATACGATATATGCGGAAGGTCAGAGGCGTTATATGGAGTCCCTGTCTTCTTATGCAAGACAGTTTTTAGGACAGATGGAAAAGCCCAATGTTGAGGCGATCGAAGGGTTATCCCCGGCAATTTCAATCGATCAGAAATCGACCAACCGTAATCCTCGTTCAACGGTTGGAACGGTTACGGAGATTTACGATTACCTGCGTCTGCTTTACGCCCGTATCGGGATTCCCCACTGCCCGGAATGCGGCAGGGAAATCAAACGGCAGACAGTTGATCAGATGGTCGATCAGATCATGTCGCTGAATGAACAGACCAAGATTCAGTTATTTGCCCCGGTTGTACGGGGGCGGAAAGGCACCCATGCGAAATTATTGGAGCGGGCTAAGAAAAGCGGATATGTGCGGGTGCGTATTGACGGCAGCCTTTATGAGCTCTCCGAAGAAATAAAGTTGGATAAAAACATCAAACACCACATAGAAATAGTAGTGGATAGATTGGTAGTGAAACCGGGAATGGAAAAACGTCTGGCCGATTCGGTGGAAAATGTCTTGTCGTTAGCAGAGGGCTTGATGCAGGTTGATGTAATCGGTGCTGAGACGATTAACTTCAGCCAGAGCTTTGCCTGTCCGGATTGCGGGATAAGTATCGAAGAAATCGAACCGCGCAGCTTTTCTTTTAATAATCCCTTCGGTGCCTGCCCGGAATGCTTTGGACTGGGTTATAAGATGGAGTTTGCCGAAGAGCTGATGATTCCAGACCCGTCCCTCAGTATTGATCAGGGTGCTATCGTGGTAATGGGATGGCAGTCCTGTACCGATAAAAAAAGTTTTACCAGAGCCATTCTAAATGCTTTGGCTGAAGAATATAAATTTAGCCTGGACACTCCTTTTAATAAGTATCCAAAGAAGGTTCATGATGTTTTGATCCATGGTACCAGTGGCAAGGAGGTAAAGGTCCGCTACAAAGGACAGCGTGGTGAAGGGGTATACGATATCGTTTTTGACGGACTGGTCAAGAATGTCGAGCGCCGGTACCGTGAGACCGGCTCAGAAGCCAGTAAGGCTGAATATGAGACCTTTATGCGGATTACGCCTTGCCACGAGTGCCACGGACAGCGCCTGAAAAAGACCAGTCTGGCCGTAACTGTGGGAAATAAGAATATTTCCCAGGTGACCGATTATTCCATTTCAAAAGTACACAATTTTTTTCAAGAGCTGAAGTTGACAAAGACACAAGAGCTTATCGGAGAGCAGGTTTTAAAAGAGATCCGGGCCCGGGTTGGCTTTTTGATGAATGTGGGATTGGATTATCTCACCCTGGCACGGGCGACGGCCAGTCTGTCCGGCGGGGAAGCGCAGCGGATCCGTCTGGCGACTCAGATCGGTTCCGGTTTGGTAGGTGTTTCCTATATTCTTGATGAGCCGAGTATCGGACTCCACCAGCGGGATAATAATAAACTGCTGAATACTTTGAAGCACCTCAGGGATCTTGGGAACACTCTGATAATTGTAGAACATGATGAAGACACTATGTTTGCAGCCGACCATGTTGTCGATATTGGCCCGGGAGCCGGTGAGCACGGCGGTGAAGTGATTGCCCAGGGGACCGCAGAAGATATCATGCAGGTAGAAGAGTCCATTACCGGTCAGTATCTGAAGGGGACGTTAAAGATCCCGATTCCGGAAGAACGGAAAAAGCCGATTGATTATTTGACCATCAGAGGGGCAGCAGAGAATAACCTCAAGAATATTGATGTGAAAATACCACTGGGGATTATGACCTGTGTAACCGGTGTATCCGGTTCAGGGAAAAGTTCATTGGTAAATGAAATCTTATATAAGACGCTGGCGAAGCAGTTGAACCGTGCCCGGACGATACCGGGGAAATATAAGAGTATTAAAGGTATCGAACAGCTGGATAAGGTGATCAATATCGACCAGTCGCCGATCGGCCGTACACCGCGTTCCAATCCGGCGACCTATACCGGTGTGTTTGATCTTATCCGCGATTTGTTTGCGGCCACTCCGGACGCGAAGGCGCGCGGCTACAAAAAGGGACGTTTTAGCTTCAATGTTAAAGGCGGCCGCTGTGAAGCGTGTGCCGGCGACGGTTTACTAAAGATTGAAATGCATTTCTTGTCTGACGTGTATGTACCTTGTGAAGTATGCGGCGGAAAAAGATATAACCGCGAAACACTGGAAGTGAAATATAAAGGAAAGAATATTTATGATGTTCTCAACATGACAGTAGAAGAAGCACTGGCATTCTTTGAGCATGTACCGACCATCCGCAGAAAGATGGAGACCCTCTATGATGTAGGACTATCTTACATTCGTCTGGGACAGCCTTCGACGGAATTGTCCGGCGGGGAGGCACAGCGGATCAAACTAGCTGCCGAACTCAGCCGCAGAAGTACCGGAAAGACGGTTTATATTCTGGATGAACCGACCACCGGGCTGCATTTTGCCGATGTCCATAAGTTGACCGAGATATTGCAGCGGCTGGCTTCGGACGGCAACACTGTGATCATTATTGAACATAATCTCGATGTGATCAAGACGGCAGACTATATCATTGACATCGGTCCTGAAGGTGGTGATAAGGGAGGAACTATCGTCGCGACAGGAACCCCGGAAGAAATTGCCAAGCATGTAAATTCTTATACTGGGAAGTATATTGATAAAATCCTTAAGAAAAAATAAAAACAGGAAAAACTCTTTCCATTTATTTCAAAGTTGATTATAATAAAGCGTACATGCTTAACAGGCATGTTCAATTGTGATGATAAGACAAAAGAAAATGGAAATAGATGAAGTATTATGAAAGGGGTATACGGATGGCAGTAGATATAGGAATTGATTTGGGTACTGCGAGTGTTCTGGTATACGTTAAGGGTAAAGGCGTCGTATTAAAAGAGCCTTCAGTCGTTGCGTTTGATAGAGATACAAATGTAATTAAAGCAATCGGGGAAGAAGCCAGGCTGATGCTTGGAAGAACGCCGGGAAACATCATCGCCGTGCGTCCTTTGAAGCAGGGAGTAATTTCAGATTATACTGTAACAGAAAAGATGATAAAGTACTTTGTGCAGAAGGTTCTTGGCCGGCGTACATTTAAGAAGCCGCGCATCAGTGTATGCGTTCCCAGCGGGGTCACGGAGGTAGAGAAAAAGGCGGTAGAAGAAGCAACCTATGCAGCCGGTGCACGGGAAGTGTATCTGATCGAGGAGCCGGTTGCGGCGGCGATCGGTGCCGGAATAGATATTGCTAAGCCCTATGGTAACATGATCGTTGACATCGGTGGCGGAACGTCGGATGTAGCGGTTATTTCTCTGGGCGGAACGGTTGTTAATTTATCGCTTAAGGTAGCTGGAGACGATTTTGATGAGGCTATCGTCCGCTATGTACGCAAAAAACATAACTTGCTGATCGGCGAACGCACGGCTGAGGATATTAAGATTAAGATTGGGACTACCTATCCGCTGCCGGAGGATGAAATGCTCGAAGTAAGAGGACGGAACCTGGTGACCGGATTACCGAAGACTATTACCTTTACCTCGTCCGAGACAGAAGAAGCGCTGAAGGAGACCACCAGCCAGATCGTTGAAGCGGTTATCAGCGTGCTGGAAAGAACTCCGCCGGAATTATCAGCTGATATCCTGGACCGCGGAATTGTTCTGACGGGCGGCGGTGCGATGCTCCGGGGGCTGGAACAATTGATTGAAGAGAAGACCGGGATCAATACGATGACGGCAGAAGAACCGATGCAGGTAGTGGCGATCGGAACCGGGCAGTTCGTGGAATTTATGAGCAGCCGCAAAGGCTTATAGGCGGCTTGTGCATTACTTTGTCAAGTGATGGTACTGTTACAGAATTATTATTCTAAGAATTTAATTTTGTAACAGTTTTTTGTGCTTTTATCCGATGACCTGTAAACGGAGGAGAAATATGGTAGTAGTGAACGGTTATGTTGATCATGTAATTTACCGGAATGCCGATAACGGATATACCGTGCTGAAATTGAATGGAGAGGATGATGATCTGACCTGTGTGGGGATATTTCCCTATATCAGTGAAGGGGAGATACTGGAACTGAAAGGAGAGCTCATTGTCCATAATACATATGGCGAACAGCTGAAAGTGGAGAGTTATGAGGTGAAGGACCCGGAAGATGTCGTATCGATCGAACGGTATCTGGGTTCCGGTGCTATAAAAGGTGTCGGTGCAGCGCTGGCGGCGCGGATCGTGCGTAAGTTTAAAGGTGAAACCTTTCGGATCATTGAAGAAGAGCCGGAACGGCTGGCCGAGGTAAAAGGGATCAGCGAACGGAAGGCTCAGGAGATTGCTGAGCAGGTGGAAGAGAAGAAGGATATGCGTAAAGCCATGATCTATCTGCAGAAATACGGTATCACCCTGAACCTTGCGGCGCGGATTTATGAGCATTACGGCAATAGCGTTTACCGGGTCCTGGAGGAGAATCCTTATCAAATGGCAGATCATGTGCCGGGAGTAGGATTTAAAACAGCGGACGAGATCGCAGCCCGGATCGGTATTCATACCGATTCCGACTTTCGCATCCGCAGCGGCATATTTTATGCGTTGCTGCAGAGCGTTGCCGACGGGCATGTATATCTGCTGAAAGAAACACTGCTGGTCAGAGCAGGTGAATTATTGCAGGTTAATATAGAAGATATCGAAACCTATCTAATGGATCTTGCGGTGGAAAAAAAGGTCATCGTCAAAAGGACTGAAACTGAGGTCAGAGTCTATGCGGCCCATTATTATTATCTGGAGCTGAATACGGCGAAGATGCTGCATGATCTCAACCTGCAGTATGATATTGCTGATATGGTCATTGATAAGCGGATTTTAGAACTCTCGGAAGACAGCGGCATGGAATTGGATGAGATGCAGCAAAAGGCAGTCCGGGAAGCGGTTAAAAGCGGTGTGCTGATTCTGACCGGTGGTCCGGGAACGGGAAAAACCACCACGATCAACGCCATGATCGAATATTTTGAGGCCGAGGCCATGGACATCATGCTGGCAGCGCCTACCGGCCGGGCGGCGAAACGGATGACCGAGGCGACCGGACACGAAGCCCAGACTATCCACCGGATGCTGGAGGTCAGCGGCAATCCTGAGAGTGACGAAGGCCGCAGCGGATTCGCCCGGAATGAAAACTATCCTCTGGAGACCGATGTGATCATCATCGATGAAATGTCGATGGTGGATATTTCGCTGATGAATTCACTGCTGAAAGCCATTATCCCGGGGACCCGGCTGGTCCTTGTAGGCGACGGGAACCAGCTGCCTTCGGTGGGGGCGGGAAATGTATTGAATGATATCATTGCTTCCGCTTGCTTTCCAACAGTAATGCTGAGCAAGATTTTCCGTCAGGCCAGAGAAAGTGATATAGTCGTCAACGCGCATAAGATCAATCAGGGCGAAAGTGTGGTTCTGGATAATAAAAGCAAGGATTTCTTTTTCCTCAAACGGCAGGACGCCAATATCATCATCAGTGTGATGCTGACCCTGATCCAGAAAAAGCTGCCGGGATATGTTGGTGCAGCACCGTATGACATCCAGGTTCTGACACCGATGCGGAAAGGGCTGCTGGGAGTGGAGCGGCTGAATCAGATTTTACAGGAATATCTCAATCCGCCGGATAAACAGAAGGAAGAAAAGGAATTTGGTGACCGTCTGTTCCGGGAAGGTGATAAGGTGATGCAGACCAGGAATAATTATCAGCTGGAATGGGAAGTGACGACCAAATATGGCATGACCATTGATAAAGGGCTGGGCGTATTTAACGGTGACATGGGTACTATCAGGCAGATCAACCATTACGCCGGGACGCTGGAGATAGAATATGATGAGGGCAAAAAGGTCGAGTATCCGTTTCAACTGCTGGAAGAGCTGGAATTGGCATATGCCATTACCATCCATAAATCTCAGGGAAGCGAATATCCGGCGGTGATCATTCCGCTGCTTTCGGGACCGAGACAGTTGTATCACCGTAATTTACTGTATACAGCGGTGACCCGGGCGCGGCGTTGTGTGACCCTGGTCGGAAGCGATATGGTATTTCAGCAGATGATCGATAACAATGAGGAGCAGCAGCGAAATACCAGTCTGGATGAACAGATAAAAGAGTGTCAGGTGTAATAGTCCAAGTTTTATATGAATATTGTGAAAAAAGGGTTAAAAATCCTGTATCCGCCGGTTTGTCCCTTCTGTGAAGCGGCAGGGGCCGAAACGGTGTGTGTAAAATGTGCGGCTGAAGTGAATTATATCAGTGAACCGCGCTGTAAGAAATGCGGCAAGCCGGTTCGCCTGGTACAGCAGGAATACTGCCGGGATTGCCGGGATAGCGGGAAAGCTTTCGAATGCGGGCGGAATCTGTGGGTCCACCGCGGTGTGGTCAGCGATTCACTTTATCGTTTTAAGTATCATGACCGCCGTATTAATGCTCAATTTTATGCGTCTGAGCTGGCGTATAAATATAGTGATCTGATAAAGCAGTGGCAGATTGGACAGATCATTCCCGTTCCGCTGCATTGGCGACGGAAAAGACAGCGGGGATATAATCAGGCCGAACTGATTGCTAAACAACTGGGGAAGCTTATCGACATCCCGGTTAATACCGGGAGTCTGGTCCGCAGCCGTTATACGGTTCCGCAGAAAGAACTGAGCATGAGCGAGCGAAAGGGTAATCTTAAGAATGCGTTCCAGGCCGTACATACCGGTCAGCTGTGCGGCCGGGTGCTGCTGATTGATGATATATATACGACTGGAAATACCTTGCATGAAGCGGCGAAATGCCTGAAAAATGCGGGGGTCCGAAAAGTCCATTTTTTAAGTATAAGTATTGGACAAGGGATATGATTTTTGCTATACTAAAAATGATGTTTAATATGGAAAAGATATGTAGAGGTAACATGATGATTAGTGAAAAGAAAGTCAAATTGATGACCCAGATGGCGCTGTATGAGTCAAAAGAAGGCCATGAAGATTTGCAGATTTGTGAATACGACCGTAAGGATTATGTCAGTTTCCATACGATTATTTCGCTGCTGTGGGTGACCTTGGGTTATATGTTGGTGGCGGTGCTTCTGGCATTTAATTATATTGAAGTGCTTATCGCAAAGATGAGCAAGGCCCTTTTGATTGGTTTGCTGGGAGTGGGGATAAGCGGTTATATCGTCTTTTTGGTTCTGTTTGGCTTGATCGCAGTATTTATCTACGGTGGCAAATACGACCGTGCCCGCAGGCGGGTGAAACGATACGGCCGGAATCTGACCAGACTGAGAAAAATTCAAGATAGGGAGAATTTGTAAAATGAGTGGTATATTTGTCTTACGGGAACAATTACAAAATTTATATGCAAAGCATTCTATTATTGTCGATAAAGCGCTTCAGTTTATCCTGGCGTTCTTCACCTTTTTCTTCATTAATAATAATATCGGTTTTGTCAAAGCTGCTTCTTCATCGATGATTACGTTTGTGCTGGCAGTTATCTGTACATTTTTGCCGCTGGTGTTTACCGTCTTATTTGCAGCGGTACTGATTCTTGTGCATATGTATGGACTTTCACTGGGAGCGCTGGCGGTTGTAGCAGTTGTCTTTATCATTATGTTCAGTTTCTATTTCCGCTTCACATCGAAGCGTGCGATTATCGTTCTGTTGGTGCCGGTTGCATTCTTTCTGAAGATTCCCTATGTAATCCCGATTGCTTTAGGGCTGGTAGCCTCCCCGGTGACAATTATTCCTATGGTGTGCGGAACGGTTATTTATTATATGGTAAATTATCTCAAGAGTTCCGCTTCGGCGATTTCCGGTATGGATAATATAGTGGAAGAATTGAATATGGTAACTCAGCAGATACTTGCTAATAAGGAAATATGGGTGAATGTTATCGCTTTTACCCTCTGTGTGTTCGTGGTGTATACACTGCGTCGGATGTCGTTTGATCAGGCCCGGTCGGCAGCAGTCATTACCGGTGCGGTGATTAACATCATTGTGATTGTTGTGGGCTCGGTTACCTTCAGCGTATCGGTGCAGTATGCATGGTTATTATTCGGAAGTGTAATATCGGTATTGCTGGCCTTCATTCTGGAATTGTTCGTATTTTCGGTTGATTATAGCCGTTCAGAGCGTCTGGAGTATGAAGATGACGATTATTATTACTATGTCAAAGCTATTCCTAAAATATCGGTGGCGGCTCCGGAGAAGACGGTCAAGCGGATCAATGAACGGCAGTCGTCAGATGATGACGATGAAGCTGCTGAACGCAGACCGCGCGGCGAAGGACAGCGGCGGAAACGTTCAAACAGCAAGAACCAGAACCGGCCGCGGGTGAAAAAAGCAGATGGGACCGCTCAGATTAAGCGGGATGAACGGCCGGAACGGGAAGCTACGCCGGATGAAATTCTATTGAAAAAAAGCCTGGAAGATGAATTGAATTTATAGCCTAGCAGAAGAGATTTCAAGTATTCGGTTTGATCAGGAAAAAAATAAGTCAGATAGGAGGTGACAAGAGTGGAACAGCGTATATCGCAATTTTTTGAAAAGTATATCACGATCTGGTATTTTCCCAATATCCGGGTGACCGATATTATTGAAGTATTTATTATTGCATTTCTGATTTATCATATTATGGTGTGGATTAAGAATACCAAGGCCTGGATGTTGTTAAAAGGGATTGCGGTACTGGCGGTCTTTATTTTTGTCGCCGGAATATTCCAGATGCATACGATCCTCTGGATTGCCAAGAATATGGTATCGGTGCTGGCGACGGCAGCAGTTGTCGTATTTCAGCCGGAGCTGCGCCGGGCGTTAGAGAAGCTCGGTGAAAAACAGTTTTTAACCTCAGTGGTTTCCTTTGATTCAGGCCGGGAGAAAAGAAGGTTCAGCCAGAAAACGATCGATGCTGTCGTGGATTCGGTTTTTGCGATGAGCGAGGTTAAGACCGGAGCGCTGATCATTGTGGAACAGGCTATCCGCCTGACCGAGTATACCAATACCGGTATTGAGATGGACTGTCTGGTATCCAGTCAGGTCCTGCTTAATATTTTTGAACATAATACACCGCTGCATGACGGAGCGCTGATTATCCGCGGAGACCGGGTGGCAGCTGCCACTTGTTATCTGCCGTTATCCGACAATATGGGCCTTAGCAAGGATCTGGGGACCAGACACCGTGCGGCTGTAGGTTTGAGTGAAGTAAGTGATGCACTGGCGATTATCGTATCGGAAGAAAGCGGTAAAGTTTCGGTTGCCTTGGGTGGGCAGTTGGTAAGAGATGTGACGCCGGAGTATTTGCATGAAAGGCTAAATTATATCCAGAATAAGAATGCACACCCCCGTGGGATTACAAATTTATGGAAAGGACGGCAGAAAAATGAAAAAGATGCTGACAAGAAATCTGGGGCTTAAGATTCTTGCTGTAGTTTGCGCTGCCTTCCTTTGGCTGGCAGTGGTGAACATAGATGATCCGGTGCGGTCAAAGACCTTTGCCAATATTGACGTTGAAGTGACCAATGAAGCGGTTGTGACCAGTAAAGGAAGAACATACCGTATTCTTGATAATACCGATACGGTCAGCGTGACCGTGAAGGCGAAACAGTCGGTACTGCAGAAGATTAAGGCGGATGACATCAGGGTGGAAGCTAATATGGGTGAACTCACACACGTGTCGATGATACCGCTTGAGGTTATTATTGATAACTATGAGGGCAATTATGATAAGGAAGGAACCTATACGACACCGCTGAATCTGCAGGTTGAAATAGAGGAGAATTCCAGTAAAAAATTCCCAATCACTCCGGTTGAGACGGGAACTGTACGGGATGGTTATGTATTAGGCAGTATGAGTGTTAATCCGGAACAGGTAACTATCCGGGGACCGGAGTCGGTAGTTAATTCAATCGCCAAGGTGCAGGCAGAAGTTAATGTCAATGGACTGGCAGCTGATGCGACGGTGAAATCAGAACTGATATACTATGATGGGAATGATAAAGTGGTAAATGCAACCCTTCTTACCAACAATCTGGGTGAAGAAGGAGTTACTGTAGATGTGACTATCAATAGGATTAAAGAAGTGTCATTAAAGTTTGATACTTCGAAGATTACGATGGCAACCGGTTATTATCTGGGTGATGTCACATATTCACCGGAGGAGATCAAGATTACCGGGACTAAGGACGCTCTGAGCAGCATCAAAGAAATCAGCATTCCAAGTGAAGCTTTAATATTGGATCAATTGACCGAAAAGACGGAAAAGATGGTTGATATTACACCATATTTGCCGGATGATGTAAAACTGGTCGATGAAAATGCCGGTACGGTGCTTGTAACGGTCAATCTTGAGGAGGGTGGTGTCAAGACTATTGATTGGTCAGTCGGTTCGATCAGTGTCCGTAATGCGCCGGAGGGACTTAAGCTGAGTTATGGTGATACGGAAGAGATTATATTGCGGATCAGAGGCACCCAGGCGATGCTGGATAAGCTGAATTTAACCTCAGAAGATGTTTATCTTGATCTGGCAGAGTTCAAGACACCCGGCAAGCACAGTGTAAAGGTAGAAGTGAAACCAGGAATAGGCTATTCTCTGGTTGAAGATGTTGTGGTTGAAATTGAGCTGACGGAAGAATAGAAGGGAGCGATAGTATATATGGTTAGACAAAAGGTTATGATAATGAATCCGACCGGACTGCATTTGCGTCCGGCAGGTCTGTTCTGTAAGACGGCCATGGGTTTTCAAAGCAATATTACATTTGAATCCGGTACCACAACGGCGAATGCCAAGAGTGTTCTGAGCGTGCTGGGAGCCTGTATCAAAAGAGGCGATGAGATTGAACTTATCTGCGAGGGTGAAGATGAAGAGCAGGCCCTCGGGAAAATGGTCGCAATTGTAGAAGACGGACTGGGAGAACAGTAATAGAAATCTGGTGAGGAGAAAAGCAACAATGGGAAAAGCAACACTGGTGGTCATGGCAGCCGGAATCGGCAGCCGTTTTGGCGGCGGCATCAAACAATTAGAGCAGATCGGCCCAAATGGAGAGCTGATTATTGATTATTCGGTTTACGATGCGGTGCGGGCTGGATTTGATAAAGTAGTCTTTGTGATCCGTAAAGACCTGGAAAAAGATTTTAAGGCAGTCATTGGAGACCGGATTGAACAGAGCGTAGAAGTGTGTTATGCGTATCAGGAGATTCATGATGTTCCGGATAAATATAAGGAAAAGGCAGCAAACCGGAAAAAGCCCTGGGGGACGGGACAAGCTGTCCTGGTGTGCAGAAATCTGGTGGACGAGCCGTTTTTAGTGATCAATGCCGATGATTATTATGGTAAAGAAGCTTTTGTGAATGCGTTTGAAGCGATGACAAGAACATGCAGCGGCCGGGATAAAAATCACATCAGCATGGTCGGGTTTGTTCTGGAGAAGACCCTGAGCGAAAATGGCACGGTAACCAGAGGTGTTTGTAAAGTAGATGACAAAGGAATGCTTGCAGAGGTCGTCGAAACCTATGAGATCCGTAGGGATGGTGAAGCAGCCGCAGCGGTTCAGGGTGGCAGGGAAGTGAAAATTCCGCTGGATGCTCCGGTGTCGATGAATATGTGGGGGCTGAATCCAGATTTTTTTGAAGTGCTGGCAAAAGGTTTTGAACAATTTTTGGCAGAATGGGAAGAAGGCAGCGGGAAAAAAGAATATCTGTTACCGATCCTGATCGGGGAGCTGCTGGAAAAAGGTCAGGTCGAGGTAGAAGTTCTGCGGTCAGAAGGACAGTGGTTTGGTGTAACATATAAGGAAGATAAAGAAGCAGTAGTCGCAGCACTCAGAGAGTTGTTGGAAAAAGGATTATATCCTGCCAGATTATATTAATATTGGAAGTTTATTTTAATTACGAAAGAGGAAATACTAATGCAAATGAATTAGTGTTTTCTCTTTTGCTTTTTAGTCAGAGAAAATTAAAACAGCGTTCGGAGAAAGGATATACCATGTTTAAAAAAGTACTTATAGCTATTTTGGCAATACTGGCTTGCACCGTAGCCGCGGGAGCCTTTTATATACATTCAAAATTGAATAAAATAAATACGGAGGAACTGGATTCAGAGAAGTTAATCGTCAATGAAGACCTGGCAGAAGATCTGGGCGACGGATATACAACCTTTGCTGTGTTTGGCGTGGATTCCCGGGAAGGCGAGCTGGAGAAAGGGGTCCGCTCGGACTGTATCATAGTTGCAAATTTAAATAACGAAACAAAGGAAGTTCAGTTGGTCTCGGTATATCGCGATACTATACTTGATATGACTGACGGGAGCCTGCATAAAAGCAACTCGGCGTATAGTTATGGGGGGGCGGAGCAGGCGGTAAATATGCTGAATATGAATTTAGACCTTAATATAACCGATTATGTAACCGTGGATTTCACAGCGGTGGCAGAAGCAATTGATCTGCTCGGCGGAGTAGAGATAAATATTAAGGAAGAAGAGGTGGAATACTTAAATGAATTCCTGGGTGAGACAGCGTCTGCAGCCGGTAAAGAAGCTGTCGAAGTAACAGTGGCAGGACTTCAGACACTGGATGGTGTACAAGCTACGACATATGCCCGCATTCGTTCGACAGCCGGTGGAGATTTTACCCGGGCTGAGCGACAGCGGATCGTAATCGAAAAAATGGTCGAGAAGGCGAAGACTTCTGATTTTAATACTCTGAATAAGATTATAGATAAGGTACTGCCAGGGATAAAGACGAGTTTTACATCCAAGGAGATTATTAATTACGCAAGATATTTTGCAGAATATAAATTAACCGATAGTACCGGATTTCCAATGGAGAAAACGGCTGACCGGATTACTGGTATCGGCAGTGTTGTAATACCGGTAACGCTGGAAAGCAATGTCAGGCAGCTGCATGAGATGCTTTACGGAACTCTGAATTATCAGGTGTCATTACAGGTGGCCGGGATCAGCAAGGTGATTGAAGAAGCTGCCGGGACACAGGAAGCTCAGAGTAATGATGAAATATATAATCAGTATTATGAAGATACGGAAGAAGACCGGCAGCAGGAAAAGGGCAGTTCCGGTTCTGGCAGTAGTTCGGGAAGCCGCAGTGGTTCCGGAACGGGCGGCAACAAGAAGAATGGAAGCAGTTCCAGCGAGAATAGCTCACAAGGAAACGGCAACTCTAATTCAAACAATAATACGCCGACACCAAGCGTCCCCGGTGAAAAAGAAACCGCACCGGAGCAGTCGGAGCAGCCGGAGCCACCGGCAGAGGAGGTACCGGTAGAAAATACCAACCAGACAGCACCTTGAAATAATAACTAGGATACAACATCTGGTGGTCAGGCAGGCAAGGGAACACTATGAGAAATCATAAAATAACCGTGTACGTGTAGACATTTTTCCTAAAACCGTGTATTATATAAGGGATTCATTATAAGCTTTATTATGCAAAAGATAATTAGGAAAGGAATTATAAAATACATGAAGAGACTGAAAAGGATTACTGCGCTGTTATTGCTGGTATGTCTGTGTGTACCCTGCATTCCCATGATAACTTATGCGGCTGATGTGAAAATAGCTTTTACAGATTTAGAGACTGCAGTAGGAGAGACGTTTACTGTCAGGTGTAAGGTGAGTTCCACCGGCGCCAGTATTGGAGACGTGACGCTTAAGATGAGCTATGACACCTCCTATGTTCAATTCATGAGCGGCGATGGGGGCGTAACCCAGGAAAGTGCAGGCCAATTAATCTACCAGGGAACCGGTGATAGTGATACCCTTCAATTTGAAATGGAGTTCCAGGCATTGCAGGAAGGTCAGATGCGGATGTCGCTGAATGAAGCTGATGTGCTGTCACAATCCGGGACAAGCATGGAAAGCAGCCTGGGGTATTCAGATATAACAATTGGTGAAGGAGATCCAAGTAAGATCGTCAGTCTTGCGCCGGAAGGACCGGAAGTAGAGGTTAACGGTGAACAGTATACGCTGTCGGAAAATTTTACCGAAGCAGACATCCCCAGTGGGTTTGCTGCCGGTACTATTACATATGGAGGGGAATCGTATAATGGTGCGGTTCAGAGTAATGGTGATATGCGTCTCGCATATCTGGTGGATGATGCCGAAGCAGGAAGTTTTTATGTCTATGATGAAACAAATGTGGTTTTTACAGGATTTGAGCAGGTGATTATATCTGATCAAAGTTATATTGTCTTGCTGCAGGAAGATGACTCTTTGTCGATTCCCTCACGGTATCAAAAGAAAAAACTGACACTGAACGGTCATGACTTTCCGGCCTGGCAGGATACACAGAATACCGATTATTATCTGGTATATGCATTAAACCAGGAAGGTGCTAAGGGTGTCTATCGTTATGATTCGGTGGATGGAACCTACCAGCGGTTTTTTGAAGAAGATCCGGACACCGGTAATATTGATGTGGAAGAAGAGAGCGGTGGATTATTTGGTAATATATCCGATTACATGCGGAACCATATAGATCAATTTTTGATCGGGGCAGGCATGCTTCTGGTACTGGGATTGGTTTTTGTTATCATTATAGGCGTGAAGCTGCATAATCGTAATGCAGAACTGGATGAAGTATATGAAGAATTGGAAGTCCGTGAAGATTATGAAAGCAAGCAGGCAGCAAAGCCGTTGACTGATGCTCGGAAAGAACCGAAGCATAAAGCACAGTCTCAATCTCAGATAGAAGATGATGTTGATGATTATGATGATTATGATGAAGAATTTGAAGATGATGATCTGGAAGATATAAGATTCGACAGTCTGCTGAGCGGAAGAGGAGGTGTGAAGGATAAGACCGGGCCGCTGGAGGACTTTGACGATTATGAGGATATGGACCTGAGCCAGACGGACGATCTTGCGGCAGGCGCTAAAAATGCCAGCAGGTCTAAAGGTGGAAAGAGCCGTAAGAAGGATGATACTTTTAAATTGGATATTATCGATTTATAGTTTGTGAACTAGCATTGATTGAAAAGAGGGGAGACTTTTCGGCAATAGAATTGGAACAAGGAGAATATTTACTTAGTAAAGGGGAACATATGAAGAAAATATTAAGAAACTTATTATTACTGCTAATGGTGGCAGCGTTATGTCTACCCAGTGCGGGAGCATGGGCGGCCGAAATCGGGAATTCAGATACGGGCGTTCTGACTGCTGCTGAAAATGCTGACAATATTTCAGCGGAAGCAGCTGCGGAGGTGGCGGAAGAAGAACCGCAGATGTCAGATGAGGAATTCCAGGAACGGGTAAATAATGCTGAGCAAGATCAGATTATTACCGGCGTGGATGAAAATGGCAACATCTATGAGGTAGAACTGGAAGATGGCCGGGTACCACAAGATTCAATATTAAGCCGGGCGGCGGCAGCGCAAGTTGTGAACTTTTATACAAAGGGCAGCGAAACCACCAGTTACACTGAGTATTCAACCGGTAAAAGCGGATATACATGTGGTGCATATGCAGCTGATGCGGCTTATTTAGGTACCAGCAGCGGTAAAGTGAAATTTATGCTTGGTGGTGTGATCGGACAGGTTGATGCCAGTGAAGTTCAGGTGGTCAACAAATCTTCAGCAAAGTCGGTTAGCCATTATAAAGTATCTGGCGGTAAGCTGTATCATTACATATCAACGAACCTGAATAATACTTCATATGGATCGACACTGTTGGTTGGAGCGGCCCCTTCTTATTTGAGTTCGGGCGTAACTTATTATAGCTATGATGGGCATTATTTTTATACGGATGCTAATTTTGGTAATATGCTGGATAATTACAATAACGGAACCCGCGCTAATTCAGTGAATGCCGGTAATCCTTATTATAATTATTTTCAATATTTGCCGCTTAGAAGTACGAGCAATTATTCGGCATCGACTTTAACGACAGCGATCAATAATAAAGCAAACTCCAGCACATCAAAGATGAATAATACCGGCAGTAATTTTGTGAGTATGCAGAGTACATATGGCACGAATGCCCTTTTGATGATCGGTATAGGGGCCAATGAAAGCAATTGGGGAAAGAGTAATATTGCCCAGAATAAAAATAATTTATTTGGTCTGAATGCGGTAGATTCTTCGCCGGGACAAAGTGCTAATTATTATTCCAGCATCACCGCTTGTATTAAAGATTTTTCCGAAACATATTTGTCCAAACGGTATCTGCGTCCGGGCTATACATATTATAATGGTGCATTTTTAGGTGATAAGGCGAGCGGTATGAATGTTATGTATGCTTCAGATCCTTACTGGGGTGAAAAAGCAGCAAGTATTGCATGGAATTTAGATTATGATAATGGCAGCAAGGATGCAAAGAAATATACGATTGGTATCAAAGACAATATGAGTCATAAGCATACCAATTTAAATATACGGAAAGATGCAAATACCTCTTCAACGGTGTTGTATCAAACCGGAAGTCAGTCGAATCATTCGTTTCTTATTTTAAATACCACAGCTTCTGATGGATTTTATAAGGTCCAGAGCGATGGGGTTTTGAATAGTGGAAGAACAGCTGTTAATACCAGTTCGGGCGAATATAGCTTTGCTAATATGTATGCATATGCAAGCACCAGCTATGTGGCGATAGTGTCGCAAGGTGACGGCTCGGTTCCCGGTGCCGGCGGTTCTGATAACGGAACAGCTGTTGCACCGATTTCGGTTCCCGGCAGTGTTAAGAATATAATCAGTTATAATAGTTATATTCAGGATATCGGTTGGCAGGGAAGCGTAGCGAATGGTGTACAGAGCGGTACGGTTGGAACATCGAAGAGAATCGAAGCTATCCAGATTAAGACGAGTGGTGTGAGTAATCTTGGGATACAGTATAGTGCTCATGTACAAGATGTAGGCTGGCAGAGTTATGTCTCAGACGGCGCAACAGCCGGAACTACCAATCAGTCAAAACAATTAGAAGCCATCCGGATTAAATTGACCGGAACGGGCGCCTCGAATTATGATTTATATTATCGGGTTCATGTTCAGAATCTTGGCTGGCTGGGGTGGGCTGAAAGCGGTAACTCGGCAGGAACGGAAGGTTACTCATACCGCATAGAAGCGATTCAGATAGTTGTGCTTCCTAAAGGTTCTTCAGCTCCCGGCAGTGTAGGTGGTGCCTACAGAACGAATAAAGCAGCGGTCAGTTATAGTACCCATGTACAGAATGTGGGCTGGCAGGGACTTAAATATAATGGTGAACGCAGCGGAACTGAGAGCCGTTCTTTGCGGGTTGAAGCAATCAAGGTCAATATAAACAATATCAGTAATTTGGGTGTGAAATACAGCGCACATGTACAGGATATTGGCTGGCAGAGTTATGCGGCTAATGGTGCGATAGCTGGAACAATAAATCAATCTAAGCGGGTTGAAGCTATAAAAATAGAACTGACGGGAACAGCTGCTGCGAACTATGACATATATTACCGTGTGCATTGTCAGGACTATGGCTGGCTGGGATGGGCAAAGAATGGAAATCCGGCCGGCACAAAAGGTTATTGTAAACAGATGGAAGCAATAGAGATATGCTTGGTTGCTAAAGGTGCGGCGGCACCGGGAACGACCAGTAATGCATATGTCGAGAAGCTCAATACGGTGAGTTATAGCACCCATATACAGGATATTGGCTGGCAGGCAAACAAGACGGACGGCGCATTATCAGGAACGAGTGGTCAATCCAAACGGCTGGAGGCGATAAAGATATCAATGACTTTGAAGCAATATCCGGGAAGTGTACAGTATCGCACCCATGTCCAGGATAAAGGCTGGTTAGATTTTGTTTCGGATGGAGCAACATCGGGAACGAGCGGGCAATCTAAACGCCTGGAAGCGATTCAGATTAAGCTGATCGGCGAATTGGCACAGAACTTTGATATATATTATCGTGTCCACGTACAGAATTTTGGCTGGCTGGGCTGGGCTAAGAACGGAGCATCGGCCGGTACACAAGGTTATTCTTATCGGCTGGAGGCGGTTCAAATACAGTTAGTCAAAAAGGGTGGAAGTACACCATCAGGCAGTGGTGCAACCTTCAAGCAGAAATAAGCAGCGATAAATGAAATCGGGGGAAGGTATTCCTCCGATTTTTTTGGGGGATTGAAGCGGCTGGAATAAAATGTTATACTGAAACAAATGTAATTTTGGAGGTATATGATGAAAACGTATTTAGTCACGGGTGGTGCCGGTTTTATCGGTTCAAATTATATTCAATATATGTTTGAAAAGTACGATAATGAGATTTTTATAATCAATGTGGACAAGCTGACCTATGCCGGCAATCTGGAGAACTTAAAATCAGTAGAAGATAAGGATAATTATGTATTTATAAAAGAGGATATTTGCAATTCCTCAGGTATCCAGAAAATATTTGAGCAATATGACATTGACCGGGTCGTGCACTTTGCAGCAGAGAGCCATGTTGACAGAAGTATAAAAAATCCGGATGTATTTGTCAAGACCAATGTGTTAGGGACGCTTACAATGCTGAATGCAGCAAAAGCAGCGTGGGAGCTGGACGACGGTAGTTTCAGAGAGGGAAAGAGATTTCTCCATGTTTCAACAGATGAGGTGTATGGTTCCCTGGAAAAGGAGGGAGAATACTTTTATGAAACAACTCCATATGATCCCCATAGCCCATACTCTGCGAGCAAGGCTTCATCAGACATGATGGTCAAAGCATATATGGATACCTATCATTTCCCGGCTAATATTACGAATTGCAGCAATAATTATGGCCCATACCAGTTTCCGGAGAAACTGATCCCATTAATCATTAATAATGCACTTCAGGGAAAAACGCTTCCGGTATACGGCGACGGAAAGAACGTCAGGGACTGGCTATATGTAGCGGATCATGCCAAAGCGATCGACATGGTGCAAGAAAAAGGACGATTATTTGAAACCTATAATATAGGCGGTCATAATGAGAAACAAAATATTGAGATTGTTCATATTATTTTAGATACGTTGCAGGAAATGCTGCCGCCGGAAGATCCCCGGCGCAAGCTTGTCAGTAAAGAGTTGATTCAGTTTGTAATCGATCGTAAAGGTCATGACAGACGGTATGCGATCGCTCCGGATAAAATCCGGGACGAAATAGGCTGGGAACCGGAAACTATGTTTGCAGAAGGTATCAGATTGACTATCCGGTGGTACTTTGAGAATGAAGAGTGGATGAAACGGATCACCAGCGGAGAATATCAGAAATATTATCAAGAGATGTATCAATAAAGAGGGGCGGATGAGCAGTATCGGGAGATACTGCTGATTTACGTTATGAATTACAAATTATGTAAGGAGGGTTTAAGAAGGTGAAAGGAATTATTTTAGCAGGCGGCTCCGGAACACGGTTGTATCCGCTGACCAAGGCGGTTTCAAAGCAGATTATGCCGGTATATGATAAACCGATGATTTATTATCCGCTGTCGATTTTGATGCTGGCAGGAATACAGGAGATTTTAATCATATCAACACCCAGGGATCTGCCGGTCTTTGAAGAATTATTAGGTACTGGTGAGGATCTGGGGCTGAAGATGAGTTATGCGGTACAGGATCAGCCAAGAGGGCTGGCGGACGCATTTATTATCGGTGAGGAGTTTATCGGCAGCGATAATGTAGCGATGATCCTGGGGGATAATATTTTTTACGGACAGAGTTTTTCGCGGGTACTCCAGCGTGTTGCCGGCCGTGATAAGGGTGCTACTATTTTTGGATATTATGTCAGGGATCCGCGAGAATATGGCGTGGTAGAATTCGATGAAGAGGGTAAGGCGGTTTCGATTGAGGAGAAACCGGAACAGCCGAAATCAAATTATGCTGTGCCGGGACTTTATTTCTACGATAACGATGTGGTGGAGATCGCTAAAAATGTGAAACCATCGGACCGCGGTGAGATAGAAATTACCAGTATTAATAATGAATACATGCAAAGGGGCGACTTGCGGGTCGAAACGCTGGGCAGGGGATTTGCCTGGCTTGACACGGGCAATCATGATGCACTGCTGGATGCGGCGGATTTCGTGGCGGCGTTCCAGAAGCGGCAGGGCTTATATATATCATGTATTGAAGAAATAGCCTATAAAAAAGGCTATATATCAAAGGAACAGTTAATCAGGCTGGCGCAGCCTCTGACGAAAACGGAATACGGACAGTATCTGTTGGATATTGCCGAAGGATTGTAAAGGAGTAAAAGAAGGTATAATGGGAAAGATTAAAGTAACAACATGTGATATAGAGGGATTAAAGGTCATCGAACCGGCGGTATATGGCGATGAGCGCGGGTATTTTATGGAGACCTATAATTATAATGATTTCAAAGAAGCGGGATTAGATATCCAGTTTGTGCAGGACAACCAGTCGGGTTCGTCAAAGGGGGTACTTCGCGGCCTTCATTTTCAGCTGAATCACCCTCAGGCTAAACTGGTCAGAGTGGTACGGGGAGAGGTATTTGATGTAGCGGTGGATCTGCGGCCTGGTTCAGTAACTTATGGCCAGTGGTATGGGGTAGTACTTTCCGCGGAAAATAAGAAACAATTTTTTATTCCGGAAAACTTTGCCCATGGTTTTCTGGTGCTGTCAGATCAGGCTGATTTTGTATATAAATGCAATCATTTTTACCATCCGAATGATGAAGGCGGCCTGAAATGGGATGATGCAGAGATCGGAATAGAATGGCCGGTTCCGGCAGGAATGGAATTGATTATTTCGGAGAAGGATCAGAATTGGCCCGGCCTTAAGGCGTTGGGTAAATAGGAGGATATGATATGCGGGTATTAGTAACCGGTGTAAAAGGACAGTTGGGATATGATGTGGTAAACGAATTAATGCAGAGAGGCCACGAAGCGGTCGGAGTAGATATCGAAGAAATGGATATCACCGATGCCGATGCCGTCAGTAAAGGTATTGAGGATGCCGAAGTTCAGGCGGTGATCCATTGCGCGGCTTACACTGCGGTGGATGCCGCCGAGGACAATGAAGCGGTGTGCCGGAAAGTAAATGCCGGCGGAACGGAAAACATTGCGAAAGTCTGTGGCAGGCTGGGGTTGAAAATGATTTATATCAGTACTGATTATGTCTTTGACGGAGAAGGTGAACGTCCGTGGGAACCGGACGATGAAAGAGATCCGCTGAGTATTTATGGCCGGACCAAATGTGAAGGTGAGCTGGCGGTGGAAAAATACGTAGAAAAATTTTATATTGTCCGGATAGCCTGGGTATTTGGCGTGAATGGGAAGAACTTTGTGAAGACCATGCTGAATCTGGGGAAGACGAAAGACGAAATAAATGTAGTCTATGATCAATTTGGTTCGCCGACCTATACTTATGATTTGGCCAGATTGCTGGTTGATATGGCAGAAAGCGATAAGTATGGCCGGTATCATGCTACCAATGAAGGTACTTGTACATGGTACGAGTTTACGCAGGAGATTTTTAGACAAGCGGGAATAAAAATCAAAATAAATCCGGTGTCCAGTGATGAATTTCCGGCTAAGGCCAAACGTCCGCACAATAGCCGTATGAATAAAGACAAGCTGGAAGCAAACGGATTTGCCCGGCTTCCGGCGTGGCAGGATGCGTTAGAAAGATATCTGCAAGCGATAAAATATTAATGTAACAATACGTAATAAATTGTAATAAAAACGCAAGAAATGTTGCTATTTGGTAGGGCTTGGGATATAATAATACGAGATATGCAGCATGGAAGGTGGATATATGAATTTTTTGAAAAAGTTTGAAAGTACAATGTGGATGATTATCAAGTTGATCTTATATGTCTTGCTAATGGTTATATTTATGATTCTGATGTCTAGAGAAAATCCGACATTGTTACGTTTATCCAGAACAATGGGGATTACGATCTCGACTTTTTGTGTTGTCGGTTTATTGTTTTTGTCTGTTTACGGTAAGTATGATGTTGGCAGACGGAAAAGCAAGCCGATCATTTATTCTCTGATATTGGCTACGGTGTTTACCGATATAGTGACTTATATACAGTTGATGATTATGAATACGATCACGACTGTTTCAGCATTTGAACTTAGGAGTTTAAGTTCTTTGTTTTTTTCATATGTGGTTCAGGTTATCATTATTATTATTTTTGTATATGGTGGTAATGCACTGTTTTTTACGATACATGAGCCGGAAGGATGCGCTATCATCACCTCATCACAGGATAGCCTGGACTGTATTGTAAAGGCGGTTGAAAAGTATAAAAAACAGTATCGAATTATTTATATAGCAGATTATCAGGACCGGGAAGCATTGATAAATATGCCGGCTGTTGATACTATGTTCATATATGATATTCCGGTGACCCGCAGAAGTGAGTTACTGCGGTATTGTTATGAACATAAGATTAATGTATACTTTAACCCGGAAATAGAAGATATCATTGAAGTAAACTCGGAGTACTATCTGTTAGACGATGTCTCTGTCCTTAATAAAAACGTAAAGGCGTGGACGATGGAACAGCGTATTGCGAAAAAACTTCTCGATATGTTCCTGGCAATTATCTTATTTTTAATTACCTCTCCAATTTGGCTGATCAGTGCGGTATCGATAAAGCTGTATGATGGCGGGAGTGTATTTTTCAAGCAGAGAAGAGCTACAATCCACGGTTGGGTATTTGAGGTTTATAAATTCCGGACAATGAAAGAAAATGTGGAAAACAAATCGGTAACCAGTGATGATGACCGTATTACTCCGCCCGGTAAGATATTGCGGAAAACAAGAATGGATGAACTTCCGCAGCTCATTAATATCTTAAAAGGTGATATGAGCTTCGTCGGACCAAGGCCGGAGATGCTTGAGAATGTAGAAGCATATCAAGAGGAACTGCCGGAATTTAAATATCGTCTGCGGGTGAAGGCCGGACTTACCGGATATGCGCAGATTTCAGGAAAATACAATACTTCACCGAAGGACAAGCTGATTATGGATATGATGTATATTGAACAGTTTTCAATTGTAAAAGATATTCAGCTAATGTTTAAAACTTTTATTGTCCTTTTGAAATCGGATAGTACCGAAGCGTTTCATGATAAAAACGAGAGAAAGAAATATGTTTTCCATCCGGCGGAAGAAAAGGAGTATTAGAAGCGATGAAAAAGTATGATTATCTATTGGTCGGCAGCGGACTTTTTGCTGCGACATTTGCTTACTTTGCTAAAATGAAAGGTAAGAGCTGTCTGGTTCTGGAGAAACGGGCTACGATCGGCGGCAACCTGTACTGTCAGGAGATAGCGGGAATCAATGTGCATAAATACGGCGCTCATATCTTCCACACCAGCAATCGGAAGGTATGGGAGTTTGTGAACTCTATGGCCGAATTTAACCGATATACCAATTCTCCGGTTGCAAACTACAAGGGAGAAATATATAATATGCCGTTCAATATGAATACTTTTTGCAAGATGTGGGGAACGGCAACTCCGGCGGAAGCCCGGGCGATGATCGAAAAGCAGCGGGCAGTTATCAATAAGGAACCGGAGAATCTGGAAGAGCAGGCGATCAGTCTGGTGGGTGAGGATATTTACCAGAAGCTGATAAAAGGGTATACGGAAAAGCAATGGGGCAGAGATTGCAAAGAGCTGCCGGCATTTATTATAAAGCGCCTTCCGGTCCGGTACACTTATGATAATAACTACTTTAACGATCTTTATCAGGGGATACCGATCGGCGGCTATAACGTATTGATCAAAGCGTTATTTGAAGGATGCGATATTGAATTAAATGTAGACTATAATGAGGCGCGGGAAAAGTATAATGCTCTTGCTGATAAAGTGCTATATACCGGAACATTGGACTCATATTATGATTATTGCTATGGGAAACTGGAATACAGAAGCCTTCGCTTTGAGGACGAATTGCTGGAAGAGCAGAATCATCAGGGCGTTGCAGTAGTTAATTATACCGACCGGGAAACACCTTATACACGTGTGATCGAGCATAAGCATTTTGAATTCGGAACCCAGGAGAAAACGGTTATAACCAGAGAATATCCGGCTGACTGGCAGGAGGGGATGGAACCGTATTATCCCATCAATGACGGCCGCAATCAGGATCTATATCAGAAATACCGGGCCAAAGCCGATTCGGAAGGTAAAGTATTGCTGGGCGGCCGATTGGCGGAGTACAAATATTATGATATGGATAAGGTAATAGAATCAGCGTTTGCGTTAGTGGAAAAAGAATTTGACATATAGGGAGAAAAAATGGAGAATAAGGACATCAAAGTAAGTATAATAATGCCTGTATATAAGGTGGAAGAATATGTTGGGAAAGCGATTGAGAGTATTCAGGCCCAAACCATGATTGAGTGGGAATTTCTAATTGTAGATGACGGAACTCCGGACCGCAGTGGGGAGATTTGTGATGAATATGCGGCCAAGGACGACCGGATTCATGTAATTCATAAGGGAAATGGTGGTGCTCCCAGTGCACGGAATATGGCAATTGAAATTGCTAAGGGTGAATATATGTATTTCCTCGATTCAGATGACTGGGCTGAGCCTACCATGCTTGAAGACATGTATTATCTGGCAAAGCGGGATAGTGCTCAGTTAGTTGTAGCCGGCTTTTATATTGATACTTATTATGATGGGGTGAACTATATCACGGACGACTACTTTATCAAAGATGCGGTTTACCCGGATAAAGAAGCCTTCCGTAAGAATGCTTATAAGCTATTTGATAAAAATTTATTATATACACCCTGGAATAAATTGTACGAATCAAAGTACATAATGGAAAATAATCTTCGTTTTCCAACCACATTCTGGGATGATTTTCCGTTTAATGTTAGTATTGTGCGCAATGTTGAGCGAGTTACGGTTACGGCGAGCCAGTACTATCATTTTTTGCGTGCGCGGGCAGAGTCGGAGACCACTGCATATCGACCGGGGATGTATGAGAAGCGGGAAGAGGAGCATACCTGGATGATGGATCTCTATCGGGAATGGCATGTTGGTGATATAGCAAGTACGGAAATGATCGCCAGACGTTATATTGAAAGATTTATTGGCTGTGTCGAGAATGTAACGAATCCAAATAATGAAATGAGTGAATCTGAGAAGAAGAAGGAGATCGCGAAGATGCTGCAGAATCCAAGAGTGAACAGGATGGTGAAAGTAGCAAAACCGCGTTCGATATATATGAAGCTTATGCTGCTGCCGGTTAAGTGGAAGAGTGTAGTGCTGACGTATTGGGAAGCTAAGTTAATCACATATGTTAAAACTAAGAATACAAAGTTATTTACAAAATTAAAGGTAGGAAGATGATGAAGGTCAAGCGAGTGAAAATTCTTCATATTGCAAATATGAATACAGATAGTGGAGTGGCCTGTTTTTTAATGAATTATATACGTAATGTTGATTTCGCGTATTTTGAAATGGATTTTGTTTGTTGGAATAAAAGAGAAGACAATTTTTATGATGAAATTAAGAAGCTTGGTGGTCGCATTTTTACAGTTACCAGTTATAAAAAAAATCCAATAAGTTTTCTGGGTAATATTCGGGCAATTGTAAAAAATGGCAATTATGATATAATACATGGCCATGAGGCAATTATGAGTATTCCGGCATTTGTATTTGCAAAAAGTATAGGGGTTAAGACACGTATAGCTCATAGCCATAATTCGGATATGGAATCCCAAATAAAAGATTTTATAGTGAAAATGTGTCGCCCTGTATTTAAAAAAGTGTGTACGGATTATTTGGCATGCTCCAGCAAGGCTGGCAGTTATCTTTTTGGGAATCAATTATTCAAAGATAAAGGAAATGTTTTGCATAATGCGATTGATTTGGAAAATTTTAAGTTTTCAATGGAATTAAGGAGAGGAATGCGTGGGCGCTTAGGGTTAAAGGATGAGCTGGTTTTTGGTCACGTAGGGAGATTTAATGAACAGAAGAACCATGAATTTCTAATCGATATATTCCAAGAAATATATAAACGAAAAGCAGACTCTAAATTAGTGTTAATTGGTGAAGGAGAAAAGCTTGATCAAATTAAAGATGAAGTTATGAAGAAAGATCTAAAAGATAACGTTATTTTTTTAGGGATACAGAAAAATGTCAGCGAATGGATGCAGGCAATGGACGTTTTTTTGTTTCCATCCTTGTTTGAAGGATTGGGTATCGTATTAATAGAAGCACAAACATCAGGCTTGATGTGCTATTGTTCAAGTGAAGTGCCAGAAGAAGCCGATTGTGGAAGGCTATCTTATATGTCTTTGAGTGATAGCAAAGTGAGATGGGCAGAAGAAATTCTAAATGGAATAATAGAAAATAGAGATAACGCGTATTTACAGGTTAGAGAAGCCGGATATGATATTATAACTGAGACAAAAAAGCTTTTGAAATATTATAACGAAAAAGTAAATCAATAAAGGAAAATGTAAATGATTAAGCTTGTATTTGTATATATTACCCGTTTTATGTTAAGATTGCTCTCTATACTTCCTATAAAAAAGGAGCAATGGATGTTTATATCTTATCATGGTAAGTCATATTCTTGTAACCCTAAATATGTTTACAGATATGCTATGAAAAATATGAACATAAAGATCAAGCCAATTTGGGTTTTGAATAGTGCAGAAGCTGCAAAAGCAGAAGAGTTGAAAGGGGCTCGTGTAGTACGGCATAAATCAATTCAGTTTTTTTATTATCTGATGACATCTAAAGTAGTAATAAGTAACAATGGAGTTGGGAGTTTTTATCCGAAAAGAAAAAATCAGATTGTAGTAAACACTTGGCATGGAGGAGGTGCTTATAAGCGGGTTGGGATAGAAACAGGCAAGACAGAGAAGAAGATTGCGTTATTGATCAGTAAACAAACAGATATATTTGTATCCAGCAGTAAGATGTTCACCGATGTCATGACAGGCTCTGCCATGGTTCCTAAAACACGATTTTTGAGCGTGGGTATGCCCAGAAATGACATTTTCTTTCATGATTATAGTGACATTGCAATAAAAGTGAGGCAGTACTATGGTATATCATCGGATACCAAAATAATATTATATGCACCAACATATAGAGGTGATATGCACAAAGAGTATTTTAAGAACCAGATGGACATCATAAATATACAAAAAACAATCGAGGAAAGATTTGGCGGGACATGGGTATTTGCTATAAGGATGCATTATTTTCTCAGCGCGCAATTAAATGTTGATAATGCCATTGATATGAGTGAATATCAGGATATGCAGGAACTCTTGTGTGCAGCAGATGTTTTTATTACCGATTATTCATCTACGATTTGGGACTATTCTTTTTTAAGGAAGCCGGGTTTTCTATTTGTGCCAGATTTGAAAGAGTACGAAAAAGAGCGTACGTTTTACACTGAGCCTAGAACATGGCCGTTTGAATTGGCTACGTCGAATAGTGATATGGTAGATATTATTAAAAATTTTGATCAAGGTGAAATGTTGCAAAAAATAAATAAACATCACCAAATCTTTGGGAATTATGAAAATGGAGATGCATCTAAAAATATTTTAAAGACCATTTCCAGAAGGTATAGAGGAGGAAATTAAAGTGAACGATTTTTATGATTTGAAATACTTCTTTTCATTTTTTATAAGAAAAATTAAGATATATATCGTAATTATTTTGCTCGTGATATTAGGGGTAGTGGGAACGAGAGCCGTATCATTGTTCCCGCAATATTTAGAAGGTCGGAATCAAGAACAAAAGGCAGAAACAAAATCCAGCCAGACAGATAATGAGCCGGTATATAAATATGTCACTTTATTGCTGCGGATAGAACCAAAGTATGAAAATGTAGAAAGTACACAAGACCAGGCCGATGTAACACAGTATATTGTTAGTTCTTATGTAGCAAATATGTACAATGATAGTGTTGTCCAGAGTTTAACAGATGAATATTTGGCGGCAGAAGAAAAGATTAATCTGGATAAAAGAAATGATTTATATTCATATGGTTATATCCTTGATAAAGAAAGAACTTATCCTTATACTCAGTATGACTTTATGAAACAACTAATCGTGGAGACCGTGCAACCAGGGAATTATATAAAAATTGGTTTCAGCTCGTTTAGTCGGGATAGTGCGGAAGTAATTGCAGAGAGATACGAGCAGTTATTGACCATTAAGATTAAGGAGCAATTGGGAGAGTTCCAATGTGAGGTAAAAGACAAGTCTATAAACTATGTTTTACCCATAGCTTCAGCGGGAGCGAGTCCTAACCGTAATGCTAACAATAATGTGACTGTTACATCCGAGACGGCAATCAGCTTAGGGACAATGGTCAAACAGCTAATTAAAGGAGCTGTCTGGGGAGGGATGCTAGGCTTTATTGTGGGTCTGTTACTGCTAGCCGCATGGTATTTTACAACTAATAAAATACAAAGTGTATCAGACGTTGAAGCATTAAATGCAAATCTGATTGGAACTTATATTAGTAAGAAGAAATGGCTCTATACGTTTCTGATAAAATGGGCCCATGCAGTTGAAGGGGGGCCAAGAGTGTTTGAAAGCAGAAAAGATATAGCAAAAGTTACTCAGGCGTTGCTTGAAAGTGAGGGTAATAATCGATATGTATTGATAAGCGGCAGTGGCAATAAAGCGGAGCTTGAGGAATTTGTCTCAGGACTTGGAAAAGAATACAAAGGTCTTATCAAAGCGTCAGATTTTATCTTAAGTTCAGTTGATACGATACTTGAAGCCAAAAAAGCGGATTGCGTTATATTAATAGAGAAAATGGGTAAGGCGGCAAAAAAAGAAATAGAAGCAGAAATAAAAATGTTTGAATCGTATGATACATCGGTGCTGGGTGTTGTTATTTCTGAATAAAAAGTAGGTGATATCTATTACATGGTATATAGTAATGCTGCTAATAACTATAATATTTGCATATTATTGGCAGCAAAATAAAGAACTGGCAAATAAGTATAGAAGTTACATTTTTATGTTGCTTACATTTATTCCATTGTTTATATTGAATTCTGGAATGTATTATGTAGGAACAGATTACCGGGAATATTATAAATATTTTCAGAGGCTGTCGCCAACTACAACTTACCATATGGATTCTGGTTTTGAAGCTATGTGCAAGCTGCTGAAGTATAATGGTCTCTCGTTTCAATGGATATATCTTGTTACAAGTCTTATCGGCTATGTATTGCTCATCTTGTGTATAAGAAGGTATTCTAAGAATTATGCTGAAAGCTATTTCTGGTATTTTGCATTTACATTTATGCATGTACTGGGATTTAATACAATCCGTCAGTTTGTAGCATTGCTGCTGGTGTGGTATGGTGTTGATTATATAAGAGAAAAATCTTTTATACGATATGCTGTTTTTGTAGTACTGGGTGCGAGTTTTCATATCTCGGCTATTGTTATGCTACCATTTTACTTTATCTTTGATAAAAAGCTGAAATTATCTTTTTGGCTTGTGGTTAGTGTAGTATCTGGTTCTTTTTATGTTTTCTATTCGGATATCCTGACATGGTTATTTAAAACATTCAAGCCGTCATACTTAAATAGTAATTATGTTTCCAAAGAATTAGAACTCGATTTTTCTTATGTTGTGTGTCATCTGATTACGGTTTTAATTATATTCCTTTATTATAAAAGAGCGGCTGAGATTAATTCGGATGTTGATATCCAAGGCCAGCAGATGAAGAAGAGAAATCTGATATGTATTAATTCTGTGTTAGTTGGTAATGTCATAAATCTATGTTGTATGTGGTTGCCGATATATAAACGATTTGCAATTTATTTTTTAATGCCGAGTATTTGGATTATCCCCAATATGCTTGCGTTGGAAAAGAACAAAAAGATTAAGTGGACAATAATACTTATCCAGGCTGCTTCATGTTTGTACTATATGAGCCGTTATGTTGGGTATTGGGAAGTGTTTCCTTATCGGAGTGTATTGGAGCAATGGTTTTAAAAAGGGGCTTATTGATGAACAAGAATATAAAAAGCAATATTATACTAAATATAATCAGGACAGGATCTGCTGTTGTTTTTCCATTGATTACATTTCCTTACATTTCACGGGTATTGGAAGCGGATAATTACGGCAAGGTTAATTTTTCCGCTTCAATTATTAGTTATTTCACTCTTCTGGCTGCTATGGGCGTAACCAATTATGCAATAAGAGAAGGGGCTGTTATTCGCAATAAGCAGAAAGAGTTTAATGTGTTTGTAAAGGAAGTATTTACAATCAACATGATAACTACTCTATTTGCATATTTGCTACTGGGCATTTTAATGTTAAGTGTTCCCTCATTACATGGATATGCGCTGTTGATAGGTATTCAAAGCGCTACGTTTATATTTGCGACTATTGGTGTTGAGTGGGTATATTCAATATACGAAGATTACTTCTATATTACGATTCGCAGTTTGATTGTACAAGTTATATCAGTCATTCTTTTGTTTACTTTTGTAAAAAGAAAAGAAGATTATATAATATATGCAATTATAACTGTATTATCTTCGGCAGGGGCAAGTATATTCAATTTTTTTCATGCATCAAAATATGTGAAGCTAGGGTTCGTGTGGAAGACCAGATGGCGGGTTCATATTGGTCCTATGGTTGTTATGTTTCTCAATTCATTGACAATATCAATATACAGCAGTTCAGATACGACTATATTAGGATTTATGAAAGGTGATACGGCTGTTGGTATCTATAGTGTTGCGGTTAGGATATATACGATCATCAAACAGCTTCTGAATTCCATTAATACAGTGATACTACCCAGAGTAGCTGCACTTGTTGGAAACAATGAGATGGAAGCATATTATAAGTTGATAGAGAAAGTGATCAAAGCATTGCTGACCATTGTCCTTCCGGCGATAGTTGGTTTGTTTATGCTTAGCAAAGAAATTATATTATTGATTGCCGGTAAAGAGTATGTGAGCGGCTACATATCCTTAAGAATATTAAGTTTAGCTTTAGTATGTGCTGTTTTTGCGTGTACTTTTGTATATCTGGTTTTGGTTGTCTATAAAAAGGATAGGCAATATCTCCAGGCAACGGTAGCGAGCGCGATAGCAAACGTTATTTTAAATTTTGTGGCAATACCAATATGGGGGATTAATGGGGCTGCTGTAACGACACTATTAGCAGAAGGAATCGTGTTATTTATAGCGATCCGTTCTTCAAGGGGGCTTTTCAGGCTTACTTCCTTAAAACGAACATTAATCTCCTGTGGTATTGGATGTTTGTGGATAGTGGCAACATGTATTGTTTTCATACAAATTGACATGAGCAATATTTTGCGAGTCTTGTTCGCTATGTTAATTAGTGGCGTAGGATATGCGGCAGCACTGGTTGGGTTGAAAAATGAGATTATAATGGAAGTACTAAACTCACAAAAAATAAGAAAAATATTTAAGAGGAATAAATGAAAATGATAAAAATTAGTGTGATCATGCCGGTTTATAATTCGCAGCAATATATAAAATTAGCTGTGAATAGCGTATTAAACCAATTGCTGAAAGAAATAGAATTAATTATGATTGATGACGGGTCAACCGATTCCAGTGGGAAGATTTGTGACGAAATCGCTGAAGCGGATGAGAGAGTTAAGGTAATTCATCAAAAGAATTCCGGAATTTCAGCAGCTAGAAATACAGGGATTAAAGCAGCCCAGGGAGAATATATATCTTTTATCGACAATGATGATGAATATTGTCAGGGATTTCTGGAAGAAATTTACGAATATGCGAAATCTAACGAAGCTGAAATTGTAAAATATGGATATCGGGTTATTGAGGATTGGCATCAAAATTTAGAAGAAGCCAGAGTTATGTGTTTTAGTAAAGCCAAGAAGGTCGAGTATAATAACATGAATGTAGAATTTCAAAGGCTAAAGGAAGGCGGCTTTTTCCATATGATTTGGAATGGTCTCTATAAAAGAGACTTTATAATTAATAACGCACTTTTCTTTGATGAAGATGTAAAAAAAGGATATGAAGACTGGATATTCAATTGTAGTATTTTTACAAAGACTGAAAAGTGCTTTTTGTGGAACAAAGTTGAATATAACCACTATCAAAGAGGAACGCATAGTACGTCAAGCCAATATCACGAAAACCATCAGTTAGCATTGATTCGGGCGGTAGAAGTTGATTATAAGCTGATCACTGAATTAAATAATAAGTATAATGCTAACATTGATTGGTCGCTTTTTGCGATCAAGTATTTCATTGAAGCACTTTTGATGTTTAAGAGGGCTAATTGTAATGTATCCAGAGAGGGCAGGATCAATTTTATAAAGCGGGTAAGTAAATTACCGATGTTCCAAATTATAAAACAAAAAGAGACAAGGAAAAAATATTCATTGACTAAAAAAGCAGTTTCATTTTTATTAGAGCGTCGCAAATATAATGCTCTGCTGCGGATCACCGGAGTATATTACCACTTTATAGTGTTAAAGAAGAAAATTATCAAATTTTAATCAGGAGGCAGAAGTAGTGCAAAAAAAGTATAACAGTCATGTTGCGGTCATCTTTGCGGGGGGGATTGGCCGGCGTATGAATAATAAGGCATTACCGAAGCAGTTTTTGAAATTGTACGGCAAAGAGATCCTAATTTACACAATAGAACATTTCGAAAACCATTCTGATATTCAGGGAATTGTTATTGTGTGTGTAGAGGAATGGATCCCCTTTTTGCAGGAACTGCTTAAAAAATATCAGATAAAAAAAGTTGCAGCTATTGTTCCGGGAGGAGAAACCGGACAAGACTCCATCTTTAATGGATTGTGTGCAGCTAAAGAATCATATGGTGATGAGGGGGTGGTTCTAATCCATGACGGTGTAAGGCCACTGATTAATGAACAGACAATTACAGATTGTTTAGAATGTGTGGAAAAGAATGGAAATGCGATAACTGTAGCACCGGTAGTTGAAACGATTATACGTGTGGATGATGATTTGATTAAGGATGTGATCAAACGTTCAGAATGTCTAATGGCGCGTGCACCGCAGTGCTTTGCCTTGAGAGATATTTTGGCAGTTCATGATAAATCGAGGAGAGAGAATAATATTGATTTTATTGATTCAGCCTCACTTATGCGTTACTATGGTCACTCTTTATCCGTTGTTCAAGGTCCTGTAGAAAATATTAAAATAACAACACCAATGGATTATTATACTTTTAGAGCTTTATATGATGCAAGGGAAAACGAGCAATTATTCGGAGGATAAAAAGAAAATAAACTAAAAGGTAAATTACGCAGTGAGGGATGAAAATATGATAAATAATTGGAATGAAATTTTGTTGTCAGATATGCAAGATCTATATGGAAGAAATCTATCTTATACTGATATAAAAAATAAAACGGTACTTGTCACCGGAGCTGGTGGTATGCTTGCAGCCTATGCAGTTTATTTTTTTATGTATTTGAATGAAACAGAAAATCTCAACATAAAGGTTATTGCGCTGGTAAGAAATAAGGACAAGGCAATGGAGAAGTTCAGTGAATTTGCAGGAAATGAAAATTTTCGTTTCCTTATCCAAGATGTATGTGATCCGATCATGTTGGAAGAGCAGGTAGATTATATTGTACATGCAGCAGGGAATGCCAGTCCGCATTTTATTCTCAATGATCCGGTTGGCATCATCAAAGCGAATACATTAGGGACATTCAATATTCTGGAGTTTGCCCGACGGGCAAAAACAAGGAAAGTTTTATATTTATCGACGCGTGAAGTATATGGGAAAATGGATGTGGATGTCGAGGAAATCCCAGAGGAACTGTTTGGGGGTATGGATCCTTTAGAATTCAGATCTTGTTATCCTGAGAGCAAGCGTATAGCGGAATCGATATTACAGAGCTATTACCGCCAGTTTAATGTACCTTTCGCAGTTGTCCGCATTGCGCATTCTTATGGGCCGGTAATGAATATTGATAATGATGGGCGGGTTATGGCAGATTTTATAGCAGATATATGCAATAATCGGAATATTATGTTGAAAAGCACCGGTGATGCTGAAAGGGCCTTTTGCTATATTACTGATGCAGTTGCCGGGATGTTGTTTGCTTTACTAAAAGGTGAATGCGGTGAAGCCTATAATGTTGCAAATGAGAAAGACCCGAAGCCAATCCGTGAAGTAGCGGAACTTCTGGTAGGTCTTTTCCCGGAAAAGCAATTAAAGGTGGTATTTAACATTCCTAAATCAAACAGTGAAGGATATAGTAAAATGGGACGAGTCAAACTAAACACGGCTAAATTAGAAAAGCTGGGGTGGTCATGCCAGGTAGATTTGGCGACGGGAATGAAGAGAACAGTTGAGTATTTTAGCAGCAGAGGATAAAAAATAGCAGGGTTTCGGGGAAAATAACATGAAAAAAATCAGAAGGTATGTGGGAGAAAATCGTAGCTTGTTTTTAATTTTGGGAATTGTACTTATGTGCTGTTTCATTGTATGTGTTTTGTATTATATGGACTATATAAAGCCCCTTAGCAATGAACCCTACGCATTGGCTGAAAACAAGTATATAGACTCTAATCAATATAATTCAAAAAGTTCTGATTACTATAGTACTAAACACTCTATTGAAATAAAGCACGGAGAATTTCTTGAACAAGAGTTTCTTTCAACAGAAGAAACTATCACGGGTTTTAGAATTCAATTTGCATTCGAATCTATAAAGGAAAAAAATGGGAATATTTTGATTCAGATCAAGGATAAAGACAATCAGCAAACAGTGGCAGACTTTATTTTTGATATCCGGGATCTGGCGGATAAAAGAGGTGCGATACTTGATGTACCTGTAGAAATTACCGGAGCAATGAATAAATGCTATGTAATTGTTTTGACGCCCTCTTTGCAGGAGGGAGGAACTATCTGCCTGTACAGAAGTCTGTATGACAGTGTGTATGGAGAAATGACATACATGGGAGAGGAGCAGGAAGGGGATATCGTATTTGCAGTTTATAGCGGAGATTTATCGGATATAAAAATTATATACTTAATATTTGTTATAGTATTTTTATTCGGAATATTATTTCTTATATCTTTCCTATGGACCAATCATCAAAATACAGCAAGATGCGTGGCAGCTATAGTGTTGATTGTGGGCATTATGTATAGCATGATTCTTCCATCGTCGACACTGCCGGATGAGAATCGGCATATTCGATGGGCCTATGCAAATTCCAGTTGGATGTTAGGAGAAGTTGGGATATCAGATGAAGATACGATATTAATGCGGGAAGGTGATTTATGGTTGCTTTCCGAAAACCGATATCCGGATGCCAATACTTATGTCAGAGAGTATAAAGGGTTATTCAGAACAGATAGTTCGGAAGCTCAAATTGATACCGGCCAGGGATCTGCGGCAGACAGTATCGGAGTTGCTTATTTACCGCAGGCGTTAGGGATGGCCATAGCACGATTTTTTGATATGGGAAGTATTCCGATGCTAATGATTGGAAAAATATTGGGATTATTGCTTTATACAGTGTTAATCTATTGGGCTGTAAGATTAATGCCTTTTGCAAAAATGTTGGTCGGAATTTCCAGTATACTGCCTATGACTATATGGCTTGGAACCGGATATTCTTATGATATGTTGTCAATTGGGTCGGTATATCTGTTTATTGCTTATGTATTTCATCTGGCATATGCAGAAGAGGGTAAGGCTAACTGGAAAGACTGGCTTAAGCTGAGCGTACTGCTGGCAGTATTGGCTTCAATGAAGGTGGTTTACTTAGGTGTAGGGTTCCTGGCAGTTTTAATACCCTATCGAAGAAATAAAAAGAACTGGAAGAGTTACATTGGTGTATTATGTACATGGGTGAGTGGATTTGGTGGTGTACTTCTGGTTAAGATGTATCTGATCCTCCGGGTATTAAAAATAGGACAGGAAGCAAATGCATTACAGGAGAGCGTGAAATATTATCCTTCGTACTTTTTAGCGCATCCTCTTAGATTACTGCGGGTATTGTTTAACACCCCGATTAGAAAGGGAGATGAATACCTGGCTGGAATTATCGGTAAAATGGGATGGCTTAATATAAATATTTCAACAATTGCGTTTGTCGGGTTTGGCATTATTCTGTTTATGTGTGTTTGCTATTATGGCAAAGAAACTGAAAATTATATTGCTCATAGAACTGAAAGAGTTATTATTGGTATAGCTGCAATAACTCCGGTTCCGTTAGTTATGATAACGATGTTGTTTGCGGATACTGAAAGAGAGTTAAGCTATATCCAGGGAATACAGGGAAGGTATTTTCTTCCCCTTATACCTTTATTTTTAATTTTGATTAAGAATAAAATTTCAATCGCCCATCAAACTATGAATCGCTGTGTTTTCCAGACAACAGTAATTTTGCATGTAATTGTTATATTGGATGTATTTGCAGAGATTTTAAATATGTAAGTCTTGTATTTATAGATATTAGAGGAGGATATTAATATGGATCAGCATACATTTGCAGTTTGTGCTTATGGAGAAAGTCCATTTTTAAAGGCTTGTATAAAGTCTCTGATTGTTCAGACAGAGGCGGGCCGGATAATTTTCGTCACATCTACGCCCAATAAGTATATCAGTGATATAGCTGATCAGTACAACATTCCGTTATATGTTAATGCAAAGGGAGGGATTGTCCAGGATTGGAATTTTGCATACCAAAGTGCTGATACGCCATATGTGACGATTACCCATCAGGATGATATATACTTTGCCGATTATCGGAAACATTTATTAGAGGTTCTCAATAATGAAGAGGAGCCAATTATATATTTTACCGATTATGTAGAAATACGTAATGGCAAAAAAATAATCAGCAATACCTTACTAAGGGTGAAACGGGCAATGCTCTGGCCATTGAGGATTAAGAAATTACGATATAGTAAATTTGTGAGGCGCCGGATTTTATCTTTAGGTTCACCGATATGCTGCCCTGCTGTAACTTTTGTAAAAAAGAACATTCCGGGAGAGCCGTTTACACCTGGTTTCCGTTCTGATGAGGATTGGGAAGCGTGGGAGAGGTTATCAAAATTGAAGGGTGGTTTTATTTATGATCCCCGAAAAAATGTAGCTCATCGAATCCATAAACAATCGGAGACCAGCGTTGTTTTACAAGATAATGCCCGGGTTAATGAAGATTATATAATGTTCTGTAAATTTTGGCCGGTGGTTATTGCTAAGAGGCTGGCAAAAATATATTCTGCAAGTGAAAAATCTAATAGTTTGGATTAGCAGGAGTACTAAATGAAAAAAATTGTTATCATCCCCGCCTATAATGAGGAAGGGAATATTAAAAATACAGTAGAGGGTATCAGAAAATCAGCACCGGATTTTGATTATATTATTATTGATGATTGCTCAACTGATATGACAAAAAAAATATGTGAAGAGAACCATTATAATTTAATTAGCCTTCCTATTAACTTGGGTATTGGCGGAGCCGTACAGACTGGATATAAATATGCCGCGCAGTATGATTATGATATTGCTGTGCAGGTGGATGGTGATGGACAGCACGATCCGTCTTTTCTCAATATCATGGAAAAGGTTTTTGAGGAAGAAAACCTGGATATGGTTATCGGATCCCGCTTCATAGAAAAGCAAGGGTTTCAGTCATCAAATATGAGGAGGATCGGAATTGTATATTTTTCATGCTTGATAAAATTGTTAACTGGTTATAAAATTACGGATCCGACATCGGGGCTGCGCCTGTCAGGTAAAAAAGTACTGCAACAGTTTGCTGATGAATACCCAAAGGATTACCCCGAACCGGAGAGTGTTGTTGCTATACTAAAAAAGAACAAGAAAGTCAAAGAAATTCCGGTTATTATGCAAGAACGTCAAAGTGGTATTTCATCCATATCAATATTGAAATCTTTCTATTACATGATTAAAGTAACTTTAGCAATTTTGGTTGAAAAGATTAGAAAATGAGGTGTATTAATTCATGATGACTTTAAGACTGCAGATTATCATAGGGGCATGTATTCTTCTTGCATTGATTATTGTAGTGAGTATGGTACGCAACAGGAAGCTGGAATTGAAATATGCATTAATTTGGTTGGGCGCTGGTGTTGCCATTTTGTTATTTGATTGTTTCCCATCACTTATGACATGGCTGTCTAAAAGAATGGGAATCGCTTCACCGGTTAATATGCTCTTTTTACTAGGATTTATATTTTCATTGATTATTATTTTTGTTCTGACCATTGTAGTGTCCAGATTATCAGTCCGGGTTAAGGAGTTGGCACAGGAAATTGCTTTATATGAAAAAGACGGAAAATGCAAGAGCGATGTAAGAAAGGGTAAGAACGATGAGTAGATTATATACAGAGTATGATCCGGCAACACTCTTTAAGCTGCAAAAGGTTGAATTAGAGATTTTGAAAGACTTTTGTGATCTCTGTGAAGAAAATAATATAGAATATTTTGGTGCCGGAGGAACTGCGATTGGCGCAGTGCGGCATCAGGGATTTATTCCGTGGGATGATGACATTGATGTATCTTTGCTAAGAGAAGACTATGAACGGTTTTTAGTATTAGCAAAAGAGCAGTTAAACGATAAATATTATTTACTCACGGCAGAGACGAGTAAGCATTACCCGTTAATGTCTGCCAGACTGATTAAAAGAGGAACTAAATTCAGGGAAGAGTGTTTTGCCGATTTAGATTGTGATCTGGGTATATTTTTAGATATATATGCATTGGATAATATTCCCGACGATGATAAGGCTATGCGGCGACAGGGGTATAGTGCCTGGTTTTGGGGGAAGCTCCTTGTTTTAACCGAAGTTTCTAAACCGGTCTTGTATATAAGCGGCTGGAAAGCAAGATTTGTGAAAATTTGCTGTATGATAGTGTATCGCCTGTTTAAAATATTTAGAGTATCTCATGATTTTCTGTATAATAAAGCTAAGAAAGCGTCTACCAGATATTCCGGTGCGGAGACTAAGAGAGTTGCGTATTTTTTTGATCCAATGCCTTTTACCAGCATTATTAAACGTGAGCATATTTTCCCTACTAAGCATATGGAGTATGATGGACTCCAGGTTCGGTTTATGAATAGAACGGAAGAGTACTTGCGTACGCGTTATGGTGATTTTATGGAGCTTCCGCCACCGGATAAAAGACATAACCATCCACCTTATGAACTTGATTTTGGTGAAGGAGAGTAAATTATGGAACAGAATGGAGTATCAATAATTCTGCCGGCATACAATGCAGAAAAGTTTTTGGCAGAAACACTGGATTCTATATTAAAACAGTCATATAATAATTATGAGATTATCATTATAAATGATGGTTCAACCGATCATACACAACAGATTATTGATGAATATGAAGAACGATTTCCGGAAATTATAAACAGCTACATCCAAGAGAACCAGGGTCAATCTGCAACGCGTAATAAGGCACTCAAGTATGCAAAAGGCAAGTACATTGCTTTTATTGATTCAGACGACTGCATGGCAGAGAATTATTTGTTGAGATTGCATGGAGCAGGAGAAGAAGCAAACGCAGACATAGTGATATGCGGGTATCAAAAATTCATAAATGAAACCGGTGAAGTGACTCTGGTCAGAAATCCGAAAGACTGGGAAGTTGCCTTTAAGCATGGTATTAAACATGTATTTCAGTATTCCCCATGGGCGAAAATTTTTAGAGCAGATTTGCTTATGAAACATCAGATTCAGTTTAGTGTAAATGAGCAGTTAGAGGATGGCCCATATTGCGTTATGACTGATTTATTGGCTGAGCGGGTAGTAATAGTAGACTTTATTGGCTACAATTACCGTATCCATCAGAATTCGATCATGGGAAATGTTAGGAAAAAGCAGGCTCGGCCTAGATTACCGTATAAAGGCATTGAAGCAGCAATAAATAAAGTGAGAGCATACAGACCGGATCAGCAGATGGATCAAGTGCTTGAATACTGCATTATAAAAATCCTTGCAGGTTTAGCCACGAATATGTGTAAGACATGCGATAACGAAACCAGAAAGGCGATTTGTAATTATTGCTATTGCCTTATTGGAGAGTATTTTCCCAATATAAATAAAAATCCATATATACGAGTTAGTGCATTGCCAAAGCTGCCATTTGTCCATCGGGCAGCAGTGCGGCTATTTGTATTTGCATATCGTGGAAAAGTATTGTATCCTTTTTCATTATTGGTTTCTAAATTTTTGTGATAAGCATAAGGGAGAACTATGGATACAAATAAAGAATTATCTGTATCTCGAAATATGATATGGAATACTGTCGGTTCATTTACATACCTGGTATGTCAATGGCTATTAACGATGATCGTGGTACGGATTTCAAAAAATATGGAGAACGTAGGGAATCTTTCGTTAGCAATCTCTATTACGAACATCTTTTTCAATTTAGCTTGTTTTAATGTCAGACCTTATCTGGTATCCGATGTCAGTGGCAAATTTAAGATTCATGAATATTCTGCATTTAGAATTTTCACGGGATTATCAGCGCTGGTATTATGTATTGGCTATATCAATATATTTAGCTATTCAACTGAACAAAAGATATGCATAGTAGTTTACATGTTTTTCAAATTAGGAGAAGTGTGGGTAGATCTTCTTCATGGAATTGAACAGAGAAGTAATCGCATGGATATTGGAGGTATATCTCTGTTTGTGAGGGGGATTTTGTCGTCAGTAAGTTTCACTGTTTGTTTGCTATTGACCGATAGTATTATTTCTAGTATTTTCGGAATGGTTATTGTTACGTGGGGCTTTATTTGTGTTTATGATATGCAGATGGTTAAATTTTTTACTCCGATCAAACCGCAAATAACTAAAAAACAGACAATTAATATTTTTAAAGAGTTTATCCCCCTGACAGTCGGGGCATTTATGAGTACTTTCGCCACAACCTATCCAAGACAATTCTTAGAATCGTATATGGGAACGGAGGTTTTGGGGATATATGCGACAGTAGCCACGCCGGCGGTGGTTGTCCAGGTGGCAGCATCTTATGTATTTAATCCATTATTGACTGTTTTTTCTAAATATTATGCAGAGAAAAGGGAGAGAGAATTTTTAATACTGTTTCTAAAAACCTGTGGGTTACTGCTTGGGGTTTCCGGTGTCGCCCTAATAGGCTGTATAACATTAGGGAAACAGGGATTGAATCTGCTGTATGGGAAAGAAATTGCGGAATATTCAGATTTGCTGATTCCGGTAATTATATTTACATCGTTAAATGGATTTGTCTGGTTTATGTGGAATGTACTGATCGTTCTGAGAAAATTGAAAAGCCTGCTGTTTGTGAATTTTTCCGGGCTTCTGTTTTTGCTTCTGATAGTCAGACCGATGGTTACTGCGTATGGAATGAATGGGGTGAGTTATGCCCTTATATTTTTTACAGTCAGTTTAATATTGCAAATGTCTATTATTCTGTTAAAATGTTTTAAGAAGAGGTAAGTTTAGAAGATTTAAATAGTTTAAGGAGGTGCATATGAGGAGAAAATGGAAGATTGTTATGTTACTGCTAAGCATGGTATGTGTTCTGGGAATAGGAATACACAGCTTTGCTGAAGATATAACTGAAGTGGATCGGATTGTTCCGGGTGAAGGGACAGAAGCAGCAGCCGAGACGGAAGAAGCGGCTGCAGTGCCGATGGCAGAAGGGCCGGCAGGGATCACCTATTCAGCTCATGTACAGAATAAAGGCTGGAATGGCAATGTGGCAGATGGTACAACAGCAGGAACTGTGGGATATGGATTGCGGACTGAAGCGATTAACATTAGTCTGCAAAATTTAAGCGGTACGGTATATTATAAGACTAAAGGATTAAACAGTGAATGGCAGGATTGGAAACAAAATGGAGATATCAGTGGTTCGGTTGGCAAATCGACCGGTCTGGAACGGATTCAGATTAAGCTGGACGAAACTCTGAACCAATCCTATAATGTTTATTATCGTGTTCATGTGGCTAAGCTTGGATGGCTGGGTTGGACCAGTAATGGCGAAATTGCCGGTACGGAATATTACGAATATTCAATCGAGGCAATACAAATAAAGATCCTGGCTAAAGATGATACGTCAGCTCCGGCTGCTGGAAATGCGTATAAGCAAAAGAATCCTGATATTACATATCAGGCACATGTCAGTAATATTGGATGGCAGTCCAGTGTGATAAACGGTGCCGTTGGCGGTACTACTGGACAAAATAAGAAAATGGAAGCTATCAAAATAAAAATTCCGGGAATTCAAAATGCAGAATTACAATACCGGACGAAGAGCCTTAACCAGAACTGGCAAGCCTGGAAATCGAATAATGAGCAGGCCGGAACGACCGGAAAGAAGTTAGGACTGGAACAGATTCAGATTAAATTAAGCGGCGAACTTGCACAGTCCTATAATGTTTATTACCGGGTCCATGTGGCAAATCTGGGCTGGCTGGGATGGACCCAGGATGGGGAAACCGCAGGATCATCTTATCATGGTGGTGCAATTGAAGCAATTGAGATTAAACTTATTAAAAAGGGTGATTCAGCACCAAGTATAGCAAATGCATTTATAGAAAAGCCCCCCAGTGTAAGTTATAGCGCCCATGTAAGCAGTATTGGCTGGCAGGCTAATGTAAAGGATGGAGTTACCGGAGGCACGACCGGTCAAAGCAAAAAGATGGAAGCGATAAAAATTCAAATCGCTAATACGCAGACAACAGATGATATTACTTACAGTACCAGAAGTATTGGGAAGTCATGGGGAGCATGGCAAAAAAATAATGCAGTCAGTGGAACGACCGGACAGAAGCTCAGCATTGATGCAATAAAAATTAAGCTTTCGGACAGTCTGAGTCAGAAGTACAGCGTGTATTACCGGGTCCATGTTTCTAACATAGGCTGGCTGGGCTGGACGAAAGACGGAGGCCTGGCTGGCAGTGAAGGATTTGGCTATGCAATTGAAGCGGTGCAGATAAAGATAACGGAAAAAGAGAAAGGTGAGACAGAAAGCACGGCTTATGTGAAGATGCCTTCATTAACTTATCAGGCCTATGTTTCAAGTATTGGTTGGCAGCCGGAGGTTATAAACGGGGATACGGCAGGTACAACCGGCCAAAGCAAAGGAATTGAGGCACTCAGGATATTTTTAACAAACAATGAAACATATGCAGGAAGTATTTCATATCGAACCAGAGGACTAAAAAGCACTTCATGGGGAAGCTGGAAATCGGATGAGGAAATGACCGGAAGTACCGACCAGAGTGAAAGTCTGGAGGCTGTTCAGATAAAGCTCATTGGGAACCTGGCAAATGTAGCAGATGTCTATTACCGTGCACATGTGCAGGGGCTGGGTTGGCTGGACTGGACAAAGAATGGATACTCGGCCGGAAGTGAATACTATGGATACAGGATCGAAGCAATACAGATTAAAGTATTATCGAAATCGGATAGTTCTGTTAAAACCGGAACTGCTTATGCTCTTGGCTGGCACAGGGGAGTGGACGTATCGGCTTATAACGGCACGATTGATTGGAGTAAAGTGAAAAATGCCGGGATATCCTATGCTATGTTAAGAATAGTCAATGGCCGCATGGGGAATCTGCAGGTTGATGCGACGTTTAATACGAATATAAGAAATGCAACAGCTAATGGTATTAAGGTTGGTGGTTATCGCTACGGTTATGCGATAACGGTAGCGCAGGCACAGGAAGAAGCGCGCCAGGTTGTCAAAGCTTTAAAAGAGAGTGGCGGTAAAGTACAGTATCCGATAGTATATGATGTGGAAGATGCAGATACACAAGGGAAATTAACAAAAGCGGAACTTACCAGCATAATAAAGGCTTTTAAAGGCATAGTTGAGAATAATGGATATAAGTTCATGATCTATGCAAATAAAAGCTGGCTTGAGAACAAACTTGACATGGAGACCTTTGCAAATGAGGATATCTGGATTGCCAGATACCGTGATAACACATGGAATCTGGGCCATGGATATACTGGTAAGGGCAACGTAACAATGTGGCAGTATACCAGCAGTGGGACAATAGAGGGCATCAACGGCGTTGTCGATATGAATATTTGTTATAAACAGTACTAGTGTGGAGAAACAGCATTAAACTTGTCGAAAAGATAAAGGTTTAGTGCTGTTTTGTTTATGGACATTATTTTCTGCACATGTTAGAATATAAAAATAGTACGGGGTAGCTAAGGAGGTAAAGATGAGAAAGGCAAAACTAATAAGAGCGGCTGTAATTTCCCTCGTCCTGACATTTATTGTGTCCCCGATGAGCTCGTTGGCAGAGGAGACGGGTATGGAATCAAAGACACAGGAGATGGCAGGGGAAAATAGTGAAGAGGTAACAGCGAAGGAAAATGATACAGAGGAGACGGGATACGAGAAAAACGCTCAGGAACCTAAGCAAAAAAGGGAATCAGCAGCAGAAATATCACCTTTAGACAGTTCGCTCACGATTACAGACATGGTACTGCAATATCAGGTATATATTGCAGGAAACTGGCAGGGCGTAAAGACAAATGATGAATTAGCAGGACTGCAGAATCAGTCTAAAGCAATAGAAGCAATCAAAATAGGATTTGCTGATTCGGCATTTAATGATCTGATAGAATATCGGATTCATGTCAGTAATGTTGGCTGGCAGTCCTGGGTATCAGGCAATACGTCGGCCGGTGTCATCGGAAAGAACATAGAGGCAGTTCAGATCAGATTTAAAGAAGGATCTGAAGCAGCATCTTTATTTAATATTTATTATTATACCAATACCGTCACCTTTGGTCAGTTAGGTTGGGCGTGGGACGGTAAAATGGCCGGCACCAGCGGAATGAGTGAGCGGCTGAACGGTATAACCATTGGAGTTGTGGAAAAGGGATCAATGGCTTCTTCTGCGGGAACAGGCCGGTGTTACATTGAAGGTTATACTCAGACGGCATTAAGCTATTCTGGACATGTGCAGAAAAAAGGTGATCTGGCAGCGGTCAGCAGCGGTAAAACATTAGGTACGGTAGGCGAAGGCCTGCGTATAGAAGGAATGAAAGCTACATTGAATACTGCTGGCGGGGATGTGTTAAATGGCGGAATTACATACCGGACTTATGTTCAGAACAAAGGCTGGATGGACTGGAAAAGTAATGGTGCATATGCCGGAACAACAGGAGAGTCGTTGCGGATAGAAGGAATCCAGGTGAAGCTGACCGGAGAAGCAGCAGATTATTATAATATATACTATCGTGTACATGTGCAGAATATCGGCTGGATGGGATGGAGCGCCAATGGCAACACTGCTGGAACCAGTAACATGTGGCTGCGCATTGAAGCTATCCAGATTCAATTAGTAGCGAAAAGTGCCGATCAGAGTATCTATAACGGAAGCGGTCAAAGCTATTTAGAGGGTTATCAGGCTTCAGCTCTGAAATATTCAGGCCATGTTCAGTCAATTGGCAATACAAGTGCGGTAATAGGCGGTCAGACATTGGGTACAGTGGGTAAATCGCTGCGTATCGAAGGAATTAAAATTTCTCTGGATACATCAGGCAACAATGTAGTGAGCGGCGGGATTACCTATCGCACGCATGTGCAGAATATTGGCTGGCAGGGCTGGCAGAGCAATGGTGAGTATGCGGGAACAACCGGTCAATCATTGCGGGTCGAAGCCATTCAGATTAAGCTGACCGGGGATGCGGTAAAATATTTTGATGTATATTACCGGACACAGGTACAGGGATATGGCTGGCTGGGCTGGGCAAAGAACGGCCAGAGTTCAGGGACATCTAACTGTTCATATCGGATGGAAGCGATACAGATTAAGCTGGTTGCTAAAACTCAGGCAGCGCCGGGCTCTACAGCAAATTATTATCGTGAAGGAAAAAATGGCTGGCATTATGAAGGCAGCTATAAGTTCTACTATAGCAACAATAAAAAAATAGAGGATGTCAGAGGCATCATCGGCAGACAGTCCAGTTATGTAATTATGGTAAATAAGCAGCAAAGCTGTATTACCGTATATGCAAAGGATGGGAGCAAAGGATATATTATACCGGTGGTATCCTTCGCCTGCTCACCGGGAAACGCGACACCGCTTGGGACTTATTATACGCCTGAAAAGTATCGATGGAAATCCCTGATGGGTGGGGTGTGGGGTCAATATTCGACCAGAATAACGGGAGGATTTTTATTCCATTCAGTTCCTTATACCAGTGCCAATATCTATTCTTTAAAATCGGCTCAATATAATAAACTGGGGACACGGGTATCGGCCGGTTGCGTTCGGCTGAGAGTGGTTGATGCAAAATGGATTTATGACAATTGCCCGCTTAAGACTAAAGTGGTGATTTATAACAGCAGTGCGGCCGGACCATTTACGAAACCGAATTATGCGAAGATACCGCTTTCGCAGACATGGGACCCAACCGATCCGGCGATCAGATAAAGGTGAATATATCTATAGAGAATCGGGATTTCATCCCGGTTCTTTTTCTTTACAAAAGTATTAAAATTTGCTAACATAAAACAGTAATTCGCATGAAACGAGAGGAGTAAAATTATGTGTGGAATTGTAGGTTATATAGGAAGTGAACAGGCAGCGCCGATTCTTTTAAACGGCTTGGCCAAATTGGAGTACAGAGGATATGATTCAGCCGGAATCGCAGTGTATGACGGCGAGAATGTGAATATGGTCAAATCGAAAGGGCGCCTGAAGGTTTTGAGTGAATTAACTCATGATGGCACCACTCTTTCGGGAACATTGGGAATTGGCCATACCAGATGGGCAACCCATGGGGAACCGTCTGATAAAAATGCACATCCTCATTATAATAAAGATGAAAGTATTGCTGTCGTGCATAATGGTATTATTGAAAATTATATTAAGATCAAAGATAAACTGGAACGCAGAGGCTATGAGTTCCTATCTGATACAGATACCGAAGTGGTGGCTCATTTGCTCGATTATTATTATAAAGGAAATCCGCTGGAAGCGATTACTAAGATTATGCATCGTCTGGAGGGGTCTTATGCATTCGGTATTATATTTAAGGATCATCCTGAAGAATTGTATGCGGTACGAAGAGACAGTCCTTTGATCGTTGGTCATACCGATGGGGGAAGTATCATTGCCTCCGACGTACCGGCGGTACTGAAGTATACCAGAGACGTATATTTTATTGAAAATGAGGAAATTGTGAGACTGACCTCAGATGATATGGAATTCTATACCGTGGATGAAGAACCGATTCAAAAAGAGTCTGTCCATATTGACTGGGATGTAAATGCCGCCGAAAAAGACGGATACGAACATTTTATGCTGAAAGAAATATATGAACAGCCAAAGGCTGTCAGTGATACATTTTCACCGCGAATCAAAAACGGAAAGATTATAATTGAAGAGCTGGGAATGAGTGAAGAGGACATCAAAGGGATAAAAAAACTGATGATCGTAGCCTGTGGTTCCGCTTATCATACCGGGATGACCAGTAAATATATTTTTGAAGATCTGGCACGGATTCCGGTTGAAGTGGATCTGGCATCGGAATTCCGGTACCGGAATCCTATTTTAGAGGATGGTACGGTTGTAGTAATTATCAGCCAGTCGGGTGAAACGGCTGATTCCCTCGCGGCGCTTCGTGAAGCGAAAGAAAAGGGTGTAAAAGTCCTTGGAATTGTCAATGTTGTCGGCAGTTCCATTGCGCGGGAAGCGGACAATGTGATGTATACCTGGGCAGGTCCGGAGATCGCGGTAGCGACAACTAAAGCCTATTCCACCCAGTTAATCGCCCTTTATCTGCTGGCGATGAAATTTGCACATGCACGCGGGCTGTTGAAAGATACTGGTCTAGCTAAAATGATTAATGATTTAAAAAGACTGCCGGAACAGATAGAAATGCTGCTGAACAATAAATTAAAAATTCAGAAATTTGCTAACCGTTATCTCGCTGCTAAAGATGTATTCTTTATCGGACGGGGAATTGACTATGCAATCTCTCTGGAAGGTTCGCTGAAGCTGAAGGAGATATCATATATTCATTCCGAAGCCTACGCTGCCGGTGAGCTGAAGCACGGAACGATCTCACTGATCGAAGACGGGACACTGGTGGCAGCGGTGCTGACGCAGGAAGCGCTTTATAAAAAAATGATCAGCAACATTGTTGAAGTAAAAACCCGCGGAGCATTTGTGATGTCGGTGACCAATACTGAGAATGTTGAAGCTGGAAATGTTTCCGATTATACGATTTATATTCCGAAAACCAATAAGTATATGACAAACTCATTGGCGATTATTCCGCTGCAGTTATTTGGCTATTATATTTCTGTCGGGCGGGGCTGTGACGTTGACAAGCCGAGGAATCTGGCAAAGTCGGTAACGGTGGAATAATTTAAGACTTCAAGATTTTTTTATCCTTTAAACACATTTCTATCACAAATTGAGGTTAAACTTCAATTATACAAAACATTTGAAAGGAGTACCGAAGCATGAGTACTAATGAATATTCTTATTATACGTCAAATTATGGTGATGGAAATGACCCAAATAGATATACAGAACAACCGGAGCAGAAGAAAAAGAGAAAGGCACCTAAAGTAGTCAAGACCTTGTGTCTGGCGGTGGCTTTTGGACTTGTTGCAGGGGTGACCTTCCAGGCGACGAACTTTATGGGTAATAAGCTGCTGGGAACCAATACTTCTGGAAGCGCCAGTAATGCAGCCGAGAAGACGCAAACGGTCAGTAATGCACAATTGACCCAGACCTCCAGCACGACAGTGTCAGATGTCTCAGGTGTGGCCGAGGCGGTGATGCCTTCGGTTGTGTCGATCACCAACATGAGTGTTCAGCAGGTCCAGAGTTTCTTCGGCGGAGTCAGTGAGCAGCAGGTTGAGAGCAGCGGCTCAGGAATTATCATCAGTGAAAAGGATTCGGAGCTTTTGATCGTAACGAATAATCACGTGGTAGAAGGCTCTGAAACGCTGACTGTAACCTTTGCAAATGAAGTCAGTGTAGAAGCAACTGTAAAGGGAACTAATTCCAGTAAAGATATTGCGGTAGTAGCTGTTCAGCTAAGCGATATTGATGATGAAACAAAAGAAGCGATAAAGATTGCCACACTGGGAGATTCTGATGCTCTCCAGGTTGGTGAACCGGCGATCGCGATTGGAAATGCACTTGGATATGGGCAGTCGGTAACGACCGGTGTGATCAGTGCTACGAACCGTGATATTGAATTAGAAGGATTTGACTGCACTTTGATCCAGACCGATGCAGCGATAAATCCGGGTAACAGCGGTGGAGCGTTGCTTAATTCAAATGGTGAAGTAATTGGTATTAATACGGTTAAGGTTAACGATTCTTCGGTAGAAGGCATGGGATATGCAATTCCGATTTCGGATGTCAGTGACATTATTACCGAACTGATGAATAAAGAAACCAAAACAAAGGTTGCGGAAGCGGATAAAGGCTATCTTGGTATCCGTGGTGTAGATGTGACAGCAGACAGCGCTTCCATGTACAGTATGCCGAAGGGAGTATACATTTCCGAGACGATACAGGGCGGCGGTGCAGCCGAGGCAGGTCTGCAGAAAGGATATATTATAACCGCTATTGATGATAATACGGTAAGTTCGATGACCGAACTGCAGACACAGTTAGAATATTATGCTGTCGGGGAGAAGGTGGCACTGACCGTACAGATTCCAGAACAAAATGGTGAATATACAGAAGAAATTATTGAAGTTACATTGACAAAAAGCATTGGATAGTATATATAAATATAAAAGAGGAAAACAAGTTATGGAATTGTACTCCATAACTTGTTTCAATGCTGAGGAGATAAACTAAGGTATGAAAAAGCAAAGGAACTATATTTTTGCGGGGAAAATAATTTCGTCTTTTTTAATTGCTGCTTTGGCGCTTGGGGGTATGCTCATTTATAATTTATTGGATTGGGTTATGGATACGTGGGCAGATGTCAGCATGGATGAAATCATGTTTCATTTAAAAGCACCGCTAGAGGGGACGAATGAAGAATTGATCAACGGGGCGATTGAACGCTGTGTGCCGCCGGCGCTGTTAGTATTTTTCCTGGTATTTGTAATACTAATAGGGATAAAGGAGCGAAGGCGCATTCGGTGGGGGACGATAGCGGCAATTACTATTTGTTCAGTAATGCTTTCAGTTAACACACTGAATGTAGCGGCCCAAAAGTATAACCTGAAGGAGTACAGGGAGAATAAGGAAGAGATTTCTGAATTTGTGACCGATTATTACATTGATCCCAGAAAGGTAGAGTTAACCTTTCCGGAACAAAAACGAAATCTGATATACATATATCTGGAATCTATGGAGGTAACCTATGCATCAAAAGATGAAGGCGGTGCTTTTGATGATAACTACATTCCGGAGCTGACAGAAATTGCAAAAGAGAATATAAGCTTTTCCAGTAACGAATCGTTAGGCGGAGCTAAGACTACTACCGGCAGTGGCTGGACGATGGGAGCATTATTTACGCAGACATCGGGAATTCCTTTGATAGTCCCGGTGGATGGGAACTCAATGAATGAACAAGATTCATTCTTCCCGGATATCGCGACATTAGGGGATGTTTTAGATGAAGCAGGATACCGCCAGATATTTCTGCTCGGTTCTGAGAGTGAATTCGGCGGTCGGAAAAACTATTTTGAAGCACATGGAAATTACGAAATGTGGGATTATAATACAGCCAAAGATGAGGGCAAAATTCCTGAAGACTATAGAGTGTTTTGGGGTTATGAGGATGAAAAACTGTTTTCTTATGCCCAAGAGCAGTTATTGAATCTGGCTTCCGGTGAGGAGCCATTTAATTTCACTATGCTGACTGTTGATACACATTTTGAAGACGGGTATGTATGTAATCTTTGTACGGATGAATTCGGAGATAACCAGTATGCTAATGTTATAGCATGCTCCAGCAGGCAAGTGGCAGAATTTTTAAACTGGATTAAGAACCAGAGCTTTTATGAAAATACGACCGTTATTATAACAGGGGATCATCTGACGATGGACTCTGATTTTTGTGCTGATATTGCGGATGATTATGAAAGAGAAGTATATAATGCTTTTATCAATTCAGCGGTAACAACAACAAACATAAAAAATCGTGCATTTACCACATTGGATATGTTTCCGACGACGCTTGCAAGTATCGGGGTGCAGATAGAAGGGGAAAAATTAGGACTTGGAACAAATTTGTTTGCGGCGGCACCAACTTTGGCGGAGTCGGTTGGACTGGATACGATTAATGGGGAGATGGCAAAACAATCCACCTTTTTTGACTATCTGACGAGAGATATCGTTATTGCAGAAGAAAGCGCCGGACTTGAATAAACTTCATAAAATATTGATACTTTCTTTTTATAAAGGTTATAATAGTATCACAGAAATTGTAAAGGAGCGATGCTCTATGAAATTAGATATGCATTGTCATATAAGGGAGGGATCCGTTGATAGCAAGGTTTCATTGGATGAATATATAACCAGACTGAAAGAAAATGGATTTGACGGAATGCTGATCACCGATCATGATACTTATAAAGGTTACCGTTACTGGAAGCAGCACATGAAAGGCAAGGTGCATGATGATTTTGTGGTATTAAAAGGAATCGAATATGATACCTTCGATGCCGGTCATTTTTTGGTCATTATGCCCGAGCTGGTTAAAATGCGTCTGCTTGAGCTGCGGGGACTGCCGTTGTCAGTGTTGATCGATTTCGTACATCATCACGGTGGAATTTTGGGTCCGGCACATCCCGGCGGAGAGAAATATCTCAGCTTTAGCAATACAAAGAGATATTATAAATCTCCTGAATTGATTAAGCGGTTTGATTTTATTGAAGTATTTAATTCCTGTGAACCGGCCGAATCCAATGCCGAAGCCCTGAAACTGGCTGAAAAATACGGTAAATTAGGAATCGGCGGCAGTGATTCTCATAAATTGGATTGCGTTGGCACCGGTTATACTCAGCTGCCGGAGCGGGTCACCTGTGAAACCGAATTGATCTCGCTGATCCGCAGAAGAGTGCCGATAAAGATCGGCGGAATACTGTATAACAAAACCACGAAAGATAAGATCGGCAAAGCTAATAAAGTCCTGGTATATTCTTTCTGGTTTTACAATAAAGCAGGTGAGCTGCTGAAGAGAAAGAGCCGCAGGGAAAAATTGTCGGCCGAGCAGCCGCTGGATCCAATCGACCCGATTGAGATTCCTTACCTGAATTCGATTAAGCGGTTGACCTATAAAAAATCAAATTCGTAAATGGGGACGCGAAAAAGGGAAGCGAAATATCTCACGTGAACGCAGGTAACGCTCTGGCGAGCTAACTGTTAACTACGACTAATGACGCTCAGGAGAGCCTTCGCGTCAAGTCTCTGTAAACAGTGGATCTCGCCGCCGCTAACAACACCTGCTGATTGTTCACTTAGAGATATTTCGCTTCCCTTTTCCGCTGGTCTGATCCCCCATGACTTTCCTAAAATGATAGAGACCAATCTATACCCGTTAAACTACTGGCCTTTAACAAGGTTTATCTTAGTGAATGTGATAAGTTCTCGACCACTATCAGTATAACAGGCCGAGAACAGCCACTGCATACGGCGAGGTGATTCTAAGCGAACAATCAGAGGGCGGTTTTAGCACCTGACAAAATCGCCGCTTATGCAGATCCGGCGCGAAGGTTTTCCTGAGCGTCGTGGCCGGAGTTAGCGGAAGTTTGTCAGGTGTGTTGCCCGGGTTCGCGTGAATCATCTCGCCGTACGCAGCGGCGTCCCGGCAGTTAAACCAGTATGGAGGTAAATGCTATGAAGTACAAAGAACTGATTTTGAAACAGAGAGCTTTTTATAAAACGGGACAGACTAAAAAATTAGCGTTTCGGAAAGAAAAAATGCAGATGATGTACCGCTGGATCTGCGAAAACGAGAAACTGATCCTGACAGCGCTGCACCGTGACCTGAATAAGTCACCCTTTGAAGCGTATGCAACTGAAATCGGAATTGTAAAAGAAGAAATAAAGTATGCATTGAAGCACCTTGACCAATGGGCAAAACCGAAATATGTACCGACGCCGCTGACTCAGTTTCCGTCCCGATCATTTATTTATCCTGAGCCCTATGGTTTGGTCCTGATCATGTCGCCGTGGAATTATCCGTTCCAGTTGACGATAGCTCCGCTTCTGGGAGCATTATGTGCGGGCAATTGCGCAATAGTCAAGCCTTCGGCCTATTCACCCGGTACATCAAAGGTTGTGATAAAAATGATCAAAGATTTATTCCCTGAGAAGTATGTTGCGGTGGTTGAAGGAGGCAGGGAAGAAAATAAAGCATTGCTGAATGAGCATTTTGATTATATATTTTTTACCGGCAACGTTCAAGTGGGAAAATTCGTAATGGAAAAAGCGGCGGCACACCTGACCCCGGTCAGTTTGGAACTGGGCGGGAAAAGTCCCTGTATTGTCGATGAGACGGCAGATATCAAACTGGCGGCGAAACGGATTATCTGGGGGAAGCTGCTGAATGCCGGGCAGACTTGTGTTGCACCGGATTACATTCTGGTACATAAGAGTATGAAAGATAAGCTGGTAAAGTATATGGCCAAAATGATCGACAAAATGTACGGTCAACCATGTAATAATCCTGCGTATCCTAAAATTGTAAATGAGAAGCATTTCAAGCGGCTCTGCAAACTGATGAAAGAGGAGCATGTTTTGAAAGGCGGAGCGGTGAGGAGCGCTACACTTCAGATAGAGCCGACCATTCTCGACCGGATCACATGGGAAAGCCCGGTCATGCAAGAGGAGATCTTCGGCCCCATTCTGCCGGTGATGACCTTCTGTGATATCCGGGAAGTGATCGAAATGGTCAATGCCCGGCCGAAACCGCTGGCGCTTTACTATTTTACCGGCAGCAAGATGAGAGAAGCTAAGATCCTCCGCAATATTTCCTATGGCGGCGGCTGCATCAATGATACGGTCATCCATGTGGGGACAACAAATATGCCGTTTGGCGGCGTGGGCAGCAGCGGTATGGGAGCTTATCATGGTAAGGCCAGCTTTGATACCTTTACCCATCATAAGAGTATTATGAAGAAATCCAGGTATGTTGATATTCCCATACGTTACGCCCCATTTGGTAAAAAGCTGAAAATACTTAAGATGATCCAGTAAGGGAGAGAAGAGATGACAGTATACTATTTTGCTTTGTATTTCTTTCTGTACGGTTTTTGGGGGTGGTGCACGGAAGTGGTCTTCGCAGCAATTAAAGAGAAAAAATTCATTAACAGGGGCTTTTTAAACGGGCCGATCTGCCCGATCTACGGGTTGGGTGTAGGAGTGGTAGTGCAGTTTCTGGGACATTTTAAAACCAATGTTATCTTACTTTATATAGCATCGGTAATACTGGTTACCGCACTGGAGTGGGTGACCGGTTTCATTCTGGAAAAGCTGTTTCATAATAAATGGTGGGATTATTCCAATATGCCGCTGAATCTGAACGGTTATGTGTGTTTGTTGTTTTCGTTGGTATGGGGTGTCGCCTGCGTGATTATTGTGGATTTTATCCACCCGGCGATACACAGTCTGATGGTACATCTGCCGGTTACTCTGGGAGTGATATTGCTGGTGCTGTTTTGCACTGTACTGATAGCTGATATCTGGGTGACAGCATCCGCGGTCTTTAAGATTAACCGGCATCTTGCCAGCATGGAGAGAATCGTTGCCGAGCTGCGTGAATTATCGGATAATCTGGGTGAAAATCTCTATAAAGGTGTTGTGGAAGCTATGGAGAAGACCGAAGAGGCAAAACAGAAGCTGGAAGTGCCTGAATCGGTGAGTGAACGTATTCAGGCATTGAAAGAGAATTACAATGATCTGGCGTCGGTTAAGACTTATATATCCGGACGTCTGATCAAAGCTTTCCCCAAAATGAACTCAAAAAAATATAAAGAAGCCTGGGAAGAGCTGCGGAGACGGTTTAAACTAAGACAAAAAGGCGATTGATGGTTATTATCCATTTCCGGCTGTTTTATTGCACCGGAAACTAAATTTGTGATAGAATGGCTGACATGAGAGCAGGAATAAAGGAGGAATAAGCGATGGGGATGACAATGACCCAGAAAATATTAGCTGCCCACGCCGGGCATGAGACAGTGACAGCCGGACAGCTGATCGAAGCAAAACTGGATGTGGTTATGGCAAATGATATTACCGGGCCGATGGCCGTACCGGTATTTTATCAGATGGCTGACCAGGTATTTGATAAGGATAAGGTTGTTCTGGTACCGGATCATTTTACACCGAATAAAGACATTAAGTCGGCGGAGAATTCAAAATCAATCAGAGAATTTTCCAGGAAACAGGGCCTGACTCATTATTTTGAGGTGGGACAGATGGGTATCGAGCACGCTTTGCTGCCGGAAAAGGGCATTACGGTTGCCGGTGAATGTATTATCGGCGCCGATTCACATACTTGTACATACGGTGCGCTGGGCGCGTTTTCCACTGGTGTGGGGACTACCGATATCGCTACCGGGATGGCTACCGGAGAGCTGTGGTTTAAGGTGCCGGGAGCGGTCAAGTTTGTTTTAAAAGGGGAGCTGGCGCCATATGTAAGCGGAAAGGATGTTATTATACATATCATCGGCCGCATCGGCGTAGATGGTGCATTGTATAAGTCGATGGAATTTGTCGGTGATGGAATTGCCGGGTTGAGTATGGATGACCGTTTCACAATGGCCAACATGGCGATTGAGGCAGGGGCTAAGAATGGTATATTTCTGGTAGATGAAGCGGCAGAAGCATATATGAAAGAACATTCTGAGAAATCATATACCATTTATGAGCCGGATGAAGATGCGGTTTATGATGAAATTGTGGAAGTTGATCTTTCGAAAATCAGACCGACGGTTGCATTTCCGCATCTGCCGGGCAATGCAAAGACCATTGATGAAGTGGAGGTGATGGAACCGATCAGGATCGATCAGGTAGTTATCGGCTCCTGTACCAATGGCCGGATGGAAGATATGCGGAAAGCAGCGGCGATCTTAAAGGGTCATACCGTTCATCCGGATGTCCGGGTAATGGTCATACCGGCAACCCAGAAGATTTACAAGCAATGTATCCAGGAAGGTCTGGTAGATATTTTTATCGATTCCGGCTGTGCGTTCAATACGCCGAGCTGCGGTCCCTGTATGGGTGGACATATGGGGGTTATGGCAGCAGGAGAAAAATGTGTATCAACGACCAACCGTAATTTTGTCGGCCGGATGGGCCATGTTGATTCGCTGATCTATCTGGCCTCACCGGAAACGGCAGCAGCCAGCGCGATTGCGGGATACATCGCTAATCCGGAGAAAGCAGGTGGCAGATAATGAAGGCATTGGGAAATGTATTTAAGTATGGAGATAATGTAGATACGGATGTGATTATTCCGGCACGGTATCTGAATTCCTTTGACGCCCGGGAATTGGCCGGTCATGCAATGGTTGATATCGATCCTGATTTTGCGGAAAAGGTACAGCCCGGTGACATGATTGTGGCAAATAGGAATTTTGGCTGCGGTTCTTCCCGTGAACACGCACCGCTTTGTCTGAAAGCTGCCGGGGTGAGTTGTGTGATCGCCGAAACGTTTGCGCGGATATTCTACCGCAATGCGATTAATATTGGTTTACCAATTATTGAATGTCCGGAAGCGACAAAAGGGATTGAAGCCGGAGATCAGGTGGAAGTGGATTTTGATACCGGAAAGATATATAACCGGACCAGAGGAACTGCATTTCAGGGGCAGCCGTTTCCGGAATTTATGCAAAAAATAATCAGTGCTGAAGGTCTGGTAAACTATACCAACCAAAAACGTAAGAAATAGCTTAACAACAGGAGTATGGATGAATTTCATACCCCTGTTGTTTATTTCTGAAAAGGGGTGCCAAACAATTTATTTTATGGTAATATATAAATGTATATTTATGATTATTAAGGAGAATGATGGAAGCGAAAGAAAAAGATTTTCATACGCTGCAGGCCGCTTATGATGACATAGAAGCTAAACGCAAACAGATTGCGGCGATGGATCAGAAGATCCGTCAGTTGGAAGTGCAGGTTCATACCACTTATATTCATTGTATGCAAAGCCAGATCCAGCCGCATTTTTTATATAATACTTTGAGTTCCATCCGTACGGTCATCAAGATCGATCCTGACCGGGCTTATGATATGCTTTATGACTTTACTGCATATCTGCGCGGCAGCCTGAAACTTCTTTCAGCGGAGAGCCGGATTAAATTTGATGAGGAACTGAAAAATATTCAGGCTTATCTGAATGTTGAAAAGATACGGCTGGGAAAACGGCTGGATATCCGAATGGATATTCAGGATAGTAATTTTATGATTCCGCCGCTGACCATTCAGCCGCTGGTGGAAAATGCCGTCAAACACGGTGTTTTTCCAAAAGGAAAGCAGGGGGGGTATGTTGCGGTTAAGACCTGGCAGACAGACGAATATCATTGGATATCTGTCGCCGATAACGGTGTCGGATTTGCTGCCGGCGAGATTGGCAAGAAGTCAGATGCGGTCGGGCTGGTCAATTTGTTGTATCGGATTGAACATCTGGTGAACGGGAAGATTGAAATAGAAAGTACCATTGGCGATGGTACCCTGGCAACAGTGAAAATTCCGAAAGAGGGTGAATAAACATTTGAGCGGCAATTTGCAGGTAGTGGCGGTAGATGATGAAGAATTTATGCTGGAGCAATTTCGTATGGAATGCGAGAGACTGGATGGAATCAGGAGTCTGAAATTGTTTGATGACCCTACTGTAGCTTTTGAGTATTTTCGGGAGAATTCCGCCGATGTGGTATTTTTGGATGTGGAAATGCCGGGGATGAATGGTATCGAACTGGCGGGTAAGATCCGGGATTTATATCCGAAGATCATCGTCATTTTCATAACGGCGTATGAATCTTATATGATCGAAGCGGTCCGGATGAAATCGGACTATTATGTTCTGAAACCATATTCAAGTAAAGATATCAGAGAAGTAATCGAACGTGCCCAATTACTCAGTGAGCGTCTTGAGAAGCGGGTTAAAGTGAAGTGTTTTGGCGAGTTTGAGATCCTTGTGGATAACCGGCCGATTATTTTTAAAAGTCAGAAAGCAAGGGAATTAGCAGCGATACTAATAAATAAAAAAGGCGCTATTGTGTCACCGGAAGAGGCTTTTGGACTGATGTGGGCAGATAAGGTATATGATAATTATACCGGCAGTGCATACCGGAAAGCTTTAGCTAAGCTGGAATACGCACTGGAGGAGCATGGGTGCCGGGAAATCCTGGTACGGGCATCCGGCGGGAGCGGGATTGACAAAAATGCAATCGAATGTGATTATTATAATTATCTGGATGGAAATTATGATTTGTTTGCAGGTGAGTATATGCATAATTATGAATGGGCAGTACCAACACTGGACAAAATGAAGCAAAAAAACCTGACGATCGTGGCCGTTGATGATGAGCAGTATATGCTGGAGCAATTTCGAATGGGATGTGAAGGAATTAAAGGGATCACATTGGAAAAGATGTTTGATGATTCCGCTGAAGCTGCCGAATATTTGGATGACCATCCGGTGGATGCGGTTTTTTTGGATATAGAGATGCCAGGGATGAAGGGAATTGCTATAGCCGAGAAATTACGTGAGAAGAATCCGAAGATTATCATTATTTTCATATCCGCATATGAATCGTATATTATTGATGCGGTTCATATGAAGTGTGACTACTATTTACTAAAGCCTTATTCAACAGAAGAACTGCATGATGTCATACAGCGGGCAAGACTGCTCAGTGCCAGACTGGAGCAGAAGGTGAAGATTCAATGTTTCGGAGAATTTCAGATATATTCCAATCACAAGCCGGTTGCTTTCCGGAGTAAAAAAGCCAAAGAGCTGGCGGCCATTCTGGTACATAATAACGGCATGATGGTATCGCCGGAAGAAGCCTTTAATCTCATGTGGCCGGGCAAAGAGTACGATAACTATACCGGCAGTGCTTACCGCAAGGTGCTGGCAAAGCTGAACACCAATTTAGAGAAACACGGCTGTGAAGAAATCCTGGTCCGGATGCCGAAGGGATGCCGGATCAATAAAGATATTGTCGAATGTGATTATTATGATTATTTGGACGGAAAAAGCGTAGATTATAGCCAAGGCTATATGAATGAATATGAATGGGCAGTATGCTGTACCGATTAATAAGGAGCTATAGGAGAGAGATTATGAATTTGATGTATCAGAGTACCAGAAACGAGAATAACAAGGCAACTGCATCACAGGCGATCCTGCAGGGCTTGTCAGACGACGGCGGCTTATTTGTACCGGAAGCGATACCGAAGCTGGATGTCGGAATTGAACAGCTTAAAAATATGAGTTACCAGGAGACGGCTTATATAGTCATGAAGCAGTTTCTGACCGATTTCACAGAAGAAGAGCTGAGAGATTGTATTAATAAGGCCTATGATGCGAAATTCGACACCAGCCAGATCGCACCGCTGGTAAAGGCAGATGATGCCTATTATCTGGAATTGTTCCACGGATCGACGATTGCCTTTAAGGATATGGCGTTGTCCATTCTGCCCCATCTGATGACCGTTTCGGCGCGTAAGAACGGTGTTTCCAACGAAATCGTGATTCTGACGGCCACTTCCGGGGATACCGGTAAGGCAGCACTGGCAGGATTTGCAGATGTGGAAGGAACCAGGATCATTGTTTTCTATCCCAGGGATGGGGTCAGCCGTGTACAGGAATTGCAGATGACCACTCAGAAAGGGGAAAATACTGAAGTGGTAGCTATCCATGGCAATTTTGACGATGCGCAGAACGGAGTCAAAGCAATCTTTTCCAACCCGGTGCTGAGAGAGCAGCTGAAAGAAGCTGGTTATCAGTTTTCCTCGGCCAACTCGATCAACATTGGGCGGCTGGTTCCGCAGATAGTGTATTATGTATATGCATATGCAAAATTGCTGAAGAACGAGCAGATCGTCCTGGGAGAAAGTATAAATGTGGTAGTACCAACGGGTAACTTCGGGAATATACTGGCAGCTTATTATGCCAAACTAATGGGCATCCCGATCGCCAAACTGGTTTGTGCATCAAATGAGAATAAAGTTCTGTTTGACTTTTTTGAAACCGGGACTTATGACCGGAACCGGGAATTCGTATTAACCAAATCACCGTCCATGGATATTCTGATCTCCAGTAATCTGGAACGGTTGATTTACCGGATCACAGATGAAAATGCAGCAGCAACTGATAAACTGATGAATGCACTGAAAGATCGGGGTACTTACAATATCACGGAGGCAATGCAGAAAAAACTGCATTCCTTCCGATCCGGCTTTGCGACTGAGGAAGAAATGGCAGAGACGATTGCCGAACTGTACCGCAGTACCGGTTATATTATCGATACCCATACGGCAGTGGCGGCAGTGGTCTATAAGGAATATGCAGAGCGTACCCAAGACAAGACTAAAACAGTGATCGCATCAACGGCAAGTCCTTATAAGTTTGTCAAAAGCGTAATGAGCGCGATTGATGAAAAATATGCCGATTGGGATGAAATGGATCTGCTGAATGAGCTTCACGAACTTTCTCAGGTGGAGATCCCGGCGGCCATCCGTGAGATCCTTGATGCAGAAGTGGTGCATACCAGAGTATGCAAGGCAGATCAGATGGAAGCAGCAGTCAGAGAAATCTTGAAAATAGAAAAGTAGGTGGAAGGAATGGATAGTTTAAACAGTATATTTGGAATTATTATTTTCGCATGTGGTGTATATTGTCTCTATGCCTGCATGACGATGAAAAAGACCGGAGAGATCAATAAGACCATATTGATGTCAAAAGGAATGGAAGGGCAGCAATGTAAAGATACCAAAGCATATATCGAGGAGGCTATTCCAAAAGTATTTATTCTGGGAATCAGCGCAATTGTTTACGGCGGAGCGGATTTGATAAATTATCATATGCTTTCGCTGGGATATTTTAATCTTATTATCATGGCACTTTTCTTTATTGTGCTAATATGGGTCGGTTATGGATTGACCAAGCTGCGGAAAAAGTATTATTAAGTAAAAATGCAAAAGTAGTGAAATATTTAACGAAAGAGTTGCAAAAAGATATCAGCAAAAGGCGGAAAAACGTTGTATCTATAAAAAAACAAGGGGAAAATGCAGGATTACGAGAAATGACCTGCATTTTTTGCTTGTTTTTATCTCTGAAACTACTGAATGATGAAAATAAATGAATGATGAAAATTATTAACATTCAGTAAAGTGATTGACAATCTGCCCGATAAATGCGATAATAAAAAAAATTTTGGGAATTTAAGGAGGAATAGATCATGTCAACAAAAGCTTATTATCCGATTAACGAAATTGGCGCTGGAAAACCAGGTTTTTCCAAGACCCGTTCCATTATTGAAGCGGCATTTTACGGGAACAATGTGGTGAAGATCAACACATTGAAAGAAGCATATGAATTAGCTAAGAATTCACCGGGAACAGTTGTTACCGATATGCCTGTATATAGAGGAGAAGAATTCGGCCTTGAAAAAGATACGAAAGTGTTATTATTCAATGACGGTGCGATCACCGGACGTTATGCGGCAGCACGCCGTATCGCCGGCGAGCCGGGTGTGAACTGCGATGCACTTGATAAAGTCACCATGGATGCAATTTACGAAACCCGCTGGAAGACGATGTACCATGCAGAAGTATACGCAGGCCTGGATCCGGAATTCATGGTAAAAGTACATCTCCTGATTCCGGAAGGAGAGGAAAATATCCTCTATTCCTGGATGCTGAACTTCCAGTATATGTCTGACGAATATGTGAAAATGTACAAAGAATCCCAATCGGTAGGTGATGGAAAAGAACCTGATATCTATATTTTCTCTGATCCGCAGTGGTCCCCGACCGGTAATCCGGGAGTAGACATTGAGTGTCTGAGCGATCCGCTTAAGAAGTCACTCTGCTATTTTAACACCGATACGAACTGTGCAGCTATTCTGGGTATGAGATACTTCGGTGAGCACAAAAAAGGCACCCTTACTATGGTATGGGCACTGGCAAACCGCAACGGATATGCATCATGCCACGGCGGACAGAAAGAATACACTCTGGCTGACGGTTCTAAGTATGTTGCATCAGTATTCGGACTTTCAGGATCTGGCAAATCAACCATTACACATGCAAAACACGATAATAAATATGATGTAACCGTACTTCATGATGATGCATTTATCATCAACAGCGATACTTGTGCGTCAGTTGCGATTGAGCCGACCTATTTTGATAAGACTCAGGATTATCCGACCGGATGCGAAGATAATAAATATCTTCTGACCGCGCAGAACGTATCTGCGACTCTGGACGAAGATGGAAAGATTCAGTTGGTAACAGAGGATATCAGAAATGGCAACGGACGTGCGATTAAGTCTAAACTGTGGTCGCCAAACCGTGTAGATAAGATTGAATCCCCGGTTAATTCTATCTTCTGGATCATGAAGGACCCGACGATTCCGCCGGTAGTAAAACTCAAAGGTGCGGCTCTGGCATCGGTTATGGGAGCAACATTGGCAACAAAACGTTCTACTGCAGAGCGTCTGGCACCGGGTATAGACCCGAATAAACTGGTAGTGGTACCGTATGCGAACCCATTTAGAACTTATCCGTTGGCTAATGATTATGATAAATTCAAGAAATTAGTCGAAGAAAAGAACGTCGATTGCTATATCATCAATACAGGTGATTTTATGGGTAAGAAGGTCCAGCCGAAAGATACTTTGGGAATTCTGGAAACCATCGTAGAAGGTAAAGCGGATTTCAAACAGTGGGGTAACTTCACCGATATCGAGATCATGGATTGGGAAGGATTTGTACCGGATATGAATGATTCCGATTATACATCTCAGCTGAAAGCCCGTATGCAGGATCGTGTAAATGCGGTTGAAGGATTTGCAACGGCAAAAGAAGGTTATGATAAACTTCCGGACGAAGCGGTAGAAGCGCTTAAGAAGTTAGTTCAGGAATTAAGCTAATTATACGCCAACATAAGAAATCCCTGGGTGCATTCCCGGGGATTTCCATGTGTGTATTAATAATAAAAGTTGAAAAAATGTACATAATAAAGTATAATAGAATCGAACCTGGGATGTACGATACTTCTGTTATTTTGAACCTACAAATCTTTAAACGGGATTCCTATATCTCTGTAATATGTCAGGCCTCCGTTTGCAGGGGAAGACAGAAAAGCAGATGCGGACTCCCACCTAGCAGCAGCTAGGAGTCAAAATACAGAAACCGGCATTTCGGGCCTTCTTACAGAAGATAAAAGAAGCGCTGCGGCGGCAAGTAATTGCTGCGGCAGTACTTTTTTTGTAAAAAACATGTATTTGCATATAATGGCGCTGATTTCATAGGATAGAAAAGAGAAACAGTAGAAGGAAAGGTGAATTATGAGATGGCATTTAAGATATGATTTTCTCTTCTGCCTGATAGGAGTTATTATAAGTGCGCTTATTATTAACGGATTGAATTTGATCCTGGTACGGAATGCGGAAGAATCAGATACGCCTGATCAGGGAGAACAGAATGCGGGAAACGATGAAAGTGAAAAAAATTATGATGTGATCCGGGTGCTGATAAAAAGTGACGGTTTTGCACATATTGTACATAATGAAGTGATGGTGCAGGCACCCGGCGGACTGGTGATTGAAACCGAGGCCGGACAGGAAGAGTACGGAGCCGATGAAACGGTGTCCATTGCTCCAGATGATGAACGCTTTCAGGATGGGGATATTACCATTTTACCTATAATTGCTGATGAAAAGATCCGGATTACCAGCCTGAGCAGAGGATATGGCACACCGGCCTACCGGGGGCAGCTAGAGCTGCATACGACGGCAGAGGGAATTATCATCGTCAATCAATTACCTCTGGAGGAATATCTATATGCCGTAGTACCCAGTGAGATGCCGGCCTCTTACGAACCGGAGGCATTGAAAGTGCAGGCGGTCTGTGCCAGAAGTTACGCTTATTGCCAGATGGATGATATGGGTTATCCGGAATATAATGCCCATGTGGATGACAGTGTTTCCTATCAGGTTTATAATAATTCGGCCGAAAATGAGAAAACCATAGCGGCGGTTGACGGCACCAGAGGTGAGAAACTGATCTACAATGATACTGTGGTAAAAGCTTACTATTTTTCTACGTCCTGCGGCACCACCACCAACATTACGGCATGGGGCAGTGAGGGAAATAAAGACAATGCATATCTGCAAAGCGTGGAAGTGGCAAATGATGATGGATGCTATGAAAAAGAGCTGGCATGGTTCCGATGGGAGGCAGTAATACCGGAGCAGACCCTTTCTGAACTGATCAGCTTGAATACCGGCAAAGAGATCGGTACTCTGGAAGAACTGGAAGTGACCAAAACCGGGGCCGGCGATATCGCTCAGGAGATTACAGCGACCGGCAGCGAAGGCAGCATTGCCGTGGAAACGGAAAATAAAATCCGCAGTGCACTGGGGGGAAGCGGATATGAGATTACCAAAAATGACGGCAGTGTAGTAGCCAGTTCAGATTTGCTGCCGAGCGCATTTTTTGCGATTGAAAAAAAAGATGAAAATTATATAATCAGCGGCGGTGGATATGGTCACGGAATCGGAATGAGTCAGAATGGTGCGAATGAAATGGCGAAAGAAGGGAAGAATTATAAAGAAATTCTGAAATTGTTTTATAATGGAGTGGAAGTTGCTTCCAACTAATGGTATGATTACCTAAGAGAAAAGGCGGAGAATTCTACATGGTAAAACGTATTAAAAGACTTATATATAGAATATTAGATGTGGTTGACCGGGCACATATTGGAGCTTATGCGGCACAATCGGCGTATTTTTTTATGCTGAGTCTGATTCCGATGCTGTTGCTGCTGCTGACGATGATACAGTTTACACCGGTTACCAAGGCCGATGTCATGCTGGCAGTAGTGAAAGTGTTTCCCAAATCAGTAACTTCATTTATCGTCACCATTGTTAATCAGGTCTACAACCAATCCCGGGCAATCATTCCGGTGACAGCGATAGCTGCCCTGTGGTCAGCAGGCAAAGCGGTGCTGGCGATGACTTACGGCCTGAACTGTGTGTATGAAAATACCGAGACCCGTAATTATTTTATGATTCGTGCGCGGGCTACATTTTATACCCTTCTTTTTATAATCATAATTGTATTATCCTTAGTGCTGTCAGTATTTGGTAACAGTTTAAGTATATTTATCAATAAGCATGCTGACTGGCTGTCACTGATCGTAGACCAGATATTAAAAATGCGTGCGGTATTGACCATTCCGATCCTAATCGCATTTTCAATGCTGATATACAAGTTCCTGCCCAACCATAAGACTAAATTCGCCCAGCAGCTGCCGGGAGCGATATTTACATCATTTGGCTGGATGCTGGCATCATATGTATTCTCGGTATATTTGGATATTTTCAAAGGCTTTAACAGCATGTACGGAAGTCTCACGACAGTAGTACTAATCATGCTGTGGTTAGACTTCTGCATGTATGTTATGTTGCTGGGAGGAATAATAAATTGTCTCTTTGTAAAAGAATCTTGACATAAATCAATCTTATATGTACAATTAATGGAAGAATCAAAAGCGATGATTGCGTTAGTAGAGAACTGTTTTCCGGCAGAGAGAGGGAGCCGCGGCTGAAAGCCCCCTCCGGTTCAGACAGGGATCGAATTTCCCGCAGGAGCTGCGTCTTTGAACCGCATCCCATATGCACCAAGTAGGAGACGCCGGACAATGCCCGTTACGCATAATTAAGTGCTTGCAGATATATGCAGGAAAAAGGGTGGTACCGCGAACTCATCTCGTCCCTTAACCAGGGAACGACATGGGGGCGCATTTTTTTCGCGAAAAACTAAAGCCGTGCAGCGCCGCATAGATGTACCGAAAAATGTGCTCGCACATTATTCGGTACATCTATGCGGCGCTATAGGGCGTAGCCCGCGAGCGAGGAAATGCCCCGCATTTTCGAGCTTGCAGCCCGGCTTGCCCGTCTCTCTGCACTTCAATCCTGCCCCCAACAAAACACAATCCCAACCAGAAAGGAGCCCCAATAAATGAAACAAAAACTACAAAACATCAAAGAAGAAGCGATCAAACAGATCCAACAAGCCGACGTCCCTGAAAAGCTTAATGAAGTCAGGGTCCGCTTCCTCGGTAAAAAGGGTGAATTGACCGCGGTCCTCAAAGGAATGAAAAACGTTGCTGCCGAAGAACGTCCAAAAGTCGGCCAGATGGTAAATGAAACAAGAGAGGCCATTGAAGCTCTCCTGGAAGAATCCAAAGCCAAAATGGAATCAGCTCTCCGGGCAGAAAAATTAAAAACAGAAGTGATCGACGTAACGCTTCCCCCGGATCGGAACCAGATCGGTCACCGCCATCCGAATACCATTGCCTTAGAAGAAGTGGAACGAATCTTCATCGGCATGGGATACGAAGTGGTCGAAGGTCCGGAAGTGGAGTACGATCTCTACAACTTTGAAAAGCTGAATATACCGGCAGACCACCCGGCTAAGGATGAGCAGGACACCTTTTATATCAATAAAGATATTGTTCTTAGGACCCAGACATCACCGGTCCAGGCCAGGGTCATGGAACAGGGCAGGCTGCCGATCCGGATGATTGCACCGGGCCGGGTATTCCGTTCGGACGAAGTGGACGCAACCCATTCCCCATCCTTCCATCAGATCGAAGGAATGGTAATTGATAAGAATATTTCTTTTGCCGATTTAAAAGGGACTCTGGAAGTATTTGCGAAGGAGTTGTTCGGGGAAGATACAAAGACCAAATTCCGTCCTCATCATTTCCAGTTCACGGAACCCAGCGCTGAAGTCGATGTGACCTGCTTCAAGTGCGGCGGTGAAGGATGCCGTTTCTGTAAGGGAACCGGCTGGATTGAGATCTTGGGATGCGGGATGGTACATCCCAATGTGCTGAGAATGTGCGGAGTTGATCCGGAAGAATACAGCGGATTTGCTTTTGGGGTAGGACTGGAGCGTATTGCGCTGCTGAAATATGAGATTGATGATATGCGTTTGCTGTATGAAAATGACATTCGATTCTTGAAACAGTTTTAATGCATTAAGCAATATAGTTGCTTATTTCAGTGGCTCAGTATGAGCCACTGAAATAAGCAGAGTGGCTATGCGTTTATGAGGAAATAGCGGAGCGGATTCCGAATGTCCGCAATGGAGGAAGTAACGCAGCGGATTCCGAATGTCCGCTCATTGTGCAAAATTAGGAGGATATAGCATGAATACATCATTATCATGGATAAAAGCGTATGTCCCGGGATTAGATGTGACAGCGCAGGAATATACCGATGCAATGACACTATCGGGAACCAAGGTGGAAACTTATGATCGGCTGGATGCCGATCTGGATAAAATTATCATCGGGCAGATCGACCGGATTGAAAAGCATCCGGATGCCGATAAATTAATTGTATGTCAGGTAAATACAGGCAGCGAATCGGTCCAGATCGTAACCGGTGCGCCCAATGTTAAAGAAGGCGATAAAGTGCCGGTCGTGCTGGCTGGCGGACGGGTAGCCGGCGGTCATGACGGTTCAAAGACTCCGGGTGGTATTAAGATTAAGAAAGGTAAACTTCGCGGTGTGGAAAGCGGCGGGATGATGTGCTCGATCGAAGAATTAGGGTCGACCAGGGAGATGTACCCGGAAGCACCGGAAGAAGGGATTTATATTTTTGGTGCGGACGCCGAAGTGGGTGCCAGTGCTGTCCAGGTACTGGGATTAAATGACGTGGTCTTCGAATACGAAGTGACCTCTAACCGGGTGGACTGCTTTAGCGTTCTGGGAATTGCCAGAGAAGCCGCGGTCACATTTGATAAGGAGTTCTGTCCGCCGGAAGTAAAAGAGACCGGAGTGAAAGGCGATGTGAACGATTATGTTAAAGTTACGGTGGAAAATAAAGAACTCTGCCCGCGTTATACCGCCAGAGTGGTAAAGAATATTAAAATTGCTCCTTCTCCGGAATGGATGCAGAGAAGATTAGCAGCAGTGGGGATCCGTCCGATTAATAATGTGGTCGACATTACCAACTATGTCATGGAAGAATACGGACAGCCGATGCACGCCTATGACCTAGCCACCATAGCCGGCAATGAAATTATTGTAAAAACAGCTAAAAACGATGATAGATTTATCACTCTGGATGGAAAGGAACGGGAGCTTGATGAAAGCATCCTGATGATCTGCGATGGAGAGAAAGCAATCGGTGTCGCCGGCATTATGGGAGGAGAGAACTCCATGATCACCGGTGATGTACAGACGATGCTTTTTGAAGCCGCCTGCTTTGACGGAACGAATATCCGTAAGTCCAGTAAAAAATTAGGCATGCGTACAGATGCATCCGGGAAGTTTGAGAAGGGTCTTGATCCCAATAATGCCGAAGCGGCGATTAACCGGGCTTGCCAGCTGATCGAGGAAATGGGTGCCGGAGAAGTGGTGAAAGGGATTGTCGATGTATGTGTGGAGGTACGCCAGCCGCTGCCGGTTCCATTTGATGCGGAGAAGGTCAACACCTGCTTAGGAACACAGATTCCCGAGAGCCAGATGCTTAAATATTTTGAACAACTGGAGATGGGATATGACGCTGTAAAGAAAGAGGTATTGGTTCCAACCTTCCGGCAGGATATCGAGTGTATGGCCGATCTGGCTGAAGAAGTAGCGCGATTCTACGGTTATGATAATATCCCGACCACCTTACCGAGTGGTGAAGCAACCACCGGGAAGCTTTCCTATAAGCTGCGGGTTGAAGAATTGGCCAGAAATATTGCAGAATACTGCGGCTTCAGCCAAGGGATGGTATATTCCTTTGAAAGCCCGAAAGTATTTGATAAATTGTTGCTGCCGCAGGATTCAAAACTGCGCGGGGCAGTACCGATTACCAATCCGCTGGGAGAAGATTACAGCATTCTGCGGACCATGTCCCTGAATGGAATGCTGACTTCATTGTCCTTTAACTATAATCACCGCAATAAGAATGTACGTTTATATGAACTGGGCAATATTTATATAGCAAAACAGCTCCCGCTTACCGAACTGCCGGAAGAGCGCATGCAGTTTACTCTGGGGATGTATGGAGAAGGTGACTTCTTTACCATGAAGGGTGTAATCGAAGAATTTATGGAAAAGGCCGGAATGCAGAAGAAAGCTGTATATGATCCGGATGCCGGCAAACCGTATCTTCATCCGGGGCGTCAGGCCAATGTCCTGTATGACGGCAAATTGATCGGTTATCTGGGCGAAGTGCATCCGGAAGTGAGCAATGCTTATGACATTGGTGAACGGGTATATATCGCAGTACTGGATATGCCGGAAATAGAGCCGCGGGTAACCTTTGAACGGAAATATCAGGGAATTGCCAGGTATCCGGCTGTAAACCGTGATATCAGCATGGTGATGCCGAAAGATATCCTGGTCGGAGAAGTGGAAGCCGTAATCGAACAAAAAGGCGGAGCGTATCTGGAAAGTTATCATTTATTTGATATATACGAAGGAGAGCAGATTAAGGCTGGCTATAAATCAGTTGCCTATTCTATTGTATTCAGAGCCAGATCCAGGACGCTTGAAGAAACGGATGTCAAAGCGGCGATGGATAAGATCCTCGGTGCATTGGAGCAGATGGGAATCGAACTCCGCAAATAAATGATACCCTCCCTTGACAATGTAGTACATTGTCAAGGGAGGGTAAAGTAAGAAGGAACAACACATGAAGCGAGAAGATTTTAACTTTGAATTACCTCCGGAACTGATCGCCCAGGACCCACTGGAGGATCGGTCCGGTTCCCGGCTGCTGGTGCTGGATAAACGGACCGGCGGGACTGATCATCGGATTTTTAAAGATATGATCGATTATATCGAACCGGGAGATTGTCTTGTGATCAATGATACCAAGGTGATCCCGGCCCGGCTCATCGGGGTGAAAGACGATACCGGTGCCAAGATAGAAGTGCTGCTGTTGAAGCGCAGGGAGAATGACATCTGGGAGGCATTGGTAAAACCGGGGAAAAAGGCAAAACCGGGAACCAGGGTCGTGTTTGGCGAAGGACTGCTGACCGGTGAAGTGATATCGGTCGCAGAGGAAGGTAACCGGCTCATTTGGTTCCGCTATGAAGGGATCTTTGAGGAGGTACTGGACCAGTTGGGAGAGATGCCGCTGCCGCCTTATATTACCCACCAACTGATGGATAAGAGCCGCTATCAGACGGTTTATGCAGAACATTCCGGTTCGGCGGCGGCACCGACGGCCGGGCTTCATTTTACACCGGAACTGCTGAAACAGATTGAAGCAAAAGGGGCAGCTATTGCCAGACTGACTCTGCATGTTGGTTTAGGAACCTTCCGGCCGGTGAAGGCAGAAAATATTCTGGAGCATCACATGCATTCAGAATTCTACCGGATCGAAGAGGACGCTGCAGCTAAGATTAACCAGGCTAAACAAGATGGACACCGCGTCATTGCGGTGGGAACGACCAGCTGCCGGACCATCGAATCGGCAGCAGATGAAAATGGATGGGTAAAGGCAGCCAGCGGCTGGACAGATATTTTTATCTATCCGGGTTATCAGTTCAGAGTTTTGAATGCTCTGATCACGAACTTTCATTTGCCGGAATCGACTCTCCTGATGCTGGTATCGGCACTGGCCGGTCGGGAGAATATACTTCAAGCCTATGAAGAAGCAATAAACGAGCGATATCGATTTTTTTCCTTTGGGGATGCCATGCTTATTATATAAAACCGAAAATACTTTTATGATAAAATTATTTGGAAGAAGAGCCAGTAATTACCACTATTAATTGGCAGACGGGTTGAGTATGATATAAAAATGAGAATACTACTTGCTGATATAATGTATGAACGCAATTTAACAGTTCGGCAGGTATCTATCATGACTGGCATACCCAAATCAACAATTCACAATATAATGATCGGAAAAACCAGTCCAACCTTAGATACTTTAGCTGAAATTGCAGATGGTCTAAAAATTTCAATCAATGACCTGTTTCAGCATACCATATCATAAACGTCCACAATTATGGACAAATCGTATTTCTCTGTCAGATTTAAAAAGCCAGATTGTTTATATAGTAGAAGTATCATTACTATTTTAATATTTATTATGTACATCTTCGGCAAAACAGAGAAAGTCTTTTAACTCTAAAATAGTTCCATCATCTAATACTGCTTTTCCGTTCATCCGGCCAAAGACCTGATGCTGATCGGAGGAGATGAAGAGTACCTTCATGTTTGCCGCACGATCGATGATCGGAACGAACTCCATTTCAAAGCGCCCATCGCTGGAAGTGAATTTCCAGGGTTTTAGATAGCTGTCGGCAGGTATGTGGAAGGTAACATCATCTAATTTATGGATTTTACCGTCATAGAATAACGCATTTTCAGTGGCCGCGTTGGTATCACCAAAGCCGTAACCGATATTAAAACCAAACCTTTTCCCCCTAACAATGCCATTACCGGAGCCCCAGTACCACCGGTTATCATAAGTCCAGACACCGCGTCCCCAGTCAAGGGTGCCAAAATCGGTTTGTGGATTGAAGGAAAGCCTGCGGTTGTCAAAGTAAATGGTACCGGATGCCGGCATACAGTTTGTTTTCTGGTTATAATAAAAGGCGGTGTCTTTCTCCGCCCAGGGAGTAGCTATTACCATTGAGTCCATTGGCGGCTGTTCCAGAATAATATCGGCGGTCAATTCTTTGCTCTGATAGAAATCTTTAAACTTACAGTAGATATGTCTTTTCCCTTCAGTTAAGCTAAATAAGATCTGAACTCTTTTGTTTTTATACATGATATTGCCATGTTCCGAAGTGGTTGGTAAATGTAAGCGGCCCAGCGGGAAGGGAGTGATGACACTTTCGGTGTGCTCCCGGCCTTCTTTCAAGTTTATCAGAGAAACCGAAATTAATCCCATATACCCATTATCAGCCACCGTAAAAGCGGCGCCGAAATCCTGATTGAGAACCAGATAATAATCCCACTCTTTGATCCGCAGTTTAGGGGCCCTGATTTGCCTGCGGTTGTAGCTCTGCAGCATGCTTCTGGACCATCCCGGTTCGATCAGGCGGCCTTGTGCATCCAGTAATGGATGGTTGGTCAGTACCTCATGATTACGCATATGTACACTCCTTTCGCCCCCGCTTCTGTCAATGGAGGATATAAATTTCTATTCCCTGTTACAGCGTATTGCCTATTACGAATATTTTATCATTTATACAAGACATTAACAATAAGAAACAGAGCGGATACTTAAAACACACCTAACTTCTGTTATCCACTCTGTTTAAATTTATATAAAAGTCATGATATAACATATCATGGACTTTGTTTTTGGTCTAAGGAATTCCTTTTGCGATCCGAATGTTTCGAATCAGTAATAGCTATTACATTTACTACTATAGCGAATAATTGTGACATCAATGTGGACACAAAATAAAAGAGTTATAAAAAAACAAAAGAAAATCTTAACAGAAAATGAAGTTATGATATTAAAAGTGGTCGTTGCTGGTTCGTGCAACGACCACTTTTAATATATCTGCTCATATTAAGAGAATATTCAAAAGGGTGATAATTAAAATAAGTACTATATAAAGGATCATTCCGACATTGCCAAACATATCCGCTTTAGTCGGAACCGGTTCAGGGCCGGAAGCAAGCGTGTAATTCTGCCGCTCTTTCCGAAACCATTGGATACCCAGGATAACACCAACCACGACCAGTACGATCATAACCATGCTGTATGCTCCTAATATCATTTCATTATCCAGTGCAAGCAGTGCCGAACCCAGACCGCCCGCGGAGAAATTGATTATCATGTGAAGAATGATGGAGTATTTAATTGTCCCGCTGTAATAGGTGAGCATAGCAAATATGACACCCAGTACAAAGGCGTAAGCCAACTGATAGAAATTAGCGTGGAAAGCTGCAAATAAAAAGGCACCGAAGAAAACATATATTTTGGGGCCAAATCCAATTAGCTTACGATAAAGTATGCGACGGAAGATAATTTCTTCCATAATAGGCGCAATGATCACGACAAACAGCAGATTGACCCAGGTATCGCTGCCGGTCATAATTGTTTCCAACGGATTGGTAATACCTTTGCCGCGGATCATCTCAACCAGATAACTTAGAGCGGCAGCCAGTAAATTCAAGATATAGGCGGTGGCAATGCACATGGGAATCAATTGCAGCATCTGACCGACACTTGGCCGGGTAGTTTGAGAAATGCTTACTTCCTGATTCGGGATGGAAGAAACAATTCCCAGAAATACCGGAAAAGCGATCAAGTAAAGTGGAAGGTATGAAAGAACCCACATAAACCATCCTTGTTCCATCAGTGCAGGATTAACGATCGTTATGGCCGAAGAAATAATGGCAACGACTATCTGCTGAACCATAAGCAGAGCAAACAGCGAAATACCGATCCGACTGAAAATTTTTTTTGGTATCATAAAGTAAAACCCTCCTTCAAGTGATGGTAATATTATCGCATAGAAAAAGGAAGGAGGCAAGGGCGACAATATTTAGCGTACCGGCACTGTTTAGTGAAAGGTGAACGGCACAGTACACTAGTAATAATCACGTGAGCAAAACGCATAAAGGAGTTGTAAAAGATGAGTTTTTTTAGTACAATATACACATGGGTATCCCGGATGAGGATATCAAATAAGCTAGAATATAAGGAGGCAGCGATCATGAAAGTTTACAGAACAGATGAAATCAGAAACGTAGTGCTTTTAGGGCATGGAGGATGCGGAAAGACCAGCCTGGTCGAAGCAATGGCATATGTATCCGGTATTACCAATCGCATGGGTAAGGTATCAGATACCAATACGATCAGTGATTTCGATAAAGAAGAGCAGAAACGTGAATTTTCCATCGGAACAAGTTTGATTCCTATTGAGTGGGAGAAGGCTAAGATTAATGTATTAGATACTCCCGGTTACTTCGACTTCGTAGGTGAAGTGGAAGAGGCAGTTAGTGCGGCCGATGCAGCGGTCATCGTAGTGTCTGGTAAAGCCGGAGTCGAAGTCGGCACTGAAAAAGCATGGGATTTGTGCGAAAAATACAATCTGCCCCGGATGATATATGTAACTGAGATGGATGTTGATGATGCCAGCTTCCGTGAAGTGGTTGAGACTCTGACGGCAAAATACGGCAAACGGATCGCGCCTCATTTTCAACCGATACGTGAAAATGAAAAGTTGGTAGGCTATATAAATGTCATTAAAAATGCCGGTAGAAGATTTACCGGTGTTGGTGAAAGAGAAGAGTGTGAAATCCCGGACTACTGTCTCCCGAACCTGCAGATATGCCGAGAAGCCCTGCTGGAAGCGGTGGCGGAGACCAGCGAAGATTTTATGGAGCGCTATTTTGCCGGCGAGGAATTTTCTGTTGAGGAGATCCGGGCGGCGATGCGTAATTCCGTAATGGATGGCAGTATCGTACCGGTCGCTATGGGTGCAAATCCGCAGGCTTATGGTGTGGCTAACCTGCTGTCCGATATCGTCAGATTCTTCCCCAGCCCGGACAAGAGAGAGTGTGCGGGGATCAACCGGACGACCAATGAGATTTTCGAAGCAAATCATGATTTTTCCAAATCCAAGAGTGCTTACGTATTTAAGACCATGGTAGATCCGTTTATCGGTAAATATTCATTTGTTAAAGTGTGTTCAGGAGTGCTAAAAGGAGAGGATGTACTTTATAATCCGGCACGAGATGCAGAGGAAAAGCTGGGTAAGATTTATACCATGTGCGGAAACAAACCGGTTGAGGTATCGGAGTTATTTGCCGGTGATATCGGAGCTATTGCCAAGCTTAATAATACCAAAACCGGAGATACGCTTTCTGCTAAATCAACACAGGTAATGTATGGTAAAACCGAATATTCGACCCCTTATACATACAAAGGTTATGTTGTAGTGAAAAAGGGAGATGAAGATAAAGTATCACAGGCACTGGCCAAATTGATGGCGGAAGATGTAACTCTGAAGGCAGTAAATGACAGTGAGAACCGTCAGACCCTGCTTTACGGCATGGGTGAGCAGCATCTTGATATCGTTGTGAGCAAGCTCCTTAATCGCTATAAGGTAGAGGTTGAACTGAAACAACCTAAGGTTGCATTCCGCGAGACCATCCGCAAGAAGTCTGATGTCGATACCAAGTATAAGAAACAGTCGGGCGGACATGGACAGTACGGTCATGTTAAAATGCGCTTCGAACCATCGGGTGATCTTGATACACCGTTTATATTTGAAGAAGAGGTGGTTGGCGGAGCAGTGCCGAGGAATTACTTCCCGGCTGTTGAGAAAGGGCTGCAGGACTCGGTAGGCAAAGGACCGGTAGCCGGATATCCTGTAGTCGGTGTAAAAGCGACCCTATATGATGGTTCTTACCATCCGGTAGATTCATCGGAAATGGCGTTTAAGACAGCAACTGTTCAGGCGTTTAAAAAGGGCTTCATGGAGGCCGGACCAGTATTGCTGGAGCCGATTGTTTCACTGAAGGTGACTGTACCGGAGGATTATACCGGTGATGTTATGGGAGATCTCAATAAGCGCCGGGGCCGGGTGCTGGGAATGAACCCGACCAGCAGTGGGCAGCAGGTTATCGAAGCCGATGTCCCGATGACCGGATTGTTTGATTACTGTACGGTACTACGCTCCATGACCGGTGGCCGCGGCATCTATGAATATGAGTTCGCGCGCTATGAGCAGGCGCCTTCCGATGTTCAGGAAGCAGAAATTGCAAAACGTGCTGCCGACGAAGCGAAATAGATAGTTCGTGAAAGTTGAGGTGGCCGTTGCACCAACAAGTGTTTAGGCTGAGCTTTACCTTTGGTTCTAAGTAAAAAAAGCAGCGATATTTAAGAACCGAGCACCTGAACCCCAAATTCTGATGAATTTGCGGTTCAGGTGCTCTTGCAGGCAGTGATGGAGGCAATTTCTGCATCTTAAATATCGCTGCTTATTGTAGGGGACGGGATTGTGCTTTTAGGCTAAAGGTGTTATAATTCATTTGTTTATTTTTTTAAGCAGCGAAGCGGATTATGGGTATTTTTTTGATATTGGAGACAGGGGCGAGGTTGATAAAATGCAGGTTGTCATAATAGGGGATGGTAAGGTTGGGCATAAACTGACTATGGAGTTATCAGAAGAAGATTACGATATTGTCCTGATTGACCAGAATGAGGGGAAGTTAAGGGAAACGGTCAATGATCTGGATGTCGCTTATATTGCCGGTGACGGAATTGATGCAAACGTCCAGCGGCAGGCTGATGTACCTAATTCCGATCTGGTAGTGGCATGTACATCTTCGGATGAATTAAACATGTTATGCTGTCTGATCGCCAGACGGCTGGGTGCCAGACATACCATTGCCCGGGTCAGGAATCCGGTCTATTACCAGCAGATCGATCTGCTGCGTGAAGATCTCCACCTCAGCATGGTGGTAAATCCGGAGCTTATATTAGCCGGTGCCATTGCCAGGCTGCTGATCATTCCCGATGCCAGTAAAGTGGAGACCTTTATGAAAGAGCGGGTGGATCTGGTTGAATTCACACTGCGTCCGGGGCATCCGCTGGCCGGGCTGGCGTTGAAAGAAATCTATCGTAAGACCCAGACAAAAATACTGGTGTGTGCAGTCGTGCGGGGGACGGAAGTATTCATTCCCAGCGGGGAATTTGTGCTGCAGGCCGGTGATAAACTGCATATTGCGGCATCACATGCACAGATGGAAGAGTTTTTCCATAAACACGGCAGTCATAAACATAAAGTGAAGACGGTTCTGGTATGCGGCGGCGGCCGGGTAAGCTATTATCTGGCCCGGCAGCTGGAAGCGATCGGGATGCAAGTCAAGATTATTGAACAGGATCTGCCAAAATGTGAGCAGCTGTGTAGTTTGCTGCCCAAGGCAACCATCATCCACGGTGATGCTGCCGATCAGGAACTGCTGCAGGAAGAGGGCGTTGATCATGCCGACGCGCTGGTTGCGCTGACCGGTATGGATGAAACCAATATTATCATGGGACTATTCGCGAAAACCAGAGGGGTTGACAAAATCATCGTCAAAGTCAATGAGGATGCCAGAGCCCAGATGGTAGAGGGACTTGGCATCGACAGCATCGTGTCAGCAAAAGCGGTTACTGCTGATGCTATCGTGAGTTATGTCAGGGCCCGCCAGAATTCTTTGAAGCATGCTAATGTTGAAACTATGTATCAGCTGGTGGGTGGTAAAGTTGAGGCGTTAGAGTTTATTATTAAGGGGGAGACAAAGTATACGAATATCCCGTTAAAGGATCTGCCGATTAAGCCGAATAATCTGGTTGCCTGCATCGGTAGAAAGCGGCAGATCATCATTCCCGGAGGTGATGACACGATGAAGGTCGGTGACAGTGTGATCGTTGTGTCAATGGGGCGTAAGATCCAGGATATTGAGAGTATTTTTGAGTAGGGTGGCGGCATATGAATGCTAGAATGATCGTTTATATTATTGGAAAGATGCTGGGGGTCGAAGCGGCGGTGCTGATGGTCCCGGCGTTGGTGGGGACGTTTTATGGTGAGGAAGATGCACGGTATTTTGTGATTACTGCCGCCATTCTGTTTTGGATATATGCGATAACCGGGCGGAAGAAACCGGAACGAAGTACGATTTACGGCAAAGAAGGACTATTTGTGGTGGCATCGGCTTGGGTTCTCTGGTCCTTGTTTGGGGCGTTTCCGCTATTTATGTCGGGGACTGTCCCGAATTATATCGATGCTTTTTTTGAAACGGTGTCCGGTTTTACGACGACCGGTTCGACCATCTTAAGGGATATTGAGGCGCTGCCTAAGTGTATGAACTTCTGGCGGGCACTTACCCATTGGATCGGCGGTATGGGGGTGCTGGTTTTTGTCATGATGCTGACCTCTTTAGAAGATAAGCATTCTATGCATTTGATCCGGGCCGAAGTGCCGGGGCCGGAGGCGGCTAAGATACTTCCGCGGGCGCGGCAGTCAGCGAAGGTGCTCTATCTTATGTATACAGTGATGACAGTAATCCTGTTTATCCTGTTATGTTTCGGTGATATGAACATTTTTGACAGTCTTCTCCATGCCCTCAGTACTGCAGGTACCGGCGGTATATCTAACTATACCGCAAGTGTGGGAGTGTTTAACAGTGTTTATATTGATGGTGTGATTACGGTGTTTATGGTATTGTTTGCGGTTAATTTTGATATTTATTTTCTGCTGATTATGGGAAAGGTGAAAGAAGCGCTGAAAAATGAAGAACTGCGGGCGTATCTGCTGGTCATAGCAGTAACGGTTGGAGTTATCACTATAAATGTACTATCGGTCTACAAGGAACCGTTGAAGGCCTTTCGTTATGCAGCATTTCAGGTATCGTCGGTCATCAGCACAACCGGATTTGCGACGGCTGATTATAACGTGTGGCCGGAGTTATCTAAATGTATATTGATCATGCTGATGATGGTTGGCTCCTGCGCCGGATCAACCGGAGGCGGAATGAAGATTTCACGTTGGCTGATCTTGCTGAAGAGCATAAGGTGTGAAATCAAACAGGTATTACATCCCAAATCGGTGAATATTGTGAAAATCAATGGTAAAAGAATCGGTCAGTCAACCATGCAGAGCGTTTATGTATACTTTATCGCTTATATTATTATATTGATGGGGTCGGTTTTGATCGTTTCGATCGATAATTGGGATTTTTCTACCACCTTTACCTCGGTGCTGACTACTTTGAGCAATGTTGGCCCGGGGATGAATCATGTGGGGCCGGTGGAACATTTTGCCGATTTTTCGCCATTATCTAAGATTGTGCTGTGTATTGATATGCTGGTGGGGAGATTGGAGATATTTCCATTTTTGATGTTGTTTTCACCGATTATGTGGAAACGTAAGTTTTAATTATAGGAGGAATGTATGAAAAAAGGAAAGGTAAAAATTATTACTGTCGCCGGAGTGCTTTTGTTTTTAGCAATTTATTATTATGTAGCTCTGCCGGCGTTGAATTTGCATTCATCAGAAATGTGGATGTTCATTATGCTGGCGATCGTTGTCATTGCAGTGCTCTATGCAGCGCGGAAGCGGCTGGGGCTAAAAGAGCTGAAAGCCTCAAAAACAATAAAAGGCCTGCTGTATGTTATGGCGGCGGTGGTGGCGGTATATCTGGTTGGAAGCCTGCTGTCTTCACCGATCATCAATGCGAAGAAATACCAGCAGCTTTTGACGGTTGAAGAGGGAGAGTTTACGAAAGATATCGAAGAGCTTTCCTTTGATCAGATTCCGCTTTTGGACCGGGATTCGGCGACTTTACTGGGGAACCGGAAGATGGGCAGCATGGTCGACATGGTTTCACAGTTTGAGGTGGATCCGCTTTACAGCCAGATCAACTATCAGGGCAAACCGGTCAGGGTATCACCGCTCAAATACGCCAGTACGATTAAGTGGCTGACCAATCAGGCTGATGGGATTCCGGCTTATGTCCGTATTGATATGGCAAGTCAAAATACCGAACTCGTAAAGCTTGAAGATGGGATGAAGTATTCAACCAGTGAGCATTTAAACCGTAATATATACCGCCATCTGCGGTTTAAATACCCGACCTATATTTTTGATGAACTGAGTTTTGAGATAGATGATGAAGGAATCCCTTATTGGACAGCACCGGTTAAGAAATATAATATCGGTCTGTTTGGCGGTGAGACGATCGGACGAGTGGTCCTGTGTAATGCGATAACCGGTGAGACCCGTGATTACGCGATAGAAGATGTGCCGTCGTGGATTGACCGGGCTTATACTTCTGATCTGCTGGTGGAACTTTATGATTATTATGGGACTTTAAAGCATGGATTTTTTAATAGTGTCCTGAGCCAGAAGGATTGCCTGCAGACGACGAAGGGATACAATTACCTGGCGATTGATGATGACGTGTGGCTGTATACCGGTGTTACCAGTGTCAGCGGGGATCAGTCTAATGTTGGCTTTGTGCTGATCAACCAGCGGACCATGGAGACCAAGTTTTATTCGATTGAAGGTGCTACCGAAGAGTCGGCGATGTCGTCAGCAGAAGGGCAGGTACAACACCTGGGCTATGTTGCGACCTTCCCGCTGCTGCTGAATATTTCTGGTGAACCAACCTATTTTATCGCCCTGAAAGATGAGGCCGGTCTGGTCAAGAAATACGCTATGGTAAATGTCCAGAAATATCAGATTGTTGCGATCGGCGATACGGTCGGTGAATGTGAAACCTCCTACAGTGAACTGATGTATACGAATGGGGTGAAGCAAGTGGAAGAGGATACCCGGGAAGTGCAAGAGATGACCGGTAATATCACGAAAATTGCTCAGGGCGTAATCGAGGGAAATTCTCATTATTATATTATGATTGAAGGTTCAGATGATATTTTTGACGTATCGGTTGTAGACTTTATAGATATCATTCGTTATGAAGTTGGAGACAAGGTTACGGTCGAATATAAAGAGGCGGAAGAAGCAAATGCAGTATTATCATTAAAATAGAAATGTGGAAGTGAAGTATGGAAATTAGTATATTGCTGGCCGAGGAGATTGCGGCATTGTTCTTAATGGGAGCGATCGGATATCTGATGGTGAAGGCTAAAATGCTGAAATCGGAGGATAGTAAGGTATTATCGATTTTATGCATATATGTGTTTTCGCCGTGTGTGCTCGTCAACTCCTTTCAAATTGAATACACCAAGAGTAAAATGGCCGGGCTGATACTTTGCTTTGCAGCGGCAGTGTTAACCCAGTTTATCTTCGTGGTGGTGGTCTGGCTGATTGGAAAAGTTTACTCTTTTGGGCCGATTGAAAAGGCTTCGATGATATATACCAATGCCGGTTATCTGACCATTCCGCTGGTCTCAGGGGTGATGGGGGACGAGTGGGTATTCTACGCTTCGGCCTATCTGGTGGTTTTTAACCTGCTGATGTGGTCCCATGGTGTGATGCTGATCGGAGCCGGCAAGGATATGAGCCTGAAGAAAATCCTGCTGAATCCCAATATTATCAGTTGTGTGGCAGGTATTTTCTTCTTTGCAGCCCAGATCAGGCTGCCGGCAGTTCTGGGAACTTGTGTTTCCGGGTTTGCCAAAATGGTGGGGCCGGCAAGTATGATGGTGATCGGGATGCTGATCGGAAATGTGAAACTAACTGAAGCGTTTAAGCAGAGCCGGGTATATATTGTTTGCTTTATCAGGCTGATACTGCTGCCGCTGATCATTATCGCGACGGTGAAGATCAGCGGCGTGACCGCCCTGCATGATCACGGCAAACAGATTATGTGTATCGTCTTATTTGCGGCTGCAGCACCGGTGGCTAATGCGGTGACGCAGACGGCGCAGATATTTAATAAGGAGGCTAAGTATGCCAGTCTGATCAATGGTATGTCGGTGATTTTCTGTTTAGTAACAATGCCGCTGATGATTTTTATTTATGAGTTAGTCATATAGCTGTCTGATCTTCCCGGAAATCAAAAAGGAACTTCGAAAGCTGCAGTACCGCAGCTTTGAAGTTCCTTAATCTTTGTCTTAGTTTACTATCTTGCAGTCTTTAAGATCCAGCGGTGTTAGTTCATCATTTGTAGCACTTACACTAACATAGAACTGAGTACCGGTATCTTTAGCAACTTTATTGAGTCTGGTAAGGAAATCAGGCATGTTTTCTAAAGACACATCGACATGCTTAAGGATTCCATCGATAAAGATTGCTTCAATATCATGGTCGGAACTCATCACGCCGTAAATGAATCCCAGATATTCATCCGTGTTCGTGATTGCTTCATAATCTGCCATACAGATTGCGCGAATATTAAAAGAAAGGCTGTATGTATCGCGATGACTTTTCTTAATGAAAAATACGTGTCCGTCGCAATCCTTTACAACCTTATTCGCCAATTCGATCATCTGCTGTGTTTTACCGCTCCCTTTGGGTCCTGTTAATAAATTTACCATGGCAAACTCTCCTTTATTATGTATTTTTTACTAACCGAATAATCTTATAATTATTATACACGAATCTAAGTAGAGTGACAACCATAAAAAAGTCTTTTCATTTAATGAAAAGTAGTGTATAATAGGTCAGTATCAACAAATCAGTCGATTCAGACCGGAAATCCCGTAACTTAAGTATTGTATGAAAGGAAAAATCTATGAGAGAAAAATATGAATCGCTGTCGTTATCAGCTCTAAGAGATATTGCTAAGGCAAGGGGCTTAAAAGGCGTGTCAACCATGAAAAAAGCTGAGTTAGTAGAGAAAATGCTGACAGAGGATGACAAAGATAAAACTCAGGAAGTAAAAGAAGAATTTCGTAAAGAGAAATCGGACAATATGAATATAGAGCAACTGGACAGTGGTATTACTGCCCAGGGAATCCTGGAGGTCCTGGCAGATGGATATGGATTTATCCGCTGTGAAAATTATCTGCCGGGAGAAAACGATGTTTATGTTTCCCCTTCGCAGATCCGCCGGTTTGGATTAAAGACGGGAGATATTATCTCAGGCAATACCAGAGTGCGGACCCAGACCGAAAAGTTCGGAGCATTGCTGTATCTTACCAAGATTAACGGCATGACACCTGCGGAAGCGGCAAAACGAACTAATTTCGAAGATCTGACGCCGATTTTTCCGAATGAACGGCTGCGGCTGGAAGGAAATAAGAGCAGTATGGCAATGCGGATCGTCGATCTGATGTCACCGATTGGGAAAGGCCAGCGCGGGATGATCGTGTCACCGCCGAAAGCCGGTAAGACAACCCTGCTGAAAGACACTGCGCTTTCGATACTGCATAATAATCCGGAAATGCACATCCTGATCCTTTTGATCGATGAACGGCCGGAGGAAGTGACCGATATCAAAGAAGCGATCACCGGATCGAATGTTGAGGTTATCCATTCGACCTTTGATGAATTGCCTGAGCACCATAAAAGAGTATCAGAAATGGTGATTGAACGGGCAAAACGTCTAGTTGAACATAAAAAAGATGTGATGATTCTGATTGACAGTATTACCAGACTGGCAAGAGCGTATAATCTGGTGGTACCGCCCAGCGGCAGAACCTTGTCCGGCGGTCTTGATCCGGCGGCCCTCCATATGCCGAAGCGGTTCTTCGGGGCAGCGCGGAATATGCGTGAAGGGGGCAGCCTGACCATACTTGCGACAGCATTGGTGGATACCGGCAGTAAGATGGATGATGTGATCTATGAAGAATTCAAAGGGACCGGTAATATGGAACTGGTATTGGATCGGAAGCTGCAGGAAAAGCGGGTATTCCCGGCGATCGACATCGCTAAATCGGGTACCAGGCGCGAAGATCTGCTGCTGACACCGGAAGAGCAGGAAGCGGTATATATCATGAGAAGGGCCTTAAACGGCATGAAGACGGATGAAGCGGTAGATAATATTCTAAACATGTTTAAGCAGACTCAGAACAACACCGAACTGGTTTTTAAAGTTAAAAAAATGAAATTCATATAGTAAAATTGCTTGCAAATGCGCTATAGTTATGATATAATAATAAAGCTGTTTAAAAGACAAAAATCATACTTCTTGAACTACTAATGTTCAAGAAGATAATTGCGGACATCCGCATCAGAATAAACGAAGAAGAGGTGAAATCATGAGAGAACAAATCCATCCAGAATATCATCAGGCAACGGTAACCTGTAACTGCGGCAATACATTCGTAACCGGTTCTACCAAAGAAGGCATCCACGTAGAAATCTGTTCTAAATGTCATCCGTTTTACACCGGACAGCAAAAGGCAGCTCAGGCTCGTGGCCGTGTAGATAAGTTTAACAAGAAGTATGGACTGAAAAGCGAATAGATTTGCTATCAATGGGCCGGGGTTATTAAATCTCAGCCCTTTTTACATCATTAAAAGTTAATGTTAGGAGTATTTATGCAATCATCAAATATTGGCGGTCAGGCGGTACTGGAAGGAATTATGATGCGCAATGGCGAGGACTATGCGGTCGCAGTGCGGAAGCCTGATGGTGAGATAGAAGTAAAACAGGATAAGTATAAAAGTGTCATCAAATGGAAGCAGCTGACCAGGACACCCTTTATCCGGGGTGTGTTTAACTTTGTTGATTCGATGGTATTAGGGATGAGTACTCTGACCTTTTCAGCCAGCTTTTATGAAGATGAAGAACCGGACGAAAAACTCAGCAGTGAGCAGGCGGCCAAAGAAGAAAAAAAGGAAAAAATCATTATGGGACTCACCATGACCTTTTCGGTAATACTGGCCATTGGAATATTCATGGTATTGCCGTATTTTTTGTCCGATCTGCTGAAGAATATCATTCCCTCTTATACTGTGCGGATTATTTTGGAAGGGATTATCCGGATTCTCATCTTTGTCGGTTATGTAGGGGCTATTTCGCTGATGAAAGACATCAGGCGTCTGTATATGTATCATGGAGCAGAGCATAAGTGTATCAACTGTATCGAGCACGGCCTGGATCTGAATGTGGAAAATGTCAAAAAAAGCTCAAAGGAGCATAAGCGGTGCGGCACCAGTTTTATGCTTTTTGTTATGATCGTAGGAATCGTATTAATGTTTTTCATCCGGGTAAACTCCCCGCTTCTGCGGATAGCGGTTAGAATTGCCCTGCTTCCGGTGATCGCGGGGATATCATACGAACTGATCAAATGGGCAGGCAGCAGCGACAACATCATAGTTGGCCTGTTGAGCAAGCCGGGACTATGGCTGCAGCATCTGACCACTAAAGAGCCGGATGAGAGCATGATTGAGGTTGCGATCCGATCGGTCGAAGCGGTCTTTGATTGGCGTAAGTATCAAACTGAGAATTTTGGCCGGGAGCATTCCTGATGACCATACGGGAAGCTTATCAGCGCGGTAAACACCGGTTGGCCGGAGCCGGGGTGCCGGAGGCTGATCTGGATGCCTGGCTTTTGCTGGAATATGTAACCGGTATCGGTCGGGCGGCATATTACGCTGACGAAACCAAAGCGCTGACGGCAGAACAGATTGAGCGGTATGATCACTGTATTGAACAACGAACCGGCCGGATTCCCCTGCAGCATATAACCGGCGTGCAGGAGTTTATGGGGCTTTCGTTCCGTGTCAATGAACATGTGCTGATACCCCGCCAGGATACCGAATGTCTGGTTGAAGAGGCGGCGGATATATTGTTTAGTATAGGGAAAAAGCAGCCGGATGGAGGAAAAGTTCTGGATATGTGTACCGGCTCCGGATGCATTTTGATCAGTCTGATGAAGCGGCATAAGATTTCTGATGGCGTGGGTGCGGATGTATCAGCGGATGCGCTGGTGCTGGCAGGAAAGAATGCGTCCGACCATGGGGTAACAGCAGATTTTATCCATAGTGATCTGTTCCAGAACATCGCCGGTGAGTTTGACCTTATCGTATCGAATCCCCCTTATATTCCCAGCGGTGTGATTGCAGGGCTTCAGAAGGAAGTCGGGCAATACGATCCTTTGATCGCACTGGACGGAAAAACGGATGGACTGCATTATTATCGCAGGATCATCGCAGAGAGTCCTGCACATCTGAAAAAGGGCGGCTGGCTGCTGCTGGAGATCGGATTCGACCAGGCCGAAGCGGTGCAGGAACTGATGGCTGCGGGTGGATTTAAAGATATTACTGTCACGGCAGACCTATCAGGACTTGACCGGGTGGTGCGCGGGAGTGTACAATAATCAGAGAGTGTTGAGGAGGAATAAAAGTGTTTGATAGATTAGAGGATTTAGTGATCCGGTATGAAGAATTGATGGGCGAGCTGCAGGAACCGGATGTGGCTAACGACCAGAACCGGTTCCGTAAACTAATGAAAGAACAGAACGATCTGTTGCCGATCGTTGAGGCTTATAAAGAATATAAGAACTGCAAACAGAATATAGCAGATAGTCTGGTTATGTTGGATGAAGAAAGTGATCCGGAATTGAAAGAGCTGGCGAAAGAAGAACTGAACAGCTCCAAAGAGCGGATCGAAGAGTTGGAGAACGAGATTAAAATCCTGCTTCTGCCCAAAGACCCGAATGATGACAAGAATGTATTTGTGGAGATCCGGGGTGGTGCCGGCGGTGATGAAGCGGCTTTGTTCGCGGCGGAGATATACCGCATGTATGCGCATTATGCCGACAGCAGAAACTGGAAAGTGGAAATGATTTCCCTGAATGAAAACGGCATCGGTGGTTTTAAAGAATGCGTCTTTATGATTAGTGGTCAGGGAGCTTACTCCCGGCTGAAATATGAAAGCGGTGTCCACCGTGTGCAGCGGGTTCCGGAAACCGAAAGCGGCGGCCGGATCCACACTTCGACGATCACGGTAGCAATTATGCCGGAAGCGGAAGAGGTGGATGTAGAGATTGATATGAACGATTGTAAATTTGATGTGTTCCGCTCGTCTGGAAACGGCGGACAGTCGGTCAATACGACTGATTCGGCAGTGCGCCTGACCCATATTCCGACCGGAATCGTGATTTCCTGTCAGGATGAGAAATCGCAGCATAAGAATAAAGATAAGGCGTTAAAAGTACTGCGGGCCCGCCTTTATGAAATGGAGCAGGCCAGGCAGCATGATGCCGAAACGGAGGCGAGAAAGAGTCAGGTCGGAACGGGGGACCGTTCAGAGAAGATCAGAACTTACAATTTCCCGCAGGGCCGTGTAACCGATCATCGAATTAAGCTGACACTCCATAAGCTGGACGCCATTTTGAACGGTGATCTGGATGAGATTATCGACAGCCTGATCGCGGCAGATCAGGCAGCGAAATTAATCAATTTGCAGGAAGCATAGTAAACCGGAGGCGCAGCAGATTATTGCTGTGCCTTTATTTATTAGCAGCGGGTATGGAAAGAAGAATAATGAAAGAAAAATTAAAAAAGCTAATTGCATATTATAAACCTTATAAACTTTTGTTTTTCAGCGATATGTTTTTTGCTGTTCTCGGTGCCGGAGTCACCCTGGTGATACCCCTGGTTGTACGCTATATAACGCAGAATGTATTATATATGGAATCAGCTGTGATCATGACCACGGTAATGACTCTCGGATCGATAATGGTCGGTCTGGTGCTGGTAGAATTGGCCTGTAATTACTATATCGCTTATTTTGGCCATATTATGGGAGCGAAGATTGAAGCCGATATGCGAAGCGACATCTTCGGCCATTATCAGAAGCTGACATTTGCTTTTTTTGACAACCAGAAAGTCGGACATCTTCTGTCGAGGATTACCAGTGATCTGTTTGATATCAGCGAACTTCTGCATCACGGACCGGAAGATGTGGTCATATCAATGATCAAAATGATTGGTTCTTTTATCATCTTGATTAATATTGATATGAAGCTTACGCTGATCGTTTACGCTTTTGTTCCGGCGATGCTGATTTTTGCGGTGGTATGCAATAAGAAGATGAAGAATGCTTTTGCCCGCAACAGAGCAAAGATCGCTGATATCAACAGCCAGATCGAAGATAGTCTTTCCGGGATCCGGGTGGTAAAGTCGTTTGCTAATGAAGCAGAAGAGATGAAAAAGTTTAACCGGGGAAATTCGGAATTTGTTGCAGCCAAGAAAACCAGTTATTTGTATATGGGAATGTATCATTCCGGATTGAATGCTCTTACAACTCTGGTGTCGGTTGCAGTCATCTGGGCAGGGGCGGGATATCTGATGAGCGGTAAGCTGGATGTTACCGACATGATTACTTTCCTTTTATATATCAGCAACTTTGTGGAGCCGGTCAAAAAGCTGGTCAATTCAGCGGAGCAGTTCCAGAATGGTTACACCGGCTTTGAGCGCTTCCTGGAGATATTGGATATTGCACCGGATATTGAAGATGCGCCTGATGCGGCAGCAGTGAATACATTAGTGGGAGAAATTGTCTTTGATAATGTATCCTTCCGCTATGAGGGTAATGATGAGAAGGTGCTTGATTCGATCAACCTGGTGGTCAAAGCGGGTGATTATATTGCTCTGGTTGGTCCTTCCGGAGTAGGTAAGACCACATTGTGCAGCCTGATACCGCGGTTTTATGAGACAACGGAAGGGAGCATCAGGATAGACGGCATTGATATCTGCAAAATCAAGCTGGATGATCTGCGCAATAATGTCGGGATCGTACAACAGGATGTCTATCTTTTTGCCGGTACGATCATGGATAATATCCGGTACGGCAAACCGGGAGCCACCGATGAAGAAGTGGTGCGGGCGGCAAAGTATGCTAACGCCCATGATTTTATCATGAGTTTTCCGGAAGGGTATGATACCGATATCGGCCAGCGCGGAGTGAAGCTTTCTGGGGGGCAGAAACAGCGGCTGTCAATTGCCAGGGTGTTTCTGAAGAATCCGCCGATCCTAATCTTCGACGAGGCCACATCGGCGCTGGATAATGAGAGTGAAAAGATCGTCCGGCAGTCATTAGAACGGCTGTCGAAGAATCGGACGACATTTTTGATCGCCCATCGCCTGACCACTATCCGCAATGCCCAGAAGATTCTGGTGCTGACCGAAGATGGTGTAGCGGAGGAAGGAACCCATGATGAGCTGTTAGCACAAAGAGGGATTTATGAAGGGCTATATCACATGCATTTTGACTCGAAAAATATAAAAAAAGTATAAAAATGTAAAAACTTAACAGATTATCTGATATGATATAGAATGAACTGTCCCCTCCATTGTCAATGGAGGATAGTATAAATAGAATTAGAGAAGGTAAGGAACATGGAACAGATAAAGTTTAAGAGACCGCAGTTAGAGGATCAGGAATTAATATCGGAATACTTCAGGCGATATCCCAGCAGAAGCTGTGACCGTACATTTGCCAATGTTTATTTGTGGGCCCGGTATTATAATGTAGAGTATGCGCTGGTGGATGACGTGATTCTTTTCCATAATAAGGGCGGTGATAAATGTGCTTTTGCATATCCGGCGGGAGCCCCTGATGACGTGCGTAAATGGATTCAGCAACTACTCGATAAATGTCAGAACGCGAAAGATAACTTCCGGCTTTACAGTGTGACGAAAGAACAGTTCGCACAGCTGGAGGAATGGTTCCCGGATAAATTTGAGATCAATTATGACCGCGACATCGCCGATTATGTATATGAAACGGAAAAGCTGACAACATTGACAGGAAAAAAGCTGCATGGTAAGCGGAATCATATTAATAAGTTTAAAGCTGCTTACGAGAACTGGGAATATGAAAAGATTACCGATGAGAATTATGAAGAATGCTTCCAGATGGCGCTGAAATGGCGGCAGATGCATCAGTTGGAAGATGATGAAGAAATGATAAATGAGATTGCCGTAACCCAGAATTCCCTCCGACTGATGAAGGAGCTGGAACTGACCGGCGGTCTTTTGCGGGTGGATGGAGAGATTGTAGCGTTTACGATTGGTGAGCCAATTAATGATGATACTTTTGTAGTGCATATTGAAAAAGCATTTTCCGAAATCCAGGGAGCGTATCCGATGATCAATCAGCAATTTGTCACGCACGAATGTCAGGATTATAAATATATTAACCGTGAAGAAGATACAGGGGCCCCTGGGCTGCGCAAGGCAAAGGAGTCTTACCGTCCGGTATTTATGGTTGAAAAGGGTACTGTAACTTTAAAAGAATAAGGCGATACCGGGTTGGAGAGTTGAAGGAGAGAATATGGTTTCAGAAAAGATGAAGGCAATGGTGGAAAATGGTTCGCAGATCCGGGCATGGTTTGAAGAGGGAAACCGGCTGGCGGGGATATACGGTAAGGAAAACGTGTATGATTTCAGCCTTGGCAATCCCAATGTACCGGCTCCGAAGGAAGTGAACGAGGCCATCCGGGAAGTGCTTGATGAAGAGAATCCGACGGATCTTCATGGGTATACTAAAAGCAATGCCGGTTATATGGAAGTGCGCGAAGCGGTAGCGGCATCACTGAATAAAAGATTTGGCACGGATTTTGGCGGCCGGAATATCGTTATGACAGTCGGGGCGGCAATGGCCATGAACGTCATGATGAAAGTGCTTTTGAATCCGGGGGATGAAGTGATCGTATTTGCTCCGTATTTTGGAGAATACCGCAGCTATACGGCTAATTTTGACGGTGTACTGGTTGAAGTGCCGGCTGATACCTCGACCTTCCGTCCACGCATGGCAGAATTTGAAAAGCGGATTACGCCAAAGACCAAGATCGTAATTATTAATTCACCGAATAATCCCAGCGGCGCGGTATATTCCGAGACAACCATTAAGGAAATTGCAGCAGTGATGGAGAAAAGTCAGCAGGAGTACGGAACGCAGATTTGTCTGCTGTCGGATGAGCCTTACCGTGAACTGGTCTATGATGGTGCGGAAGTTCCCTATCTGACAAAATATTATGATAATGCGGTTGTCGCTTATTCCTTCAGTAAATCTCTGTCTTTGCCAGGCGAACGAATCGGCTACCTGGTGATTCCTGATGAAATGCAGGACAGTGAAGCCGTAATCGGCGCGGCGGTCATCGCCAACCGGATCATGGGAGTGGTAAATGCGCCGACTCTGCTGCAGAAGATGGTGGTCAAGTGTCTTGATCTTAAGACCGATATTTCGTTCTATGAGAAGAACCGCAATGCGCTGTACAAGGGTCTGACCGATCTGGGCTTTGAATGTATGAAGCCGGAAGGTGCATTTTACATGTTTGTTAAATCACCGGCAGAAAGTGAGGATGAGTTCTGCGCAAAAGCGAAAGAACACAATATTTTGATTGTGCCGGGCTGGTCTTTTTCCTGTCCGGGGTATGTGCGCATAGCATACTGTGTGGCTTATGAAACGATTATCAATTCGCTGCCGGGATTCGCTAAAGTAGCGGAGTACTATAATTTAAAGAAACTTGTGTGAGGTTGTTATGAGATTATTTGAAAATAATATTCGCCGGGTTCAGCCCTACATAGCGGGCGAGCAGCCACAGAATAAAGTAATTAAGCTGAATACCAATGAAAACCCATATCCGCCTTCGCCGGGAGTGGAAAGAGCGCTGGCACAGATGGATGTTGACCGGATGCGTTTGTATCCGGATATGGATGCAACGATATTGGTGGGTGCACTTGCAGATTTTTACAAGGTAGATAAAAATCAGGTATTTGTCGGTGTGGGATCGGATGATGTGCTGGCACTGTGTTTCTTGACTTTTTTCAACTCAAGGAAGCCGATTTTGTTTCCTGATATTACCTACTCTTTTTATAAGGTGTGGGCAGAGCTTTACCGTATTCCGTATGAGTGTCCGGCGGTGGATGGAGATTTCCGTATACGCAGAGAAGATTATTATAAGTCAAACGGCGGTGTGATCTTTCCGAATCCCAATGCCCCGACTTCCATTTATGAAGATCTGGATTTTGTCGAAGATATCATAAAACATAATCAGGATGTAATTGTGATTGTGGATGAAGCATATATTGATTTTGCCGGCCGGTCAGCGCTGGAGCTGATTGATAAATACGAGAACCTGCTGGTTGTGCAGACCTTTTCCAAAGCTCGTTCAATGGCGGGAATGCGGATCGGATATGCGATCGGTAATCCGTTCTTGATCCGCTGTCTTAACGATGTGAAGTTTTCCTTTAATTCTTATACGATGAACCTGACGTCGCTGGTTGCCGGTGTGGAAGCGGTCAAAGATACTGAATATTTTAATGCTGCCACTCAAAAGATTATCGATACCAGAGAATGGTCGGTTAAAAAGCTGCGGGAATATGGTTTTGTCTTTCCACAGTCGGCAGCTAATTTCATTTTTGCCAGGCATCCGGATTATGACGGAAAAGAACTGTTTGAGCTGTTCAAAAGGCAGGGAATATATGTACGCCACTGGCAAAAGGAGCGGATCGATCAATATCTCCGGATATCCATTGGCACAAGGGAAGAAATGGAAGCTGTATGGCAGGTCTGCCGGAAGCTGGAAAATTATAATAAGGGAGTATAAAAATGTCAGAAACATTGATACAGTGGTTTATTGATAATCTGGGAGGTAAGGCGGCCAATGAAGTGATTATTTTTGTCATCTCAATGATGCCGATACTGGAGCTGCGCGGCGGTTTGCTGACGGCCGGACCGGCGTTTTTGAATGTTGAGATGGGGCGGGCGATTCCGCTCTGCATTATTGGCAACTTACTGCCGATCCCGTTTATCTTATGGTTTATTACACCGATTTTCAACTGGATGAAGGGAACCAGAAGGTTGAAACCAATAGTGACTAAATTGGAAACCAAGGCGCTTAGTAAGAGCGATCGGATTGAAAAATATGAATTCTGGGGACTGATGCTTTTTGTCGGCATTCCGCTGCCCGGAACCGGTGCGTGGACCGGAGCATTAATCGCGACATTGTTGGGAATGCGTTTTAAAAAGGCCTTTCCGGCAATTGTGCTGGGGGTGCTGCTGGCCTGTTTCATTATGACGATCTTATCCTATACTATATTAGGAAATCTGTTTGGATAAAGATAATGGAGGAACGCCATGGAATTTCAGCATGAGTTGATTTTGCCGAATAACGATCTCCCGTTTAAGCTATTTGCTTTTGAGGGAAAAGACGGTAATTATTACCGGGGGAAACATTGGCACCGTTCAATAGAGATATTTGCGGTATTTGAAGGTGATGTGCGTTTTTACGTTAATGATCAGGAATATCCGATGAAAGCGGGAGAGTTCATCCTGATGAATTCTAACGAAGTACATTCGATCGTCTCACCGAGGCCCAATTTTACGATCGTATTGCAGATTCCGCTGAAAGTTTTTGAAAATTACTATACCGATAAGAGTTTTATCCGTTTTTCGCATAGCGCCCGCATTCAGGATGAGAAAGTGATGGAGCTGATCGGCGACATGTACCGGACGTATAGAGAGAAAAAGAATGGCTATGAGCTGAAAGTGCAGAGCTGGTTTTATATGCTGCTGTATCTGCTGATCACCAAATACCGGAAGGCAGATGTATCTGCAAACGAAGTAAAGTGCAATAAGAAATTGAACCGTCTTACTTCTATTACCGACTATATCCGGATGAATTATAGTAAAGAATTGTCGCTGGAAAGCGTAGCGGAGATCTTCGGTTATTCACCGACCTATCTTTCGCATATGTTTCAGACATATGCAAAGACCAGTTATAAAGCATATGTTCAAAGTATCCGGGTAGAATATGCTTACCGTGACCTGCTGGGTTCAGATGACAGTATCAGTGAAATTGCGGTTAATAATGGATTTGCTAATCACAAAGCTTTTGCACGTGAGTTTAAAAGAAAATACGGGATGCTGCCCAGTGTCTTTCGCAAGCAGCACGGATAAAACGACTTTTGCAGGAACAATGTCTGCAAAAGTCATTTTTTTAGTTATAACCGTAATGTTATAAGTGCTAAAGCAATATAGATGTTGAAATAATCAACCATTTTTGCTATGATAAATGAAACATAATGTCAATATGGGAGGAAAGGAAAATGAAGTTTAAAAAGATTTTAGTTGCAAATCGTGGGGAAATTGCAATCCGGGTTTTTCGTGCCTGTTACGATCTGGGACTTAGTACGGTTGCAGTATACTCAAAAGAAGATGAAAACAGTCTCTTCCGGACAAAAGCAGATGAAGCGTATTTGATAGGGGAAAATAAAAGCCCGCTGGGTGCCTATCTGGATATCGATAATCTGATCGGGGTCGCCAAGCGCCATGAGGTGGATGCGATTCATCCGGGTTATGGTTTTCTGTCGGAAAATGCTGATTTTGCAAAAGCGTGTGAACAGAACGGGATCAGCTTTATCGGGCCGCCGGCAGGTGTGCTGGCACAAATGGGAGATAAACTGAGTGCCAAGGAGATTGCCATGGCGTGCGGTGTCCCAGTCATCCCGGGCTCCAGCAAACCCCTTCGTGATGCTGAAGAAGCGGTTGCCAAAGCGGAAGAATATGGTTATCCGGTTATATTGAAAGCTTCCGCCGGCGGCGGTGGACGCGGTATGCGCCGCTGCGCGAATGCCGGCGAAGTGCGCTCGGCTTTTGGGCTGGTAAGAGGAGAAGCCAAGAAAGCATTTGACAGTGAAGATATTTTCATCGAAAAGTTTTTGGAAGAACCAAAACATATTGAAGTACAGATATTAGCCGATACACATGGAAACATTGTCCATCTTTATGAGCGTGACTGTTCTCTGCAGCGGCGTTATCAGAAGGTGGTAGAATTTACGCCGGCATTTACGCTGTCTGCAGCTAAACGTGAAGAGATATGCCGGGATGCAGTTAAGATTGCCAGTCAGGTAGAGTATGTTAATGCCGGTACGGTTGAATTCCTGGTTGATAAGAATGGAAACCATTATTTTATTGAAATGAATCCGCGTATTCAGGTGGAGCATACTGTTACTGAAATGGTAACGTCGGTGGATCTGGTGCGGGCCCAGATTCTGATCGCAGAAGGAGCAGCACTGTCTGAACCGGATATCGGGATCTCCCGTCAGGAAGATGTGTTCTGCCGGGGGTATGCAGTGCAGTGCCGGGTGACGACTGAAGATCCCAAGAACAATTTTGCACCGGATACCGGGAAGATCACGGCTTATCGTTCGGGCGGCGGTTTTGGTGTCCGGCTGGATGGCGGTAATACATATGCAGGGGCGGAGATTTCGCCTTATTATGACAGCTTGCTGGTCAAAATCACAACCCATGATAATACTTTCAGCGGTGCTTGCCGCAAAGCCCTGCGGATGCTGAATGAGACCAGGGTGAGAGGGTTAAAGACCAATATCGGGTTTATCGGCAATATTTTAACCCATCCGGCATTTTTGGAAGGCCGCTGCCATACTAAATTTATCGACGAGACACCGGAATTATTTAAGTTTGCCGATCAAAAGGACCGGGCGACCAAGATGCTTAATTATATTGGTAATATTGTGGTCAATGATCCGATGGCCGGAACCCAGATGTTTGATCCGCCGCGTTTTCCGAAAGTGGCAGGAGAAAGAAAAGAGGGGCTGAAACAGTTACTGGACAGTCAGGGGCCGGAAGCGGTGAAAAAATGGGTGCTGGATCATAAAAACTTGCTGATCACCGATACCACTATGCGGGATGCGCATCAGTCACTGCTGGCCACCAGAGTACGAACCAGAGATATAGTAAAATGTGCGGAAGCGACCTCGGAAGTACTGGGAGATGCTTTTTCCCTGGAAATGTGGGGGGGTGCAACCTTTGATGTATCTTATCGCTTCCTGCATGAATCACCGTGGGAAAGGCTGGATCTGTTGCGGCAGAAGATACCGAATATCCCGTTTCAGATGCTGCTGCGCGGTGCGAATGCGGTTGGGTATACCAATTATCCCGATAATCTGATTCGTGAATTTATTAAAGAAGCCGCCAGAGGCGGTATTGATGTATTCCGGATATTTGATTCGCTGAACTGGATTCCGGGAATGGAGATTGCCATTGATGAGGTGCTGAAAGAAGATAAGATTGCGGAAGGAACCATTTGCTATACGGGTGATATCCTCAATCCCAACGAAGATAAATGGACTCTGGCCTATTATGTAGATATGGCTAAAAAACTGGAAAAACTGGGTATCCATATGTTGTGTATCAAAGATATGTCCGGTCTGCTAAAGCCATATGCGGCAGGTAAATTGGTGAAGACGCTGAAAGAAGAGGTCGGTGTCCCGATTCATCTCCATACCCATGATACCAGTGGGAACCAGATTGCTGCATTGCTGCAGGCAGCGGATGCAGGAGTAGATATTGTGGATGTGGCTGTATCCAGTATGGCTTCGGGTACCAGCCAGCCGTCCATGAACTCTCTGGTAGCGGCACTGGAAGGTCAGGAGCGTGAGACCGGCCTGGATCTTAAGCGGCTTCAGGGATTGACCGATTACTGGACCGATGTGCGTCTGCGCTATGATGATTTTGAAGGCGGCATCAAATATCCCGAAACCGATATTTATCAGTATGAGATACCGGGTGGTCAGTATACGAATCTCAAGCCGCAGGTAGAAAGCCTGGGACTGGGTCATCGTTTCGAGAATGTCAAGGCGATGTACAAGTCGGTGAATGATATGCTGGGCGGGATTGTTAAAGTAACGCCGTCTTCAAAGATGGTCGGTGATATGGCAATCTTTATGGTGCAAAATGACCTGACCCCGGAAAATATCGTTGAACGCGGTGAAACTATCACCTTCCCTGACTCGGCAGTCAGTTATTTCAAAGGCATGATGGGGCAGCCCTCATGGGGATTTCCCAAAGACCTGCAGCGGGTTGTGCTGAAAGGCGAGCCGGCGATCGAAGGACGGCCGGGTGAGCTGCTGGAGCCGGTTGATTTTGAAAAGGCGAAAGAGCATCTGAAGAAATTTGTCGCTGAGCCGGATAGCCGGACCATCATTAGCTGGTGCTTCTACCCGAAGGTGGTGGAAGAATTTCTGAAGACCAGAAAGGAATATGGCTATATCACCAGATTGGGCAGTCATGTATTTTTTCATGGTCTGGCTGAAGGTGAGACCAACCGGGTAAATATTGAAGATGGCAAAACCCTGGTGATCAAATACCTCGGCAAGGGAGATCTAAACCCTGACGGTACCCGCAGTGTGATGTTTGAACTGAACGGTATCCGCCGTGATGTAACCATTTTGGATAAGAATGTCGAAACGGTGATTCATTCGGTTCAGATGGCGGACGTCGGTGATCTGAGTCAGGTAGGCTCGTCAATACCGGGTATGGTTAGTAAGATTGAAGTGGAGAAAGGCGATACTGTTAAAAAGAATCAGACCCTGATGGTGGTAGAAGCGATGAAGATGGAAACCAACATCACTGCCAATGTGGATGGTGTGGTCGCCGAAATCCTGACCGGGGAAGGCCGGCAGATAAAGGCGGGAGAATTACTGATGAAGATTGATGTAGTCTCCTAACGTTTTACGGCCCGGGGCGTATGCGCGTTTAGCGCCGATATATTTTTCGCTATAATGAATGGGATTGTTTAAACAGTAATATCCTATATATAACTGTAAAAGCTGAAATTAAGGAGGTTATATATGGGTGACTGGATTTTGCGATATATAAAAGGAATATTTATTGGTTCGGGATTTATTCTTCCCGGCGTCAGCGGCGGAGCCCTAGCGGCTGTATTTGGAGTATATGAACGGATTATAGCATTTTTAGCACATATTACAAAGGATTTCAAAAAGAATGTAATGTATTTGCTGCCGCTTGGTCTTGGCGGGGTAACCGGGGTTTTTGCTTTTTCGTTTGTGGTAAGCTATTTTCTGGAGGCTTATGAAACGCAGATACTTTGGTTCTTTATCGGCTGTATATTAGGAACAGTGCCGGTATTGTGGAAGCAGGCCGGAAAAAATGGCCGGGAGAATCATCATGTTATCATACTGATCGTGACGTTTGCAGCCAGTTTGCTGTTCCTGCTTTATGGCGAACGTTTGCTGGGCGGAAGTGTACCGCAGAATTTCGGAACCTGGATGAGTGCAGGTGCGCTGATCGGATTAGGGGTGATCGTGCCGGGGTTGAGTCCTTCTAACTTTATTGTATATATGGGTATGTATAAGAATATGGCCGATGGCATTAAGGGTTTAGATTTTTTCGTGATCATTCCGATTGGTCTGGGAGCTGTCATTGCGGTCTTGCTGCTCTCCAAAGTTATGGACTATATATTCAGAAAGGCATATGCCGGATTATTCCATGGCATATTAGGGGTGGTTCTGGCTTCTACGATTATGATCGTGCCGTTTCATTTTAACTATCTGAGTGCCGGGATACTGGTTTGTATTGTGATGTGTATTGCTGGAGCGGCGCTGGGAAGTTGGATGTGTGCGATGGAAGATAGGTATAAATAGCCAACCCTTGTCAATGGAGGGTCAAGAAAGGAAAGAACTTACTTATGAAGATGAACCGATGGATTTATGCGGCAGCAGGAGTGGTGATTCTCCTTTTTGCCGGACTGATTTATGCGTGGAGCGTTATGTCACGTTCAATTGCAGCTTATTTTACCGGTTGGACGAGTGCGCAGTTGTCGCTGACTTTTACCATCTGTATGGCATTTTTTTGTCTGGGCGGTCTGGCAGCCGGAATATTGTCGGGAAAGATCAATGTAAAGATCAATATGATTATATCAGGGGTGTTATTTCTGGCGGGCTTTACACTTACTGCTAATATTCAGGCACTGCCGCAGCTTTATATCGGATATGGTGTATTGGCTGGGACAGCGTCGGGATTTGCTTATAATACGACTATGGGTACCGTAACCAAATACTTTCCCGATAACCCGGGGCTGATATCAGGGATCTTGCTGATGGGCTTCGGTATGGGCAGTTTTATCGTCGGTAAGGTAAGCAGGCAGAAAATAGTAAGGTGGAGAGCGGAGTTGAAATGGCTGCACCGCAGATGTTAAGAAGGACGTCTTTCTGGCTGTATTTTGCCTGGGCAACGCTGCTGAGTTCGGCGGGACTTGCACTGATCGCTCAAGCCAGTTCGGTAGCGGTGGAGGTTAATCCGCAGGCTGCGGCCGGAACTGTATCTACGGTGGTAGGCCTGATATCAATTTTTAACGGGATCGGCCGGGCGATCTTCGGCGGACTGTTTGATAAAATCGGTCGGATGAAGACTATGCTGCTGACAGACGGGGTGTTTTTTACCGCGATTATGCTGCTGGTAGTATCAATGCTGACCAAGAGTTTTGTCATATTGATTATTGGCTTTATCGTAGCTGGTCTGGGATTTGGCGGAGTTACACCGACTAATTCGGCATTTGTCAGTGCTTTTTATGGTAAGAAGAATTATTCCATTAATTTTTCCATAATCAACTTATGTCTTTTGGTTGCGTCTTTTGGCGGAACCATAGCCGGGCTGTTATTCGATGCCAGCGGATCTTATTTTACCACTATGATCTTTATGGCGGCGGTGATTATCGCGGGCAGCCTGAGCGGTATGATGATCCGTAAACCTTAATAGCTTTATTCCTTCGTTTTATTATGGTAGAATGGATAGCAAGGAGGAGATAATCATGAGTACATTTGAAGTTGTTAAGGCAGAGGATTCCGAAAAGATTAAAGAGATAACCGATCTGGCAACCATTATATGGCATGAACATTTTGCATCTATACTGAGCATGGAGCAGATAGACTACATGGTGGATAAATTCCAGTCCTACAAAGCGGTCAGTGAGCAGATTGCGGATGGTTATGAATATTATCAGCTGAAACTTGACGGAGAACTGGTTGGCTATACCGGAGTGCATGAAAAAGAACACGGTTTATTTTTGAGTAAACTGTATATAAAGAAAGATTGCCGGGGGCATGGTTTAAGCAGCCAAGCTTTTACATTTTTGAAAAATCGATGTAAAGAACGGGGCTTAGAACGGATATGGCTGACCTGTAATAAGTATAATAGTTATACGCTGGACATATATAAGCATTTCGGCTTTGTGACTATAGATACTGCGGAAACCGATATCGGCAGTGGATTTGTTATGGATGATTTTATTATGGAATATAAGTTGTCTAAATAAAATATACAATTGTAGATTTTGGCCATAATCTACAATTGTATGATAAAGAGTCACATCTATATGTTGGCAATACTAACTGTACCCGGGCTACCATAACTATTCCGGTAATGAAGAAAATTTCTCCAGCAGATCTCTTGCGGTCAGCTGCTGTTTTTCTTTTCCCGTTGCGTTGAAAACGATTTGGCCGTTATCCATCATAAGCAACCGGCTGCCATACCTGATGGCATCTTTCATATTATGGGTGATCATAATGGTTGTGATCTGCTTGCTGCCGACAACCTGTTCGCTGAGTTCAAGAACGGTTTTAGCAGTTTTTGGATCTAATGCTGCCGTGTGTTCGTCAAGTAACAGCAGTTTCGGTGAATGCAGAGTGGCCATCAGCAGCGTGAGTGCCTGCCGCTGTCCGCCGGACAGAAGTCCGACCTGAGTCTTCATGCGGTCTTCCAGTCCCAGGTTCAGTTGTGCCAGGAGGTCGCGGTATACTTTTCGCTCGGTTTTAGAATTTCCCAGTCGGAAAGAGCGCATTTTACCCCGCCGCATTGCCAGTGCGAGATTTTCTTCAATGCTCATATGCGGAGCGGTTCCCATCATTGGATCCTGAAAGACCCGGCCCAATAAATAGGCTCTCCGGTGCTCCTGCAATCTGGTGACATCGTGACCATCAATAACAATATTCCCATTGTCGACATTCAGCAGCCCGGCAATGATATTGAGCATGGTTGATTTACCGGAGCCGTTGCCGCCGACAACAGTAAGGAAATCGCCAGAGTTAAGATGCAGAGAAAAATTATTCAGCGCCACCTTCTCATTGACTGTTCCCTTATTGAATATTTTAGTAATATTATTTAGATCCAGCATAGCGGTCTCCTTTCGTTTTGATATTGAATTTTGACACGATGAGTGCTTTTAAATGCGGCAGGTATAGTGCAATTGCAACGGTAAGGGCGGTAAATAGTTTCAAATCGGTTGCCTGCATACCCAGTTTCAGTACCATTGCGATAATGATACGGTAGATAACGGCACCAAAGAGCAATGAGAGCAGTTTGCCCAGCAATCCCCGGCGTCCCAGCAGTACTTCACCAATAATCAGGGAAGCCAGACCGATGACGATCGAACCAGTTCCCATCTGGACATCCGAGAAACCTTGATATTGTGCGATCAATCCACCGGAAAGACCAACCAGACCATTGCTGATGACCAGCCCCAGGACCTTAGCGACATTGGTGTTAATTCCCTGAGCGTGAGCCATGTGAAGATTGTCGCCGGTTGCCCGAACACTGCATCCGATTTCGGTGTGGAAGAACCAGAACAGGACCAATACAGCTAGCAGACAGCAGATCAGACCGACGATAATGACGGCGATGCTCTGATTAAAGCCAGCGGCGGTCAAAGGGGTATAAATGGTATCCATCTGGAGCAGAGATATATTAGCGCTGCCTTTCATTACCCGAATATTTATGGAATAGAGCGCGATCATACTTAAGATCCCGGAAAGTAACGGCGGGATTTTAAGCCCGGCGTGCAGGATACCGGTCAAAAGGCCGGCCAGCATACCGGTTCCCAGGGAAAGCACAGTCGCAGTTAGCGGATGCATCCCTTCAGAAATAGCCATTGCCGCGGTAGCTGCACCGAGGACAATGGAGCCTTCGACGGTCAGATCGGCAATATCCAGAATCCGGTACGTAATAAATACGCCCATTGTCATCATAGCCCACAGCAAACCCAGTGCTACAGCCCCTAAGATAATATTAGTCATGTTCGTTCACCCTTCTTATTCTTCTTCAGCGGAGTCGATTACCGCATCTTTATATTTATCTGGTATTTCATATCCTATTTCAGCAGCAACCTCAGCATTGATCATGATCTCATCGCTGGAATCAGCAAATTCGACCGGCATTTCACCAGGATTCTTGCCCTCCAAGATCTGAACACCCATTAATCCGGTTTTATAGCCGAGATCGTAGTAATTGATCCCCATTGATACCAGACCGCCGTCGTTAACCATGGTTGAAGTTCCGCACATGGTCGGAGTCTTGGATTCGGCAGCGACACCGCGTACGGTTGGCATTGCCGATGCTACGGTATTGTCAGTAGGAATATAGATGGCATCGCATTTGTCGACTAGTGACTGCATTGTCTGCTGGATGTCATTGGTATTTGTAACGGTGGTCTCTTCCCACTTTAAGCCATTGGCAGTAATCTGCTCTTTCGCGATATCAACCTGGATGACCGAGTTTGCTTCGCTGGAGTTATAGAAAACACCGATTGTTTGTGCATCCGGGAACATTTCACACAGCAGATCGATCTGTGCGGCAACCGGATTCATGTCGCTGGTTCCGGTCAGGTTTCCGCCCGGTTCAGTTTCACTGCTTACCAGTCCGGCGCCTTCGTAGCTGGTGACTGCGGTAGCGACAATCGGAATATCAGTGGTTTTGCCGGCGATGGCCTGAGCAGCAGGAGTGGCAATTGCTAATACCAGATCTACATTGTCGCTGACGAAGCGGTCACTGATGGTGGAAAGATTGCTGGTGTCTCCCTGAGCATTCTGCAGGTCTAAAGTGAGGTTATCGCCTTCGGTGTAGCCTTTTTCAGCCAACGCATCGACGAAACCTTTGTAGGCGTCGTCTAAAGCGCTGTGTTCCATTGCCTGGATGATGCCGATGGAATAGGATTGGGAATCGGTGGTTTCGGCAGCAGGAGCGGAAGAGTCGGCGGCGGTGTCATCGCCGCTTTTACCGCCGCAACCGCTTAGCAGACTGAGTGAGAGTCCTAATGTCAGGCCGGTGGCCAGGATTCTTTTTGATAGTTTGTTCATGATTGGTTACCTCCCTAAATAAAATGATTATGTGAGTGTCGAGGGAGTGGTGAGATGCATTTAAGACGCTTAAAGTTAGGAGCAGGCTCGAAAATGCTTCGCATTTTCTCGCTCGCGGGCGTTCGCCCTATGTTCTCCGGCAGCTAAAGACTGATCTGCGAGCAGCTCATTCTTTAGCTGTCGAAGAACGCACGACTCATTGCTTTCGCGCAAAAGTAAATCCCTCGACTGTTATCAGTCGAAGGACGAGAATTTTTAACCCGTGTTACCACCTTCATTTGTTAATACCTCACGATATTAACCTCAGCAAGTATCTGTATTAATACTCTGGCACTGTAACGTGTGCAGACGGCTCGTTTTACTCGGCGGACCTTTCTTCGAGCAGCTCAAGAGAAGAAAATTCGAAAATAACCCGCTTGCCCCTCGCACCGGCCGGGAACTCTCTGAAAGCGTTTTTGTTACTTTTTACTGAATCTCTGTCATTGCTGTTATCTTATCCTTAATTATACCCTGAAAAAATGCAAAGTCAAGAAAAAATTATAAATCGCAAGTTTTTGGTAGAGGGAAAGAAAACTTATACTTACAATTTCATATGTGATTGTCATAAATTGGGCACACTCTTTCCCTCAATATTAATTGTTCTAATTTATTATTTCTCCAGGCAGAGGTAGTTCTATCCTTGTTTTCCTGAAAGTAAACTAATGCTATTGCAGATCCCTATTATCCTTGAAATTATCTGATAAATATAGTTCAATGCTAACAATTAGAAGATTTGGTAAATCATAGAAAAAAAATACCAATGAAAACCAAATGGCAGATCAAAGGAGAATAGGAATTATGAGAGAGGGAACGTACAAAAGACCAAGGGGGCAGTCCGCCCTGACAGACAAACAAAAGATACTATTTACAGCGGGAATATTTCTCGCCAGTATCTCTGCCCATCTGGCAGGATTTTTTACCATCAAAGGGATTGCTGACAACGGATTGTCTACTTTTACAAGAGGAATATGGCCGCTGTTCGTGGGAGCAGCGGCCATCCTCTGCATCGGGCTTGGCATCCTCCGGCAGCAAAGCTTACGTCCGCTGTTATACTTAGGCGGAGCCTATCTGGGGGTCCAACTGGTTCTCAGCATACTGATGGGCGGCCTGGCTGTGATTCTGGATCAAGCCTTTGATCTGAATGGAGAAGTGGTCAAAACAACTGTCGATATGATCATCCGGGTGATCCAGATACCGTTGCGGGCAGGCGTCTGTCTACTTTTAATGGAAATCGTAATGAAAAGAAGAGTGCGGACGCCGGGATTATGGATGAAACTGGCAGCCGCCATTGCTGTATATACGCTCCTGCAGTATTTAGCGAGCTTCCTGGGGGACACTCCCATCCTGATCGCAGTACGGATTCTGCTGGCCGGTATCGCCGCAGTCATTCTCTGGTCTTATATTGAAACAGAGTGCGGAAAGGCTGGTGAGCAGAATGAAAAATAAGTTAAAACAGATCCTGAAGTGGATAACGGTTACGATGTTGATTTTATCTCTGCTCATCACCACCGAAACCATCGTGCTGGCCGAAGAGATCAAAGAGCAGACCGAAGAAGCCCTCACTCAGTATCAGGAAGAAAAACGAACACAGGATGTCCGGGAAGAACAACGGCAATACATCGAAGAAAACCAGGCAGTACCGGCAGAAATCGTAGAAAAAACCGAATCGGCAGTCTCATCGGATCAGTCAGCAGAGGGAGAAGAAGAGATCATCATCTCCCAGCCGGAGCTGGAAACGGATGCCCCGGAGCTCTATGAACAATTATACGGGGAACCGGTAGAAGTCTATGAATACGGGAAGGTATACCGGACCGACACCAATACCTACAAGTTCATCGGCACCAGTGAGCCCTGCATGTATGAAGACGAGAAGGGTGAGCTGCAGGAAATTGATAATACCCTGGTGGAAGAAGAGACGCCGGGATTCCGGCTCTTCTCCGTGGGCAGTACAGATACCACCTGTTATACCAATGCGGGCGGCAGCAACGACGTCAAGCTGCCGGTCAAGATGCAGGAAGGCCGGGGACTGACCCTCACCAATCAAGAGGGAAAGACTCTGGAACTGTTCCCCCACGAAGGAACCTACGAAAATGTATCGGTGCTGGGAAATGCCATCCTTTACAACGAAGTGTTTGAGAATGTAGACGTTCAATACACGGTCAAAAGAAACAGCATCAAAGAAGATATCATACTAAGAGAACCGGGGGACAAGCACAGCTTTTCCTATCGTTTCTCCCAGGAGGAGTATGATGCCAGACTGGAGAATAACGTGGTAGTGATCACTACCAAAAATGCCGCCGAAACCAATCAGGAGGTTCTATTCTACCTGACCGCCCCCGGCATGTATGACCGGGCCGGGGAAGTCAGTGAGGCGGTCACCCTGACCCTGCGGGAGGAAGGGGATGACTATCTCCTGACTGCAGCAGCAGACCCCGACTGGCTGCATGCCGCCGAACGGGTCTATCCGGTCAAGATCGACCCCACCATCCACATCCCCTCCGGCAGCTTAAACGTAGTCACCACCAGCAGCATCCACGGCACCTACTCCTCGGCCGCCTACGGCTATGTAGGCTATACCGACCACCGGGTCACCGGCGTATCCGGTGCCAACATCGGAAAAACCCGGATGTTCTATCAGATCAACTACAACTTCGCGGCCATCATCCCGGACGAAGCAGTGGTCAAATCAGCCACTTTAAATGCCTATGCCTATTCCGCATACCCGGCTTCCACCGGTTTCGCCAGCTACCGCCTGACCCAGAGCTTTAATCCCGCCAATATCAACTGGAGCAATTCCGTCAATCTGGGCCGGGAGATCTCCGGGGAAAACGCTTCCCAGCCGGGAGGGAAAGGCTGGAAGCGGTTTGACATCCGCCAAAGTGTCAACGACTGGAAGGCCGGTCTGGCGCAAAACCACGGCATCATGATCATGGCCAATGATGAGCTGAGCCCCGGAAATGCATTCTACACCCCTTATTCCAGCACCGGAATCCAGCCCAGCTTCCGGCCGGAGGACTACCCTTACATTGAGGTCAACTGGGAATACCCTGATTCGGTGGATGCCAATTATCCTCTGGATGACACCACCCTAAGCCTGCGTACTATGGTCCAATGTGACCCCAGCGGAAAACTGCAGTTTCAAGGAGTCTTCGCCGATGGGATTGCCACCCCGGACGCCACCGTTGCCTATGCCCTGAACGACACCAGTAAAGGGTATGGGGATACGGCGGCAGCCGGGCAAACCAAAAAATATCCCAATACAGAAAGCTTCGAAGGTGCATTTCCCGCCGGTACCACCCGGTACCGGGACAAGCTGAGCAACTGGCAGAGTGCTCATCCCTTCACCGATCCGGCCTTCAATCAGCTGTATCAGATGGAAGCAGCCGCGGTAAAAAGTGGAACCACCGGGAAGACGAATGCCAGTGATCCCTTCCTGATCTATCAGGTCAAGCAGTTTGACACTCTGCCGAAGATTGCTGCTTATTACGGGGTGCCCTTAAGTCGGATCTTGTATGATAACCGGGTCCAGGACATGCTGGTGGTGGAGAATAATACCTTATTCATCCGCAATCCCCAGAAGAATGCGGACAAGCCCTATAACCCACCGCCCTTAGACGACCGCATGAAAGCCCAGATCGACGCCCAGCTGATGGGCCGGGGGCTCCACTGCGAATTCGGGTTCGAACCGGTCAATTTAAATACAGGAAACTTCTATTTCAGCAACAACGATGCAGCCATTCCGGATTATAATGGTGACTTTGCCATCGAGCGGACCTACAACTCCAAAGGAGCCCCTTATATCAGCAGCTTTGGCCGGGGCTGGCAGTTCTCCTACGGAGAAGCTCTGTCCAAAGCGGAAAACGGCACCATCCTCTACACCAGAGGGGACGGCAGTGTGCTTACGTTTACCGACAAGGGCAGTCAGACGTATGAATGCCCCCAGGGATATGATCTGGAACTGACCCCGGTAGAAGTGCGCAAAAACACCTATGACTTCGGGAATGGAGACGAGACCTATCCGATCTATGAATATGAAATCCGGGATACTGACCAGATGGTCAAACGGTTCGACTGCTTCGGCATGCTCGTATCAATAACCGACGAAGCCGGCAACAAGACCACCCTGGCCTACGACGGCGACTACAAGCTGAAATCCATCACATCGGCAGCCGGTAATACTTATGGCTTTACCATGACCGATGACGGCAAGGTGGAGACCATCACCCTGCCAAACGGAGGCGTGCTTCAATACGAATACGATGCAGACAACAACCTGACCGCCTATACCGATGCCTGCGGCGGTAAAATCGTCTACGAATACGACCAAAAGCACCGGATGACCGCCTGGTATGACGCCAAAGGAACCAAGATCATCACCAATAGGTATGATGCAGAAGGCCGGGTCACCAAACAAACCGATGCAAACGGCTATGATGCCCTGTTCACCTATGCCGATGGCCAGACCACAACCACCGACGGCAACGGCAATCGGACGGTATACAAGTACGATGATCAGTTCCGTACCAAGTCCATCATCTATGCCGATGGAACAAGTGATACATATACCTATCAGGATAACCGGCTGGTCAGTGAAACGGATGGGCTTGGACATACGACTTCTTATACTCATGATGCAAACGGAAATGTGTTGTCAGAAACCAGATTCAACGGGGCGGTTCGAACCTTCACCTATAACAGTACCAACAAATGTTTGTCGGAGAGCGATTACGAAGGAGCGGTCACTGCCTATATTGTTGTTTAGCAGATTAAACAGTACTCCGTTCTCCACACTATTTTAGTCTATTTTAGTGTTGATAATGAACGTTAGTCAGATTGTTTTATACGGTTTCAGCACATTATTTTATACTGAAAAT